>Ga0164243_10001385_pt1 | contig 41166 bp, 22 predicted proteins | sample OricompcompostOP_FD_108781 | JGI IMG/M metagenome (GOLD analysis project Ga0164243, IMG submission 108781) | Organic Plus compost microbial communities from Emeryville, California, USA - Original compost - Organic plus compost (OP) | ecosystem: Engineered > Solid waste > Mixed feedstock >... | reverse complement strand
TAAGCGGATCGGTCGTACGGATCATCGGGTTGTCTGTCGTTTCGCTACCCACCGTATCATGCGACCGCAGGCGCCAGCACGGGTTCGGTGTCCGCGCTTGTGACCGCCTCCCACTCAAAGTCGCCGCGATAGCGCCACAGCATCCGGCGTTCATCATCCAGCGCGAGAAGGTGAAGCCACCTGTTATCAAAGAGCGCGCGCACCTCTGCGTGGCGCCGCAAGATCGCGCTGATTGCCTCACGCGGGGCTTCGATCACTACGGTCAGGCGCAGCGGTTCGTGCGCGAGGAATTGCCCGTCGTGCACCGACTGCCAGGGCAGCCCTGCGCGCAGCAGCCCCCCATTGCCCTCGACGACGCCAATCCCGCCGGTCACGTTATGCAGGAGCTTGTTGCCCGCACCGAAAACCTCCGGCGCGACGGTCGAGCCGTAGTACTGCAAGCTTATCCAGCTGGCGACCACGACCGGCGCCGTCATAATCAGCTCGAGCACCTCAAAACCTTCGTCCCCCCGCCACTCGTAGTCGTGGAGAAAGACGCGGCCCTGAAGATTGTGGCCGGCCGTGCGCCGCCGAGGCGCAGCGATAAAGGCCTGACAGCCAGCGAGCCCCCATTCCGGGCGCACTTCGGCCCAATCGCGCGCACGGCGGGCCACGTCCTGCAGCCGCGAGGCACGGGGCAACCGCATTACACGCTCGGCACGCGCCAGCGCGCAAGCGGCTCCCAGCCAGGACTTTGCTCGTTTCAGATCTCCGCTGTGAGCCGGAGAGATGTGATCGTGCTCGTAGATCGTGATCGCATCCGTAGTGGTGTCGTGCAGCGCCCCGAGAAACAGCGCATCCGGCGGGATACGGATGCCACGTGCCCAGAGACCTTCGCGCACTTGACGGTCATTGAGAAGGGCCGCGAGCAAGCGCGCATTGACCTCGCCCGAATAACCGCCGCAGGCGCCACAGTGAAGCGCGCTGGCGTGGGGGTTGTTGACGACGTTGGCACCATGACCGACAAGCAGCACGAGCCTCGCGAATCCATCGGTGAGCGACATCGCCTTGAGCGCCCGCTCCGCCAGACTGATGCGCGCCGCGAGGTCAGGCAGCGGATCATCAAAGCATGGCTTCGGATCGCTCGGCATGTCCGCGCTCGCCAGTCCGAAGGCATCGCGCAGGAGCTTGCCAATGTACAGCGGCCCTGTGGCCTCCACGAAGGCAAAGGACGAAATAGCTGCCAGTTTGAAACGACCCCAGGCGCGCTTGGCCCGCGCTTCAATGCGCGCGGCGTGCTCACCCCCCGCCGACAGAGCTGCCGCTTGCTCCGGACGTGTAGCCGCAATCGGTGTGAGCAGCGCCGGCAGGCGCGCTTCGACCACATCCGAAGCGAACCGTCGATGCGCGATCGCCAGCCCGAAGAAGCCGGCAACCCCTAGCGTCTGGATGCCGGGATGGACGCGCTCCAGCGCCCTGCGAAAAACCTCGGAGCGCACGTCGATGCAGAATGCCGCTTGCAAGTCCGGGCGCTGTCCCGGCGGTTTCGACCTTGAGTTGCTCAATAGCGCGCACAGCTGCCGCTGCGAAGCGCGTTCCGCGGCTTCTTGCAGGATGGCGTCGATTCCGTCCTCCAGCGTCGGTGCGATCGGTTGGCCGTAGTCCGTGATCGCAGCGCGCCACCGAAGCTCGATTTGGGGTCGGCACTGAGTGAACAGGGCCACTTCCCAGGCAAGCCGCACGGCGAGGAGGTCCTTGACCGTGGCATCGGTTCCTCCCCGCAACTCGGCGTGCCAGAGGTGATACCGTGCCAGCTGCCCCCAGCCTCCGAGGCTGATCAGCAGCCTGTGGAAATAGCTTTCGAGCGCCCTGGAACTCACGCCCAAACGTTCCACCGCCGCAACGATGGCTTCATCGGCGGCCTCCGGCATATCTGCGATGGTCGCGGCAAACCCCCGCAGACCGGCGATTTCCGGCGTGAGGTCATGCAGCGCGAACGTCCGCCAAGCCGCGTATGCCCCCCGTCCGTGCGGGACCGCCCAGAGCGCCTGGCCTTCGTCAAAATAGCCCGCTGCCCAGTGGCCCAGTCGGTCACTGATGAGTGCCGGCCAGTCGGTCCCCGAGACCCCAGCGGCCAACTCCGCGATCGTGGGTAGCGGTGTTGCAATCCGCTCCGCGGAATGGGCCGCCTGTTTCAGCGTCGCCAGGGAGTTGGGGCGCAGTTCCGGCGGTGCTGCCCGGAGCGCCTCCAGCAGATCATCGTCCGTGATCTCACCGGTGCGGATGCGCTCGGCATACCAGGGGCGCGGCATGGTCAAGGCCACGCGCGCCACGCGCTTGAGCCGTGCTGACGCCCGCGCCAGCGACTCCCCGCTCTGTCCCAGAAAAGGATTGACGGCGACGCTCGAGGCGAGCGGCCAAAGCGGCGGTATAGCGCGTGCCGCGCGGTCGACAGCAGCAAGGAGGGTCTTGGGAGTGGGCAGCTCCGCGGATGTGACGTCCGGCTGCGACGATGGCTTTGCGAATGCCGGTTCCGGATGCCGGGCACACGACCAGCCGCCCAACCAGCGATGCAGCGCGGCGTTTATGTACAGACCATTCGACAGATGGATGCGCAGTCCTGCGGCCGCAGGATGCGTGGCCCAGAGTGGAAACAGCGCCTGGGCAATCGCCACCAGGCCAAAGCTCAGCACGGCGACCGCCATCAGCGTCCACTCCAGACGCCCGGGCGCCGGTGTCGGCGGCAGCGTCCCGGCGGTCAGCCATTCGGCCAGGGTGTGGAGAGCGAAATAGCCGATCGCGGCCGCAGCCGAGTAGCGCGCGGTCTTGCGGGTCAGCAGGCGCGGCGCGGTATCGGCCAGGCCCTGCGCCACGAGGTATGCCACGCCGAATATCAGGATCGTACCGAGCGCCAAAGCCTGGGGTGACTTGTGTTCGAAGCCGAACAGCGCGCCGAAGGCGGCAGCCATGCCCGCGTAGAGCGCGAGCGCTGCGAGAAACGCCCGTGCCACTGCCGCGCCGTTTGGGACGGCGACGGGCCCCGGTCGGCGCGTCGCAGCCACCTGTTCGACCGCACCGCCCGACGCCAGGAAGGCGTGCGATTTGTAAAGCGAATGCGCGAGGATATGGAGCAGCGCGAGCGGGAACAGTGCCAGTCCGCACTGCAAAGTCATGAACCCCATCTGCGCCACAGTCGACCAGGCAAGCGAAGTTTTGACCGCCGGCTGGGTCAACATGACCAGCGCGCCGAATAACGCAGTGAAGCCACCAACCATCGCCAGCACGGCGAGAATGCCGGGGGCATCCACCATCACGTGCGCGAAGCGGATCAGCAAGAAACCACCCGCGTTGATCACACCGGCGTGGAGCAGCGCCGATACCGGGGTCGGCGCCTCCATGACCTCAGTAAGCCAACCGTGCGTCGGGAACTGAGCGGATTTGAAAAGCGCCGCAAGCGCCAATAGTGCGGCGGCAGTGAGTGCCAGCCCGCTCGCCCCATCGGCATGCGCGACAGCGTTGATGGCAGCGATGTCGAGCGTGCCGTAACAGATACCAAGAACAGCCGCGGCGGCGACCAAGGTCGCAGCGCCAAGACCGGAGAACACGGCATGCTTGCGTGCCGCGCGCTGTGCGCCGACCCGCTCGGGATAGAAAAGAAGAAGCCGTCGCAGGCACAGGTCGACTCCGATCCAGGCGCCAGCCAGCTGCACGAGATTGCCGGCCTGTACCAGCAACAGGACGGCAGCGATGGCGGTGCACAGCCAGCCCGTAAAGGCGCCTTGGCGAGCCTCGCCGTCGAGATACGTACGCCCGTAGCGGACCACAATCCAGCCGACAAAGGAAACGAGCACCAGCATGGCCACACTCACGGCGTCCAGTCGCGCCGAGAACCCGATGCCACCAAAGCCGATCAGCGGGCTGCTCCCCGGACCACGAAGCAGCAGCAGCCCGAGCGCGCCCAGCGCGACAATCATTGCGGCCACCGCCGCCCCTTCGCCCAGTGCGGGAATGACCTGCGAGCGCCGGCCGGAGCGTACGAATGCCGCCGCGGCGGCAAGGAGCAGGATCAGCGGTGCCGCGAGCGGCAAGAAACCCAGTGGCACGAACGTTTTCGAGGGGGCTGGTGAAATGTGCTCGAGACAATACCCTTCGCAAGTCCAGGATTAAAATGCATAGTTCTTCTGCTTTGGTTCTATAAAATAGAACGTAGATGACCGCCCTCAATTACCATCACCTTCGCTATTTCTGGGCTGTCGCCCATGACGGCAACCTGACGCGCACAGCCAAGCGGCTGAATCTCACGCAGTCCGCACTCTCGGTGCAGATTCGTAAGCTGGAGGCCCGCTTGGGTCACGCACTGTTCGAGCGCCGTGGCCGTCATCTGCATCTCACAGAGGCTGGCCGCATCGCGCTTGACCATGCCGACGCGATCTTCGCGACGGGTGAGGAGCTCCTTGCAACATTGCGCGATGCGCAAACGAGGCGACAGGCACTGCGTGTCGGCTCGCTGGCGACGCTCTCGCGGAATTTCCAGCTGGCGTTCCTCCGTCCGGTGCTCGGTCGCGCAGATGTCGAGCTCATCCTGCGCTCGGGAAGCACTGCCGAGCTGCTGCGCTCGTTAGAGGCACACACACTCGACGTGGTGCTGATCAACCAAGTGCCGGCACGTGACGCGCTGGCTCCCTTCGTGGCGCATCGCCTGGCCGAACAGCCCGTCAGCCTCGTCGGCACACCGAAGCGCCTGGGCAAAAAGAAAAGCAGTCTCGCTGATTGCCTGCGCGCCCATCCGATCATCCTGCCGACTCCAGACAGCGCCGTCAGAGCAGGTTTCGACGTTCTGGTCGAGCGTTTGGGCATCCACCCACAAATCGCTGCCGAAGTCGAGGATATGGCGATGATGCGCCTCCTTGCGCGCAACAATGTTGGACTTGCCGTGCTGCCTCCTATTGTCGGCGCAGACGAAATCCAGGAAGGAGTGCTGGTGGAAGCCCACCAGCTTCCGGGAGTTTTCGAGACCTTTTATGCCGTCACGATAAAGCGCCGCTTTCCGAACCCTTTGCTACGGTCGCTCTTACATCCCGACATCGGATAGAACACAGACGGGAGATGAGAGAGCGTTCATGGTGGCTGAACGCGCAATCGAACTCGGCATCGGCCCGCCATTCTTTGCGCAGCACGCGACCATTTGGGGATGTCGTCGTCAGATCCGTGCCCCAGCGCAGGTTTGCCGCTTGGGTGGAATGATTGTTGCTCTTCATCTCACAGTTCGCCCTGATCGAGGCGATCAAGAGTCTGGAACGCGAGACGGGGGGTGAGGCATACGATGCTGGGCCAGCCGACCGACTGGAATGGGCCGCCTCGGTGCACCACCGAACCTGACAGTAACAGAACTCTTCTTTCGCATCGGACACTCCTTCGGGGCATGACCTTCGTCCAAACTGGTGTCCAAGAAGATTAGCGCTACAACGGACGACCGGCATTCTTGAAGGGCGCAACCCGGCGGTCGTGCGCGCAGCAGTGTGTGACCGATGCAGGTCTCAGTCCTCGTCACTGCGTTGCTGACGCGACCTGTCGATCCGCCGCTGTAGCTCCATCATCGCCTCGCGACGAGCTTCCGGCGTGCCCCAGCGAGGTTTTCCCTCGGTGGTGCGATCGGTGCCGCTCGGCGACGCTGACTTTTGTTCGCGTTGCGTTTGCAACTCAGCACGCTTTTGCCGCCGAGCGAGTAGCTCTGCTTCCCACCGCCGCAGTTCCTCCTGCTCGCGCCGAGTCTGCTCCGCCAGCCGCGCGGCTTCGCGTTCGGCCATGACGGGCACGGGGCACGGCGGCATGCCTGCCGCATTCAGGTAGTCGTTGAGAGCGGTTCGTGAGTACTGTGTCGAGAACTCGCTGATCAGGGGCAGGTTCAACGCGGCGAATACGGGTCGCCAACATTCCTCGCCCGAAGCAGCACGGGTGCGCACCTCGAGTGCAGGATTGAGCTGATACCAGCCGTGCGCCACGCGCTTGAAGAGTGCGCGGTTGTACGCGTAGTCGCGATCCACTTCATTGCGGGAGAGCACATTTGAGAGATGCTGCCGCCTGTTTCGCGAGGCGCGCAGGAGGGTCTCCGGCAGCCCCTGCCAAGCACGCAGTATCGCCTGTGTGTCGAGCGCGCAGTTGAGCGTGCGGTCGACGCGCGTAAAGCGGGACTTGAACAAGGTCCAGAAGGTCTGGAACAGAAAGTACTCGGGCAGATGCTTGTCGATGCGCACCAGGCGTTCGCCCGCTTTCACGTCGACATGCGCGGGGGCGAGGAGGTCGTACAGCGAGGTGCCGGGACCATGAGCGAATTTTGGATCACGAAACACTTCGCGTAGCGTGATATGCAGTGCATTGCAGCCGTATTGATCCGTCGCGTCGCGATCTGCGCCGCGCTCCAGGAGCGCTTCGGCCAAGGCAGTGTTACCGGCTGCTGCGGCGGCCATCAGCGGCGTCAGGTTCATGGGTGTGCGATGGTCGATCCCGTGCGTCTCGCACTGGCGCAGCACGTCCTTGAAATTGCGCGCAGCGTAGGGAGCGAGGTACTTGCGGCGGATTGCGCTGCGCTGCTGTTCGAAGGCGTCTTTCCCGTTGGAGCGCGCCACGCCGAAGTCCGTTTCCTGCGCGAGATACGCGGCCAGCTCGGGCTCGTCGTAGAAAGCAGCGTACTCATTGAGCCGCCGCTTCTGCTTGTCGCCGACTACACGCTCGCGGAAGACCTTGACCAGCAAGTCGCGCACCGCCGGTTCATCGAGCACGGGCCAGGGTGGTGGCGTTTCCCTGAGAACGGTGCGGCGGATGGCTTCTGCCTGTTCCTGCTTGCCCTGCAACTCGAGCCTGCGCGCTTCCTTCTGCCAGTCCTCGAGGCTGGACTCTTGCGCGTCGACCTGCGCCGCGCCGTCGGCGGCGGACAGCTCGAGCAGGTCGAACAAGGGATGGGCAGTATCGGACTCGATGAGGTACAAGTTCTTCACTGCGCGGGTGAGCGCGACGTAGAGGGCGTTGACGAAGAACTTGTAGACCTCCAGCGACTTGTCGCTCTTGTCGCGTGCCCGACGGTAGTCGAGCTCGTCGCTGGCGAGATCCTCTCGCGCGACCCCTGCGGTGATTTCAGCGAATTCGCGCCGATGACCGGAAACGAAGCGGTAGAGCACGATGTTCTCGTACTCGAGCCCCTTCGCTTCGTGGATGGAAAACAGGAGCGGTGTGGAAAAATACTCGCGCGCTGCAGCCTTGTCCTCATCGCGCATAACCAGAACCGCGAACTGCGTGGACTGGCAGATTTTTCGATCGAGCTCGCGCTTGATCACATCCTTGTCCGCCAATAGCGTCGCCTGACCGGGCTCACCGCTCACGCTGCCCACCAGGAAGTTGCTTTCGCGGTCGATGGAGCCGAAGCGCCGATGCTTGATCTTGAGCAGCGCGTTGGCAAGGCGGGTGATCTGCGCGCCATTACGGAAGTTGGCGGTCAGGATGCTCAGTTCCTGCCGCTCGGCCAGCGCCGGATCGCGCCAGAAGAGCGACTTGACCTGGCTCCACGAAAAGAAGTTCGGGTGGACAATCTGATTCGAATCGCCACAGAGCATGAAGCGATCGGGTGTCCTGAGCGTCTTCAGGACCAGAGCGAGCTGCGCAGTCGTGAGATCCTGGACTTCGTCCACCATCACGAAGTCATAGCGCGGGGCGGCCAGAGCCAGCCAGTCGTGCGCGAGCAAGTGCAGGTCATAGAACCCTGCTTCGGCGAGCCACGCCCGATATTTCTCGAACACATCGTAGAGCCGGTCGCGCTCCTCGGCGGGGAAGATCGATTGGCGTATGCCCAGCGCGCGATAGTCCTCGCGAGAGAGCATTCCACCGGCGCGCGCCGCAATGACGCCACGAATTTCCTCGAATGCCTGGTGCCCGTCGATGTCCTTGAACGCCTGCCCCTGCCGCATGCGCCCGAACCAGCCCGAGAACTCGCGCCAACCCGCTTCGCGCCCCGCCGGCACGCGAATCGACTCGACGAACTCACGGTACGAGAGAAATGTGGCTTCCTGATCTTCGCGCTCGAATCCGCAGGCGTAGTAGAGATCCCGTGCGTTTCGCGCGAGATACGCGGACTGCGTGATATAGAGGACATCGCCCTCGGCGTGCTTGAGCTTCTCGAGGCTGAGCGCGGTCTTGCCGCTTCCAGCGCTGCCGACCACGATCAGGGGCGGCGGCAAGCGATAGATGACGTCCTGTGCATCGTCGAAGGAGAGGGGCTTGTCCAGGAAGTGAATGACGGAGCGCTCCGGGTGCAGATAGCGTACGGGTTCGGCTTCTGCATGCGCCGTCGCCGTATCCACGTCGACGATCTTGGTCTCATCAACACTGGCTCCGCGCAGGAAGCGCGACTTGCGGTAGTCGTGGTTCGGGATCACTTCGAGCATCAGGGCGCAGGTTTCCCCACCGTGTCGGACGAGCGCGAACAGCAGTCGATTGGCGCCATCGAGCCGCGCGCGGTAGAACTTGCCTTGCCCGAGATTCGCCAGTTTCTTCACTTCTGCGCTGCGAAAGTCTTCGCGCGCGATGGCCTGTGTGACTTTGCGGTAGTTCGCTGCTACGCCTGTGGTGTCGAGGCCGCTGTATTCGAGGATTCTCACGTTGATGACCGAGCGGGATTGTGCTGGAGCATCCGAAGCGGAAATAGGAAGTATAAGGGTCGACAGATGTTGCGATTGCGCGAATTCCAGCTACCTGGCGGGACAGATTGCGTGCTGACAAGTTGCAATCATTCGAATCAGAACCGGGATATGCAATATGTCGTCCATTACCGTACGCAACGTGCCCGATGAGGTACATCGCGCTCTTCGCGTGCGAGCCGCGCGGCATGGACGCAGTACCGAAGCCGAGATCCGTGTACAGCCGGTCGAACACTTCCGGATGGATCGGATAGGCGGCCTTCAAGCGCTTCTCATAATCCGCATCCCGGCACTTCGGCGCGGCGCAGAGACGTACAACGTTCCCAATCAGCCGCAAAGCCGTTCCCGATCAGCCGACGACGGTTTGGCCGTCGGCTGATCGAAGGCTGCGAGGCGGGCGAGCAACCGGTGAAGGCGGCGTTGCGTTGGATCGAATCCACGCGTCCGGGGCGCGTGAGCTTGCGGAGGGTATCCTCGACCGCTTCGGCGGACAGCATCGGATTGAAGCGGGCATCATTCGATCCAGTGTGTCACCGGATGGGAGAGGAACTCCTCGAGCGCGATGCCGTCGCCACCGATGAGCAGCGTGCGTTTCGGTCTGAACGCTTCGGCGAAGGCGGCCACTCCGGCCGGGATCTCTCGCGTGCGGCCGCTCTTGACCTCGACCGCGACGAGCCGGCGCCCCGACTTCACGACGAAGTCCACTTCGCGGTTGCGCTCGCGCCAGTAGTGGAGCGCGCACTCGCCGGAGCGCGGCGGCGTTCGCCAGATGCGCGCCGACGGCCGATTCCGTGAGCCGCCCCCGGAACTCGCGATCGCTTCGCGCTTCGTCGAAGGAAACCCCGCTCGTCGCGGTCATCAGCGCCGTATTCAGCACCTGGAGCTTGGGACTGGAGCCGCGGCTGCGCGCGGCGTCGCTCGCCACTTTCTGCAGGCCACAGACCAGCCCTGCGCCCGAGAGCAGGTCGAGATAGTGCGCGAGCGTCGTCGTGTTGCCGGCGTCCTGAAGCTGTCCCAGCATTTTGGTGTACGACAGGATCTGCCCCGAATAGCGGCAGGCGAGCTCGAACAGCCGCCGCAGCAGCGCCGGCTTGTCCACGCGCGTGAGGAGCAGCACGTCGCGCGAGACGGATGTCTCGATCAGGCTGTCGGCGATGTAGCGGCGCCAGCGCTCCGGCTCGCCGATCAGCGGCGCCGCGCCCGGATAGCCGCCGAAATACAGGAACTCATCCAGCCCGAAGCCGAACGCCGCGCGCATCTCGGCAAACGACCAGTGCGGCAGGTGCAGCAACTCGAAGCGGCCCGCCAGGCTCTCGCTCATGCCGCGCGCGATCAGCAGCCGCGCCGAACCGAGCAGCACCACCTTGAGCGGCACGCGCTTGCGCGTGTCCTCGTCCCAGAGGCGCTTCACCGCGTCGGACCAGCCCGGGATCTTCTGAATCTCGTCCAGGACCAGCACCGCCCCGCTCCTGCCCGCGCGCCCCGCGGCGAGCCGCGCCGCCTCCCATTGCTGCGCGATCCACTCGGTGCCGCGCAGCGTCGGCTCGTCGGCGCTCGCGTAGCGCGTCTCGGCGGCGAGGCCCTCCACGACCTGCTGCACCAGCGTGGACTTGCCCACCTGCCGCGGCCCCGCCACCACATGGATGAAGCGCCGCGGTTCGGCAAGGCGCCGGGCCAGCCCGGCCGCTTGGGGACGGCGGTACCTGGAACGCGAGGTGCTCATGAAGTTGAGTATTTTTACTCAGTGACCTGAGTAAGACAGGACGCGCTGCCGGGCGGGCGGACGGCCTGAATGCCAGTTTTGGGCGTCGGTAGCGCGAGTGCTCTGCACGCCGGTTCGTATGGAAGGTGTATGTTCTCGTTGCCGTTGCGGTCTCGCTCGCGCGGGTAGCCCGCGGCATCCGGGTGGTTGCGACAATGAATGGCGAGCCACGCATCTTGAGTCGACGTCTTCCGCTGATTCGTCATTACCCATCCTGCAAGATCGGCCTCGGGTTTCAGCGTGGGCAGTGCCGTTAGGGCCGAGACTGAGGTGAGCTGTGACCGCCGCATGGCCGCTGAAGAAGGACAGCAAAATTTGTCGGTCTCCCAATAGCGCCTGCACACGCGTCATTACTGCGCGTCGTAATGCCTGGGCGAGTTCCCTCGGTTCGGCCTTGTCCGCGAGTCCGTCTCGGATCCGAAACGCGTAGAGACCCTGCGGCAGACTAAGCAATACTTCGATTCGAGTTGATTTCGCTGTCAGTGCCTGCCCGCAATCCAAAAGAGTTTGAAGTTGCGAATCGTGAGTGTGGTCAACATGCAAGGACGTTCATCCGAGGATGTCGCCTCCGTGCAGGCGCTCGAAGAACGCATCGACCGGCAGCACGCGCGTACCGTCTACGTGCAGCTCTTCGGTCCCGCGATAGACGATCCAGCTACGCAGCCTCCCTTTGAACCCTGATTCGAGCGAGCGGATGCCCGCGCGGTATTCCGGGCGATAGCGGTGGCCGGCCTTGACCTCAATGGCCGTCATCGTCGCTCCGCGCCACCACACGAAATCCACTTCGCCGCCGCTCGGCGTTGCCCAGTAGCCAAGCGAGCCCTTCGTGTCGTGATAATGCATGTACGCCTTGAGCTCGTGCAGCACCAGATGTTCCAGCAGCACGCCGTCCCAGTCGGCGGGGAGCGGCTGGTCGAATCCGCCCGCCGCTGCATGCAGCACGCCGGGGTCGAACCAATAGAACTTGGGCTGCGCCACCTCTTTCACCTTGGCGCGCGGCCGGTACGCGGGGAGCCAGTCACCAATCAGCGTATCCGTCAGAACGTCGAAATAGCCGCGCGCCGTCTCGCGCGAGACGCCCGCATCACGCGAAATCCCCGAGACGTTGACGGTTTGCCCGGCGGCCAGCGCGGCCACGTCCAGGAAGCGGCTGAAGCTGCCGAGATTGCGCACCAGTCCTTCCGCACGGATCTCCTCAGCGAGGTAGGTCGTGACGAAAGCGCGCAGGTAATCCTCGCGGGCACGGTCATCGGCGGCCGTGACGCTGAGCGGCATCGAGCCGAAGCGCAGGCGCTGTGCCGTGGGCACCGAGAAGCCGATCTCCGCGGCCGTCAGCGGGAAGAGCGTGCGCAGCACCGCGCGGCCGGCCAGCAGGTTCGCGGCCCCACGCCGGAGCTTGCGCGCCGAGGAGCCGGTTAGGGCGAACCTTCGGTAGCCCCGCTCCTCCATCAGGAAGTGAACCTCGTCGAGCAACCGGGGCACGCGCTGCACCTCGTCCACGACGATCCAGTCGGACTTGGGCCGCGCGAGCACCTGGGCGCGGAAGAGCGCCGGCTCGCGTTCCAGGCGCAGCGCGTTCTGCGGCTCCAGCAAGTTGACGACCAGCGCCTCACGCAGCTGCGTGCGGATCCAAGTGCTCTTGCCGGTGCCGCACGAGCCAAACAGGAAGAACGCTCCGCGCGGCGGGGTGAGGGTCCGTGGAAACATCGACACCAAATTGACGGAAAATTTGGTGTCGATGTCTACGGATCTCCCTCGCGGCACGTTGCGCCATCGGGTCGAGCGCTGGGAATGGGCGATGAGCAATGGCCGGCATCGACGCGTCCGTCGGCCACGTCGGCGACTCCTGCGACAACGCACTCGCCGAGACCATCATCGGGCTCTGCAAGACTGAGGTGATCCACGCTCGTGGGCCGTGGCGAACCCTCGATGCCCGTGGAGTCGAATGGGGGATTGGACTCCAAACCGATGTACTACTCAAAGGCGGGGGGACGTCGCATACATCGGATAAACCTTGGAGAACTTGATCGCGGAAATGGAATGCATGGCCATCTTCACCCCCGGTCGTCCAAGCTCAGGGGCAGATGATCAGCGCAGTGACGGCGGCTGGCAACCGTGCAGCTTCGGCCGTTCACGCCCTTCGAGCAGCGGCACCAGCGGACGCAGCAGTCGGGCCAGCGTATCCATGAACGCCTTCACGCGAGCGGTGCGCCGAAGCTGGGGATGCGTGAGCAGCCAGAGCTCACTCCGCAGCTCCGGCACCGGCGCCCCTATGCGCACGAGCTGCGGATCGGGGTCTGCGAGATAGCAAGGCAGTACGGCGAGCCCCACGCCCTGCCGCGCAGCCTCGCGCAGCGCGAATAGGCTGTTCGCGCGATACACGGCGCACGATCAGCCACAGGCCACGCGCCAGTAGGAAGCGCGAGAGTTCCGCCAGCGTCTTGCCGTTGGCGCGCTGCAGTTCGATGGACACGCTGGCAAGGAACACAAACGTCGGCGCGCACAAGTTGGCGGCCAAGCGTGTCAGGTACAGGATGATCAGCGTGGTGTGCGCCGGATCGGTGGGGTTCAGCGTGAACGCCTGCGCGTGCAAGAAGTCGCGCGTGGGTCCAGCACCATCAGCAACGATCACCAGGCCGCGCAGCAGCTCCACCACATCAAAACGCGGCCGGCGCGCAGCCACCGGCGCATCCGTGCGCGTGAACTCGGTGCCGGTGGCAACGATGGTGGACATGCGCGCGCATCCTTCGGCGCGGGTTGCCGGCACGATGCCGGCAGTGGCCGCGACCGGCGCAGTCCAGGGCGCGTGCCGCCGCACCGCCGGACGCCGGCGCAAGCGGACAATTTCCGGGAGGTCGGCCGGGCGCCGATCCGCTCAGGCGCGGCGGCTGCGCGTACGCGCCGCGACGGGGCGCGCGGCGGCACCCGCTTGCGCGGCGGCTTCGCGTTTCAGCCAGTCGATCAGCGCCGCGGTGGCCGCGCGCGTGCCCTGGCGCGGCGATTGCACCAGCCAGTAAGACATGCCGAGGTCGATGCGCGTGTCGCCGAACGGGCGCAGCAGCGTGCCCGCGGCGACGTCGTCGGCAGCCAGGCGGTGCCGCGCCAGCGCGACGCCCTGGCCCTGCTGCGCCGCGCGCAGCAGCAGGTCCGACGAAGCGAAACGCGGACCGCGGCGCACGTCCAGCGCGGCCGGTCCGTGCAGGCGCCGCCAGGTTTCCCATGAGGCCTGCGGATCGCGGTCGTGCAGCAGGCGCGCGCCGGACAGGTCGGGCGGCCGGCGCGCGTGCGCCAGCAGCGCCGGGCTCGCCACCGGATAGAGCGCGTCGTCCATCAACGGCTCGCAGCGCGTGCCGGGCCACGGCCCGGCGCCCATGCGCACGGCGAGGTCGATGCCGCCGGCGTCGAGGTCATCCAGCTTCTGGTTGACGACCACCGACACCTCGATGCCGGGGTGACGCTGTTCGAACGACGGCAGCCGCGGCAGCAGCCAGCGTGCGGCGAATGAGGGCGTGGTCGACAGCGTCACCGCGCGTGCCGACTTCGCTTCGCGCAGCACGTCGACGGCCGCGGCGATGTCGCCGAGGCCGGCCAGCGCCGCCTTGCCCAGCGTCTCGCCCTGCGCGGTCAAGCCGAGGCCGCGGCGTCCGGCCGTCTCGGCGAACAGCGGCACGCCCATCCACGCGTTCAGCTCGGCGAGATGGCGATGGATCGAGGAATGCGCCACGCCCAGTTCGCGCGCCGCCGCGCGGATGCCGCCGTGCGCGTACACGGCGGCGAAAGCGCGCAGGGCGTTCAAGGGGAGGTCGCGCATGGTCTTGATATTAGACCAAAAGCGGACGACAAGAGACCACCGTGGCGGGCCAGGATAGGCGCCATGAATTCGATCACTCGGCCTTCCATCGCCAGCAAAGCACCGGAGTCACGGATCGCCGGGACCGCCGGCTGCGCGGCGCTATCCGGTCTCGCTTCGAGAACGCTGACGGAACGAGCCCCGTGCACCCGCTGATCGCCATCGCCGGCTTGGTCTTGGTGGCCGCGATCACGCCGGGACCGAACAATCTGGTCGTGCTGCGCACCGCGGCGCGCGCGGGTGTGGCCGGGACTATCCCCGCGATCGTCGGCATCGTGTTCGGCGGCCTGCTGATGCTGGCGCTGGCGGCAGCCGGCCTCGGCGCCGCGTTCGTGGCGCTGCCGGCGCTGCGCGGCGGCATCGCGGTCGCCGGCAGCATCTACCTCGCCTGGCTGGGCGTTGCGCTGATGCGCGCCGCGCCTGATGCCGACACGCCGGCCGCCGCCTTGCCCGCCGGCGCGCTCGGCCTGCTCGGCTTCCAGTTCCTCAACCCGAAAAGCTGGGCGATGGTGCTGACCGCGACCGCGGCGCTGCCCGCAGGCGGCTTCGCGTCCTGGCTGCAGCTCGCCGCGCTATTCATAGCGATTCCCGTGGCGTGTCTGCTGCTGTGGTCCGCCTTCGGTGCCGCCATGGCCGCGCGCCTCGCCGACCCGCGCACGCGTCGCCGCTTCGACTGCGCGATGGGCGCGCTGTTGCTCGCGTCCGCGCTGGCGCTGCTGGCGGCGGAGTTCTGACCGGCCGCACGAATTCCCGAGGAGATCTCACCGATGAGTGCCAAGTATGATCTGTCGAATCCGGTGACGCCGCCGGCCCACGATGGCGCCGCGCTGCGCGTGCTCGCGCTGCCGGGCAGCCTACGCCGGGCTTCGTACAACCGCGCACTGCTGGCGGCGGCCGCCGCGCTCGCGCCTGCCGGCATGACGATCGAACTCGCCGACGCGCCCGTGCTGCCGCTGTTCGACGAGGATCTCGAGCAGGCGACCCAGGGCGGGCCGGACACGGTGCGGCAACTGCGCGCACAGGTCGCCGCGGCGGACGGCCTGCTGATCGCCACGCCGGAATACAACCAGTCGCTGCCCGGCGTGCTGAAGAACGCGATCGACTGGCTGTCGCGGCCGTCGCCCGACGAGGTGCTGGCCGGCAAGCCGGTCGCGGTGATCGGCGCGTCCAGCGGCCGTTGGGGCGCGCGGCTGGCGCAGGCCGCGTTGCGCCAGGTGCTGTACGCGACCGAGGCGCGTGTGCTGCCCGCGCCGAATCTCTACGTGCGCGAGGCCGGGCGCCTGTTCGATGCGGACGGCCGCCTGCTTGACGCGGCGACGCGCGAGGCGCTGGCGGCGTTGCTGCCGGCGTTCGCGCGCTGGATCGCACAATAGCTGGGTTGTCGGGAGTAGTCCCTATGTCTCATTGCATTTTCTGGGCGCAGACCACTACGCAAAACGGTGAGCGCCCGCGACGTCCCAAGGCGTGCGCTGCTCCGTTTGCCATGACTTTACGGATTTGTTGCATTAGCCTTCTGTTGGCTGCGGGGGCACTGTCCGCCCAGCCTGCCTTTTCGGAGCCGAGCCCTGATCCCGATCAGGCCAGGCTCTTCACCGAAGACATCGACCACTTCTGGCAGGCGTTCGATCAAGCGGGCCCCGCCTTCCCTGCCGAGGTCTTCCAGAAGGCCTATCTTGACCCTGGCTCGCCGGGCCTGAAGGACTTCGTCACGGCGCGGATCAAAAGCGCTGAGGCGCTCGCCGATAAGATCCGGAAATACCCTCGGTACTACGCATCCATTCGCGAGAGCACGGGCCGGATTCATGAGATGGAGCGCGCCATACGCGCCTCCTTCTACGCACTCAAGTATCTCTATCCTGACGCGAAATTCCCCGAAGTCTACTTCCTGATCGGCGTCCTCAACACGGGCGGCACCACGTCCGAGCGGGGTCTGCTCATCGGCGCGGAAATGTATGGCCGCACGCCTGAGACTCCCGAGGACGAGCTGACAGACTGGCACAAGACAGTTCTCGGATCCGTCGAGTCGATCCCGCACATCGTGGCTCACGAGATCATCCACTATCAGCAGAAGTCTCTCGGCACCGTGAAAACCCTGCTGGCCAATGCCATTCAGGAAGGAAGCGCGGATTTTCTGGCGGAGATGATTTCCGGGCGACATGTAAATGAGCACGTCCACCGCTATGCGATCCCGCGGCGAGCCGAGTTGTGGAAGGAATTCAAGGAGAAGATGCACGGCGAGGACTTCACCGGGTGGCTCTACTCTTCCGCCTCGGGCCGTCCTCAGGATCTAGGTTATTGGATGGGCTACGAAATCACGAAAGCCTATTACGACAAGGCCGCCGACAAGCGACAAGCCATCAGGGAGATTCTGGAGGTTACCGACTTCGACGCGTTCCTGGTGAAAAGCGGCTACGCAGAAATGGTGGACAGCAAATAAGGATCTGCGAAAGGTCGCTCTTGTCGCGCTGTCTGAAAAGAACTGGAGTTGGAGTTGACCCGCTCCCACGGACAGATGGTCGCTTGATTCTCGAGCGATGGGTCCAGTCTCCGCTGTGCGGATCTTGGTTGTTGTCGGCGGTAGTTGGCAATGCGGGTTCGGGTTTCTCCGTTCGTAGTTGAGGGGCGACGGGTAGCCCAGCGCCGAGTGCCGCCGGCACGGGTTGTACCAGCCTTCGATCCAGCTGAAGACAGCCAGACGCGCCTCGGTCTTGCTCTTGAAGCTGCGCCGGTCGAGCAGCTCGCATTCGAGACTCGCGAAGAAGCTCTCGGCCATGGCGTTGTCGTAGGCGTCTCCGACCGTGCCCATCGACGGACGCACGCCCATCTTCCGGCAGCGGTCGCCGAAGGCGATGCTGGTGTATTGGCTGCCTTGATCGCTGTGATGGATGACCTCGTCGGGCTTGCGCTGCTCGATGGCCATGTCCAGCGCGCTGAGCACCAGATCAGCCGTCATGCGCTCGCCGATGGCCCGGCCGACGACGCGGCGGCTCCAGACGTCCAGCACCATCGCCAGATACAGGAAGCCCGCCCACGTCGGAATGTAGGTCATGTCCGCCACCCAGAGCTGGTTCGGCCCGTTGGCGATGAAGCGACGCTGCACCAGATCTGGCGCCGGCCGCTGACGCGGATCGCGCTCGGTGGTCACGACAAAGCCGTGCCGACGACTGATGCCACGGATGCGGGCTTTTCGCATCAAGCGTGCAACGCTTGCGGCTGATCGTCACGCCCTGATCGACCAGCTCGGCACACACGCGCGGCATGCCGTAGCTCTCATCCGATCCGGCGTGAATCGCGCGGATGCGCTCGGTCATGACCGCATCGGCCAGAGATCGCTGGCTCGGAGGCCGATCGCGCCAATCGTAGAAACCGCTGGGCGAGACCTTGAGCACGCGACAGAGGGAACGGACCGGATACTTGGCTTGGTTCTCCATCACGAGTTCGAAGACGGGGTGGACGTTTTCTCGGCTCTTCCGGCGAACCAGGCTGTAGCCTTTGACAGGATGTCGCGCTCCATCTTGAGCTGGCGATTCCCGCGGCGCAGGCGCGTCAGCTCGTCGCGCTCGGCCGTGGTCAGGCCATCCTTACCGGGCAATGGCCTGCCCGCATCACGCGCGGCCTGTGCCACCCAGTTGGAAATGGTCTGTGCGGCACATTCGAACTCTCGGGACAGCTCGGCCGGCGTGCGGCCTGCTCGCACGACTTCGATCATCTGTTGGCGAGAATCCGCCGGGTACGGCGCTCGACTCTTGGGCATCTCGGACTCCTTCTCTCAAAAGATCAGGTGTCCGCGAGAACGGGGCAACTCCACTACCGCCGCCTCGTGGTCACGCAGCGGCGCGCGGGTTTGTACTCGATGCCCTGCGCGGCGGTGTCGAGTCTTGCATCGGCCTGATGCCTTGCTCATCCAAGCGCAATAGACAACCGCTCGCCATGACGCACGCGCAAGTCACGGCCACGCAAGGCCTTTTGCGTGTGCTTCGGCGACGACGTTGGCGCCGGTTTTGAGAGAAGACAGAGCAAAAGAGAGTCGAACGGGGCCACTTCAGGACGCCGCGTCACCACCCCGCAGCACACGCAGAACGGCCCACAACCCGCGTGGCGTCGCGCCACGCACAAAGCAAAACGCCCAACCGATAGAGGATGGGCGTGGAATCGTGGTGGCCAGGGGCGGAATCGAACCACCGACACGCGGATTTTCAGTCGTTCGAAGGCTATACGGGTACTTGTAAAATCAACCACTTGCAGCGCTTGCCAACCCGCATCCCAGGCTCGTCACGGCACAATTTTGGCACAGCCAATCTGAGTTAGGCACAAACTTGGATCGTTCTCTTGTCCGGGCCTCTCGTAACTGGCTCATTGTCTGGCTCCTATCTCCTGCCGGCTCGCCGCCTGAATTTGCCAATCGGAGATCTGGTGCCGGCACTCCTCTGCAGGCACCTGTATCTCTCCTCGCCTAGTCATCGCTAAGCTCCTCCGGAGGCAGCTTGGCCAGGAGTTCCTTCGCAAGAGCCGCCGAGCCCAACCGCTAGACCCCAACGATCTTCAATGCCTCGTCAATCAATCTCCACCCTTCGGGTTCGCCCAGCGCGGTCGAGCTGATCACATCATTCGGGTCAACCGGAGGAGAATAGAGCACGTACGCCGTTTGCGGCCAGCAGCGACCCGGTTGCTTTCATGCGCGACATCGACCGGGCGGTCATCGATGAAGTGCAACGCGCGCCTGACGTGCTCCTGGCGATCAAGCGCAGTGGCGATGAGGACGCCCGTCCCGGCCGCTTCCTGCTCACCGGCTCCGCAGACCTGTCGACGATCGCAACGGTTCGCGAATCCCTGGCGGGCCGCATCGAAACGATTCCGCTTCTTCCCCTCTCGAGAAGCGAGCTGCTGCGTCGGAAGCGGACACGTTTCATCGAGAGCGCCTTTCGCGGCAAAGTGCCTGAGCCCGCCGAAGCTCTGAGCCCCGACACGCTCGTGCGCCTCGTCGCAACCGGCGGCTATCCTGAAGCGCTCGCCAGGAGAACGGAGCGGCGGCGGCAGGATTGGTACATGGCCTGCGTCGACTCCATCGTTGAAAGGGATGTGCCCGAGATTGCGTCTCTTGCAAGACCCAACCAGATCCCCCGGCTGCTCCAGTTCGCCGCACAGCTGGCGGGATGCCTCGTCAATCTTTCCGAGATCGGTCGCAGCGTCGCGCTGGACCACAAGACCGCTGACAGCTACCTCAGAGTGCTCGAACAACTGTTTCTCGTGCATCGGCTCCCGACGTGGTCACGAAATGAGCTCTCCAGGCTCGTGAGGACGCCGAAGCTCCATTTCGTGGATTCCGGCCTGTTGACAGCCTTGCGCGGCTACACGGCTGCGCGGCTTCGCTCAGAACGGGAGCTGCCCGGCCCACCTCTCGAAGGTTTCATCTTCGTGCAAGGCATCGTGCTCTACGATGGCGAAAGGCCACTGTCGTTTGCGGACAACCTGCGTGCAGTCCCCTACGCAAGCCTCTGGGCGTGATCCGAAGGTTGGGGAGCCACTCGATGGAAGCAGCAGGAATTCTGGATACTCCACTGCGTCCATCTGCCCAAGAGCAGCTAAGCCATTTGCCCTTCCTGATTGATGATTGACTGAATAGTGCTGGCTACGGAATCGAGCCACAGACGCGCAGATTTCAGTCGTTCTCGAAGGCTGTGCATGCCTTACAATTCAATCACTTGCTGGCGGTTTACAATTCGCACTCCAGTCTGATCAAGGCACAAAGCGGCCGCAGCCACTCTGAGTTGGGCACAATTTCGGATCAAGTCAAGGCCGGCAAGGCGCGCCCCATATCGAGGCAACGCCAGCGATAACGAATAACGCGGCGAGAGGGAGTATGGACGTCTTTGAGTTTCGAGACCGACTGATCGAGGACTATGAGCGTTTCTCGCGCAGCTTCACCCAGATCCGCGCCGAAGACATTCGTGACGCGGTCGAAGCAGCTTACCGTGGCGGTCGCTTCTGGCCAGCGCCTCTCATCCAGATCAACCCCAATTTCGTGTCAGGCGGCACCATCGACGAGCTGGTCGAGTCCGGCTTCCTGGACGCCGAGTGCGCCAGGATTTTCCGCATCAAGTCGCCGGAAGACCCCTTTGGCAAGCCGATGGTGCTGCACAAGCACCAGCGCGATGCGATCGAGGTGGCGCGTCAAGGTCGAGGTGAGAGTTATGTGCTTACGACTGGCACAGGCTCGGGTAAATCGCTGAGTTACTTCATTCCCATTGTCGATGACGTGCTAAGGCGCAAGCGCGCGGGCGAGGCGCGCAAGGGTATTACGGCCATCGTCGTTTACCCAATGAACGCGCTCTGCAACAGCCAGCGTGACGAACTCGAGAAGTTCCTGAGGCTTGGCTATGGCGAAGGCAAGGAGCCGGTCACCTTCGCGCGCTACACGGGTCAGGAAAGCAGCGAGGAGCGGGAGCGGATCGCGAAAGACCCGCCGGACATCCTGCTCACCAACTACGTCATGCTCGAACTGATCATGACGCGGTTTCTGCCCACCGACATCGCCGTCCGCAACCATGCCGCAGGACTGCGATTCCTAGTGCTCGACGAACTCCACACCTACCGCGGCCGGCAGGGCGCTGACGTCGCCATGTTGGTGCGCCGCGTCCGGGAACGCTTCAACGACAAGCTACTCTGCATTGGGACCTCGGCCACCATGGCCTCGGAGGGCGATGCGAGAAGTCGGGCGCGCGTCGTCGCTGATGTCGCCACCCGGCTTTTTGGCGCCGAGGTCAAACCGGAAAACATCATCACCGAGACACTCGTACCCGTTACGGCGAACGCGACGCCCATCGATCAGGGTACGCTCGCCCGAGTCGTTGCCACTGGAGTGCCCCAGGCGCCCAGCTGGTCCGATCTGGCCAGCCACCCGATTGCTGCCTGGATCGAACGGAGGCTCGGACTCGAAGAGCGGGACGGCAAGCTCGTCCGTATCTCGCGCCCGCGAACCGTCGATGAGGCTGCCGCGATGCTCGCCGAAGAGAGCGGTGTTGACCGAGAAACGTGCCGGTCCTACCTCGCAGGCTTTCTGCTCAAGGCCTATGAGACACGGGACGACAAGGGCCGTCCTTTCTTCGCCTTTCGCCTACATCAGTTCGTGAGCGGCGCCTGGAACGTCTATGCGACGCTGGAGGCGAAGGGCGCCCGGTTCATCACGCTCGACGGCCAGCAATTCAAACCGGGCGATCGCGAACGCAACCTGTTCAATCTCTGCTTCTGCCGCGAGTGTGGGCAGGAATACCATCCAGTCTGGGCGACAATGGAGGGCAAGCAGCCGCAAGCATTCAGTCTGCGAGAACTCACCGAGCGGTCGAATGACGACGAGGAACTCCAGTACGGCTATTTGATGCCCGACATGGAGGGCATTTTCGATCCCGATGACCTCGAGGGGCATTATCCCGAGGACTGGCTGGAGTTCGATGACGGCGGCGTGCGTCTCAAACCCAACTACCGGCGTTACCGACCGCTCCAAGTGCACGTTGCTCCGAACGGTCAGATCGCCGGTGATGGGCTCGCAGCCTGGTTCATCCCCGGCTCCTTCCGGTTCTGCCTCAACTGCGGCGTCGCCTATGACGGCAGTGTGCGCAGCGATCTGACGAAGCTTTCCGGCTTGTCGAGCGAGGGGCGCAGCTCGGCGACCACCGTGCTCACCATCTCCGCACTTAGATACGTCATCGGGACCGACCTCGACGACCGAGCCAAGAAGATTCTGGGGTTCACCGACAATCGCCAAGATGCATCTCTGCAAGCCGGTCACTTCAATGATTTCGTGCAGATCCTGTTGCTGCGCGGTGCACTTCTAGCGGCGATCCGCGTCCAGTCGGGGCAGCAGCTTACCGACGATGTGCTCACCCAGAAGGTCTTGGAGCATTTGCATCTGGAGCCCGCCGATTACGCCGCCAACCCGGAAGCCAAGGGTATCAAGGCGCAGAACACGCTCAAGACACTACGCGACGTTCTGGGCTACCGGCTCTATTTCGATCTTCAGCGCGGCTGGCGCATCACCAACCCCAACCTCGAACAGGTCAAGCTGCTTACCATCGATTATCAGGGCTTGAAAGAGTGCTGCGAGGACGAGGCCGAATGGCAGAAGGGACACCCTCTGCTCGGTTCAGCCAAGCCTGAGCAGCGCTATGCGATTGTTCACGATCTGCTCGACCGCATGCGTAAGGCGCTCTGCGTCAAGACGATCTATCTCGACCCCAGTTTCCAGGAACAGATTCGCAATCGCAGCTTCAACGAGCTCAGGGAACCCTGGGGGCTGTCGGAGGACGAACGTCTGTTCTCGCACGCCCATATGGTGCCCCGCGCGCGGCTCCGCGCCGATCGCTCGGAAGAGCGGACCGTGCATATCTCCTGGCGATCGGTGTTCGGGCGACGTCTGCGGGCGCAGGCCACCTGGGCCGGCAACCCCCATTTCCCCAGGAAGTTTGACGAAGACGCCTACAACGCCGTCATCGACGACATTTTGCGCGTGCTCACCACCTACGGCTATGTCGAACCGACGGAGCTCGATCGGGGCCGCCTCGGCTACCGGATCGACAGTTCGGTGCTCGCATGGCGGCTCGCCGACGGCTTCGACGAGGAGCGAGCCGGCTCGACCAACATTTTTTACCGAACCCTCTACGACAATGTCGCGAGGCTCTTGCAGGACTCCGATCGCTTCTTGCATCAGCTTGAGGCGCGCGAGCATACGGCACAGGTGGACCCCGATATCCGCGTGGAGCGCGAGGCGCGCTTTAGGAAGGGTCTCGCACCGCAGCGGATTGTCGAGGGTGCCGTTGAACCAGCTGGGCTGCCCGTGCTGTTCTGCTCTCCGACCATGGAGCTCGGCGTCGACATCTCGACCCTTAACACGGTTTACATGCGCAACGTACCGCCGACGCCAGCGAACTACGCTCAGCGCAGCGGCCGCGCGGGCCGGAGCGGGCAACCCGCGCTGGTGATCACCTATTGTGCAGCGAAGTCGCCGCACGATCAGTATTTCTTTGCTGACCCGACGCGAATGGTTGCAGGCGCGGTCAATCCGCCGACCATCGATCTCGCCAATGAAGATCTGGTCAAGAGCCACCTACATGCGGTGTGGCTTGCCGAGACGGGAAAGGAGCTCGGCTCCTCGGTCCGCGACGTGCTCAACCTGGAGAAGGTGGACGGCCTGCCGCTGCGCGAGGACATTGTGGTGGAGGTCGACAGGCCGAGCGTACGTGGCGCCGCAATAGCGCGTGGCAATCGCATTCTGGCCATGCTCAAGGCCGATCTCGATGCTGCACGGGCTGCCTGGTACACGCCAACCTGGCTCGACAATGTGATGGCGGGCGCGCCGCTCCGCTTCGACGAGGCCTTCCGGCGCTGGCGTTCGCTCTATCGTGCCACCGCGAGTCAGATGAAGCTCGCCAACGACATCCTCAACAACGCTGCGGCGACCGAACAGGATCGCCGCGAGGCCAAGGCACGCTACGACGAGGCCTACACGCAACAGAACCTGCTGCTCGACGCGCGCCCAACAATGAACTCAGATTTCTATACCTACCGCTACCTCGCTGCGGAGGGGTTCCTGCCGGGCTACAACTTCCCGCGCCTGCCACTCATGGCCTTTATCCCGGGTCGCAAGGAAAAAGTGGTCCGCGACGCCTTCTTGAGCCGGCCTCGCTTCCTCGGCTTGAGCGAGTTCGGGCCACAGTCGATTATCTACCACGAGGGCAGCACCTATCGGGTCAAGCGCGCCATCCTGACGATCCGCGACGAGGGCAGCGTGACGGCTTCCGCAAAGCTCCCGTTGCAAGGGGCCCGGCTATGCCCAGCCTGCGGCTATGGGCACTTTGGGGAACAGCGCGAGTTCGAGCGGTGCGTCAATTGCGGCCACAAGCTCGATGGCGGCCGCCGCATCTCCAACCTTTACCGGATCGAGCAGGTCTCGACCCGGCGTGCGATGCGGATCAGCTCGGACGAAGAAGAGCGCCAACGCCAGGGCTACGAGATGATCACCACATTGCGCTTCGCGGCGGAGAACGGCAAGCCGCGCGCCGAGGCTGCGGCCTTCTCCGACGGCAGCGAGACGCTCCTCGAACTGCGCTATGGCCCGGCGGCGACGATCTGGCGGATAAATCTCGGCTGGCGCCGCCGCCAGGACAAATCGATCTATGGCTTCACGATCGACGTCAATACCGGCGAGTGGAGCAAGGATTCCCAGGCGCCCACGGACGCCGAGGACGACACAGTGCGTGAGGGCAAGACGGTTGAGCGTATCACGCCGTTCGTCGAGGACACGCGCAATGTGCTCATCCTGAGTCCGAAGGAAACGCTGCCCAAGGACGTGATGATCACGCTCCAGTACGCGCTCAAGCGCGGGATCGAGCAGGAGTTCCAGCTCGAAGAGGCAGAGCTTGCCGCCGAGCCGCTGCCGGAACCGGGCAAGAGGCGAGCGATCCTGTTCTACGAGGCTGCCGAAGGCGGCGCCGGCGTCCTGACCCGGCTTGCCAATGACCCCGAAGCTCTTCGGCGCGTCGCGCGTAAGGCCCTGGAGATCTGTCACTACAGCTCGCCTTCGGGCGAATGGGCGGATCACGGCGACCTCAAGGATGAGGATGCGGAATGCGAGGCTGGCTGCTATCGCTGCCTCCTGAGCTACTACAACCAGCCCGAACACGGTGAGATCGACAGACGCAACTCTACTGTCCTTGACCTTCTCTGTCGTCTGACTCGTGCGACACGAAGCATGGCCGAAGGATATCTCGGTACCGGTGACAGTTTCGCCGAGCTGATGAACGCCTCGATTTCCGCACTGGAAAAGGATTGGCTGCGGTTTCTGAAGGATGGCGGATACCACATTCCGGATCGGGCGCAGCCCTATCTCGCAGCCTTCGGGACATGTCCCGACTTCGCCTACGAGGACAAGCAGACCCTCGTCTACATCGACGGGCCCCACCACGAGGGTAATGCACAGAAGACGTTGGATGCGGCGATCACCACAAGGCTCGAAGGTGCAGGCTTTACCGTCATCCGCTTTACGACCGAAAAGAGCACATGGCCAGAGATTCTTGCACAGTACGGCTGGGTGTTCGGGGCAGGATCGGCCGAAAGTAAGGGCGCGTAATGACAACGCATCTTTCAGTTCGACTCGCGTGGCACGATCGCGGATGGGATGGGCGGGTCTGCGACAACCCGCACCTCAATTCCTCGTGCGTTGTTCACCAGCATATCCGAGATGCGCGCGACGACAAGAAGGAACTTGCAGCCGCCAGCAGGTGGTTCGCCGAGCTCGATGGCTGGTGCCCGCCGTGCTCGCGGGATCCCGGGGCATTCTCGCCAAGAGGATATCGCCTCACCCACCGCGACCCGCTCGACTTTCGCAGTCTGCCAGAGGTATTCGAGGAGCTTCCCCCGTACTCCTTTTGCCCGTCGCCCTACCGCTGGATGCGCGAGGAGAACTTTCGGGCAGTCTGCGACGCAGAGGGACTCACGATCCGAGGGCCCGACGACCCGAAGAGGCAGAAGGGCTGGGTCTTCGAACCGAACCGCCAGCACGATCTCCTCAAACACTTCTGGCAAAAACTCGAACCGCGCCGCTCTCTCGTCTTCTTCTACTGCAACCAGGGAAATCCGCTGGATGAGAACGCTGCGCGAATCGTCGTCGGCGTGGGACGCATTCGTGAGATCGGGCCACAGCTCTACTTCGGCACGAAGAAGGGCTACGAGGACCGCTATCCCGTTTGGTCGCGACGCATTACCCAGAACTATCCCGACGAAGGTGTTCGACTGCCGTATCAGGAGTATCTACGAGAAGGGCACGACCCGTCGTCGATCATCTGCCGCGTTCCTGACGGATCCCTCGCCGACTTCTCCTATGTCGGGGAACACGTTTCGGACGATACTGCCGTTGGAGTTCTCGAGCGCCTGCTCCAGTCGGTCCAAACTGTCGCATCGGAGCGCAAGGTCGACGGCGATTGGGATCGCCGCCTTGTCTGGCTGAACGACGTACTCTCGGAGGTATGGGTTGGACGCGGGCCGTTCCCCGGGCTCGGAAGCGTCCTCCAGTATCTCGGTATGCAACGGGGCACCGCGTTTCAGCGGGCGCTCGCCGCTCGCGCCGCGCGCGGCGACAATATTTGGCAGTACGTCGAGGCCGTGCTGAACGGCAAGAGGGCCGCCGACGAGACCGAATACAAGCGCGCCCTCAAGGACGCGGCTGAACGTTGGAACACCTTGCCCGGCTCGCGACGCAGGCTGCTTGCCGTCCTTGCGCGGCTGGAGCTCACGCCCGAGCAGGTGCGGCGCGTGTCGAACCCAGATGAGCGCGCGCGGGCTGGCATCGGAGCCTCGGACGACGAGCTCGTAGCGAACCCTTATCTCATCTGCGAGCAGGACCGGGGCGGCAGCGAGTCAGATCCCGTCGCACTCGAGACCGTGGATCACGGCATGCGACCGGAGGGTGATGTAGCACGCTTCATCGCCCCCGACGACGTCGTCGCCCAGGACGACGCACGGCGCGTGCGTGCAGTCGCTACGGCGGTCCTCGAGGAAGCAGCGAGCGCGGGTGACACGCTTCTGCCGTTCCAGGAGGCTCTCAGCCGGGTAGCAAAGCGGTTCCCCGAACGCCGGGCATGTCGACCCGATCGCGATGTGGTCGTTGCGCAGGCCGACTTCTACCGAGAGGCGCTCGCCTTCGACCCTTCCGGCGATCCTCCTGTCATCGCGCTCAGGGATCTCGCTGATGCCGAGGCCCTTGTACGTACCATCCTCAGTCGCCGCGTGACGAAGAAGAATTCGTCGGTGCCTGCGGGGTTCGACTGGGCCGAGCTGCTCGAACGCAACCTGGGCGCCGGGAAGGGAACCCGGCTCGCCGCGGAGGTTGAGAAACGGGCCCGCGCCGAGAAAATCCAAGCGCTGAACATTCTGTTCGAGCGGCGCTTCAGCGTGCTCACCGGCCGCGCTGGGACTGGAAAGACGTCCGTCCTCGAGGTCTTCCTCGACGGACTCGAAAGGCTCGAAGGAAAGCGGCCGGTCCTGCTGTTGGCGCCGACCGGCAAGGCGCGTGTGCGGCTCTCCACCAAGACGCACCGGAACGCGTCGACGATCCACCAGCTCTTGTTGAAGCAGGGCTGGCTGCAACCCGAGACCTTCACGCTCAAGCGGGAGGGAGGCACGCAGACGAGCGCGTCCACGGTGATTGTCGACGAGGCATCGATGATTCCGATGGACCTTTTTGGGGCGTTGTTTCGAGCCATCGATCTCAATCAAGTCCAGCGACTGATCTTCGTCGGGGACCCGAACCAACTCCCTCCGATTGGGCCCGGCAGGCCGTTTGTGGACATCATCGCGTGGCTCGAGGCGGACGCCGAACGGACCCGCTGTCTTGCTCGCTTGACGGAACGCGCCCGCCATGAGGACGACGACAGCCGCGCGCTCAAGCTGGCCGATGGGTACCTCCGCGACGCGCCGGATCCCGGTGACGACGAGTTCCTGTCCGCCGTAGCGCGGGGCGAGGGCGGCGGAGATCTCGAGGTTCACTTCTGGCGAGACCACGCGGACCTTCAGCAGAAACTGCTGGCGCGCATGGTCGACGTCCTCGAGCTAAACGACGGCGAGGCGCCATACAAGGCGTTCAACCGTTCCCTCGGGATCGCGGACAAGGAGTGGGAAAAGGCCGAGCGGTGGCAAATCCTAAGCCCGACACGCGGCCAGCCATTCGGGACATCGGAACTCAACCGCATTATCCAGCAGAAGTACAAGGGAGGGTTGATCGCCACGGCACAGCGGAAGAAGCCGCGACCATTCGGCGAACAAGAGATCGTCTGGACTGACAAGGTCATCCAGGTCTTCAACCGTTCGATGGACGCGTGGCCGCGACAGATGGGCCTCGACTACGTCGCGAACGGTGAGATCGGCATCGTCGTCGGCACGACTGCTGGCGAGAAGGGCGATTGGCTCGACGTTGCGTTTTCAACGCAAACCGAGGTCACCTACCGCTACTTCCGCAACCAGGTGGACGAGAACCTGGAGCTCGCGTACGCCCTGACCGTCCACAAGGCCCAGGGTAGCGACTTCGATATCGTCTTCCTGATCCTTCCGCAGTCGGCGTCTACGCTCTCTCGTGAGCTCGTCTACACGGGGCTGACCCGCTACCGAAAGAAACTCATCCTGCTCGTCGAGAAGGACACGGCGCCGCTGGAGTCGCTACGGCGACCGGAGCGCTCGGACACGTTACTGCGCAACTCTCATCTGTTCGAGCTCGCGGTCCGCCCAGAGACGGTCGATCGCCCCTTCGCCGCACACCTCATTCATCGGACAGCGACTGGCGTGCTTGTGCGCTCGAAATCCGAGGTGATCGTGGCCGACACGTTGACGCGCCTAGGTATCAGCTATGAGTACGAGAAGCGGCTCGACGCGAAGGGGGAGCCTGGCAACTTCCGGCTACCCGACTTCACCGTCGCCTTCGAGGGTGATGTCTTCTACTGGGAACACCTCGGGATGCTCAGCGTCCCCTCGTACCGCCAAAGCTGGGAGCGCAAGAAGGCGTGGTACGAAGCGAATGGCTTCGCAGGACAGCTGATCACGTCGGAAGACGGACCCGATGGACGTATCGATGCGATTGAAATTGAGCACATTGCCAGACAACGGATACTCGGAGAGTAGTGTAGTAAGTGGTGAAGAACAAGACGAGCAGTTCCGAGGGGAAGTTGAACATCAGACGTCGAGGGGGGCGGAATAGTGGTGGGGGCAGTCGCTTACAAGCCAGGAGACTTGGTCAAAGCAAGGGGGCGTGAATGGGTGGTGCTCCCCGAAACCCGCTCCGAGCTCTTGCGGCTCCGCCCGTTGGGCGGCAGCGAGGACGATGCTACGCTCATCTACCTGCCGCTCGAACCTGAGCCGCCGGTCGCTGCGAGCTTCGATCTGCCCGATCCTGGAAAACCGGGCTCGCAGGCAGCGGCACTTCTTCTACGCGACGCGCTCCGCCTCAAACTTCGCGCCGGAGCAGGTCCGTTCCGCAGCTTCGGCAACATAGCGGTCGAGCCACGCGCTTATCAGCTTGTGCCGCTCTTGATGGCGCTCAAGCACGATACTGTTCGGCTCCTGATTGCCGACGATGTCGGCATCGGCAAGACCATCGAAGCGGGACTCATCGTTCGGGAGTTGCTCGATCGTGGCGATGTAGAGCGGTTGGCTGTTCTGTGTCCTCCACATCTTTGCGAGCAATGGGAGGAAGAGCTGGCCTTGAAGTTCAATATCGAAGCGGAGGTTGTCCGGACAGGGACGGCGACACGCCTGGAACGCGCGTTGAGACCCGACGAGTCGATCTTCGAGGTCTACCCGTTTACTGTGGTCTCGCTCGACTACATCAAGTCGGACCGCCGCCGGGCCGACTTCCTGCGCGCATGCCCGGAACTGGTCATCATTGACGAGGCACACACCTGCGTGCAGGCCAATACCGCCACACGCCACCAGCGCTACCAACTGGTGAAGGGTCTCGCTGAGGCAAAGCCCGCCCGGCACATGCTCTTTCTCACCGCCACGCCCCACTCCGGCGACGATACCGCGTTCCACCACCTGTTAGGCTTAATCGATCCTCGTTTCGCTAGCCTGATTGAGCTGCCCGAAGGCGAGCAGCGCCGACGCCTGCGCGAAGAGCTTGCCAACCATTTCGTGCAGCGTCGTCGCGGTGACATCGCCGAGTGGCGCGACAGTGCGGGCTTCCCGGTGCGCGAGAGTCGTGAGGCGACCTACAAGCTGACAGGCGACTGGGGCCGGCTCTTTGACGACGTGCTGGACTACGCACGAGGCATGGTCAGGCGCTCCGAGGGTGGGACGAAGCTCGAGCAGCGGATGTCCTGGTGGGCGGCGCTTGCCCTTCTGCGCTGCGTCTCGTCCAGCCCAGCTGCTGCAACTCTGGCGCTCCGCACGCGGCTAAAGGCCGTAGAAGGGGAATCCGAAGGCCAGCAGATTGCCGAGCTCGATCAGGCCTCAGCCGAGACGGTGATGGACGGGGCGGCCGACGACGCACTGACGCTGGACGAGACCGTCCCCGCGGGCACGATCGAATCGCCGGAGGATGCGATTGCGCTGCGCCAGCTCATCGACCGCGCCGAGGCGCTGCGCGGGATGAACAGCGACCCGAAGCTCGCGACCCTGGTGCGAGAGGTCCACGGGCTTGTGGACGCTGGTTTCAAGCCGGTCGTGTTTTGCCGCTACATCGCCACCGCCCATTATGTGGCGGAGCATCTCAAGACCTCTCTCCCCGCCAGCAAGGCCCGCGTAATCGCGGTCACCGGTGAGCTCACCTCCGACCAACGCGAGGAGCGAATCGAGGAGCTCGCCACCTTGGACAACGGCATGACACCAATCCTGGTGGCCACCGACTGTCTTTCGGAAGGGGTTAACCTGCAGCGCTTCTTCGATGCCGTCGTCCACTACGACCTGACCTGGAACCCAACCCGCCATGAGCAACGGGAAGGACGCGTTGACCGCTTCGGGCAGAGCGCCAGCATCGTGCGCGCACTCATGCTCTATGGCGAAAACAACCCCGTCGATGGTGCAGTGCTGAAGGTCATCCTTCGCAAGGCGGAGAAGATTCGCAAGGAGCTGGGTGTAGCCGTTCCGCTGCCGGCCGACAACACAAAAGTTATCGACGCCATCATGCGAGCGGTATTGCTTCAATCCAGCAAGGTATCCAAGGCAACGCCGCAGCTAACGCTCGATTTCGGTGAAGCGGAGGCGGACGTGGATGCCGCCTGGGAGACGGCGCGGGACAAGATGACTCGCACCGTCTTCGCCCAAAAACGCCTGCGGCCGGACGAGGTGCTGCCGGAATGGCGCCGGGCGGTCGCAGTGCTGGGCGGCGAGGAGGATGTCGCCCGGTTTGTCCGCACGGCGGCGGAACGGCTCGGCACACCTCTGGAAGAGCGGAAAGGCCACCATCGCTTGCCTCTCGGCCACCTGCCCAAGGCGTTGCAGGAACGGCTGGAAGCCATAGGTCTCAAGGGCACAGTCAGGATCGCCTTCAGACACCCCGTGCCAAGCGGTGTGCTGCACGTTCATCGCGCGCATCCGCTGGTTGCTGCCTTGGCCGATTACGTCGCCGAAAGCGCCCTGGAACTGGGCGAACCAAACCTCGCGGGGCGGGCAGGCGCCGTGTTCACGTCGGGCGTTGAGGTCCGAACCACCGTCTATATCTTGCGGCTGCGCCACCAGATCGCGGTCGAACGACGCGACGCCGAGGGCCGCTATGCCCTCTCGAGGTCCTTACTCGCCGAGGAATGTTTGGGCGTGGCCGTGCGCGGCACAGCGGCACCGGAAGTACTCGACGAGGGCGATGCGCTGGCGCTCCTGCAACTGCCCCCCGGCCGCAATATGGAAGACGGCCACAAGACTCGCCTCATCGCGCAGGCATTGGAAATGGTGCCGCAGCTCGAGCCGGCATTCGACGCGATTGCCCGGCGCCGCGCCGAGGAACTGCTTGCGGATCACCGCCGTATTCGCGAGGCGAGCGACGTAAGGGGCGTCCGATACAGCGTCACCCCAGCACTTCCGGTCGACAAGATCGGCGTCTACGTTCTGATGCCGATGGCGAAGTTGTGAGGAGTCTCGGCGGGCATGGCGCGCAACCGTAAGAGCTTCGGCTTCACCGCCATCCGCATCGAGGGCGCCATTCTGCCGCCCGAGTTTCTCGCCGTGATCGCCAGCGGTGAAGCGAAGCATCAGACAGGCAGCGACTACGGCCTGACCCGCTCGCTATCCCTCAAGGAGGAGATCGCCCGCTATTGGCGCATCGCTAACGACCTTTACGCGGCCCATGCCGAGCGCCGCGACCGCGCGGACGCGAACCGGGTCAAGGTCGGTGTCGACGACTGGCTGCTGCCCCTCCTCAAGGAAGTGCTGGCATTCGATGACTTGTCCGCTGTGGGGCCCATTATCCTCGGCGACCGCACCTTCCCGATCACCCATCAGGCCTTCGGCGGCGCGGTGCCGGTGCTGCTCACGACGCGCGAGTATGACCTCGACCGCGCCGATCCCCGCTTCGGCGAGGAAGGCCGCCGGCGCGCGCCGCATGGCCTCATGCAGGAGCTATTGAACGCCAGCGAAGATGCGCTGTGGGGCATCGTCGCCAACGGCGCGAAGCTTCGGCTGCTGCGCGACAACCCAAGCCTCACCCGGCCGGCCTATATCGAGGCCGACCTCGATCTCATCTTCGCCGAGCAGCTCTATCCGGATTTTGCGGCGCTTTGGCTCCTCGCCCACGCCTCGCGCCTCAAGCCCGTGGACGGCAAGCCCTCCAACGCGATCCTGGAGCGCTGGCGCGCCGCGGCCCACGAGACGGGCGAACGGGCCCTGGACCACCTGCGTGAAGGGGTGACCGAGGCGCTCAAGCAACTGGGCAACGGGTTTTTGCAGCACCCGGCGAACGAGCCCCTGCGCGACGCACTCGCGGATGGACGTTTGAGCGCTGAGGGCTACTTTCAGGAGCTCCTGCGGCTTGTTTATCGGCTCTTGTTTCTGTTTACCGCCGAGGAGCGCGACCTGCTGCACGGGCCCGTGGCCAGCGACGAACAGCGCGCCGTTTACGCACAAGGCTATAGCCTCGCGCGGCTGCGCGACCGCGCCCTCAAGCGCCGTCACTACGACCGGCACCACGATTTGTGGCAGGGGCTCAAGATCGTGTTTCGCGCGCTGGCAAGCGGGGAGCCGGCGCTGGCGTTGCCTGCCCTGGGCGGCCTGTTCGCCCCCGAGCAATGCCCGCATCTGGAAGGCGGGTTCGTCAGCAACGAGCGACTCTTGGAAGCGATCCGCGCGCTGGCCTTTTTCCGCGCCGCGACGGGCCTTGCTCGCGTCAACTATCGCGACATGGACACTGAGGAGCTCGGCTCGGTCTATGAGAGCCTGCTGGAACTCCACCCCGTTCTGGATGTGAACGCAACCCCCTGGACCTTTGGTTTTGCTGGCGAGGCGAACGGCGAGGAGATCAGGGGTTCGGAGCGCAAGCTCACGGGTTCCTACTACACGCCGGCGGCGCTGGTGAACGAGCTGATCAAGTCGGCGCTGGAGCCGGTGATGGCGGAAGCCATCAAGGCCAATCCAGCCGATCCGCGCGCCGCGTTGCTCGACCTCAAGATTGTCGATCCCGCCTGCGGTTCGGGGCATTTTCTGCTCGCCGCCGCGCGTCGCATGGCAGCCGAGATCGCCCGTATCGAAGCCGGTTCCGATACACCCGACGAAGCGGCGCGCCAGCACGCCCTGCGCGAGGTGGTGCAGCATTGCTTTTTTGGTGTCGACCGCAATCCGCTCGCGGTCGAGCTCTGCCGCACCGCGCTGTGGATCGAGACCATCGAACCAGGCAAACCGCTGAGCTTTCTTGACCATCACATCCAGTGCGGCGACAGCCTGGTGGGCGTCCTCGACCCTAAGATCCTGGCCGAGGGCATCCCGGACGAGGCCTATAAACCCTTGACCGACGATGACCAAGAAGTCTGCAAGGCGCTCAAGAGGCGAAACCGGGAAGCCGAGAACCGCGCCCGCCACGACGATCTGTTTGTGCGCGACGCGGCTTCACACTACCGCGTGTCCGCGTTATCTCTCGACGACATGCCGGAAGAGAGCCTTGCCGACATCGCCAGCAAGCGCGAGCGCTGGCAACGCCTGCGCGAGGATCCCGACTACTTGCGCGAAAAGCACCGCGCCGATCTGTTCACCGCCGCCTTCTTTGCGCCCAAGACCCGCGCCACGGCCGAAAGGGTTCCGGTTACAGAAGATCTCCTGTCCCTCGCGCAGAGGCAGACTCCGCGTCCAGGGGTCGTTGAGTATGCCGAGAAACTGGCCGCCAAGCATCGCTTCTTCCACTGGCATCTCGCCTTTCCGGACGTTATGGCGAAGGGTGGCTTCGATGTCGTGCTCGGCAATCCGCCGTGGGAAGTATCTCAGCTCGGCGAAGAAGAATATTTTGCCGCGAAAGCGCCTCATGTCGCTTCCTTAAGAGGGGCGCAGAGGAAGGCGGCAATCTCGGCATTAGAGCACACCAATCCCGGGCTGTGGGCAGCCTATCGGGAAGACCTCAGAACCATCGAAGCGACAAATGCCTTCGTGCGGGGTTCGGGTAAGTACCCGCTAACAGCCTACGGCAAACTCAATCTTTATGCTCTATTCGCAGAGCATGCGATGCGGCTCACAAATCCACATGGGCGCGCCGGCATCATCGTCCAGAGCGGTATCGCGACCGACGATGGCAACAAGGCCTTTTTTGAGGAGGTGTCGACCAATGGCCGCTTGGTCAGCTTCTTCGACATGGTAAACCTTGAAGGAATCTTTCCCGGCATACACAGAACGCACCCGCACTTTTGCTTGATGACATTGGCCGCGCCTCATGAAGGGAGAGTTGCGAGATTGTCCTTCTACAATACGAACACTGGCCACCTGACCGACGCGAGACGGATCTTCACTCTTTCGCCCGACGACATCCTGCGCATTAATCCCAACACCAAGACGGCACCGGTGTTCCGCTCCCAGGCCGACGCCGAGCTCACCAAGAAGATCTACGCCCGTGTGCCGGTGCTGATCGACGAGACGAAGGGCAAGAAAGGGAATCCGTGGGGCATCAGCTTCCGCCAGGGCCTGTTCAACATGACGAGCGACAGCGGCCTCTTCCGGACCTCGCGGCAGCTCGAGGACGCAGGCGCCCGGCGCGAGGGAGTCTACTGGGTCGAGCCCTCGGGCACCGTCTGGCTGGCGCTCTACGAAGCCAAAATGATCCACCAGTTCGATCATCGCTGGGCGACTTACGAGCCGGACGGCGAAACCTCGCGCGACGTGACCGACGAGGAGAAAAGACGGGGGGGGTTCGAGCCAAGCCCGCGCTATTGGGTGCCGGAGCAAAAGGTGGAAGATCGGCTTCGCGCCAAGGGCTGGACGCGCGGCTGGTTGATGGGCTGGCGGGACATCACCAACGCAACGAACGAAAGGACGGTGATTGCGGCTGCGTTTCCGAGGAGTGCGGTTAGCAACAAGCTACCTCTTATTTTTGCTGACTCGCAGTACTCTGCGCCACTAACCGCCAGTTTCGCCGCCAATCTTGCTGCGCTCAGCTTTGATTTTGTGGCGCGCCAAAAAATCGGCGGAACGACACTCAATTTCTTCTACATCAAGCAGTTTCCCGTCCTGCCGCCATCCACTTATGGTCGGGACGAGTTGGATTTCATCGTCCCGCGCGTGCTGGAGCTCACCTATACCAGCCACGCGATGAAACCCTTCGCCGAGGATCTCGACTACGACGGCCCGCCCTTCCCGTGGGACCCCGACCGCCGGGCGCTTCTCCGCGCAGAGCTCGACGCCTATTTCGCCCGTCTCTATGGCCTCACCCGTGACGAACTGCGATATATCCTCGATCCAGCCGAGGTCTATGGCGAGGACTATCCGAGCGAAACCTTCCGCGTCCTCAAGAACAACGAGATCAGGCAGTTCGGGGAGTACCGTACCCGGCGGCTGGTGCTCGAGGCCTGGGATCGTCTCGAACGCGGCGAGCTGGCCGCGCCATCGCCTCCCATTCAAATCACCGCAGCGCGGGTTGAGCGCGCCGTCTTTTCGGAACTGCCCGATGGCGCCTGGGCCCGGCCGATGCAGGATCCGCGGGCAGAAACAGGCGCCCAGCTCGCAGCCATCCTCAAGGCGATGAAGGGCCCGCTGCCGGCCCGTCAGGTCCGGCTTGCCGCGTTGCTGGCGCTGGAGCCGCACTTGCTGCTGCCTTATCTCGATGACGAGGAAGCGGCCACATGGCGGCGGTTGATCGGCAGCGAGGCCGATCCGCTGCCGCTGGGTACACCACGCTTCATCGCACGTGCGGATGCAGCCTGGGGCGCGGCGGTGCGCAACCTACGCACCAACGGCCATCTCGTCGAAGACATCCAGGCGGGTACCTGGGCGCCGGGTGCAGGGCTCGACCGGTTTGCCACGGACGGCTGGCCCGACGGGCGGGCGAGAATGGTGCTTCAAGTGCTGCAGCGGCAAGCGACGGATACCGTTGTTGCGGCACTGCCGACCGAGCTGAGGGGCTGGGTCGATGCCGCGGCAGCATGAGTTCTTTCGACAGGAGCTTGAACTCCGGCCACCGCCGGACGCCCCCGGCCCCCGCTTGTGGGTGCGCCGCCTCGTCATCTGGAAGGAGCCGGGCGGGGAGACCATCCGGGACATCGCACTCCGCCCCGGCCTCAACATCATATGGACGCCCGATGATCAAGGGATTGGGCACGGTGGCGGCAAGACCCTGTTCTGCCGCCTGTTGCGCTACTGCCTGGGCGAGGACCGCTACGCGCCGGAAGACCAGCGCGGCCGTATCGGTGAAGTCTTCCCGAACGGACTGGTCGGTGCGGAGGTCATGCTCGACGGCACCTGCTGGGCCATCGTCCGTCCGCTGGGTAGTCGACGCCGGCATTTGGCGATTCCGGATGGCAACCTGGACGAGCTTGCGGCGGGTGAAGCGGCATCCACGGGAATCGAGCCCTTTCTGGATGCCGTCGAGCAGGCCATTCTGACGGAGGAGTTGGCCAACCTGGTCCCTGGGCATCGGCAGGAGCGGAGGAGCTGGCTCATCGCTCTCGCCTGGCTGGCCCGGGATCAGGAATGCCGCTTCGATCACGTCCTGGACTGGCGATCGACGGCGTCGGATTCGGACTCCCCCGCGACTGGACTCAGCAAGACCGAAAAACTGGACGCCTTGCGAGCGTTTCTGCGGGCGATCACGCCGGAGGAGCAGGCCAAACGCGTAGAAATCGCCAGGCTCGACGAAGAGAAGCGCGGCATAGAACAGGAGATCGGCCATCGGCGCTGGGAGATCCGACGGATCAAGACGCGACTGCTTGCCGAACTGGAGATTCCAGAGGACGCACTCACCGACAGTGCAATGGCGATCGACGTACTGCGCCGAGCTGCGCAAGCACGACTGGCGAAGGCAGCTGGAATTCCAGCAGACGAAAGCACGTCCGAGATCGACGCTGCGCGACAGGAATACGAAGCAGCCCGCACCGAGATGGTGGCGCTCGACCGCAGGATCGGGATTCTTGAGGCGGACATCCCGAACATCGAAAGGATTATCGCCAAGATCAACGGAGAGTATCCCGGCCTGTCCTATGGCTTGCAGGAGGCCCAAAGCTTCCCTTGCCCCATCTGCGAAGTCCCCGTTGATCGAGTCCTGGCCAGCCAATGTGGGCTCTCGCACAAGCTCCCGGATGTGGAAGCGTGCCGACAGCGGCTGGAAAAGAGCCGGCAGGAGCTGCGCGAAGAAACCAAGCGCCTTGACGAGGCGAAGCGCGAGCTGACGCAAACCCAGCAGCAGCTTGCCGTCGCCCGGCGGCGCGCGGAACGTCTGCGCGCGCGCCTCTCAATGTTGGAGACTGCGCGTGGCGCGCGGGAATCGGCCTGGTATGCGGCCAAACGGCTGGCCGACGACGTCGAGCACCTTGCCGACCTGATGAATCAGCAGCAGGCGGCGGAGAGCTCACTGCATGAACGTGTCGCAACTATTGAGCAGGAGCGTGGCCGCATCGGCATTTTTCTGGATCAACAGGCGCGCGTTTTTGTGCACCTTAGCCAGAAATTCGATCCCATCATCCGTTGGCTGATTGGCCAGGATGCGACGGGCACTGTCACGCTGACCGGCAACGGCCTCAATCTGGCCGTGCAGATGGGCGGCAATCGATCAAGTTCGGCGATCGACTCGTTAAAGGTCATCGCCTTCGACCTTGCCGCCCTCTGTCTCAGCATCGAGGGAGCGACGCGCGTGCCTGCCTTCCTGGTCCACGACAGTCCGCGCGAAGCGGATCTAGGGCTGCCCTTGTACGACCAGGTATTCCATCTCGCGCATTGGCTGGAGGGGGTTGGTGGACGCCCGCTTTTCCAGTACGTGGTGACCACGACCACTCGCCCGCCACCGAACCTAGCAGAGCATCCTTGGCTGCGCCTTACGCTTCGCGGGGAGCCGACAGCTGAGCGGCTCTTGAAATGCGACCTTTGAAACGTCGATGCCGTACGTTGCATACCCCGGCGAGCCAAGCCTTACTGCGGCGAGCAGATCCTATGGCGGCGCTCTGGATCGTTCAGGCACGGAGAGCTGATCATGGACACTCTTCGCGTTGACATCTGTCTGCGTCGCCTGGGTGCAGGCGTACATTGAGTATTCCCATTTCTCGCCCGACGACCCTGGGACTTCTGGGAGCACGACGTCGGCCGGCACACCGCACCCTGCGCAGTAGGCACTCGTCATCAGTGGGGCGCAGCGGTTGTTCGGAGCCGCGGTGCTGGCCGCCAACGTCCTGCGCGCGGGGGGTCGACACCACCGAGCGTTCCAACGGCAGCAGCTGGACACGATGATCGCGGAGTTCGCGATCCGGCGATCCTGATGTCGCCAGCGATGAGGGCAAGTTCTTGCTAGCCCGTCTTCGCGGATTCGCGGGGTGGAGCGCAGCCAAGTATTTGATTGATCGAGGAGCGTCCCCCAAGGTCTGCACTACACGGGGTGGCTTCGGCGGCCTGGGCGGCAGTGATTTTGGGCGGTGACTGCGGCGGCAACGTGAGCTTCAGTCGATCGAGCAGCAGCTTCAGCTCGGGCTCGGGTTGCGTGTAACGGGTGAGTGTGAGTTCTCGGCCGTCAGTGGTCGGGATCTGCACATCGATCATCTGCACGGCCGAGAACTTCTCCAGCACGCTCCTCGCGGTGAGGCCCGGCGCCAAGTGTTTCAACCGCTGGCCGAGCGTCACGTGCAGGCAATAGGCGAGAAAGGCGATGAAGATGTGCGCCTCGATACGCCTCTGGTCACGATGGTAAATAGGGCGAATCGCCAGATCGCCTTTGAGGGTCCTGAACGCTTCTTCGATGGCGACCAGCTGCAGGTAATACTCCCAGAGCTTGGCGGGATCTGATTCGGTGAGATTGGTTCGTAGCAGGTAACGGCCTTCGCGCCGGCGCACTTCACGGAGCTTTTTGCGATTGAGCCAAAAGCCGAAGGAGGCGCCTTGGATGGCCATCTCCACCGTGACGAGCCGCCAGGCGGCGGGCGCCTGGGCTTTGGCCGCTCCGAGCTTCATGAGCAGCGCCTCGCGCGACAGATGGCGCATGGTGCAGAGCTGCCTCAGGCGCTGCCACAGCCACTTCAGTTGCCGCCGGCGCATGCCGCGCTCCTTGGCAATGCGATCACGGCTCTCAGCGAACACATAAAGTTCCTGATCCTGCGCAAGGAGTTTCACGCGCACTTCGGGCCGCGCCTGCTTCCAGGGCTTCTGCAGCAGTGCGCGTTCGAGCGCGGTGAGCCGCCCTTTGGGTGTACCGACCAGGTACTGCACCGGTGGAACGCTTGCGCGCGCATCTGCTGAAGGCTCTCCTCGGTCGGGATGCCGCGATCCATGAGCCAGATCCGCCGCGCTTTGCCGTACTGGCGCTCGATGCGCGCGAGAAAGTCTTTCAGCGTCGTGTTGTCCGCGGTGTTGCCGGCCAGCACTTCGTAGGCGAGCGGAAAGCCCTGCGGCGTGATCACCAGCGCAATCACCACCTGCACGCAGTCAGGGCGGTGATCGCGCGAGTAACCGAAGCGGCGCTTGTCCTCGTCCGACAACGGCGGGTCGATCTCAAAGTAGGTCGAGGTGAGGTCATAGAGCAGAACATCGAAGCTCACGTTGAACAGATCCCGCCAACGCCCGACCAGATGAGCGAACAGCGCCGCCTTGTGCTCGAGCAGCCGATCGTGACAGTCGTAGAGCGCGTGGCTGTCGATGACATGATCCAGACCTAACAGGTCGGCGAGCGCGCTGCGCTGATACCACTGTCGATGCAGCCGCCACTCGCTGCCCGGCGAGAGCAGTCGATAGATCACCAGAATCAGCAGCACCTGATCCCAGCGTGTGCCTTTACGCGAAGCTGCCAGTCGCTCGGCCCAAAACTCATCGAGTCCGAGCTGCCGCCACAGCTCATGCGCGAGCCAGCATCCGCCCCACTGTCGCGGCCGTACCAGGCGCAGCTTCGAGAGCTTCAGCCGCAGCGTCGTCTCAGAGGCCCCAACGCACTCGCTGTGATCTTCGGGAAATAATGCGAGCGTGCGCGGCGCCTTCGCCGCCTCGTCCAGCACCTCGATCGACTTGCGCCAGGCGAGCTCCTGCGAGGAGTTGATCCCCCCGAGGTACAGCACATGCCGTTGCACCACACGACCGCCGGCGACGCGCTTGTTCTCCACTACGCTGAAGTAGCGATGGAGCTTGCCGTCCTTCTTGCGAATCGTGGCGCGCAGAAACATGACGGGTCTTCATTATGCGCACCGCCACGCGGCTCACCAGCACCAAGGTCTTCACTACAGGCACTTTCGCGCCCAAGTCGCGCGCAAGTACTTGAATGGCAATTATCCGTACAGCCCGATGGGCTCAAAATCCAGGGTGAATCCGCGAAGACGGGCTAGGCCCTCAAGCGCTTCAACCTTCAGTCCGAGGCTTGGCGCACCTCTGACGCAATCCTCTCAAACGCCTCGGCAGTGTCGTTCAGAAGATCGCATACCGCCTCGAACGCCGGGATCATGTACTCCTGATCATCGACTGCCCACTTGGTGACGGTCGCGTACCAGCAGCATTCCACGATGGAAAGCGCCTTGAAAATCTGCCTGCGCTCCTTCTCGACTCGCTCGGCCAGCGACAGCTCAGCATCAAACGCCGTAAGTCGCGGTGAGTTCTGGCGCCTTTCGGGGCGCCGTTCCGGTTGGGGCACGACGCCCTTCGATCCCCTGGTCACGCGCATGCGTCCCTTCGTGCTCTTCGTGGAGTGCCCGGAAGTTCGCCGCATAGTTGTGTTCGCAGCCATGACGACCTCCTGTGAACGTGTCAAACGTCCGCCGCTGTGCGTGCGATTG
>Ga0164243_10001384_pt1 | contig 41187 bp, 39 predicted proteins | sample OricompcompostOP_FD_108781 | JGI IMG/M metagenome (GOLD analysis project Ga0164243, IMG submission 108781) | Organic Plus compost microbial communities from Emeryville, California, USA - Original compost - Organic plus compost (OP) | ecosystem: Engineered > Solid waste > Mixed feedstock >... | reverse complement strand
GGACCAGACCGTACCGGCCGCAAACCAACGGCAAGGTCGAACGATTCAACCGGACCCTGCAGGAGGAATGGGCCTACGCCCGTCCCTACCTCAGTGAAACCGAACGCGTCGCGGCCTTCCCCGAGTTCCTTCGCATCTACAATCACGAACGCGGCCACACCGCACTCCGAGGCAACTCACCCGCCGACCGCGTACCCAACCTGTCGGGTCAGTACACCTAGCCCCGCCCCCGCCCGTCCTTCGCAAACCCCCACTTTTCTCGAAACCCACCGCCTCTGACCCCCGTCTGAGGCGGTGGGTTTCATCAGAAGTGGGGGGTTTCGTGGCGGGCGGGTGGGCCGGCGACGGCGGTCAGGGTTCGATGAAGCGGGTGCGCCAGCGGTCCAGACGGTCCGGTCGCCGCCGTGGGCCTCGAACCCCTCCCAGGCGCCACCGGCGCTTTCCAGCCGGTCGAGCACCAGCTCGATGGCCGGCCGCGGGGTCCGGAAGATCTGGTGGTCCGGCTCGACCGCCGCGGGCAGCCGGCGCCGCTCGCGCATCCGGTGATAGACCTGCTCGATCGCGTCTTCGGTGCGCTGATAGTCCTCGACGATGGCCTCCGGCGCCACCCCGGCCAGCCGCAGCGAGACCGCCACCACGATGCCGGTACGGTCCTTGCCGGCCGCGCAGTGCACCACCGTCGCGCCCGATTCGCTGTACCGGTCGATCGCCGCGACCACGCGCGGGGCCGCGGTGTCCATCACGGTGCGATAGATGTCGATCAGCGGCTTCTCCACCGCCCGGTCCAGCCGCGCCCCGCTGAACAGCGGGTTGCTGACCACCTCGACCTCGCCGGGCCAGGGGTAGCCGCTGCGCGCCGACTCCGCCGGATCGCGCAAGTCCACCACCGTGGCCGGTGGCCAGACGAGGCCCTCGGGATGAGCATCGCCCAGGTACGGGGCATCACTGCGCAGCAGCACCCCCGGCCGGGTCCGGCCCGCGCCCGCGGGCAGGCCGCCCAGGTCACGTGCGTTGACCACACTGGCGAGTTGGTTTCCGTCGAGCTCGGTCGAAATCGGCAGGGTTCCCCTCTCATGCGGCGTAGCCGGTTCAGCGACTGAACCGGCTACGCCAGGTCGTTTGGTCAGGCGATCGCGCCGTCCGGGTCAGCGGCCACCGGCCACCTCGCTCGGCTGCTCGACCGGCGCCGACGGGTCGGTCGGTGCCTCGGCGACGGCCGTCTCGTGGCCCAGGCCGAATCGGTACGGCCCCATCGCCAGCAGACAGACGATCGCGACGATCACCATACCGACGATCGGCACCATGCTCGCGGCGTAGGAGCCGGTGACGGCATAGACCTGACCGAGCAGGAAGATCCCGAAGGCCGACCCCATGGCGAACAGGAAGTAGACGAAGCCCAGCACCCGGCCGTAGGAGTGCTTCGGGAAGTAGCGGCTGCTCATGTAGGCCGCCAGGTCGCCTTCGGCGCCGAGGGCCAGACCCACCAGGACCGCCCCGCCGATCAGCACTCCGCTGGTGGAACCGGAGATCAGCAGCGCCACGCCCACACCGCAGAGCGCGAAGATGACCGAGCCGATGAACGGGGCGAAGACCCGGTCGAGCAGGTAGCCGGTCAGCAGGCGGGCGGCGATCGAGGCCAGACTCAGCACCGAGAGCGCGGTGATCGCGATCCCGCGGTCGATGCCCTTGTCGGTGGTCATCGGCACCACCTGCGACATCAGGCCGAAGGTGGCGGTCGAGACCAGGAAGATCGCCATGCTCAGCAGCCAGAACTGCCGGGAGGTGCGGGCGATCGAGATCAGCGACTGGCCGGCGACCGCGCCGAGCTTGCGGGCGGCGAGCCGCTCGGCCTCGTGGTTGGCCGGCATCTTGGTGACCAGCAGATAGACCGCGGTCGGGATCACGGTGCAGATCGCACCGATGACCAGGAAGGTCGAGCGCCAGCCGACCTGCCCGAAGACCCAGTTGGCCAGGTACGGCATCAGCACGCCGCAGGCACCGAGACCGGCCATCAGCACGCCGAGCGCCAGGCCGCGGCGCTGGACGAACCAGGCGCTGACCACCGTGGCGTGGGCGACCGGGTTGACCGCACCGGCCCCGGCGCCGATCAGGGCGCAGAGCAAGTAGAAGACCAGCTGACTGTTGGGCACCACCGACATCAGCATCAGACCGATGCCGAAGGCCAGGGTCATCGGAACCGAGGGCCACTTGGGGCCGTAGCGGTCCACCAGGATGCCGAGCACCACGATGCTGACGCCGGTCAGGATCGTCTCGATCGAGAAGCCGTTGGAGATCACACTGCGTTCCCAGCCGAACTCGTCGGCCATGGATTTGCCGAGCACGTTGAACAGCACGTTGACCGTGCTCGTGCCGAACAGCAGAGTCAGGAAGCCCGTGACCACGTACCACCATCGGTTGACGCTGCGGGCGCCGGTGGCCTGTACCGAAACCGCCATGTGAATCCTCCCCGGGAGACGTCGTGGGGGCCACGGTCGTGACTCTCCTCACATCTATGGCAACATATGGACTGTTCATATGCAATGGTTGGACCACATTGGGACTAACTCCCCCGATTCGTCCCGATCCGCCACCCGGAGGCCTTGCGCCCCCGAACCCTCGGGGCTAGCCTGAAATAAATGGTCAGTCCTAATGACCAGAAGTTGTGGGTCTCGCCCACCACCCGAAAGGACCGAATCTCATGGCCGACTACACCGACATCACCTACGAGGTGGACAACGGGCTCGCGACGATCACCATCAATCGGCCCGACCGGTACAACGCCTTCCGGGCGCAGACCGTCGACGAGCTGGTGATGGCCTTCAAGCGCGCCTGGGTCAGCAGCGATGTCGGTGTGGTCTGCCTGACCGGCGCCGGCGACAAGGCCTTCTGTGCCGGCGGCGACCAGAAGCAGCGCATGGAGACCGGCGACTACGGCCCCTCGGCCAGCGGCCTGTTCGAGGTCGACGCCCTGCACCGCGTCATCCGCGACACCCCCAAGCCGGTCATCGCCGCGGTCAACGGCCTGGCGATCGGCGGCGGCCACGTGCTGCACGTGCTCTGCGACCTCACCATCGCCGCCGACACCGCCCAGTTCGGCCAGAACGGTCCCCGCGTCGGCTCCTTCGACGCCGGCCTCGGCTCGGGCTACCTGGCCCGCGTCGTCGGCGAGAAGCGCGCCCGCGAGATCTGGTTCATGCTGCGCCGCCTGTCGGCCGAGGAGGCCCTGGACTGGGGCCTGGTGAACAAGGTCGTGCCGGCCGCCGACCTCAAGGCCGAGGTGCGCGCCTGGGCCGACCAGATGCTGGACTTCTCGCCGACCGCGCTGAAGGTGCTCAAGCAGTCCATGAACACCGACACCGAGCACTTCGTGAGCATCGGCAGCATGGCCTACTCCACCCTGGAGATCTTCGGCGAGACCCCCGAGGCGCGCGAGGGCATCACCGCCTTCAACGAGAAGCGCAAGCCGGACTTCGGTCAGTACCGGGGCAAGTAGACCGGGCCGAGGCGAGTAGACCGGGACGAGGCGATGGACTTCTCCGCCGAACAACGTGAGTTCGCGGCTGCAGTGGCCACCTACTGCAGCCGCGAGCTGGCCACGGTCGCCCAGCGGGACGCGGTCACCGAGGGCGGCACCCTGGCCAACAGCCCACAGGTGCTGGCCACGATGGCCCGCCACGGCTGGCTGGGCGTCTCACTGCCCGCCGAATACGGCGGCGGCGGAGCAGGTTTCGTCGAGGAGTGCATCTTCCTCGAGGAGTCCTCCCGCGGACTGGCCCCGATCACCGCCTACTCCACCGGTCTCACCGCGGCGCAGACCTATCTGCGCTGGGGCAGCGAAAGTCAGAAGCAGACCGTGGTGAACAACCTGGTCGAGGGCCGACTGGAGGCGATCGCGCTCAGCGAGCCCGGCGCCGGCTCCGACCTGGCCGGCCTGCGGGTCACCGCGCGCCGGGAGCCGGATCGCTACGTGATCAACGGGCAGAAGACCTGGATCTCCGCCGCGCACATCGCCGAGCATCTGCTGGTGCTGACCCGCGAGGACAGCTCCGGCAGCCGGCATCAGGGGATGACCCTGCTGATGGTGCCGCGCGATGCTCCCGGGATCGACATCCGCGGTATCGAGACGATGGAACCGCGGACCTGCAACGACGTCTTCTTCACCGATGTCGAGGTCCCGCTCGATGCGGTGGTCGGCGAGCCGAACCGCGCCTGGTATCAGCTGATGCGCGGACTGTCGATCGAGCGGCTGATCATCGCCGCGATGAGCATCGGCGCGGCCCGCCGAGCGCTGGACGACGTGGTCGGCTACGCCCGCGAGCGCGAGCAGTTCGGCCAGACCATCGGCTCCTTCCAGGCGGTGCGGCATCGGCTGGCCGACCTGGCCACCGACATCGAGTTCGCCCGGGTCTTCCTCTACGACGTCGCCGCCAAGATCGACGCCGGTCGCGAGGACGATCTGAACAAAGAGAGCGCCATGGCCAAGCTGCGCTGTACCGAGATCGCCAAGCACGCCACGCTCGAGGCGATGCAGCTGATGGGCGGTGCCGGCTACACCCGCGAGTTCGGGATGGAAGGCCAGGTGCGCCGCGCCCTGGCGCCGCCGATCTACGGCGGCACCAACGAGATTCAGCGCGAGATCATCGCCAAGCACATCGGCCTGTGACCGGCCGCCCAAACCCCAACCTAGTGAGGTACCGATGAGTGACCACACCCCCTTCTCCAGCGAACTGCTCTCGGGCAAGCGCATTCTCATCACCGGTGGCGGCACCGGCCTGGGCCGCGGCGTGGCCCGGCACCTGGTGGAACACGGTGCGCAGGTGCACCTGTGGGGCCGCCGCGAGACGGTGCTCGCCGAGGCGGCCGCGGAAGCCTCGGCTTCCCGGCCCGGTTCAGTGCACTTCCACACCGTCGACGTCCGCGACTACGACAGCGTCGACGGCGTGATGGGCCAGATCTGGAGCGAGCACGGACCGCTCACCGGCGTGATCAACAACGCCGCCGCCAACTTCATCGCCCAGACCAAGGACCTGAGCCCGCGGGCCTTCTCGGCGATCACCAGCACCGTGATGAACGGCTCGTTCCACACCACTCACGCGGCCGGCAAGCGCTGGATCGCCGAAGGCCTGCCCGGCTCGGTGATCTCGACGCTGACCACCTGGGTGTGGACCGGCTCGGCCTTCGTGGTGCCCTCGGCGATGGCCAAGGCGGCCGTGCACTCGATGACCATGTCGCTGGCCGTGGAGTGGGCCAAGCACAACATCCGGGTCAACGCGGTGGCGCCGGGCCCGATCCCGACCGACTACGCCTGGGAGATGCTCAACCCGACCGACAAGAGCTCGGTGGGTGCGACCCAGACCGATCAGATCCCGGCCGGCCGCGCCGGCACCATCGAGGAGCTGGCCAACCTGAGCATGTTCCTGCTCTCGGATGCCTGCGACTACCTCACCGGTCAGACGATCGCCATGGACGGCGGTCAGATGCTCGCCGGCCCAGGCACTTTCGCTGGCCTGACCTCGCTGTCGGACGCCGACTGGCAGCAGATCCGCGAGACCAGCCAGGCCGCCTCCGAGCAGGCCAAGGCCCAGCGCAGCGTCTGACTCCTCCGATACCTTCGCCGTGGGTGGTGCCGAGTGGCCCACCCACGGCGAATCTCATTTCACCGCGTTTCGACACGCACCTCGGCTAGCGCCTCGGCACGGCTCAACGAGCAGAAGCCGACTCCTTTGCCCGCCGGCCGAGCCGACGCGAGCCCCCCAAGGCGAGCGACGCGTCGAGGTCAGGTGAGCCGACCTGAAGACCCGACCACACACCACCGCACCACGTTTCGACACGCACCTCGGCTAGTGTATCGTGTCATTAATTGGTTTTCGGTTGGGCTTTCTTCAGAGTGTCCTCGGCGGTTTTGGTCCAGACGAAGGGGTGTTTGCGGTCGTTCCAGCCGTTGATGAAGGCGCGGATCTTCGCGTTGAGGTCTTTGACGGAGGTGAAGATCCCGCGGCGGATGGCTTGTCGGTCGATGATGCCGAACCAGACTTCGACGAGGTTGAGCCAGGACGCTGAGGTCGGGGTGAAGTGGACGTGGAAGTTCTTGTGTCGGGCGAGCCAGTCCTTCACTTCGGGGGTCTTGTGGGTGGCGTAGTTGTCCATGACCAGGTGCAGTTCCTGGTCGGGGTAGGCGCGGTCGATCTGCCGTAGGAACGCCAGGAACTCCTGGTGGCGATGTCGCGGTGTGACCGCGGCGGTGACCTGCCCGGTCGCGATCTCCAGGGCCGCGAACAAGGTGGTGGTGCCGTGGCGTTTGTAGTCGTGGGTGCGGCGTTCAATCTGCCCTGGCTGCATCGGCAGCATCGGCGCCGTGCGATCGAGGGCCTGGATCTGCGATTTCTCGTCCACGCACAACACGATCGCGTTCTCCGGCGGCTCCAGGTACAGGCCGACGACATCGGTGACCTTGGCGACCAGCTGCGGATCGGTGGAGAACTTGAATGTTCCCGACCGCCACGGCTGCACGCCGTACTCGCGCCAGGCGCGGGCGACCGTGGCGTTCCCGATTCCGAGGTGCCCGGCCAGCAGCCGCGACGACCAGTGTGTGACTCCGTACTTCTTCGGTGGCGGCATCAACGTCGCCGACACCACATCGGCGTGATCGACATGCCGTGGGCGACCGGGCCTTTGCGCGTCGAGGAGACCATCGAGTCCGTCCTGGAGATACCGGGAACGCCACTTGAGGACCGTCGGCACCGACACCCCGACGACCTCACTGATCCGCGTATTAGCCATCCCATCGGCAGCAAGCATGACGATCCGCGCACGACGCGCCAGACCGGCCGGCGCCGTGGTCGACCTCAACAACTGATCGAGTTCGTCCGCATCGCCATCACGCAGTTCCAGGGCCGGGGCAGAAGTATTAGCCATAACCAACTATCTCAACCCGACACCCCTAAACTAATTAACGACACGAGACACTAGCGCCTCGGCACGGCTCAACGACCGAGAAGAGTCACCTCGGCACGGCTCAACGACCGAAAACGCCCAGCTCAGAGGGTAGGGCGGTACTGGTAGCGCGAGCTGCGGGTGAGCGCGAACTCGAAGATGCCCGAGCCGGGTACGCCGTCGAGATCGAAGGTGGCCAGCCGGTCGGTCAGCGCCGAGTCGAGAGTCTTGGGCGATACCGAACCGTCCAGCGGGAACGAATCGGACTCCACGTGGTCGATCCCGAGGTCCTTGCCGTGATGGCCGCCGTAACCGGCTCCGGCCATGTAGCCGCCGCCGGAGCGGGCATCGGCCTGCATCCGGTAGGTCTGGCCGGCGGCGGTGGTCACCTCGACCGTCCCCTCCTCCAGGTCCAGCCCGTCGGAGAAGCTCAGCGAATGCTTGACGTCGACGATCGGGTCCAGCGTTCCGTCGGTGTGCATCACCGCACCCTCGAGCAGCAACCGCTGATGATCCCGGGTCTCCACCAGCAGGAACCCGACCGCGAACTCCGGGAACTGCGCCTGGTACCAGATGTGCAGCCCCTGCCCGCCGGACATGGTCCGCACCCCGCGGGAGCGGTCCCGCTGGCCGTACCAGCCGTCCACCGACCGGGTCTGGCCGTCGATGCTCAGCGTGCCGGTGTAGAACCCGGACTGGAAGAGATGGTCGAAGGAGGTCGGCGTCCCCGAATCGTTCTGGACCGCCACCGTGCCGAACCAGGCCGGCGTCCGCGCCTGCCAGGTGATGTCGAACTCGACCCCGATCTCGTTCGGTGCCAACTGAAGTCGCCACTGCTGATTGGGCTCGACCACCTCGAACCGGAACGGCCCGGCACCGTCGAGCTCAGCGGCGCTGAGCTTGCTGGCGTAGCGCAGGTTCCGCTGTTCGGTCTCGGTGCTCACCACCACGAAGCCGTCGACGGTGTCCTTCAGCGGGTAGCGGCCGTGGCCCATGATGACCGACGGCGCCCCGCCGGCGACCGGATGCATGTTGAACATGAATCGGTCGAAGAAGCCGGCCGGGAGCCCCTCGGTCTCTCGGCCGACGAGCGGGTCGTGGAACTGCTGACTGGTGGACGTAGACATCGACTCTCCTAGTTACGGGCTCAGATCAGTGCGGACCTCGGCTCACGAGGTCGCAGGGGCGGCGGCGACCACGTCCCGGGCGTCGGCCAGGAAACGCGCCACCAGCTCCGGGTCGGCGTAGTACGGGTCGCCGATGCCGTCGAGCACGCGGCGACGGCTGTATTCGTAGAGCACGGCGAGCTTCCAGAGCGCCAACACGATGTACCAGGACAGGTTCGACAGGTCCCGGCCACTGCGCTCGGCATAGCGGGCCAGCAGCTCGTCGCGGCTCGGGAAGCCCTCCTCGAGCATGGCCAGCCCCAGCTCGGCGGTCGCATTGGGCCGCCGTCCGGCGACCGGGATGGTCGCGGCCAGATAGCCGACGTCCAGCAGCGGATCGCCGAGGGTGCACAGCTCCCAGTCCAGGACCGCATCGATCCGGCCCGGCGCGTCTGCCCCGAGCACCACGTTGCCGATCCGGAAGTCGGCGTGCACCAGGGTGGCCCCGGACTCCGGCGGCGTATTCGCCTGTAGCCAGGCGTCAACGTCGGTGAATTCCTCAGGGACCCCACCGTTTTCGTCTTCGATGAGCCGGCGCATCCGGGACACGTGCCGGGCGTTGAAGCCTTCGGGACGACCCAGATCACCCAGCCCCACCGCGGTGTAGTCCACGGCGTGCAGGGCGGCGAGCGTATCCACCAGCGCGTGGCCCACCTCGCGACGCCGCTCCGGGGTGTCCAGCGGCGCGGGCATCGTGGCGGTGACCACCGGCCCGGTCGCGAAGGACATCACGTAGAGCGGGACGTCGAGCACCTCGCCGGTGTCGGCGCTGGCCAGGATCGTGGGCACCGGCACCGCCGTATCGGCCAGTGCCGCCATGATCCGGGCTTCCCGCAGCATGTCGTTGGCGCCCGGCGGGATCGGCGGCGGCGGCGGACGCCGAACCACGAACTGCGCGGTGCCGTCGCCGACCAGATAGGTCAGGTTGGAATGTCCGTCGCCGATCCGGCGCGCGGTGACCGGTCCGTCGACCAGCCCGCGCTCGGCCAGAAAGGCCTGCAGCCGGTCCAGCTCGGCGGCGCTCCACTCCCAGCTCATGTCCTCACCGTCCGGTGAACTGAGGCGCGCGCTTCTCCTTGAAGGCGGCGAGCGCTTCGGGCATGTCGTCGGTGCGGGTCAGCAGCGCCTGACCGCGGTTCTCCAGTTCGAGAGCGGCCTCGTAGGAACCGATCTCGGCGTTGCGCTGGATGGCCCGCTTGGACATCCGCACCCCGCCCGGAGAGTTCTGCGCGATCGCCCGGCACATCTGCAGAGCTTCCTCCATCAGATCCTCGCTGGGCACCACGCGGTTGACCAGGCCGATCCGCTCGGCTTCGTCGGCCTTGACCAGGCGTGCGGTGAAGCCGATCTCGGCGGCGCGGGCCGGGCCGACGATGCGGGCCAGGTTCACCGACGTGCCCAGCTCACCCATCGACAGGCCGACCTTGACGAAGGCCGCACTGAGCTTGGCGGTCGGGGCGGCCAGCCGGATGTCGGCGGCCAGCGCCAGCGCGAAACCGCCGCCGGTGGCCGGGCCGTGGATCGCGGCGATCACCGGGAACGGCAGGTGGCGGATCGACTGGATGCCACCGGTGGCGGTCTCCTGGAACTTCAGGAACTCCCGCACCCCCATCTCGGTGATCACCGAGATCTCGTCGAGGTCGAAGCCGGCGCAGAAGGCGCGGTCGCCGGCGCCGGTGACGATCAGCGCGCGCAGACCGCTGTCGCGCAGCGCGCGCCCGGCCGCGAGGTACTCGTGGAACATCTGGACGGTCTGGGAGTTCATCCGGTCCGGGCGGTTGATCGCCAGGACGCCGATGCCGGGCTCGGCCTCGGTGAAGGACAGGGTCTCCAGGTTCGGGAAGTCGATGGTCATGGTCCCGGCCTCTCGTGTGGTTCGGGTGATGCGGGCGGTGGGCTGGGCGGGTCAGTCGCCCTGGAAGACCGGGGGCCGCTTCTCCTTGAAGGCGGCGAGCGCCTCGGGCATGTCGGAGCTGCGGGTGAGCAGTGCCTGACCGCGGTTCTCCAGCTCGATCGCGGCCGCATACGAGCCCGTCTCGAGGTTGGCCTGCAGCGCCCGCTTGGACAGCTGCACGCCGCCCGGGGAGTTGGTGACGATCTGCTCGGCGATCGCCAGCGCACCGGCGACCGCATCGTCGGCCACCTGGTTGACCAGGCCGAGCTCGGCGGCCTCGGCCGCGCCGACCATGCGGCCGGTGAAGCAGATCTCGCTGGCCCGGGCCGGGCCGACCAGCCGGGTGAGCAGCCAGGAAACACCCAGGTCGCCGGCCGAGAGCCCGATCTTGACGAAGGCCGCGTTGAACTTGGCGCCCGGTCCGGCCACCCGGATGTCGGCGGCCAGCGCCAGCGAGAAGCCGCCACCGGCGGCGGCACCGTTGACCGCCGCGATCAGCGGGACCCGCATGCTGCGCAGGGCGGCCAGCGCGCGGGCGGCCCGCTCCTGCTGATCGAGCATGCCCAGCGCACCCAGATGCGGCAGCTCCTCGGCGTCGGCCAGGTCGTAGCCGGAGCAGAAGGCCTTGTCGGCGCCGGTCAGGATGACCACGCGCAGCTCGTCCTCGGTGTCCAGGTCCCAGGCCAGCTGCTCCATCTCGCGGAACATGGTGTTGGTCATCGCGTTGTAGCGGTCCGGCCGGTTGAGCGTCACCGTGACGATGCCCGGCTTCACCTCGTCCACCAGCAGGGTCTCGTACGTCTTCTCCACGGTCTGCATGACTGTTTGGCTCCTGTGGTCAGCGGAAATTCGGGCGACGCTTGCCGACGAAGGCTTCGATGCCCTCGGCGGCTTCGCCGTCGGTGAACAGTTCCCCGATCTGGTCGACCTCGTAGCGGGCGCCCTCGGCCAGCGGGAGGTCGAAGGCGGCGTCGACGGTGCGCACCACGGCGCGCTGGGCCGGCAGCGACGGACCGATCAACTCGGCGGCCAGCTCGCGGGCCGCGTCCAGCACGTCGCCGTCGGTGATCCGGTCGGCCAGCCCGATCCGGTAGGCCTCCGCGGCCGGTACCTGCCGGGCGGTCAGCATGATGTCCAGCGCCCGGCTGCGTCCCACCAGCCGCGGCAGCCGCTGGGTGCCGCCGGCACCGGGAATCAGGCCGAGCTTGACCTCAGGCAGGCCGAACTTGCCGGCGGCGCCGGTGACCCGCAGGGTGCAGGCCATCGCCAGCTCCAGACCGCCGCCGAGGGCGATGCCGTCCACCGCGGCGATCGACAGCCACGGCGCGGCGGCGAGCCGGTCGTTCACCGCGCGCATCTTGTCGCCGTAGGCGGTGAAACTGAGGGCGTCGATGGTGGCCAGATGCTTGATGTCGGCTCCCGCGGCAAAGAAGCCCGGGATCTCGGAGCTGATGATCATGACCTTGACGTCGCCGGCCGCTTCGGCGGCGTCCATCGCGGCGTGCAGTCCGTCCAGCAACGGAATGCCCAGCGCGTTGGCCGGCGGGCGGTTCAGTCGGACTTCGAGGACGCCACCCGTGACGGCGCCCCAGGTGACCACTTGCTGCTCTGCCATCTCAACCTCATCGTCTACGCCGCGCGGAATGCTTCTTGCCCTCCGACGCTAGCCCGGGGCCCCACTTGAGTCAACCATTATTTTGGTTAGGCCAAATACCAATTAGCCTGAAAGGTGGGTTGATACCCAGGATCGCCACCGCCACTGGTAAATTAGGTAGGACCATTTACACGAGCCCGCGGGGGAATCATGTCAGAAGCAACCAACTCGAGCACGGTCGAGCGCATCCCGGTTCGGCTGCAGCCGATGTCGGTGCCGAAGGCCTCCGACGTGCTCGCCAACGACCTGCGCGAGCGCATCCTGCGCGGCGACTTCCCGTCCGGTACCGCCCTGCCCCCGGAACGCGAGCTGGTCAACCAGACCAAGATGAGCCGGACCACGGTGCGCGAGGCACTGCGGATCCTGGAGGTCCAGGGCCTGGTGGTGATCAAGACCGGACGCTCCGGCGGCGCCTTCGTGCAGCTGCCCGGCGGCGAGTCGGTGGCCACCTCGGTGAGCCTGCTGATCCGCGGTCAGCAGTTGCGCCTGACCGACCTGCTCGAGACCCGCGAGGCGATCGAGCCGGCCTGCGCGGCGCTGGCGGCCAAGTACCGCACCGATGAGGACCTCGCGGCCCTCGACGCCGCCAACAACACCGTCGGCGACCTGGAGATCCCGCTCGAGGGCTTCTTGCAGGCCAACGTCGACTGGCACCTCGCGGTGGCCCAGGCCAGTCACAACGAGCTGCTGACCGGCTTCATGAGCGCGCTCTCGCAGGCGATCTACAGCTCCACCGAGAACACCGCCTTCGTGGACACCGACGTCCGCCAGACCACCTACCGCGCCCACAAGAGCATCACCGACGCGATCCGGGCCGGCGACGCCGCGGCCGCGACCCGCCGGATGACCAAGCACGTCCACGGCTACGCCGAGGCGGTAGTGCAGGTCGAGGAACGCACCGAGATCACCCTCGACTGACGCACCGCGATCCGCAGCCGGGGACCCCACCGAACCGAGAACTCGGGCCCGGCCTCCGTCACCGGAGGCCGGGCCCGAGTCGTCAAGCAGGTCAGGCGGGCTGCGCCGCACCCAGATGCTCCCGCAGACCGGTGAGGATGTGCCGGTTGATCTGCATGGTCTGCTCGTCGCTGAGTCCCCACGGCGGAGCGATCAGGTCGAGGTGATCGAAGCCGCCGGGCAGCCGGCCCAGCTCACCGGCGAACTCGCTCGGGCGGCAGGCGATCGCGATGGTGTCGATCATCTCGTCGGTGACCCCGGCGATCAGCGCCTCGGTGTCCCGGTCGCGGGCGGCCTGCCGGATCACCTGCTGCGCGGCGCTCCAGCCGTGCAGCTCGAAGAGCCGGTCATAGACCCGCGAGGCCGCGTACTGCCCGATCGCGAAGGCCGCCTGCCGGCGCGCCTGCTCCACGTCCTCGTCGATGGCGCACATCCGGATGCCCATGATGGTGACCTCCGACGGGTCCCGGCCCGACCGGGCGGCACCGACCGCGATCTCCTCGGCCACCGGCCCGCGCACGTACTCGGCGGTGAACATCGGATGCCCCACCAGTCCGTCGGCATGCTCGCCGGCCACGCGGAGCATCAGCTTGTTGACCCCGGCGATCCAGATCGGGATCTCCGGGCGCACCGGCTGCGGGACGTCGGCGGTGGGCGCGATGTGAATCGAGTAGAAGCGCCCGTCGTGATCCACCGGCCCCTCGTGCAGCCGCCACAGCTTTTTGAGCACAGTGAGCAACTCGGCCATCCGGGCCGCCGGCGCCTCGCCGGTGACCCCGTGCCAGGCCTCCATCATTTTGGGCGTGCCATTGCCCAGCCCGAGGATCACCCGGCCGCCGGACAGTTCGTCGAGGTCGCGCGCCTCGGCCGCCCACATCAGCGGCGTGCGGCCCACCCCGTAAGCGATGTTGGTGCCGATCGACACCGTCTCGGTACCGGCGGCCAGCACGGCCATCGGCACCGTGGCCGAGCGGCTGTAGAGCTCGCTGGTCCACACCGCGGTGCAGCCGGCCGCCTCGGCCTCCCGGGCCAGCTCGGTCATCGTCTCGAAGCGTTGCCGCCCACTGCCCACGCCGAAGGCGTTGACTCCGAAGGTCGTCACGATCTTGATCCTCTCACTGGCCCCGACCGCCCTCAGGCGCGTCGCGGGAACTTGTCGAACTGCGGGGCACGCTTGGCCTTGAAGGCCTCGCGCCCCTCCTTGGCCTCTTCGGTGGCGTAGAACAGCAGGTTCGCGTCGTGCGCGAGTTGCTGGATCCCGGCCAGACCGTCCTCGGCCGCGTGGAAGCTGGCCTTCATCAGGCGCAGCGCCATCGGCGAGAGTTCCAGCATCTGTCGGCACCAGGCCACCGTCTCCGCTTCCAGCTCGGCGAGCGGGACCACGGTGTTCACCAGACCCATCTCCAGGGCCTGCGCCGCGTCGTACTGACGGCACAGGAACCAGATCTCCTTGGCCTTGCGCACACCGACCATGTCGGCGAGCAGCCCGGCACCGAAACCGCCGTCGAAGGAGCCGACCTTGGGGCCCACCTGCCCGAGCCGGGCGTTGTCGGCGGCGATGGTGAGGTCGCAGACGATCTGCAGCACATGCCCGCCGCCGATCGCATAGCCGGCCACCATGGCCACCACCGGCTTGGGCAGCCGGCGGATCTGCACCTGCAGGTCGGTGACGTGGAACCGGCCCACACTGCCCGGCCGGTCCGGCTCGGTCAGGTAACCGGTGTCGCCGCGGACCCGCTGATCACCACCGGAGCAGAAGGCGGCGTCGCCCTGACCGGTCAGGATGATCACGCCGATCTCCGGGTCTTCCCGCGCCAGGGTCAAGGCATCGGAGATCTCCATCAGGGTCTGCGGCCGGAAGGCGTTGTGCACCTCCGGGCGGCAGATCATGATCCGCGCGATGCCGTCGGCGGTCCGCGAATAGTCGACGTCCTCGTAGCGACGGACCGTCTCCCAGCGCACCGGTGCCGCGTCCTGCGCCTCGGTGGTCATACCGGTCACGCCATGGTCAGGCCGCCGCTGACCGACAGCGTTTGGCCGGTGATGTAACCGGTGTCGTCAGCAGCGAAGAAGGCGACCGCCGCGGCGATGTCGGCGGGCAGGGCCAGCCGCTTCATCGGGACCGCGCGGGTCATGCCGCCGAGCACCTTGTCGGCGTCCTGGCCGGAGTTGTCGGCGAACTTGCGCAGCGCCGGGGTGTCGGTGGGGCCGGGGCAGACGGTGTTGACCGTGACGCCCTTGGTGGCCACCTCACGGGCCAGGGTCTTGGTGAAGGCGATGATGCCGCCCTTGGCGCCGGAGTAGACCGCCTCCAGCGAGGAGCCCACTCGGCCGGCGTCGGAGCCGATGTTGATCACGCGGCCGAAGCCCCGCTCGACCATGCCGGGGACGACGGTGTGATTGACCCGCAGCGCACCCTTGAAGTTGATGTCGAGGATCTTGTCCCAGAACTCTTCGGTGGTGTCGAGGAACTTCATGAAGTCGTCCCAGCCGGCGTTGTTGACGGCGACGTCCACCGGGCCGAGCTCGGCGGTGATCTGCTCGATGGCCTTGCGCACCGAGGCGGTGTCGGTGACGTCCATCGGCACGGCGAGGGCGGTGCCGCCGGCGGCGACGATCTCCTTGGCGGTCTGCTGGGCGGCCTCGAGGTTCAGGTCGGCCACGGCCACCTTGAAGCCGTCGGCGCCGAGCCGGCGGGAGATGCCTTCGCCGATCCCCTGGGCGCCGCCGGTGACCAGCGCTACGCGATTGCTCATGGTGTTGTCCTTTCGATGGAACAGGTTCGATGAAACAGGTTGTGTGACTATTTGATTCGGCTCTCGGCGACCTGACGGGCCAGGTCCTCGCGGAACTCTGGGGCCGCGACCGCGATGAGCCGGCGGCGCCGCTCGGCCAAGGGCTGCCCACGCAGGTGCGCCACCCCGTACTCGGTGACCACGCAGTCCACATCGGCGCGGCCGGTGCTCACCGCCCCCTCGTCGAGGGCGAACTTGATCGAGGAGCGACCGCGTACCGCGGCCCGCAGCGCCACCACCGACCGCTTGCCGGTGTAGGAGGCGGCCCGGGCGAAGTCCACCTGCCCGCCCACCGCCCCGAGGTAGTTGCCGCGGCTCAGCTCCGCGCCCACCTGGCCGGTGAGATCCACCTCGATCGCGAAGTTGACCGCCACCAGATTGCTGATCTGCGAAAGCACCTGCGGCGCATGGGTGTAGGAGGTCGCGGCAAAGCGGAACGGCAGCTCCGCCGAGCGCCGATAGAGCTCGGTGGAGCCCAGCGCGGTGCCTGCGACACAGACCCCGGTATCGATCGGCTTGGCCGCGTTGGTGATCACGCCGGTGTCGATCAGGCGCATCATGCCGTCGGTGACCATGCCGGTATGCACCCCCAGCTCGCGGTGGCCGGCCAGCGCCTCGAGCACCGCGGCGCCGATCGAGCCCACCCCCACCTGCAGCGTGTCGCCGTCGTCGATCAAGCCGGCGATGTTGGCGGCGATCGCCCGATCCGGCTCCCCCGGCTCGCGCACCGCCTCCTGGGCCAGCGGCCGGTCGGTCTCCACATAGCCGGCGAAACTGGCCAGCGGCAGACTCGGCGCGCCCGGTACCGCCGGCATCTGCTGGTTGATCTCGGCGAACAGCCGCGGGGTCACCGCGGCGGCGTCGGCCATGTAGTCGGCGCCGATCCCCAGCGAGCACTGCCCGTGCGCATCCGGCGGCGCCACGGTGACGATGCCGATGTCGGCGGGCAGTCGGCCTTCGGCGAACAGTCGCGGCATGGCCCCGTAGTGACACGGCACCACCTGCAGCCGGTCGCCGAGGTCGCGCAGCGAGCCCAGCCCGCCGTAGGAGATCATCTCGTCGCCGGGCGCCAGGGCGCTGGCCAGCCTCTCGTTCCAGCTCAGGCCGGTGAACAGGCGCAGCGGACCGCGCTCGCGGGCCGGGTCGAGCAAGGCGTCGACCAGCGGCCGCGGCTCGGCGGCCGCCTGTCCCCACCACACGCCGGTACCGCCGGCCAGCTCCCCGAAGTCGATCATCTAGTCGGTCCGCTCGATCAGCGTCCCGGTGCCCAGACCACCGCCGCAGCACATGGTCACCAGCCCGAGGTGGGCGTCGCGACGCTCCATCTCCGAGAGGATCGTAGCGATCAGCCGGGTGCCGGTGGCCCCGACCGCGTGGCCGAGGGCGATGGCACCGCCGTTGACGTTGACCCGATCCATATCCGGCTGCAGTTCCTGCTGCCAGGCCAGGACCACCGAGGAGAAGGCCTCGTTGACCTCGAACAGGTCGATGTCGTTCACCGAGAGATTGTTGCGCTCCAACAGCTTTCGGGTGGCCGGGATCGGCCCGGTGAGCATGATGATCGGGTCCACGCCGACCGTGGTCTGGTCGGCGATGCGGGCCCGGATCCGCAGGCCGTGGGCCTCGGCGGCCTCCCGGGTGCACAGCACCAGCGCGGCCGCGCTGTCGCAGATCGGGCTGGAGCTGCCGGCCGTCACCCGGCCGTCCTCCGGGCGGAAGACCGGCTTAAGGCCGGCCAGCGTCTCCACCGAGGTGCCCGGCCGGACCGCCTGGTCGCTGAGCCGGACCTCACCGTCGAGTTCGAGCTTGACCATCTCGTCGGTGAACCGGCCGGCCTCGATGGCCGCGGTGGCCAGGGCGTGCGAACGCGCGGCGAACTCGTCCATCTCGGTGCGCGAGATGTTCCAGCGATCGGCGATCAGCTCGGCACTCTCGCCCTGATTGACGAAGTCGTAGCGCTCCCACAGTTCGGCCGGCCACGGCTCGCCGTAGAGCTCGCTGATCTTGGCCGGGGAGTTCATCGGGACATGCCCCATGTGCTCCACACCGCCGGCGATCACCACGTCGTGCACGCCCGAAGCCACCAGGGCCGCACCGAAGTTGACCGAGGTCTGGGCCGAGCCGCAGCGGCGGTCCAACGTGGTGGCCGGCACCTCCGGCGGGAAGCCCGCCTGCAGCCAGGCGTTGCGACCGATGTTGCGCGACTGCTCACCGAACGGGGCGGTGCAGCCGATGATCAAGTCCTCGACGACCATCGGGTCCAGCCCGGTGCGCTCAATCAGGTCCTGGTAGCAGGCGCCCAGCATCTCGTTCGGATGGGTGTCGCGGAACCAGCCGCGCTCCGGATGGGACTTGCCGATCGGGGTGCGCACCGCTTCGGCGATCACCACTTCGCGACCGGAGCGGGTGAACGGGCCGGAGATCTTGGCAGCCATGTCAGATCACCGTCCCGCCGTCGACCGGCAGGATCTGGCCGGTGATGTAACCGGCCGCCGCCGAGGCGAGAAAGACGAAGGTCGGTGCGATCTCGTCGGGATACGCCCAGCGCGCCAACGGGATCCGGGCCAGGGTCTTCTCGGCCAGCTTTTCGTTGCTCCGGATGTTCTCGGTCATCGCGGTCGCGGCCAGCGGGGCCACCGCGTTCACCGTGATCGAGCGGCGGGCCAGTTCCTTGGCCAGCGACTTGGTGAGCCCGATGACGGCCGCCTTGGCCGCCCCGTAGTTGGCCTGCCCGATGGTGCCGGTGAGCCCGGCCGCGGAGGTCACGTTGATGATCCGGCCGCTGCCGTCGTCGGGCAGCCGGTCCAGCGCCGCCTGACTCAGGTGGTAGGTGCCCATCAGGTGGGTGTCGAGCACCCGGCGGAACTTGGTCTCGTCGAGGTTCGGGAACATCGCCGGCGCGATCACCCCGGCGTTGTTCACCAGGATGTGCAGGGTGCCGTCGCCGAGTGCGGCGGCCGCGGCCACCGCGTCCCGGGCCGCGTCGGCATCGGTGACGTCGAGTGCGAACGGCTCGGCAGTGCCGCCGGCGGCCTGGATCTCCGCGCTCACCGCGGCCGCGGCGTCCTTGTCGATGTCGGTGACCAGCACCGCCGCCCCGCAGGCGGCGAAGGCGCGGGCCACTGCGGCACCGACCCCGCCGCCGGCCCCGGTGACCAGGGCGGTGCGGCCGGTCAGGCCGAAGATCTCGATCCCCGGGATCGCGGTCCCGGTTTCTTGCGTGCTCATCAGTAACTCCTGGGAAGGCCGAGGACGTGGGAGCCGAGGTAGTTCAGGATCATCTCCTGGCTGATCGGAGCGATCCGGGTCAGCCGGGCCTCGCGGAAGTAGCGGGCGACGTTGTACTCCTCGGAGTAGCCCATTCCGCCGTGGGTCTGCAGAGCGCGATCGGCGGCCTCGAAGCCGGCGTCGGCGCAGAGGTACTTCGCGGTGTTGGCCTCGCGGCCGCAGGGCATGCCGTTGTCGTAGAGCCAGGTGGCCTTACGCAGCATCAGTTCGGCGGCGTCGAGGCGGGCCAGCGAGTCGGCCAGCGGGAACTGGATGCCCTGGTTCTTGCCGATCTGCCGGCCGAAGACCTCGCGCTCGTTGCCGTAACGCACGCCGGCGCGCAGCGCGGCCCGGCCGATGCCGAGCGCCTCGGCGGCAACCAGCATCCGCTCGGGGTTGAGCCCGTCGAGGATGTAGGTGAAGCCCTTGCCCTCCTCGCCGACCCGGTCCTCGACCGGGATCTCCAGGTTGTCGATGAACAGCTCGTTGGAGGTGACCGCGTTGCGGCCCATCTTCTTGATCGGGCGGATGTCGATCTTGCTGCGGTCCAGGTCGGTGAGGAACAGCGTCATGCCGTCGGTCTTGCGCGGCGACTCGTCGAACCTCTGGGTGCGGGTCAGCAGCAGGATCTTCTCCGACTCCACCGCCTTGGAGATCCAGACCTTGCGGCCGTTGACGATGTACTTGTCGCCCTCACGCTTGGCGAAGGTGGTGATCTTGGTGGTGTCCAGCCCGGCACCGGGCTCGGTGACGCCGAAGCAGACGTGCAGGTCGCCGTTGACGATGCGCGGCAGGGTGCGCCGCTTGAGCTCCTCGCTGCCGTGGACGATCACCGGGTGCATCCCGAAGATCGACAGGTGCATCGAGCTGGCCCCGTTCATGCCGGCCCCGGAGGCCGCGACCTGCTCGAGCAGCAGCGAGGCCTCGGTGATCCCGTAGCCGTGGCCGCCGTACTCCTCAGGAGTCGTGATGCCCAGCCAGCCGCCCTCGGCGAAGGCGTTGTAGAACTCCGTCGGAAACTCGTGCTTCTCGTCTTTCTCCTGCCAGTACTGATCGTCGAACTTGGCGGCCAGCTCGGCCACCGCGTCCCGGATCGTGATCTGGTCTTCTGTCAGTTCGAAATCCACGTCGACACTCCCATGCTTGTGAGGTAACTATACCAATGGCCTGACCATAAAAGGCAAGCCTTGATCACGAGGCCGCCGGCGCCCCGAGCAGGGCGGTCGCGATGCGCTCGTTCCAGGTCTTCGGCGTCCCGTACAGCGGGCGGTCGAGCTTGGCCCGCTTGTAGAAGAGGTGCAGATCGTGCTCCCAGGTGTAGCCGATCGCGCCGTGCACGGTCAGGGCACTGTCGGCCAGCTGCGCCGCCGAGGCGGTCACCTGCGCCTTGGCCACCGCGGCGATGGTCGCCGCGTCCTCCCGCCCGGCGTCGAGCGCCGCCGCAGCGTAGAGCGCCGAGGAGTAGCCGGCCTCCACGGTCACCAGCATCTGCGCACAGGCGTGCTGTACGGCCTGGAAGGAACCGATGAACCGGCCGAACTGCTTACGCTGCTTGCTGTACTCCACCGAGAGCTCGAGCATCCGCTCGGCCGTCCCGAGCGCGTCGGCGGCGGTGAGGGCTGCGGCCAGCGCCGCCACCGGCTCGAGCGCCGCCGGCCCGGCGGGCACCACCTCGGTGGCCGCAGCCTGCTCGACGCTCAGGTTCGCGGCCTGCCGGGTCTGGTCCAGCAGATCGTCAGCGGTCGTCGTGGCCGCCGCGGCCGGGATCCGGGCGATGCCGTCGCCGGCCTCGCCGGTGACCGGCACCAGGTAGACCCCGGCGCCGGCGGCACCGAGGACGTGGCGCACCGTGCCGGTGATCTGGCCGTCGGCGAGCTCCAGCGGCCGCCAGCCGGGCACCCGGTCGGCCGGCACCGCCAGCGCGAACCGCTGCTCACCGCTCAGCTGGGCGGCGAGCTCGGCCTCGGTGAGCAGCGGCGCCACCAGCGCCGCCGCCAGCCACCGGCTGTCGGTCGCCGCGGCCCGGCCGAACTCCCGTGCCGCCAAGGCGAGTTCGAGGATTCCCCCGCCCTGCCCGCCGGCCGCCTCAGGGTAGCCCACCCCCCACCAGCCCTCGGCGATCAGGCCGTCGTCGAAGCCGCTCGTATCGCCGCTCTCGGCGAGCTGCCGCACGGTGTCCAGCGGGTACTTCGCGGCGAGCCATTCGCGCAACGAGGCCGCGAACATCTCGTGTTCTTCAGACAGTTCCCAGTGCATGACGTCTCCTCAGTTCGCTTCGGCGGGACCGGCCGCGACCACCGCGCGGATCACGTCCACCGCGCCGGGGTTCTCGGCACCGGACAGATCGCCGGGATCGCCCCCGGTCGCGGCCGCGCGCACCGCGCGGCGCAGGATCTTGGCCGAGCGGGTCTTGGGCAGTTCCTCGACGATCCACACCTGCGCCGGCGCGAACGGCTTGCCGACGCCCTCGGCGACCAGCCGGCGCAGATCCGCCGAGACGCCGGTGGTGTCGGCGCCGGGCCGGGGGACCCAGAAGGCCCAGACCGTCTCGCCCTTCTGCGGGTCGGGGATGCCTACCGCCGCGGCCTCGGCGACCGCCGGATGAGTGGTCAGCACCGACTCGATCTCGGCCGGCGCCAGGCGCTTGCCGGCCACGTTCATCACGTCGTCGGAGCGGCCCATGATGAACCACTGGCCGGCCTCGTCGATGAGCGCATAGTCGCCGTGGCACCAGACGCCGGGGAAGGTGGTCCAGTAGGACTCCAGGTAGCGCTCACGGTCCCGCCAGACACCCCGGGTCATGGCCGGCCACGGCTGCCGGCAGATCAGCTCGCCGATCTCACCGCGCAGCGGCTGCCCGGCGTCGTCGACCACGTCGACCGCCATACCCAGCGAAGGGCCGCCCAGCGAGCAGCTCGGGATCGGTTCCACCGGGTAGGGCGCCAGGAAGGAGCCGCCCACCTCGGTGCCGCCGGAGAAGTTGATCACCGGCACCCGGCCGCCGAAGACCTCGCGGGCCAGCCAGTCATAGGAGTCCGGGTCCCACGGCTCACCGGTGGAGCCCAGGATCCGGACCGAGCTGAGGTCACGCTGCGCGATCTGCTCCAGCGGCGTGGACTTGAGCGCGCGGATCAGGGTCGGCGAGACGCCGAGCATGGTCACCCGGTGCCGCTGCACCAGGTCCCACAGCCGGCAGGTGTCCGGCACGTCCGGGGAGCCTTCGTAGAGTACCAGCGCGGCGCCGTTGGCGTGGGCGCCGAAGGCCGAGAGCGGCCCCATCACCCAGCCCATGTCGGTGATCCAGCAGAACCGGTCACCGGGGCTGATGTCGAAGGAGTAGGCGACCTCGGTCGCCACCTTGACCGTGAAACCGGCGTGGGTGTGCACCGCCCCCTTGGGCTTGCCGGTGGTGCCCGAGGTGTAGCCGAGCATCAGGGTCTGCATCGCCGGGAACGGCGTGAACTCGTGGGGCACCCAGCCCGGGTCGAGCAGGGTGCGCCAGTCGGTGACCCGCACCTGCGAGCCGGGGACACCGACGCCGGTGCCGCCGCCGAGATTGTCCACCACGATCAGCGACTCGACCGACGGGGTCGAGGCCAGCGCCTTGGCCAGCTCGTCGGCCATGCCCACGGTCCGGCCGCGGCGCACGGTACCGTCGGCGGCCACCACCGCCTTGACCTCGGCGTCGTTGAGTCGGGCGGCGATCGCCGGGGCGGCGAAGCCGGAGAACAGCGGCACCACCACGGCGCCGATGCCGGCTGCGGCATAGAGCGCGATGACCGCCTCGGGAATCATCGGCAGGTAGATCGCGACCGCGTCGCCCTCGCCGACGCCGAGGCCCTTCAGACCGGCCGCCACCCGCGCCACCTGATCGGCGAGCTCACCGAAGGTGAGGGTGCGCACGGACTGGTCCTCGGCCTCGTGGATGATGGCCGGACGGTCGGCCTCGGTGTCGAGCCAGCGGGTCAGGCAAGCGTCGACGATGTTGAACCGGCCGCCGACGAACCACTCCGGGAACTCGATCCCGGCACTGGTGTCGAGCACCTGCTCGTAGTCGGTGGCGAACGGGATGCCGAGGTCGGCGATCGCCGCATCCCAGTACCAGGCGACGTCCTCCACCGAACGGCGCCGCAGCTCGTCGATCGAGTCCAGGCCGTGGGCCCGGGCCAGGCGCAGTACGTTCGCGTTCTCCAGGTAGTCCGGGGTCGGCTGCCACACGTAGTCACTCATCAGGCGTCATTCCTCAGCTTCGGGGCATGCCGAGCACGCGCTCGGCCGCGATGTTGCGCTGGATGAAGGTCGAGCCGCCGGCGATGGCGGTGCCGCGGGCCTGATAGGCCAGGCGCAGCCACCGCTGCTGGTCGGCGTCGGCCGTGGCGTCGTCGGCCGCCAGGCCGAACTGTCCGCCGAACTCGGAGATCTCCAGACCGAAGTCGGCGATGTCCTCCACCAGCGGGCAGAAGTAGAGCTTGCCGATCGAGGTGACCGGCCCCGGCGGCTCGCCCGAGGCGGCACCGGTGATCACCCGCTGACCGATCAGGTAGTGGGTCAAGGCGCGCCCGTAGAGATCGGCGATCCGCTGGCGCACTTCGGTTTTCGCGGCGAGCGGGGTGCCGTCGTCGTCGGTGTTGCGCTGCACCTGGGCCACTAGGTCGGCGACCGCGCGGGTGGTGTTGACCCGGCCGGTGGCGATACCCACCCGCTCGAAGCTCAGCGTGCCCATGGCGACCTTCCAGCCGCCGTCCACCTCGCCGACCACCGCCTCGTCGGGCAGGAAGACGTCGTCGAGGAAGACCTCGTTGAACTCCGCCTCGCCGAGCATGTGCTCGAGCGGGCGGATGGTGATCCCCTCGGCCGACATCGGCAGCAGGAAGTAGGTGATGCCGCGGTGGCGCTCGCCCCCGCCGGTGCGAGCCAACAGGATCGCATTGTCGGCGATCTGGGCGCGCGAGGTCCAGATCTTCTGGCCCTGGATCCGCCACCCGCCGTCGACCTTGGTGGCCTTGGTGCGCAGCGAGGCCAGGTCCGAGCCGGACTCCGGCTCGGAGAACAGCTGGCACCAGATCTCGTCACCGCGCAGGATCGGCTCGAGATAGCGCTGCTTCTGCGCGTCGCTGCCGAAGGCCACGATGGTGGGTCCGGCGAAGTCCTCGCCGATGATGTTGAGTCGCTCCGGCGCCCCGGCGCGGTCGAGCTCCTCGTTGAAGACGGCCTTGAGCTTGGCGTCAGCTCCGGCACCGCCGTACTCGGCGGGCCAGGACAGTCCGGCGAAGCCGCCCTCGAAGAGCTTGCGCTGCCATTCCGACCAGAATTCGCGCTTGTCCTCCAGCCGCGCCGGCTCCGGCCACGGCAGGGTCGGCACGGTCTGCTCGAGCCACTCCCGCACCCGCGTCCGGAACTGTGCCTCGTCCGGCGAATCGCTCAGATCCATCAGGAACCTCCCACGTCGTTACGGACCAACGGTACATTAGGTCTGACCATAAAACCAGGAGGTTTTCGATGAATACCCAACCGGCCGCGCCGCTGGCCCCGGGCGACGTCCTCGACGTGGTGTCGTTCGAGGTAGAAGCAGGCAAGATCCGCGAATTCGCCCGGGCCACGCAGACCGCCGACCCGGTCCATACCGACCCGCAGGCGGCCGCCGAGGCGGGCTTCACCGCCGTGGCGGCCACCCCGACCCACGTGGTGGTGGCCGGACACCACCGCAATCAGCAGGAGTTCGTCCGGGCACTCGGGATGGACATCAAGCGCATCGTGGTGGGCTCGGTGTCCTGGGACTACGCGCGACCGTTGGTGGCCGGCGATCAGCTCACCGGCACCCGCCGCGTGGTCTCCGACGAGCGCAAGGATGGCAAGCGTGGCGGGACCATGCGCCTGGTGACGCTGGAGACGGTCTGGGCCGACCCGGCCGGACAGGCCGCGGTGACCCAGCGCGAAGTCCTGATCGAGCGGGGTGCCTGATGCGCGCCCCGATGTCCCTGTCGCCCGGACAGCAGCTGCCGGTCCGCCGCATCGGACCGATCAGCCAGACCGACATCGTGCGCTTCGCCGGCGCCGGCGGAGACTTCAATCCGCTGCACCACGATCCCGACTACGCGGTGCGGGCCGGGCTGCCCGGTGTGATCGCGATGGGCCAGATGCAGGCGGGCATGCTGGCCGGCTACCTCAGCGACCAGGTGCACGTCGAGCACCTGCTGTCCTATGCGGTGCGCTTCGCCGGGACACTGGCCGTGGGCGAGACGCTGGACCTGCAGGGCATCGTGACTGCCGTCGACACCGAGGCCGGCACCGCCGAAGTGGAGCTGACCGCGACCGCCGGTGAGCGCACCGTCATCGCGGGCTCGGCCACGGTCCGGATCGCCTGACCGCCGCCGAAGCCCGGCGCCCATAACGCCGGCGCCGGGCCGGCGGCAGGCCGGGCGGTCTATTTGAACTGTTCGCGCAGCGCGGTCTTGAGCACCTTGCCGGCGGCGTTGCGGGGCAGCGCCTCCACCGTCTCCATGACCGTCGGGAGCTTGTACCGGCCGATCCGGGTGCCGGCGAAGTCCCGCAGTTCGTCGAGAGTGACCTGTTTGCCGGGCTTCAGACTGACCACGGCACAGACCCGCTGACCCCAGGTGGGGTCCTCGCGGCCGATGACCGTCACCTCCGCGACCGCGGGGTGATCGAACAGCACGCCTTCCACCTCGGCCGGGTAGATGTTCTCGCCGCCGCTGATGATCATGTCCTTGATCCGGTCGGTGATGAAGAGGAAGCCCTCCTCGTCGCAGTAACCGGCGTCGCCGGTCTTCAGCCAGTCGCCGTCGAAGGCGGCCGCCGTGGCGTCGGGGTCCGCCCAATAGCCCGGGGTCACGTTCGGCCCCTTGACCTGGATCTCCCCCACCACGCCGGGCCCCACCACGTCCCCGTCCAGGGAGACGATCCGGACGTCGCAGAGCAGCAGCGGACGCCCCGCAGAGCCGGCCTTGGAGATCGAGAACTCGGCGGTCAGGAACGAGGCGATCGGCGCCGCCTCGGTCAGTCCGTAGCCCTGCGCGAGGTCGATGCCGCGCGCCTGGAAGAGCTTGATCGGCCCGAGCGGCACCGGCGCATCCCCGGTGATGATCAGCCGCAGGGCCGACAGGTCGGCGTCGGCGAAGCCAGGCTGCTCGGCGATGCCCTGGCACATCATGGCGATGCCGAACATGGTGGTCACCCGGGACTCGACCAGCTCACGGAAGACGGCGGCCGGGTCGAAGGCGCGGTGGATGATGAGATGTCCGCCCTGGACGAGGGTGGCCAAGGTGGTCGCGTTGAGCCCACCGATGTGGAACAACGGAGCGCACACCAGGGTGCGATCCTCGCCCTCGATGCGCAGCGCCAGGATGGTGCAGATGTTGTTCCACCACAGATTCCCGTGCGTGAGCGTCACGCCCTTGGGCCGCCCGGTGGTGCCCGAGGTGTACATGATCAGCGCCGGATCCTCCGGGCTGACCGACACCTCCGGCGGAGCCGCCGGCGCAGCGGCGAGCAGCTCGTCGACCGTCAGCCAGCCGGTGCGGTGGCCGTCCACCGCGATGAAGTTCTCCAGCGGCAGGGCCGCACGGTACTCGTCGATGAGCTGCGCCAGGGCCGCATCGCTGAACACCGTGTGGCTGCCGCTGTGGTCGATCGCAAAGGCGAGCTCGGCTCCGGACAGCCGGTAGTTCAGCGGTACGAACACCGCCCCGAGCCGGGCGACCGCGAACAGCGCCCGCAGAAACATCGGATGGTTCTGGCCGAGGTAGGCGACCCGGGTTCCGGGTTGCACACCGCGCTCGGCCAGTCCGGCCGCCAGCCTCTCGACCTGCGCGGAGAACTCGGCGAAGGTCACCGTCTCGCCTTCGAAGGTGATGGCCGGACGATCAGGTGTCGAACGGGTGCGGGCGGCGAGCAGTGAAGCGAGATCGACGGGGGCGACGGCGGCGGCGCGGGCCGGTGCAAGCCTCGCAGTTGTGATTTGAGTCATGCCGCGAATGAACCACCCGCACCGCCCGGACTCAACGGTGCGGGCCGGAAATTAGACCCTGCTGGCGAGATTTATCAGCCACAAGACTCAGCCCTCGGACGCCGGCGGCGGACGAAGCCGCAGGTCGGCGGCGCCGGCCGGGCGCTTGAGCAGCGGCGCCGAGCGGTTGCCGGCCGCCGGCTTCAGTGCCCACGCCGGGTGGATGAGCTTTATCACCCGTTGGGTCGATGTGACGCACGCCATAGCCCGGCAGCATCGTTACCCAGGCAACCCGCCCCGCCCGATCGGCCGGTCGCGATTCACCCACGCAGCCGACCGGTGCGGCCCTACCGAGCGATCCCACGCTCGGCGAAGACACCCCTTCGTCCAGAACTGCGCGCCGCCGCAGACCCCCGAAAGGAAACCACCGGATGACCACCGCCATCGCACCCCACCCGGACTCACGCCGTCACCACCTAGGTGATGACCCGCTCGGCCGAGAGTCCCTGCTCTACATGTTCCAGCTCCCCGACCAGGGCATCGGCCTGGCCTTCTACACCTGGGTCACCAGTGACCACAAGACCGGTTACGGCGCCTGGGTCTACGGGGGCAACCCGGACGGGAGCTCGATCTTCGAGCACCGCGACGGGGCCTCGGTGGCCCCCGACGCCGACTTCGACGACTGGCAGGCCTTCGACCTGTCGATCCGCCTGTCCCCGGACAGCCCGTCCTCGACGGTGACGTTCACCGGCGAGAACTTTCAGGCAGACCTGGAGTTCACGCCGTTCCACGACGCCTTCCTCTATTCCAGCCACCCCCGGGGCTGCCCGCCCTACTTCGCCACCGACCGCCTCGAGCAGTCGGGCACCTACCGGGGCACCCTCCGATTCAACGGGCAGGAGATCCCGGTCGACACCACCGGTCACCACGACCACTCCTGGGGCGTCCGCGACTGGGAGGCCATCCAGCACTACAAGTGGTTCGAGGCGACCACCGCCGACACCGCGGTGCACGTCCTCGACATCTCCGGACTCGGCGCCAATCCGCAGATGGGTTACGTCCACAAGGACGGACTGACCTCGCCGATCAAGACCGCGGAATAGGATGTCGACTACGACGTTGCGAACTTCCAGACGGCCCTGCGCCTCGACGTGGAGGACCACGCCGGCCGACAGACGACGGTCACCGGAACCACCTTCGCGACCTTCGAGTTCCCGGTCGGCCCCAAGACGACCCTGCTCGACGCCGTCCTGCGCGCCGAGATCGACGGCAAGCCCGGCGGTGGCTTCGCCGACTGGCTCTGGCCGAAGGACTACCTCGAGCATCTGCGTGCCCGGGCGAAGTAGCCACCCGCGCAACACCTTCCGCCACACCATCCGCAACTCACACCCCTAGGAAAGACACGATGGAAACTCAGCTTCGACCCGTCTACACGGCCGGTCAGGTCACCGGTGAATGGGTCACCCAGGCCCTCTCGAGCGCCGGCCTGATCTCCGACGAGCAGGTGACCGACGTTCAGTGCGTCCCGTGCGGGACCGGTCAGCTCGCCGACAGCTACCGACTCTCCCTCACCTACGACCGGCCGACCGACGCTCCACCGACGGTGGTCGCGAAGTTCCCTTCCGAGGACCCCACCAGCCGCGAGTTCGCCCGGGCCAACGGCTTCTACCGGTCGGAGATCGAGTTCTACCGCAACCTGCGCTCGGGGCTGAAACTCAATGCACCGCATGCGATCTACGCCGCACTCGACGACAACGAGGTCGACTTCGCGCTCCTGATGGAAGACATCGGCGCCGCCCGCAGCGTGGACCAGAATCAGGGCTGCAGCCCGGACGACGCCGCCAACGTCGTCCGGCAGGCGGCGATGCTGCACGCCGGCAGCTGGGGCCAAGAGAACCTACGGCAGTACCCCTGGCTGCAGAGCATCGTCGGGGCCTTCGTGGAGGTGACGAAGAACTTCCCGGAGATCACCGAACTGTTCCGGCAGAACTTCGGCGATCTGGTTCGCGAGGAGTGCTTCGACGAGGCCGAGAAGTCGCTGGCCGCAGCCGAGGCGTGGATCGATGTGCTGCAGCGACCGCTCTGCCTGTGGCACTCCGACTTCCGGGCCGACAACATCCTGTTCGACGCCCGCGGACAGCAGGGCCTGGTCACGGTGCTCGACTGGCAGACCCTCGGTTTCGGTTCGGGAACCATCGATATCAGCCATTTCATCACGCTCTCACTGGAGACCGAAGTCCGTCGGACTCACGAGCGGGATCTACTCAAGGAATATCACGACGCCCTCGTCGCAAACGGCGTCGAGAATTACAGTTTCGACGAGTGCCTGGACGACTACCGAGCCAATAGCCTGTACTCTCTGCAATCCGGGATCCACGCCGCCAATCAGGTGAAGCGGCCCCCGCGCGGTGATGAGATGTGGCGGATCTGGGTGGAGCGGGCCACCGCGCAGGTGCAGGACCAGGAGACCGTCAAGGTCCTGACGTCACGGCGCTGACCAGCTAGGATAGGGGGTCATGCGAGGGTTCGACACCCTCGCATGACCCCCGTCCGCCGGGGCCTGCCACACGGCGGCATGCCTGTTCAGGCGAAATGAGGAACGATGCCGGAAGTCCAGCTCCTGCAAGAGCCGCAGGATGCATTTGCGAGTCGAATCAGTGGATTGACCGACCGCATTTTTCACGACCGCAATGAATCGCTGAAGAATGGAGCCGCATTAGGCTCGGCCACCATCGAGTCATATCGCCGGCGCATCACTGAACTCACCGATCAATTGCCGGCCGACTTTCACGATGATCTGCACCGTAGCCTGACCGGGCTGCACCAGGAATGGCAGCTCGCGGTGACGCAGGACTGGGAGATGAACTCCCGGGTGACCCGCGACATGGACGATGCGGCGCTCGAGCTCTCCGGCCTCGAGCGGACCGAATACCTCGAGCAGGTACCCCGGATCGTCGGTGAGATCTGCGGCTTCCAAAAGGTCCTGTTCTCCGTGGTTCAGGGCACCCACTGGATTCCGGTGTCCATGTGGGCGAAGGACCCCACCGAGATCACCGCGATCCGGTTGAACGATTACCTCAAAGACAACCCGGTCATCCGCCTCGTCGGCAGCCTTCCCGAGGCCGAGATGGCTCGCAACCGCCGCCCGGTGCTCATCGAGAACGCACTGGAGAATCCTCGGACCCACAAGCCGCCGGTCGTCCTGTCCAATGCCACCGACTACGCGGGAGCGCCGCTTTTCGTCGACGGCCGGATCGCCGCCTTCCTGCATATCGACCGCGCCATCCAATCGCGGCCGCCCAACGAGACCGACATGCTCTGGCTCAACCGCTACTCCACTTCGGTGGCGGCGATGTACCGGATCCAACGCACCACCAAGAAGGAACGCCGGCTGCGCAACGAGATGCCCCCCGGATCGCGGCCTTGCTCGACGCTTCGGCAGCTCCAGGTGCGCCGGACGTTCCGGGTTCCGATGCCCCGCCGCGGCGCGACCGCATCGAGTTCAGCCGCCCGGCCGAGCAACGCCCGAGGGTGATGCCGAGCCTGAGTGCGCGCGAGTACGAGGTACTCGAACAGCTCAGCAGCGGCCTCACCAACCAAGCGATCGCCGCGCAGCTCTGTGTCAGCATCCATACCGTGCGGACCCACGTCCGGCAGATCCTCAAGAAGATGAACGTGGGTCATCGAGCCGCGGCCGTCGCGGCCTTCAATGCGATGAGCCGAGAACACCGGGATGACTGAAGCGGCCGATTCCGGGGCACCGTCCGACGTGGTGTCGGGCGCCGCGGCCCCGACGGTGACGCCACACCGCCTGCTGCACTGGAGCAGTTTTCTCGCCGAGGGCACTCAGTCGTTCGACACCGCCCTCACCGGTGACGAGCTCCTCGGCCAGATCGTCGACACCTGCCGGCACTGGCTGCCGGTCCAAGCGGTATGGCTGGCCCGCCTCGACGGCGAGGAGGTCATCGCCGTGGGCGCCGACGACGGCAGCGGCTCCACCACGACCGCCGCCGCGCGTGCCTTCCCCGCGACCGCCGCCGAACGCGAGGTCATCGAGCACGGTTCCTGCGGCCTGGTCTCCGCCACGCATCCCCTGACCGCGGTCTCGAGCGGGGTCCTCACCGTATCGGCACTCGAGCCCGGCTTCGACTCGGCCACGAGCCTGCTCTACATCGGCCACAGTCGCCAGCCGGACGCGGTGGACCTGCAGATTCAGCGCGCGGTGACCTACGACGCCGGTCTCGCGCTGCGCCGCATCGAGGTCGACGATCTGATCGCCACCAGCAAGCATGCCGCATTGACCGCCTCGCAGGCCTTGGCCAAGCTCGCCTCCGACTCGGTCGAGTTGAACGAGTCGGCCGACCTCGAGATCGACCTGGACCGGACGCTGCCGTTCCACCTGGTGGGTCAGTCCTCGGAGTCGGTGAACTTCGCCGACATCCTCACCCCCCGCCAGATCGAGGTGCTCGAACTCATGCTGAAGGGCTTGAGCAATCAGGACATCGCCGAGACGCTGGTCCTCTCCGTGGCCACCGTGAAACACCATGTCCGGGCGATCCTGCAGAAGTTCGGTGCCGCCAACCGGGTCGAGGCGATCGCCCTGATCGGGCGGTTGAGCCGAGTCCGCGACTGAGCCGAGTCCGCGACTGACCCGCTCGCCCCGAAGGCAGCGCTGCCCCGTACCGATTCGGTACGGGGCAGCGGTGCCTTCGGCGGCCGGCGGCTCAGGGTGCCTTGCCCACCGACCAGCCCGGGTGTTCGGTCGCCGCGACCCGCCGGGACCGGAAGCCGTCGAAGTAGCGGCTGCGCCGCACTTCCACCTCGTAGCGCAGCTCCGTGGCCACCTCGGCCAGGATCGCCCGGCGGTCGGCGCCCCGGGCCAGCAGCGTAGCGAGCAGTCCCCGGATCAGGCGGGGCGGGCTGATGATGTCCTCGGGATACTTCGTGCGATTGAACAGATCCGAGATGCCCGGCTGCTCGGTGCCGGCGAAGGTCCCCAGCACCGCCTGAGCCAGCGGCGAGGTCAGCTGTGGTCGGGTCTCCCGGTTGCCCCAGTGGTAGGTGGGCAGGGTGTCCCGGTCCCGCTGCTTCTCCCAGTCGGTGATCGCCGCGTCGAGCAGCTCGGGATCGTCGATGACCGGGGCGGCATACTCGGCGGCCAAGCGCCCGTGCTTGAAGGCATCGCGCATGCCGTTGCCGGTCACCGGATCTTTGAAGTGCCCGGCATCGCCGATGAGCATCCAGCCCGGACCGCTCGACTTGCGGTAGAAGGCCGACAGGTCGTCGGTGGTCCGGATCGGGCTCATCCCGCTCGCCCCCGCCAGTCGCTCGCGCAGCTTGGGGTCACGGTCGAGCTTCTCCTGCCACACCCCCTCCGGGTCCTCCCGGAACCGGGGGATGTCGGAGGCGTAACACATGTGCACGACGATCGCCCGGCCGGCGGGAGCCGACGGCATCACCAGCGCCTGATTGCCCTCGGCACGGAACACCTGATAGGTGTCCTGCTTGTCGGCACCGATCGGATCGTCGATGTAGCGGTAGGCGAATCCCCGGCCGTTCTTGGAACCACGGTACGGTTCCCACGCACCGACCCCGGCCGCGACCTTGGACTTCCGGCCGTCGGCGCCGATCACCAGCTTGGCGCGGATCTCGTGGCGGCCGGTAGTGGTCCGGTAACGCACCCCCACCGCCCGGCCGTTCTCCATGAGGACTTCTTCCACCAGGCAGCGTTCCCGCATGTCGGCGCCGGCGTCGCGGGCCGCCTCCGCCAGCAGGACGTCCAGCTGGTCTCGCGGGATCGTCAGCCCGTAATCGATCCCCCCGTACGGGCGCATCCGCTCGCGGATGTGCACGTCGCCGATGTCGAAGGTCAGGTACTTCGACTTCGCCGGGTTCAGGGCCAGCACCTTCTCGAGGGCTCCCATGCGGGCCAGCTCCTGGACGGCATTGGGCACCATGATGTGGGTGCTCATCGTGTCGGAGGGGAACCGCGACTTGTCCAGTCCGATCACCCGCAGGCCGGCCCGGGCGAAGACCACCGCCGCCGCCGTTCCGGAGATCCGGGTGCCCACGATCACGACATCGGCATACTCGGTTTCGACCTCGGTCGCCGTGGCCTCGGCGACGGGCTTGTCCACGGTCGTCATGCCAGCCCCAGCTGTCGCGCGAAGTCGGCGGCGTCGTAGTAGGCCCGGACACTGACGGCCTGGCCGTCGGCGTTCAGGATCCAGACGTCGATGCCTTCCACCTCGAAACTACGGCCGCTCGCCGAAACGCCGGCCGGGAATCCGTCGCCGGTGTGCGTACCGGTCATCACCCATTCCTGGGCGACCGTGGACCGCGGAGCGTCCACCAGCGGCTCGCCGACCGCCTTGAAGGCGATGTCGGGGAAGGCCTGCCAGCCGGCCTGGAAGAAGGCCTTGGCCCCCTCCCGGTTCTCCAGCACCTCGGGCAGTACGGGATCCTTCCAGCGCAGCGTCTCGGCCACCACCGCCAGGGCCGCGTCGAGGTCCTTGTCGCCCCAGGCGTCGAAGTACCGAGCCGGGTAGGCGGCGAGGATCGAATGGTCTGTGGACATGTTTGTTCTCCTGTCTGAAATCTCAATGGGTTCTGGTGGACGCGCTCGGCGCCCTACCGGTCAGGGAAGGTCGAGGACCAGGTCGGCGTGATCGGGGGCCAGCTTCAGCTGGCAGGCCAGTCGGGACCGATCGCACGCGCCGTCGAGGAACTCGACCATGTCGGCCTCGTCGACCTCCGGCGGGTCGAAGTCCGGCACGAACTCCTCGGGGACCACCACGTGGCAGGTCGCGCAGGCCATCGTCCCGCCGCATTCGCCGATGATGCCGGGCACGTTGTGCCGGACGGCGACCTCCATCGCGCTCTGCCCGGCGACGGCATCGGTATGCCAGGTGTCGCCGCCGGCGGAGCGAAAGGTGACCGAGATCTGCTGAGTGTTCATGACTGATTCCTAACCTTGGTCAAGAGCGAATCCTTCAGTGGAATGTCCGGCTCCCCGAGCAGGCGCCGGTCCAGCTGACGGCCGTCCTTGATGAATTTCCGGGCCGCCATGAAGTCGACGGCCGAGTTGACGGTTTCTGCACAGACCAGCTGGTCGCCGGCGACGTGCAGCACGGTGAGGGAGTCGGGCTCCCCGGACCGCTTGATGAAGACGTCCAGCTCGCGGGCCGGATCGAGCAGGCCGGCCACCTTGATCCGGTGGTCGCACTGGTCCGACCAGAACCAGGGAACCTCCAGCGGTGCCGGGGCCTCGCCGAGGATCGCGGCCGCCGCCGCCTTGGCCTGCTCGACCGCGCTGGGAATGCTCTCCAGCCTCGCCCGCGAGCCGTCCGGCAGCGGACGCGAGGTCACGTCACCGATCGCGAAGACGTCCGGGTCGCTGGTCCGCCCGGACCGGTCGACGACGATGCCGTTGCGGCAGTCGATCCCCGCGGCCACGGCCGGTTCGCTGTTGGGCACCACGCCGACCCCGACCAGCACGGCGTCCACGGCGACCGTGGAGCCGTCGCTGAGCCGGGCCGCGCGGACCTGCGGCCCGCCCTGCAATTCGGTGACCGTGGTCGCGCACCGCACCCGCACCCCGAGCGCTCGCTGCATCCGCTCGATCTCGGCGGCGAACCGGGGACTGGCCGTCCGGGCCAGCAGCTGTGCCTCCCGCTCCACGATGGTCACCTCGACGCCCTCGGCGGCCGCGGTCGCGGCCACCTCCAGCCCGATGTACCCGCCGCCGATGATCAGCAGATGAGCTCCCGGAACGGCAGCTTTGCGCAGGACCGCCACGTCGTCGAGCGTGCGCAGGGTCTGGACGCCGGCCAGCTCGAAGCCCGCAACGTCCGGGACGACCGCCCGCGCACCGGTCGCGATGACCAGTTTGCGGTAGCCGATCGCGGTCCCGTCGGACAGCCGAACTCGCCGGCTCTGCCGTTCCAGGCCCACCACTCGCCGGTCGAAGATCGCCTCGATCCGCTGGCCGGTGAAGAAGTCCGCCGGCTTGAGCGGCTCGAGATGGTCGGGCCGGTTGAACTTCTTGGACAGCGGCGGCCGCTGGTACGGCTCGGTGGCGTCGGCTTCGATCGCGATGATCTCGCCGGTGCAGCCGCCCTGCCGCAGCAGCGCCGTCACCTGCATGCCCGCGTGGCCGAGGCCGATGACGACGATCGGCTGCTCGCCTTCGGCTGCGGGATCGCCCTGCATCGCCATCACGCGTAGATCGACTTGTAGGTGAGGTAGCCGGTCAGCGCTTCCGGCCCCAGCTCCTGGCCGAGGCCGCTGGCCTTGATCCCGCCGAACGGTGCGGTCGGGTCCGGAAGGTAGCCGTTGATGCCCACCGAACCCGATTCGATCCGGTCGGCCATCGCCATCCCACGGGCGTGGTCGGTGGTGAAGACGACGCCGGCGAGCCCGTACTCGGAGTCGTTGGCGATCGCGATCGCGTCGTCGTCGCCGTCGTACGGGATCACCGAGAGCACGGGACCGAAGATCTCCTCACGGGCGATCCGGTGGCGGTTGTCGACGTCGGCGAAGACCGTCGGCGTCATGAACCAGCCGGCGGAGTCCGGGCGCCCGCCGCCGGTGGTCACCCGGGCCCCTTCCGACCGCCCGATCTCGATGTACTGCTCGACCCGGTCACGCTGCCGCGAGGTAGCGAGCGGGCCGATCGTGGTCTGCGGGTCCAGCGAGTTCCCGACGTTCTGCACGCTCACCAGGGTGGTCACCAGGTCGACGATCTCGGCGTAGCGCGCCCGCGGCGCGAGGATCCGGCTCGACAGGAAGCAGGTCTGGCCGTTGTTCAGCAGCATCGTCGAGAACATCTGCTCACCCACCCGCTGCAGGTCGAGGTCGGCATCGTCGAGGAAGATCGCCGCCGACTTGCCGCCGAGCTTTAGCGTCACCGGCCGGAGCAGCTCCCCGCAGACCCCGGCGATCCGCCGGCCGACCTGGGTCGAACCGGTGAAGGCGACCTTGTCCACGCCCGGGTGCGAGACCAGATACTCACCGGCCGTGTGGTCGCCGGGAACGATGTTGATCACCCCCGGCGGGATACCGGCCTCGGCGACCGCCTCGGCCAGGATGTCGGAGTCGAGCGTGGTCTCCGGGGACGGCTTGATCACGATCGCACAGCCGGCGGCGAGCGCCGGCGCGTACTTGAAGGCGGCCAGCGCCTGCGGGAAGTTCCACGGCACGATCGCCGCGACCACCCCGACCGGCCGGCGTTGCACCTTGGTGGAGCCGCCCAGCAGACCCGGACGCATCTCCTCGAAGTCGAAGTTCTCGATCAGACCGGCGTAGTAACGCAGCAGCGTCTGCGGGAACACGGCTTCCAGGCCGTTCGCGATGGAGATCGGCATGCCGTTCTGCGCACTGACCGCCGCGGCCAGATCACCGGCGCGCCGATCGAGGGCGTCGGCGAGGGCGTTCATCTTGGCCGCGCGCTCTGCAGGCTGCAGCCGGCTCCAGCCGTGCGGATCGGCCATCGCCTGCCGGGCGGCGCTGACCGCCGCGTCGATCACCGCTGCCGTGGCGAGCGGGGTACGCGAGAGGACCTTGCCGTCGTTGGGCGAGACGATGTCGACGGTGTCGGTCGCGTAGGTCCGCCACTTGCCGTCGATGAAGAAGTCGCTGCGCTTGGTAGTCACTGATTGCTCCGTCCTGTGGGTCTGTCTGCACACCCGATCGCCTTGGCCGAAGCTCCACGCAGACCACTGTTGACAGGTCGGCGACGACCGCGATGAGCAGGCCGAACGACCGAGGTGATCCGAGGGAGGACCCGGTGATGGGTGGATCCGAAGCCGGTTTCCGGCCCGGCTGTGCGGGAGCAGTTCCGGCTTCAGATCCGCTGTCGTCTGCCGCTGCAGACCGACTAGAACCAGACTGTCGAACTATGTCGCAGGTCACATCGACCCATCGGGCGGTTTGGCTCGCCTCCTGGGCTCATTGCCCGAGTCCGGCCGGCCCGCCAAACCCCGGGAGAAGGCACCACGATCGACGAAAGGCACCGCCGATTCGGCGGTGCCTTTCGTCAAAGGTGGTGCGCCGGCGGGGTGGGCCGGCGGCGGCGCTCAGTCGGTGAGCACGATCTTGCCGATGTGGGCGCCGGCTTCGAGGAGTTCGTGAGCCCGGCGCGCCTGGTCGAGCGGAAGGGCCTCGGCGATCACCGGCGGACTCACCGCGCCGCCCTCGACCAACTCGAGCAGACCCTGGAAATCGGCCGGGCCACCCATCGTGGTGCCCAACAGCGAGTACTGGCCGAAGTAGAAGGCGCGGATGTCCATCGGCGCCTGCTCGGCGACGTTGGCTCCGAGGACCACCAGCCGGCCGCCGGGGCGCAGCGTGCGGACCGACCGGTCCCACAGCCCGACCGGATCGAGCACCACGTCGAAGCCCCGTCCGCCGGGTGCGGCGGCCTTGGCCCGCTCCGGCCAGTCGTCGGCGGTGTGCAGCACCCCGTCGACGGCGCCCGTCGCCCGCGCCCGAGCCAGCTTGGCCTCACTGGACCCGGTGACGAAGACCTGGGCACCGATCGCCGAGGCCAGGGCGATCGCCATGGTCGCCACCCCGCCGCCCGCGCCGATGATCAGCAGGGACTCGCCGGCCTGCAGGCCGGCCCGGGTCACCAGGGCCCGGTAGGCGGTGACGCCCACCAGCGGCAGCGCGGCCGCCTCGGCCCAGCTGTAACCGGCCGGCTTGGCGGCCGCACACTCCTCCGGCACACTCACCGCCTCGGCGTAGGTGCCAGGCAGGTGGTCGCCGAGAATGTCGAACTCGGGGCCCGGGGCATCGCTGCGATCTCCCCAGAAGAGCGAGGGCAGGATCACCACCGCTTCGCCGGTGTCGGTGCGCACCCCGGCGCCGTCGGCACCCGGGGTATGCGGCAGCGGCGAACCGTACCGACCCTGACGCACCAGCACGTCGTGCCAGTTCAGCGCGGCGGCATGCAACCAGACGGTCACCCAACCCGGCCGGGAGACCGGCTCGGGCCGCTCCCCGATCTGCAGGACCTCCGCGCCACCGAAGTCGCGCATCACCACGGCCTTCATCGGATCACCCCGGCCGACTCGGCGATGTCGGAGTGCAGCTTACCGCCGGTCACCGCGTCGAGCGGGTACCCCTCCAGGGAGGTGCCGTAACCGACCGAGCCGTCGGGCGCGGTCCAGCGGACCATCGACAGTCCGGTCGGGCAGGAACCGTAGGGCACCCAGAGGTTGTAGGTGGCCGGGACCCCGGTCAGCGTCTCGGTCCGACCGTCGGCATCGGTCACCGCCAGCGTCAGTTCCGCCGGCGCCATGCCGCGGTGGCGGACGCCCAGCGAGCCTGCCACCGCTCCGGTGAGCTGCCCGTCGCGGATCAGGTAGCCGTGTTTGAAGGTGTGCTGCTGCCCGTCGGGCGCCGTGGGGTCGAATCCCCAGATCGACTGCACCACCCGCCCGTCCTCGAACTGCGCGTTGACATAGCCCATGGGCCGCATCCCGCGCTCCGGCCGCGGTCCCCAACTGTGGTTCTGGGTGGCCAGACAGTCGACCGGATACTCGGTTCCGCGGACCTTCACGGTGCCGGTGACCCGGGCGGTCAGGTCGAAATGCCCGGCGTAGGCGGTGCCGAAGCCGCTGTGCTCAACGGCCTGCGCGGGATCGGGCTGCGCCATCGGATCCAGGTTCGGATCGTGGATGTCGTAGGGCTCATGGATCCCGGCGATGTCCAGGTGCATCTCGGTGTCGTCGACGCCGACGTAGTCGAGCCGGTACGAACGCGGCGAATGCGACTCGAAGGACAGCCCGTTGGGCAGCGTGTAGCTGCGCAGGCTCGCCGGGATCGGCAGGTGATTGTGGATGTCGACGTAGCGGGCATCGAACATCTGGTCCGAGCAGCGGTCGACGAACTCGACGTCGCAGGTCATCACCCCGACGCCGGCCCGGAACACCTGATAGACCCAGCCGTAGAGATTCGCCTCCGGGATGTGCAGGCCCAGCCACAGGGTCTCCGCCCACTGGTGGTTGGCGTCGGCCGGCGTCTGGAACTCCAGCTGCCGTTCGGTGATCATGGTCCTCCTCGGTCAGTCCCGGCGCTGCTGCACGATCACGGTGGCCAGCGCGCACGGTTTGCCGGAGGCCGCGAGCGCCGCGACCTCCACCACCGCCATCGACCGGCCCCGGTGCTGCACCGCGGTGCGGAAGGTGGTCGGATGCGCGGCATCCGCCGGCCGCACGAAGACGGTATCGATGCTGGTGGTGCGGAGTTCGCCGGTGGCGCGCAGCACCGACATCGCGGCGAACTCCATCCCCGTGATCAGGATGCCGCCGTGGATGTTGCCCATCCCGTTGGCGGCGTAGGGGTTGGCCGGCAGCTCGACCACCCCGGGCTCGACCTCCCGCAGCGCGAGTGCCTCGCGCAGGGAGACCTCCGGCCCGGGCACCGGGGCGTCGATGTACGGGGTGGTGGGCGCCTCGCTCACGGTCAGCAGGTGCGACCGCTGCGTGATCAGCGCCAGCACCGCCCCGTCGGGTCCGGCGACCTCGCCGCGCGTGGTACCGCTGACCTCGTCGCGGGCGATCAGCCGGCCGGTGGCGGTCAGCGGGCTTCCGTCGATCGGCGGGTCGGCGAGCAGATCGAGGCGGATGCCTAGGCTGACCGGCCACCGGTCGTTCGGTGACCCGGCAGCGACCACGTACCCGGTGACGTCATCGAGGATCACGCCGAGCGCGGCGCGACTCACGCCCACCGCCGGGTCGGCGAGCCAGGCCCCGCTCTCCTCGCGCAGCTCGGCCGACTCCGGGGTCAGGCTGACCGCCGACACCCGGAGCAGCCGCTCCGCGCCGCCGATGACGAATTCCGGTGCAGTGATCTCCATGCCGGTCAGTCTGCCCCGGGCGTCGCCACCTGTCCCAGCTCATCGGCGACCCGCTTGCGCAGCACGTGCTTCTGGATCTTGCCGGTCGCGGTCATCGGCAGTTCTTCGATGACGATGACCCGCTCCGGGGTCTTCTGGATCGCCACGCCCCGCTCGGTCAGGTAGGTCCGCAGCTCCTCGACGGTCGGCGCCTGGTGGCCGGCCTTGGGCACCGCGTACAGGCAGACCTTCTCGCCGAGATTTGCGTCGGGCATGCCCACCACGGCGATCGCGCTCAGGTCCGGATGAGAGGCCAGTTTGTCCTCCACCTCGCGGACGCTGATGTTCATGCCGCCGCGGATGACGATGTCCTTGGTCCGGCCGGTGACCCGGACGAAACCGTCGGCGTCCATGACACCGAGGTCGCCGGAACGGGAGAAGCCGTCGGGCGTGTACAGCTCGTCGGTGTCCACGGGCCGGTTGAGGTAGCGGATCATGTGCGACGGGCCGCGGAAGGCGATGTCGCCCTCACTGCCGCGCGGCACCTCGGCACCGTCCTCACCGACGATCTTCACCTCGGCACCGGGCAGTGCGGCACCGTCGGAGGTGATCGAGCGCTCCGGCGAATCCTCGATGGTGCAGGTGGTGGTGGACAGGTTCTCCGACCGCCCGTACAGCGAAAGCACCCGGGTCCCAGGCAGTTTGGCGGTGGCGTTCTCCACCACCGCGGCCGGGATCGGCGAGCCGGCGCAGGTCCACACCCGCAGGCTCGACAGGTCGGCCTCGGGGTGCTCGTCGGCGGCGGCCATCAGGGTCTGCAGGAAGGTGGTCGCGGTGACCGCGGCGGTGCAGCCGAACTTCTCGATGTCCACCAGCGCCTGCGCCGGGTTCCACTCGGCCATGAAGTGCGTGGCGGCGCCGGCCAGCATCGGGATCAGCACGCTGGTCACCAGGCCGGTGGTGTGGGTGATCGGCGACGGGCCGAACTGCACGTCGGCCTCGGTGTGACCGAAGGCGATGGTGAGCGCCCGGGCCCCGGAGGCATAGGTGTTGAAGGTGTGCACACAGCCCTTGGGCCGCGAGGTGGTACCGGAGGTGTAGACGATGACATAGGGATCGTCGGGGTGGGTCCGGAAGTCCAGCTCGGCGTCGGCCTGCTCGGCGGTGACGTCGCCGACGATCAGGTCCTCGAGGATGTCGATGTCGCGGGCGCCCAGCGCCTCCCGGGCGTCGGCACCGGCGCGGACCGCCACGATCTCCCGCAGGGTGGACGACTCGCGGCGGATCTCCTCGAACATGCCCACGTAGTCGAAGCCCTTGAACTCGGCGGGCGCGATGGCCATCCGGACGGCGGCGTCTTCGATCACGTGCGAGACCTCGTCGCGGCGGTAGATCGGCATGATCGGCACCATCACCGCACCGATCCGGGCCAGCGCCGCAGCGACCACCACGAAGGCGGCCCAGTTGGGCAGCTGCACCGCGACCCGGTCGCCGGCCGCCAGGCCACGCCGGCGCAGACCCACGGCCAGCTGCTGCGAGGTGGTGTAGAGCTCGGCGTAGGTCAGCTCGTGGGTGCCGTCGGTGACGAAGACCTTGTCGGCGTGCGACTGCGCGCGCTGCTTCAGCAGTTCGGTGAAGTTCTCATCAGTCCACTGGCCGGTCCGGTAGTAGTCCTCGATCTGTTCCGGGGTGTACCGGCCGAGATCACGTTCGC
>Ga0164243_10001383_pt1 | contig 41188 bp, 36 predicted proteins | sample OricompcompostOP_FD_108781 | JGI IMG/M metagenome (GOLD analysis project Ga0164243, IMG submission 108781) | Organic Plus compost microbial communities from Emeryville, California, USA - Original compost - Organic plus compost (OP) | ecosystem: Engineered > Solid waste > Mixed feedstock >... | reverse complement strand
TTTATGACCATTTATAGCCAAATAAGAAATGCCTCAAAACCCTTTATTATAGAGTAATTGAGGCACTTTTTGCTGATAAACACTTGATTATAAAAGTGTTACATGTAGTCCCGACAAGAATCGAACTTGTATCTAAAGTTTAGGAAACTTCTATTCTATCCATTGAACTACGGGACCGTTATCCAGGGGCTGCAAAAGTAAGCAATATCCTTCGTTATGCACAAAAATTTTTACCCTATTTGAACTTAAGCGTGTGTACCAGGCGCTCCATATCTTTTTTCAGGAATTCAGCTGCAGGCTTTAAGGAATCGGCATTGGGCGCAATATTGAAATAAAGCGAAGCCCGCAAGAAATTCTTTTTATTATCAGAAACGTAGAACTGGTAAGCGGAGGCCGCATTACCGCCCACATAGTAGAAGATACCGGTAAGGCCATTTTCCGTAGTGAACTCAGGTGTCTTGATATAATCGGCCTTTACGTTGTGCGCATAGGAAAGCCTGTAGGAATCGTCAATCAGCTTTTCTAACGGATCCTGCTGTGATATTACTTTATAGCTCAGGTAAATGGTCGCATCCATTTCGGGAAAGTAGATATTTATCCAGTACGGATTATTTTCCTGCTTTACCAGATTACTGTCCTGCGTTATTACACCATATGCCGGGTACTCGAAAGTGTAAGGAAAAGAGAGGCTGTCAAAGGTGCGGTATGTCTTTTCCGGGAAGTCAATCTTATAATACCCCCTGGGCCTGGGCACCGGCTCTTTTGGTCTGCAGGCTGTCCATACGGACAGACCCAGTAAAGCAATAATGTGATATTTTCTTTTCATAGATTATCGTACCGGCTTGTTATTTTTACCCGGCGTGTCCCCTTGAAATAAGCGCCTGTTGAGTCTTAAGCTGTCGCGTTGCTTTTTTACATAGGAAGTATCCTGTTCCGCCCTGACGTTCGCAGAATCCCTGCCGGGTTTGTTTTTACCTGCTTCCGTTTCTTTCTTTTCCTGCTCAGCCTGCAGTTCATTCGCAAGACTTAGTACCCTGTTATACAGGCTGTCAAGCATTTCAGGGTGCTGTTTGTACCAATCAACGGCTGTTTTGAATTGTGTTATATCCAGGTGATGATGTGCCAGTATCGCAGCATAATATACCGCCAGGCTATCGGGGTTCTTGTCGAATTTTTTCCTGAGCGAGTCGGGGTATAGCCCCACGCTGTAAGTCTCCGCCAGATGCAGGTCAACCATAAGCGACTGCATTTTTTCCAAAGACACGGGCGGTCTTTCCTTTTTTTCCGAGCAGGATATAGCCATGATCAGAACCTGGATCAGCAACAGGAGGCCGATCCTCTTTTTACCAACTATATCCAACATACTTTTCGGGACAATTTTCATTATACAAGCTACCGTATATTTTTATATTTGGTAACATTGGGTACATCCATTTTCCCGAGCTGGTCTGCATAATCTTTCCGTTCAGCAGCCGGCGTTTGTGCCAGTACATTGATAAATTCGGAAGACTTGGCATTAAAGATAAACTGGAAAAGGATCGAGGAGGGATTCTCGTTATTGATCTTGGTAAGCGAGGGTATGCCCTCCAATATCTTTTTACGGGCCTCTTCCGGGTTCTGGCTCATCATATCAAGCCCCAGCCGGTGAAAATTATACCAGTAAGATCTCAGCCCTTCGAATCTCGGGGAAAGCAGCTGATCAATAATCCAGTATCGGTTACGGTTACCGTCCGCGGCCTTCCAGCCACCTATTGTTTTCCCTTCTTCCGGGGCATTGTTCACTACGTTTTGCGCCCTTTTTAAAAATTCAGAGCCGCCTTTAGGCGCAAAAGAATCATAATCAAGTCCCAGAATAAGATAAGTATAATAAGCGAAAACCGCGGTAAGGTTTGATGCAAGCGCATCGGGACCGCTTACCCTGTTATCGTCAAAAGTAAGCACCTGGGTTTCATCATACCGGAAAACGATATCACGATCGATAAAATTAACAAGCGATGAATTATAATTTGTGTTGAAAACGGGGCGTGATGCCTGTATGTTCAAGGTAGCCCGGTATATATTTTCTGATGATTTCTCCGTGAGGTTCAGCATGAAGCTGCATTCTATTCGTTCCTGCGGCTTATAGCTGTCAGAGGTCCACTTCCGGTTATTCAGGAATTCAGTCAGCGCGCGTTTCATTGACTGGAATACCTTCGGGTCCGTATTCTGGATACGGTCGTGCATGACCTCGATCTTGCAGTTCAGCTCCTGCGCCCCTGCGCGGGCCAGTGAGACAAATATCAGTATAGCTAAAATCAGTCCTTTACGCATTCTTATACTTTGAAGCGAGCACCTGCTCAATAATTTGCCGGGCGGTTCCGTCTTTTGTCTGCAATGGTAACGGCCATACCTCCCCGTCTTTTCCCAGTAAGGTCACTTTATTGGTATCGTGCTCAAAGCCTGCACCTGCATCCCTAAGCGAATTTAAAGCGATAAAGTCGGCATTTTTGGCCAGGAGCTTTTTCCTGGCATTGGCCAGTTCATCATTTGTTTCGAGCGCGAAACCTATCAGCAGCTGGTCTTCCCGCTTCACCGCCCCGAGCGACGCAAGTATGTCGGGGTTCTTCACCAATTCTATTGTAAACGATTCGCTCGTCCCTTTCTTTATTTTCTGATCAGCCTTTTCCCTGGGTCTGAAATCAGCCACAGCTGCCGCCATGATCGCAATGCTTGTTTCTTTGAACAGTACTTTGCACTGTTCGTACATCTCTTCCGCGCCCATTACCTTATGAGTAATAATACGCTCGTCCTTGACTTCCGGGGTGCCGGGACCCGCTACCAGGTGTACTTTCATGCCTTTCTCAGCCAGGGCTTTGGCAAGCGCAACACCCATCTTGCCTGATGAAAAATTGCCGATAAAACGGACAGGGTCGATCAGCTCATAAGTAGGTCCTGCCGTTATGAGCGCTGTTTTCCCCTCCACCCTTTTGTCAAACGAAGTACCTGCCACAGATATTGTCTTGCCGGCGCCTTCCAAGAATGACGCCAGATATGCCGCAATCTCTTCCGGCTCGGCCATACGCCCCGGGCCGAACAAACCGCTGGCCAGCTCCCCATCCCCAACCGGTATAATATGGTTCCCATAGGATCTTATTATTTCAAGATTGGCCTTAGTGGAAGGGTGGAGCCACATATCCTCATCCATAGCAGGAGCGATAATTACCGGGCATGCAGCGGAAAGATATACGGCCTGGACCATATTATCGCAAATGCCATGCGCCATACGGGCGATGGTATGGGCGCTGCAGGGCGCTACCAGCATCACATCAGCCCAGCGGCCGAGGTGAACATGATTGTTCCAGTGGCTTTCTTCGCTTACCGAAGAAAAAACCGCTTTTTTACTGACAGTGGCCAGTACAAGGGGGCTGACAAAATCTTTGGCGGCTTCCGTCATTATCACCTGTACTTCCGCGCCAGCCTTTACCAATAAACGCACCAATTGCGGCGTTTTATACGCCGCAATGCTACCTGTAATGGCTACAATTATTTTTTTTCCCTGCATCAAAGAAGCTTAGGGTTAAAGTTGACAATTACCAGAGAAGAATTACAGCTCCTCTGTAGCGTCCTTTTTCCGGTAATATATCTTATCGGTAAGGAATTCTCCCAATGACTGAAGCGCGGGATTGGCCATACGTTCATAGAAACGGCTGATCTCGATCTGCTCCTTGTTCTCGTGGATCTCCTCCAGCGTGTCAGTGTGGTTGGCAAAATCTTCCAGCTTGCGGTGCAGTTCCTCCTTCATACCAATGCTGATCTGGTTAGCACGTTTCGATATTACCGCAATGGATTCATAGATATTCCCTGTCCTGTTCTTAAGATCAACTACATCCCGTGTCTCGATCAGGGGATTCAATGAGGACGACAGCTTTCTGTTAGTGTTGTTCATTTCTTATTTTATTAATATTGTTTTGGGCAGTTTTTGCAAATGACTCGGCCTCCTTTAAATAAGGAGAATTGGGAAAGTACTGCTTCATCTCCGATACCGAGCTTACTACCTCTGCATAGCGTTCCTCCTGCTTATCGGGATAGCTGTTCTTTGCATACTGGAAATAAGATTTGGCGATCATCATCTGGTAAAAGTCCGAGGCAGTAGATTCGGGATAAGCAAACATCAGGGATTTATAGGCCACCACAGCCGCTTTATAATAGCTGATATTGTAATATAACTTCGCGGCATCCGCATCTTTCTTTTCCAGCTTGCTTCTGCATATATCAATATAATTATTGGCTTCTGTAAGCCTGGAAGAATTAGGATGCATATTGATATAGGTCTGCAGCACCTCCATTGCCTTTATTGTGCTGGTCTGATCCAGCGACGGCTTCTGGGACATCTTGAACAGGCAGGAAGCGTACATGAACTCCGTTTCTTCCGCACGTGCGCTTTTGGGAAAAAATTCTGTGAAGTTCTTAAACTGGTATGACGCGCTCAGGTAATCGTCCATGTAGTAAAAGGTATAGCAATAACGGTAATACAGCTCTTCATAATTCTTTGTACCCCTGAAGGAGGGAATCAGGCCTTCATATAACTGGTTGGCTTTCATCCATTTTTTCTGATCATAATACTCATTTGCCTTGGCAAACTTAAGGTTAATGTCTTTACTTTTCAAAATAGCCTCGTAAGGGCTGCAGGCGCTGAAAAATATAACGACCAGGGTAATTAAAGCCAGGATTTTACGCATAGGAACGGCAAAGTTATAGAATCTGAAGTAACCCGCAAAATATTAACGTTTAGCTAAAACAAAGGTAAAATAGCAACCGGGTATCGATGTTATTTGTTAAAATTGATTATTGTTGTAATTTTATATTAATTTTTTTACCACCAATCATTGATTATGATCAGATGTTTATACTTTTTCTTAACATTTCTGATATGCTGCAGCACCTTTGCTCCTTTACTATCTAATGCGCAGGAACTGGATCCTGATCAGCCCGAGCAGGATGCCTGTAACGCGATCCTGCTTTGCGGCACATCATTTTTCAGTCCATACAGCTACCAGGGAGAAGGCCTTGAAGCCGATCTGACCAGCTCACCCTGCAGCGGGGGAGAGGGCAATTCGGTCTGGTTCATATTAAACGTAGCTTCTTCCGGAACTATTATGTTTACGATCGCTCCCGTTAGTGTTGATGATGACTATGATTTCCTTGTAGTTGATATGACCGAAACTACCTGTGATGATTTAAGCAGCGGCGACGTGGTACGCTGCAATTTCAACAACAATAACCCTGGGAGCAATGTAGACGGTATAGTTGGCGTAGGGGATGACGGCACATCAGATTACGTGACGGCCGGAACTTTCGGCAGCTCTTACTGTAACACCATAGACGCTGTGGCAGGAGAAACCTACCTGATCATGATCAACAATTTCGGCAACTACGTATCCGGGGGCATCAGCTCGGGGTTTACCCTGGACTTTTCCGGCTCGACCGCAACATTTAATACGGATGGCCCCCCTGCCTTCGACACAATAGAAACGAAATGTGATCTTACGGAGGGATTAACCGTCCATATGACACAGGAAATAAATTGCACCTCCATCTCAGCCGATGGCAGCGACTACTACCTGACCCCGTCTGGAACAATATCAGGCGTAACCGGTGTAGGCTGTAACGACGAAGGCGAAGGCTATACCGATGTGTTGGAATTCACCTTCTTTCCTCCGCTTGGCCCGGGTACTTATACCATTCATCCGAAGGCAGGGGCAGACAGCAACAGCGTTCTTGATCTTTGCAATGAAGAGCAGCCATACGGAGACGTCATCAGTTTTACCATCCCGCCCCTACCCGCTTTTGTCGACGCTTCGGTAGCCTGCAGGACCATAACCGCTACCACGAATGTCCCGGTAAAATGCGCCACGGTTTCACCTTCAGGATCTGAATTTGCCATAACCGGACCTGGTACGGTGAGCATAATTTCGGCCGAACCTGTTGGTTGTAGTGAAACGGGATTTACCAATACAATCAGGATCACTATTGCAGATCCTTTCCCCGCAACAGGGACCTATTCGATTGTCGCGCAAACAGGGACAGACGGTAATACGATGCTGGACAGCTGTGATTTTGCCCAGGCGGTAGGCAGCAGCTTTTCTTTTGACATCAATTCCCTGACACCCGCGTTATCACTGCCGGATACAGTTACGACCTGTATCCATGACAGCATAAGCCTCCCGCTGGAAGTATTGAATGAAGCCGAAGGCGTTACCTATTCATTTATCTGGAACCCGCCGACAGGACTGAGCAGCACCGGAATCAGGCAGCCAATGGCGTCGCCGGCTTTTGAACAGACCTATGATGTGCTGGTCTTTACCAGCGATCCCGCCGCATGCGCCTCAAGAGACACGATAACGGTCAAGGTCCTGCAGGGCTTTGATATCCAGACAAATGATACAGCGCTTTGTGAAGGAGCCATTATCAATGTGCTTACTACAGGAAGCGACCAATACAGCTATGCCTGGTCTCCGGCCGATGCTGTTGGCGACCCTGACAACAGAAACACCACTATCACGGCGACAACCAGTACTACTTATTCGCTTACAGCTTCATTCCCCGGTTGTTCCGACAGCACACAGTATATCCACGTCGATGTGCAGAACTATCCTTCGGTAGAGCTGGGCACTCCGGACCGGTATAAATGCTATTATGATTCCGTTTTGCTTGAGTCGGCAGTAACACCCGCAGTAAGCACATTATATGATTATATATATACCTGGACACCTGAGGCAGCTTATACGCCATCGGGGCTCCCCAATACCATATATTACGGGGACAGCTCCACAACCATATACTTAACGGTATCCACCGCTATCGGCTGCGCCGGTACAGACAGCGTACGTATTCATGTATACCCAAGATTCTTTACCAGCTTAAGTGTCGCCGATACCGGCATTTGTCCCGGTGGCTCTGTGCAACTGGGTATTTCTGGTGCCAGCACTTACAGGTGGATTCCCGGCTATGGATTAAGCGACTCCAGCTCTGCCACCCCGGTAGCCGCGCCGCAAACATCCACACAATATACAGTAATCGCTTCTGATGAATATGGCTGCCAGGATACGCAAAGCGTATTCGTGCAGGCCTATCCTGCCGGTGTGATCGATCTTCCGGATAGTGTCAATATCTATCCGGGCGAATCGTACGAAATACACCCGGAAACCAATTGCCTGTATTTTTCCTGGTTCCCACCCTCAGGACTAAGCGGGGTTAATATAGCAGATCCTGTAGCCAGACCTGAAGTGAGGACCCGTTATTTTGTAAACGCCTCAACAGAATACGGCTGCCCGGTAACCGATTCCATTGATATACTGGTGCAGGAAACGACCATGGATATTCCCAATGCTTTTGCACCGGGAAATGGCGCCAATAATGTATTCAGGATATCCAAACGGGGTATTGCCACGCTGAAAACATTCCAGGTATTTGACAGATGGGGACTCAAGGTATTTGAAACCAGCAACATCAATGATGGCTGGGATGGAAATTACAAGGGGAAGGCCCAGCCGATGGGCGTATATATCTATATTATCGATGCGGTGTCAGATTCCGGAAAACCATTTGTAAAACATGGGAACGTAACCCTGATAAGATGACATTTATACAGTAATAAAAGCGCATGGTCATTACCATGCGCTTTTTTATTGATCCAGGAGCTCAGCCGGGTCCCAAAAAATATTTTTGAAATCCTGCACTTTATCATCTTTCACTTTAACACCCTCTTTTTTTAATAATTGCTCCATCCTTTTTGGGGTGCCGAAATGGTGCTTACCCGTAAGCAGTCCCTGGCTGTTCACCACCCGGTGGGCCGGAACATCCGGGTAGCCGCCGGCTGCATGCATTGCCCACCCTACTATACGTGCGGAGCTGCCGGCGCCAATACACTTTGCAATAGCGCCGTAAGAGGTAACCCGGCCATAAGGTATACTCCGGACAATATCAAAGATGAGATCGAACAAGGAATCATTCTTCATAGAACAGTAATTATTCGTGATGGTATGGCGTATTGTTAAGGATACTGAACGACCGGTATACCTGCTCCGCTACTATAAGCCGGACAAGCTGGTGGGGAAATACAAGATCCGATAAGGACCAGCATTGCCTTGCCTGCGTCCTGATGGCTTCGGTAACGCCAAAAGCGCCGCCTATCAGCAGTACCAGGCTTTTCACTCCCTGGTTCATACAGTTCTGAAACTGGGTAGCCCATTGAACCGAATTAAGCTTTTTCCCCTTTTCATCCAGCAATATAAGATAATGATGCGGCTGCAGCTTTTTCAGCAGCAGCTCTTCTTCCTGGAGCTTTGTACGCTGGATATCTGTTGTTGCGGCTTTTTTGGGCAGCTGCAGAATTACCAGCTCTACAGGATTGTAAGGCTTTATTTTCTGAAAGAAATAGCGGACACCTTCTTCTATATAAGCGTCGTTGGGCTTTCCCAGCGACCAGATTTCTATATTCATCCAACAGAGCGATTTGGAGCAAAATTCTGAAATAAATTTGGCGAAAAACAAAATTTTATTACCTTTGCAATCCCAACGCAAAAGGGAATGGCTGCGTAGCTCAACTGAATAGAGCATCTGACTACGGATCAGAAGGTTTTAGGTTTGAATCCTAACGCGGTCACTAAGGAAGAACGGCTAAATTGTCGTTCTTCCTTTTTTAATAACCTTTCAGAAATTTCTGTCCGACTCTCTATTTATTCGTCGCAGGCTTTCTGACGCCAAGTTGCTTTTTACTAAACACTTCGCTCTTACCTGTAGTATCTTTATCAGAGTTTTCCTCAAACTGATCCGGATCTTTATCCATCTGCTTTTCTTTTGCCTTATTGAACTTAGCTTTCTGCTCAGCATCACCGGATAAGGCCTTTTTATTTTCCCTTTTCATTGCTGCATTTTTTGATGTTAAACCGAAGATTATCAATTGCGCTCAGGTATTGGCTGATGCTATGATGAGGCAGCCTTCCTTTTTCACACACTTCCCCGTTATAGGCTCCAGACTATGCAGGACAAAAGCCGCTACTCATCATTCCCCGCAGGAGTTTATAGCCGCTCGTTAAGATCGCTACCTTGTCAGGCAATCGCTGCTGCAATCCTGTACCCTTTTCAGTACCAGGGCCTAACAAACAGCAATACATATTACCCGGTAAACGGCTGCCTTTCCCCGGAACTATCTTCCTCTGGTTCATAAAGCTCCTGCTATATAAACAGCCCGGGCCGGTATCTGTTCCCTTTTTGGTCAATCGGCACCGTTAAGGAATATACAATATTGACAACCATTACGACAGCGGTTTGTTAATCAAGGAAACGGATACGGTGAACAGGATGATCTATATCGGTGTGCCCGTCAGGATAGCGCCGGGAAATGAGCAGGAATTTGATTTTGTAGTGTTCGAGGACGGCACAAACGGCCAGTTTGCAAAGATCAGTTCACGAGGGCATGAGCTAATTATTGACAAGGACTTTGCTTATTTAAAAGGAGACATGCCGGTTGAATGGAGACAAGCGGCAGTTGAAAAGCTGCTCCTGCTGATAAAAGCCAATGAACATCAAAACGGTACTTTAAACTGACAAAACAGTGCAATATAGCAATAAGATCCAGGGAGGATATTACCTGCTGACAGGAATATGGCCGGTACTGCACATCAGGAGCTTTATGGCGATAACAGGCGGCAAGACCGATATATGGCTTGTAAAAATGGTAGGACTACTTTCTGTGGCTACAGGTCTTGCTCTTGTAGCAAACTCGAGAAATCAGCAAACCCTGGGTTTCGCCACCGCTATAGCCTTCGCCGCCATAGACCTGAACTACAGCTTTAACGGAACCATATCCCCGGTATACCTGTTTGATGCAGTATTCCAGTTCATTTTTATGATTATACTGATATCCCGGAAACCGAATCCGCATTCCTCAAAGCAGTCCCCTATAGATCAGGCATAATGGCAATGACTATTTACCCTGTAACCTTAAAATCATTCTTAGTCCGCCACATGATTTGCCTCAAAACGAATTCATCTTTCAAATACTAATAGATTTAAAACCCGGAACAAATATTTATAAAAAATCTCCATACAGCAGGGCCGTATGGAGATTTTTGTTTAGGGTACCAGGTAGTATTATAACTTAATAACCTTTTGGGATACTGTTTTACCTGATTCCGAAATTACGGTAATGTGATAAGTTCCATTTTCCAAACCGTCCAAGCCTATTGTTTCGGCTATATTGATAGCTTTTATTATTCTTACCACCTTACCTGCAGCATTAAACACCAGGATGGATTCACTACGGGTAAGGCCGCTTATAATAATATAATCTTTAGCAGGATTGGGATAGAACGTAATATTACCATTAGCAGCAAAGGACACCTGGCGTACAATACTGTACTCATATTTGCCATCGTTGTCGGTTTGTTTCAACCGGTAATAGCTGATATCATTCAATGGCTGAAAATCGCTGTATCCATATTCAAGAAGTTCTGTGCTGTTGCCGTTTATCGCTTTGCTCTTTACAAAAGCGATGCTTTTCCAGTTACGGTTGTCAGAACTACGTTCAATTTCAAAGCCTCTGCTATTCCGCTCAGCGGCTGTGGACCATTTCACCAGAACACCTTCATTTTGTTTAACCGCCTGAAAGTTGAACAGTATAACAGGAAGCGGAGCGTCCGTCACAATACGATAAGCAACAGGTGAACTTTTTGCCCCTGCCTTATCTGTTATAGAATAGGCGAATTCCAGCTCGCTTGCACCATTTTGTCCATAAATGACCATTTTAGCAACATCGAAATTGGTAATGCTCACAGGACCACCCGCCAGGTCGATCTCTACCGGGCCGGCACCGAAATCGTAAAAAAGCCGGGTACCTGAATTAATGGATTCAATATTAAAAGTTGTAGCCGTACCTGTATTGCAGGATGAGGCTGCCCCGCAATCTTCAGGATCAGATCCGGAAAGGGCCCCATTCAGACCTGCGGGATAATCATTATTTACCAAATTTGCAGAAGACATCGGAAGAGACTTATAGCCGGCTATCGCATCAAACCCTTCGGGAGGCGTATCGCTAAAGGCAGATTCCGCAACTTCAAATAATTTAGGATCTGCGACCGGAGCACGCTGGATACCAAAATTTACGCCAGAGACATCTCCAGTAATCGTTCCCAATTCAATGATACCCGTTGTATTCGCAACGTCAGCCACACCACCGGAATTGGTGCCGGTATAATAATAATCATTTTTAGGCGAAGCAGCCGCAGTCAGAATATCACCTTCGTAATTCTCTTCGTTGGTGAGTATTACCGAATAAGTGGTCGTTGCTCCTATGTTGGACTCCGCTATAAAAAGCTTATAGGTCCCGTCTGCGTTAACAAGCACTGAGCTGATTACCTTACCAGTATTGTCCACCAGGTTTGCCCAGATACCATTACCCACTCCCGGCTCGCCTGAAGCGGCAATAACGGCGTCCCCATCCGCATCATTCCATACGTTACCTTCTACCAATATGGCTCTTGTGAAGAAGCCTCCACCCGCCATAAAGTCCAAACCGCCATCTGCATCAGCAGTCGAGGTCGGAAATGCTTCGGGGTCCGTAACATTATTGCCCATCAGGCTTATGCCATAAATCACATCGCCGGCGGGAATACCCAGGTCTTCCAATGAAATAAATACACCTGCAATCGGCTGTGAATTAATAAACTGGCTTGGCTTCAGATCCACATCTGTTTCAGATTTCTGCATTACCACAGAAAAAATGCTTTGCCCGGTAGTCCCCCAATTAGCAGATGCTACCGGTACTAAAGACCCAAACGCGGAGACGGTGGTATCGGTTCCAGAAATACCTGTTATAGCGGCGATCTTAAAATTGTCATTACCGCCGCGCTCCATTAATAAGAAACCCGACTTCTTTCTACCCTCAAGTGTTGCGGGTATAGTAACAGAATTTTCCAGGATGAGGTCAATACGGGTAATATTATTCGTAGTGGTTGAGCCGCTGCCCCTCACGAAAACGTTGTCGGTTCCCCTGTTGATAACATAACTATTAATGAGGCTTCCCATACCATTTACATAGTCTGGTGTCAGATACATGCTGCTATTATCCAGGTTAGAGGGCTGGGACGGCACCTCGAACAACGCGGTGATCTTGTCCTCCGGCTCAGTACCATATCGGTTTACATTTACTTTTAGATAGGGCAAGGCGCCGGGAACGGCTTTGGTCAGGCTATAGGTTTCGCCTTCTACATTGAAAATTTTTACAATCCTGTTAAACCCGCTGGCAGTATCACTGGTTTTTCCATAATTGAGACTATACGTACGGTTTGTAAAATAATTGCTTCCTGAATTGGGTCCGTAACCATTAATGTCATACGATGTTGACGAGGCAGCGGGAAGTGTCCCCAATACAAAATCGGCAGGTTTGGTTTGGGCAACACCTTCATACACTGTCGTAGCGGATAGCATTGTCAGTAAAGCGCTACTTTTAAGGATCGTATTTCCTAAATAGTTTTTTTGGCTTGTAATTTTCATTCAATTTGGTTTATGTTAAAAAGTGGATAAATCGCAGGTTATATGAATACTGTCAGGTTAAATAACATTAGAATAGAAAAGATAATATCTGAGCGTTATTATCCTTGATTTAGAGGTCATTGCTCCTGCTTGTCGATAAAAAGAATCTACCGGTCATTAAAAACCAGGATGAGCGGTTATTAATCGGCTGCAATATTAGGAGATTAGGCCTGGAATCCTGATCCCTATTGAGGAAGCTCTTGCTCTCTTTGTGTTTCCTACATATTCCGTACTCGCTTTAAAATATCCATGGCCCGGCATAGGCACGTCGGTAATGTACAGTCCATCCAGGTGCTGGTTGATGCGCTGACATCAGACCATTTCAAAAATGATGTATTGCACGGCAGAAAGGAAGATCCATGCCTTGATTATCTGTATCCGGAAGCTTCGCTCCGTATAGTGCAATATAAAATAGGAACAGAGTCATGCCAGGCTGCCGATAATAATCTGTCAGTATACTTTTTCCCGGGACTTACGATCGCCACCCGTCTGCAGAAAACCCACGATGATCTTCAGCACCTCTTCAAAATTTGTTTCCAGAAGCATGTGGCTGCCTTCAAGAATATGAACCTCCGCATCAGGCAGGTCTCTTTTAAAACAACCAGCTTCTTCCACACTGAAAAAAGGGTCATATCGTCCCCAGATGACCAGGGCAGGAGGCTGATAGGCGCGTAAATATTGCTGGAAAGCGGGGAACTTTTCCATATTGGTTTTATAATCGCAATTCAGTTCGAACTGCATATCAATATTACCGGGTCTCTTCATAAGTTCCCAGTCAAGCATCCATAATTCAGGACTGATATTAGGCAGCAGGTTTTCCGGAACCCCGGCCAGGTATTGCATTTTTACACCTTCCTTACTTAAAAACCCGGCAACCTTCGCTTTTTTTTCAGGGGTAGGATGTTCCCAGTAATCCTTCGTTTCATCCCATTGCGGACCGATCCCTTCGTTATATGTATTGCCATTCTGAATAATTAGCCGTTCTATTTTTTCCGGATGCGCCATGCACAAACGCAGACCAATGGGGCAACCATAATCATGAAGATAAATAGTGAACAGGTTTAAATTTACAGCCTCAATAAATTGATTTAGGCATGCTGCTATATTGCTGAAAGAATACTCAAAGATATCTCTGCCGGGAAAAGAGCTGAATCCGAAACCCGGGTAATCCGGGGCAATAAGGTGGAAGTCATCCGAAAGCGCGACCATCAGGTTTTTGAACATTACGGAAGAGCTGGGAAATCCGTGTAAAAGGAGCATGGAAGGGTTCTTTCTTTCACCAGCTTCCCTGTAGAATATCTCTATACCGTTTATTTTTATCCTCTTATTAAAAATTTGCCTGCTCATATAATCCAAGCTGTTGGTTAGAGTATGCTCTTTCTTCAATTTTAATATACCGGCGCTAACCTTGACCGTTGCATTTATTTAACTCTGATTCCTACCTTTTGTTTATTACACCAGCTAATCTGTCAAAATACCGGTTTACGGGTATTTACGTCAGATGGTGTACAGTGTATTTTTGCCGTGAAAAATTTACCAGTTTTAAAAACCAATAATTTTATGAGAAAAAGCACGCTGGCGCTTACACTGTGCCTGGTCTTTATTAGCCTGCTATCCGTAAGATGCAGCAAGGATAAGGACAATAGCGCCAATAGTATCGACGCTTTGATCGGATCATTCAAGGGTACAATCGATACAGGCGATGAGCAATATTTCGATGCTGTTATTATAATTACAAAAGTGAGCGATGGACAGGTTAAGGTAGCGCCAAAATCCGGCGAAGCCTATTCTGATCTTACGGCAAAATCAATAAAGGTTACCAACCCGGTGGGCGTTACCATTGTAGGCGGTGACGAGCAGGGAAGCATTTCCTATATTATCGATACCAAAGCGCTTACGCTATCTACAAATAAAACAGCTGCTACAGATAAAGATTACCTGTTTACGGGCAGCAAGCAATAAAGCTCCCCTAAGATATTTATAGTAAAAAGGGTGCCACCGTGAATGGCACCCTTTGGTTTGGTTACACGATATACCCAAAAACAAAAGAGGTCCCGTTTAATAAACGGGACCTCTTCCTGTGGAGGCACACGGATTCGAACCGCGGACCCTCTGCTTGTAAGGCAGATGCTCTGAACCAGCTGAGCTATGCCTCCATATAAAGTACTAAGATAAAACGATAAATTAATTCCGGGAGTGGAGGCACACGGATTCGAACCGCGGACCCTCTGCTTGTAAGGCAGATGCTCTGAACCAGCTGAGCTATGCCTCCGTTACTTTATCAAAGTACTGACCTATTGGCTTGTTGCTTAAGGGAGTGCAAAGGTAATAATCCTTTTCTAATCACCAAATTTTTTTTGACACAAAAACTATTTGACTCTGCTGCGTTTCGAAGAGACATAGCTGTCTACCGTACCAAACAGGAAATCAGGATATTCCTCCGCAAATTTTGCCTTTACAAACCCGCCCAGCAAAGGCCTGGCTGCCGGCTGGGCCAGTTCCTGCGTACTTAACGGATGCAGATCATATACCGTGCCGGGATAATAGCTTAATACACGCAACGCCAGCTCCACCCGGTTCATGAAATCACTGCCGCCGATGTGGTATATTCCTTCCTTCCTGTCGCGCAGCAACAGGTACATGGCCCGGGCGATATCATAAGCGTTTGTTGGCGACGCAAACTGGTCGTAGGGCAGCTTCAGGGTCAGCTTCTCTCCCGCTTCGCATTGCTCTATGATACGGGCGATAAAATTTTTGTTCCGTAGCTCATCGCCATATACATTGGTAACTCTCAGAACAAGCGCTCCCGGCAATTCACGCAGCGACATTTCCTCTGCCTCAAGCTTGTGCCTGCCGTAAACGCTCAGGGGATTTACCGCCGCTGTCTCCCGGTATGGTCCGTTATGTCCATCAAAAACATAGTCTGTCGAGATAAATACAAAACGCGCATTGCATTCCTTTGCCAGCCCGATCAGGTTCGCTGTACTCTGTACTGTCTTTTCATAACTCTCCTCCGGGTGCGACTCGCAATAGTCTACATGCGTCAGGGCGCCGCAATGGACAATCACATCCGGGCCAAAAGCCTTCACATCGAAATTTTGCGGATGATCCGGCTCAAGCGTGTTAAAAAACACAGTAGCATCGGTAGCATAAGAAAGGTGCGTGCCCACAACCTCCCACCCCTGCTCCCCGAAATGCTTTAAGCAATTCCCGCCCAACAGGCCTGAACCCCCAGAGATAAATACTTTCATTTTCCTGTTTCTGTAAAATTGAGACATAAAACTGCCGGTCTATAAGACCGGCAGTTTTATAAATTATTCTGCTACCACGGCAGCCTCTTTAAGATAGCCAATGGCTTTTTCCACCATATTGCGGGACCCGAGGAATGTCGGCACACGCTGGTGCAGCTCTTCAGGCTTTACATCCAGTATACGCTGCGTGCCTGTGCTGCCCATACCGCCCGCAGCTTCCATGATAAAAGCCATAGGGTTGCATTCGTACATAAGCCTCAGCTTGCCGTTAGCGCTCTTCTTATCGCAGGGATACATGAAGATACCGCCTTTGATCAATGTCCTGTGCATGTCGGCTACCATCGAGCCTATATACCGGTGCGCATAAGGACGACCTTCTTCCTTCTTATTTTCCATGCAGAAATCAAGATACCGGCGCATGCCTTCTTCATAATGGCAGCTGTTACCCTGGTTAATAGAGTATATCTTGCCATCGGCAGGACATTTCATATCGGGATGTGACAGACAGAATTCTCCTATGGAGGGTTCAAGCGTAAAGCCGTTTACACCCAGCTTTGTAGCGGAGACCATCATCGTGCTGCTGCCATAGATAACATATCCTGCCGCCATGAGCCTGTTCCCCTCCTGCAGGAAGTCTTCCTGTGTACAAGGCTGCCCCAGCTTGGAAACTCGGCGGTAGATGGCAAATATAGTACCGATAGGCGCATTGACGTCAATATTGGACGACCCGTCAAGGGGATCGAACAGTACAACATATTTGGAATTGACGGAAAAGCTGTCGTCAAATGCAATAAAAGTATCATTTTCCTCTGAAGCAATACCGGCACAGTCGTTACTGTTACGCAGCACATTGATCAGCATCTGGTCGGCATAGACATCCAGCTTCATCTGCTCCTCGCCCTGTACATTGGTAGCGCCGTATTTGCCTATAATATCCACCAGGCCGGCCTTATTTACCTGCTTGTTGATCAGCTTGCAGGCAAGCGCGATATCGCGGAGCAATGCGGAAAGCTCTCCTGTGGCGTGTGGAAATTCACGGGTTTGCTGGATAGTAAACTCGTCGAGGGTGATTAATTTGCGGGAAGTTGTAGCCATAACCTTTTGAAGCGCCTTTTATTTAAATAAAATGACCTTTAATGGATGAATAAAATTGGTTTCAGATAATTAATTTACTTTGCTGCAAAGTTAGCAAAAATGAAATTTGCTCATTTCGAATAAAGTAAATAAATTTGCAGCCACAAAAAACGGAGGATATAGCTCAGTTGGTTAGAGCGTCGGATTGTGGTTCCGAAGGTCGTGGGTTCGAGACCCATTATCCTCCCAGAAGCTGAAACACATGATAAGTGTCTCAGCTTTTTTCTTTATCTTCATCGTTTAGAGTATTTCTGAATCCGGCACAAAATAATACCTCGTTCTGAAAATTTCCGACATTGTATGTTCCTCACATTTTACAGAATACAATAGCTGGTCCTGCTTTGCATTATGATTCATAACCATTTTGTATCATTCCCGTGAATAAGTTAACACAACCAACATGACCCGTAAATTTAAAATCCCGCTTTTTTTAATATGCATGCTCTTTTCGATCTATGCATTCTCAAAGAACATTGTCTTTTATTCGAAAAATATTAAAGTATCGGCCATGGGCTTGCATGCCCCCGATAGCGCTACCTTTCCGGATCCGGGACCGGCGATCTTCAATATCAAGGACAGCCTTATCTATTATAAAGTAATAAGTGAACCTGGTGTACATGTCTATGCTATTTCCGGGATCGATAGGGCCGGCGACCAGACAGTATATACGGCCCGGCACAGGCAGGAGACAATAAGGGTAACGTATGCGCCTAAGAAAGGAAAATTCAGCATTGAGTTTGTAGAAAAAGATATCGTTATGGGAGGAGATTTCGCCAATATTCCCCAGGATTATTCAAGATATATAAAAGAGGTAAAACCTGCGGGCATCAATACAGATTCATTATATCGTGATCTGCTCTTAAGTACCGGCCCCGCTGATCCGGGAAATAAATAAGATCATCAGAACAGGTCTATTTATGAATTAAGCATAATCAGCCGGCCTTGGGCTAAACCATGGTTCAGCGGAAATTCATGATCTCGCAAATAATCTTCTGTTTCACCAGATCGGAAACGTAGGTATCGTTCAGGTAATCCCGCTCTATCACCAGGTTATCTTCGACCCGCCTGGCCTTCATCGTATAAAATGTACCGGCCTTATCATCAAAGTAAAACAGATTGGGGAATCCATAATCAATAACAGAAGCTACAGACAGGTTTTTTACTCTTATACTGCCGTTTTCTACAATGGCCGTATAAATGACCTTGAGCTGTACAGTTCCGGCCTCAATTTCTGCGACCCTGTGCAATTGCTGGTTCATGTGGTTTGGTTTTCCCGGATAAAGAACATAAATCGTGCCAACACCAGCTACATAAAGAGGCGGTTTTAAGATCAGTAAGCTGACGTTACAGGACCGGAAAAGCAGCTTATCCGCGCATATCAAAAATCCGGCACTTTAATAACCTATCGCTCAAAACATTAAAATACCGGAACCTGCCTGGAATAACGACAAAACATTAACCGGACAGGCACCTTTTGCCTGGGTTAAGGAATAAGTATCAGAATATTTCCGTAATTTAGGGATAAGCAGTTGCTAAAAATTAAAAACTATGTGGTGGATTTCTGTTGTGGTTGTTATAGCACTTATATTACTCCTGTCCATGAAGCGGCAGTATTAACTTTTATTTGATACACATTTTTAAAGATACCGTTTCAATATTTCTATATTTGTCTTCCAAACCAAAACCAAGGAGGGCTTATGGGACTTACAGTACTGACTATTGGCCTGGCCCTCACCGCACTTTTTTTCTTAGGTACCGGTGATACCTGGCCGAGATTAAAAAAATGAAAGTGGCATTGTGCCACTTTCATTTTATACGCTAAATTCTCGTAACATTAATTGTTTCAACAGAATTAAAATAAACAATATGCTCCAGGTCGTTACTGTCATTCAGCAGCATGAAATGTTCGGCTATCTTCGCTACCAGGCCTCGTATTGTTTGCTGATACCCATTATGAGCGCTTAATTTTACGGCGACCGGTATTTGCCTGTATTTGGCCATACCAGCTACAATCTCTATTACCTTACTTTCCATAAAATCTTTTTTACAGCAAAAGAACTCTCTGGCTACGCCAAAACCTGGCGTAGTCATAATAAAATTGCAGAATAGCGCTTTTTTTTAAAAGACCGCACCTGCGCTCCTGTCCTGATGCATGACAACCGGGCACCCGTAAAAAGAAATAAAAGGCTAAAAAATTGCCGTTTAGGCGAAATAATGAAGGAAAAGCGAACAGTTTTACTATATTCGCAACCTAAAAATAAAGCTCATGGAAAAATTCAACCAGATCAAAGAATTGATCAGCGCTACCGAATCCGATGTTCAGAAATTTTACGAAAGCAATAATAATGCTGCCGGAACACGCGTTCGTAAGGCATTGCAGGAGATTAAAGCTCTGGCACAGGAGATCCGCAATGAGGTAACCGAAATAAAAAACAAGGCTAAAGAAGCCTGATCTTAGCTTATTTACCAGAAAGGGTGCAATCGCTGTTGCACCCTTTTCATTTCATATCCCGATACCGATCTACAATCAGCACATCTATTTAAACGTAACCATGCCTTTTTTAGAAAAGCAATTATTTATAAAAGAATCAACCATCCCGGGTGCCGGCTCGGGTTTGTTCACCAGAGCGTTTATACCTAAAGGTAGCCGGATTACGGAATATAAAGGGAAAATCAGCAGCTGGGAAGATGCCAATCACCAGGAAGGGCTTAATCCTTATATATACTTTGTAAATGAAAACCATGTAATTGATTCACTTAATTATAAGAAATCTCTTGCACGGTATGCCAATGACGCCCGGGGCATGAAAAAGATTAAGGGTCTCCTGAACAATGCAGCATACGTCGAAGAAGGTATAAGGGTATATATTGATGCGGTCAAGGATATCCCTGCGGGGGCAGAAATATTTGTCTCCTATGGCAAGGAATACTGGGATGTGCTGAAGGAAAACCTGAAAGGTTAAGTCACCGTATATCCTTAATTAACCCTGCATTAACGCATGAAATACATTTTTTAATGTTGTTTAGCGTTTTCAAAGTGATATTTGCAGATACCTTCCACGACAGATAAATTATTCAATATTTTTACACGCATTTATTTTATTAAAAAAACCAATTGCCGCAAACGGCAATAGCTGTATTATATAAAAAATCACTTGTAACTAAGCTATGGATAATTATGTCGCTCCGACTTCAGTTGACATCCGTGAACTAAATGACCGCATTCATCAGCAAAGCGCTTTCATTGACCTCCTCAACCTGGAGCTGAACAAGGCCCTGGTAGGCCAGAAGCATATGGCAGAACGGCTGCTGATCGGCTTGCTGACCCAAGGACATATATTGCTGGAGGGAGTTCCCGGCCTTGCAAAAACATTAGCTATCAAATCGCTGGCATCAGCCATCAATGCCCGCTTCAGCCGTATCCAGTTTACGCCTGATCTGCTGCCTGCCGATGTGATAGGAACAATGATATACAATCCGCAGGAACATAAGTTCGAGGTACGCCGAGGCCCGATATTTGCCAATTTTATCCTTGCCGATGAAATTAACCGTGCACCGGCCAAGGTGCAGAGCGCCTTGCTGGAAGCCATGCAGGAAAAGCAGGTGACTATCGGAGATGCCACATATAAGCTGGAGGAGCCGTTCCTGGTCCTTGCCACACAGAACCCCATAGAGCAGGAAGGCACCTACTCATTACCCGAAGCGCAGGTAGACCGTTTCCTGCTTAAGGTGGTTATCTCCTACCCGAAGAAAGAAGAAGAAAAGTACATCATCCGCCAGAACCTGAACCCCCAGGGCGCGCCAAAGATCAACCCGGTTATCTCAACGCAGGACATACTGAATGCCCGCCAGCTGGTAAAAGAGGTCTATATGGATGAGAAGATCGAACAATATATCCTGGATATAGTATTCGCTACCCGTTTTCCCGAAGAGTACAAGCTGAATAAGCTGCGATCCCTGATAAGCTATGGCGGCTCACCGCGTGCCAGCATCAGCCTGGCGCATGCGGCAAAAGCTTATGCATTTATCAAACGCCGGGGCTATGTAATACCCGAAGATGTACGCGCCGTATGTCACGATGTAATGCGTCACCGTATAGGTATCACTTATGAGGCTGAAGCAGAGAATATCACCTCGGAACAAATCATCAATGAGATCCTGAATGCAGTAGAGGTGCCATAGTCAACTTCAATTTCCATCCAAATTTGAACCAATGATTATGACCACAGCTGAAATATTAAAGCGTGTACGCCGCATTGAGATCAAGACAAAAGGGCTTACCAACCACATCTTTTCAGGCGAATACCATTCTGCGTTTAAAGGAAGAGGCATGTCCTTCAGCGAGGTACGGGAATACGCCATGGGAGACGATGTACGGGCTATAGACTGGAATGTGACCGCCCGGCTGCGCACTCCTTTCGTAAAGGTATTTGAAGAGGAAAGAGAACTTACGGTCATGCTGCTGGTAGATATAAGCAGCAGCTCCCTTTTCGGAACAGTCAAACAGCTGAAAAGAGACCTGATCACGGAAATATGCGCCGTGCTTTCTTTTTCAGCAACGACCAACAATGATAAGGTTGGTGTTATTTTCTTCAGCAATAAGGTGGAAAAGTATATCCCTCCCAAGAAAGGAAAGTCTCATATCCTCCGGATCATCCGGGAACTTATTACGATTGAGCCATCCCAGGAAAAGGGTACGGATATCGGTGAGTGCCTGCGTTTTTTCAATAATGCATCAAAAAAAAGAACAATAGCATTCCTGCTCAGCGATTTCATCAGCAAACCCTACGATGAGCCCCTGAAGCTTACAGCCAGGAAACATGACCTGGTAGGCATTCAGGCCTATGATAAAGCAGATGCAGAGCTACCGGATGTAGGCCTGGTAAAAGTACAGGACAGCGAGACGCAGCTTACCCAATGGCTGGATACTTCAGACAGGAATGTCCGGAAATTCTATACCGGCAATTTTCTGCAGCACCAGCAATACAGCAACGAAACCTTCAGAAAGAATGGTGCTCAGCTCGTTTCTATAAGAACCGATGAAAACTATGTGAAGATCCTGCAGGGATTCTTTACGGGAAGGGGAAGCCGATAAATACAAAAGAGATCAGCAAGAACAGTTTATGAACAGGCTCGTCAAACATTCATACGCTTATTTTTTACTGCCGGCATTGCTTGCCACAGGCATAGCCTGGGCACAGCCTGCAGCCCACTCTTACCTGGAAAACGATCATATTGTTATCGGCCAGCAGGTAAACCTGGTGCTGGAAGTACATACAGGCGGCAATAGCAATATAAGGTGGGCCACATTTCCTGACACGCTAAAGTCAATCGAAGTAATTGAAACGGGCAAAATCGATACAATAAGGCAGAAGGACAGTACTACTTACCGTCAAAAGCTGCTGATCACCTCATTTGATGCAGGCAAAGCATCCATACCGGCGTTTTCTTTTTTATCTGTTACCAACAATCAGGCCGATACATTTTCTACCCGGCCCTTGTTGTTGACCGTTACGACCGTTGCAGTCGATACGACCAAGCCTTTTAAGCCTATCAAGGATATTGAAGAGGTTGAGGAGTCTTCAGGCTATACACAATTTGTGGAGCATCTCAAAAGTTACTGGAAGCTTTATGCCGGTATTTTATTGCTGGCAGGTCTTATCATATTTACCGTTTTCTACTTCATCAGGAACAAAAAAGCAGCGGCTGCCGGCCCTAAGCCGCCGCCGGAAAAGCCGCATGAAAAGGCCCAGCGCTTACTTGGCGAACTGGCTGCCGCAAAACTGTGGGAGCAGGGCCGGGTAAAGGAATATTACTCTGCATTGAGCGATATCATCCGTAATTACCTGGAAGAAAGATATGGCGTGGCAGCTATGGAACAGACAACGGACGAACTGCTGGCACTGGCAAAAAATAACCGGGAGGTTAAAAAAGTACGGCAGGAATTGAAAAAAATATTGAGAACGGCTGATCTTGCAAAATTCGCAAAGGCTAATCCATTGCCGGAAGAGCATATGCAGTGTATGGATGCAGCACATGAAATCATAAAGCGGACCAGGGTTAAAGAGGAGGTAAATAATGATCAATAGATGGCTGGAAAAATATCACCTGGTGCTCGCTAACCCTTCTCTGCTATGGCTTATGCTATTGCTGCCGGTATTGCTCTGGCTGTTTTCGCTGATCCATAAAAAAAGGGCAGCGGTCTGGCGTATCTCGACAACCGAAGGACTGAGAAAATTACCCGTATCCGCCAGGATAAAGTGGCGGCCTGTATTGCAGGTATTACGCGGTATCGCTTATATAGCCTTTATCATTGCGCTGGCCCGTCCGCAAAAGACCAATACCAGCGAAAATATAGATAGCAATGGCATTGATATCGTGATCAGCATGGATATATCCGGTAGCATGCTGGCAGAGGACTTTAAGCCCAACAGGCTGGAAGCGGCCAAAGAAGTAGCTGCAAAATTTGTCCGGGAACGGATCAGCGACCGTATAGGATTGGTTATCTTTTCGGGAGAGAGCTTTACACAATGCCCGATAACCATAGACCATAAAGTGGTGCTGGAGCAGATAGAAAATGTAAAGAGCGGGGTATTACAGGACGGAACTGCGATAGGCATGGGGCTGGCAACAGCCGTGGACAGGTTGCGCGATGCCAAAGGAAAGAGCCGAGTGGTAATACTTATGACGGACGGTGTGAACAGTGTTATGGGTGGTAATACGATCGACCCGATCACCGCCCTTGAAATTGCAAAAGCATACAAGGTTAAGGTATACACTATTGGCGTTGGTACTATCGGGCAGGCCCTGTACCCTGTACAGACACCAGCCGGTATTGAAAAAAGGATGATGCCTGTACAGATTGACGAAGAGCTATTGAAAAAAGTATCAAAAGAAACCGGGGGCCGGTATTACCGCGCCACTAACAATTCCTCCCTGGAAAAAGTGTACAACGAAATTGATAAGCTGGAAAAGACCAAAGTGGAAGTAAGCGCTTATACCCAATACTCTGAAGCCTTTTTCCTCTTTGCGCTCACAGGGCTTATAGCTTTGCTGCTGGAAGTTCTTTTGCGCAATACAATATTCAGAGTATTGCCATAGTGATTGCTAAGAAAATGACAAATTGTAAAAGGCAGCTTATTATAAGCTGCCTTTTGTCCATAAGGCCGAACAAAACACTGCTGTACCTGTTGGTAAAACGTTGACTCCGGATCATAAAAAGTAAATCTGCCGGGCATATCAGCTGATTAATATAAATTAAAAAATAATCGCTAACCTTTGATAATTAGCTAAAATATAGGAACTTCAGCCCTTATATTCGCACCTTGAAAATCGATGCGTAAATTTTTCAAAATAGTATTATATGTTATTGGCAGCATCCTGTTGCTTTTAATACTGGTCATCATACTGCTACAGACTCCCTGGGGAAAAAATTTTGTCCGCAGGCAGGCTGTCAGTTTCCTGGAAAAGAAACTCAAGACCAGGGTTGTGATACAAAGGCTGGATTATAGCCTGCCAAAAATGATATCGCTGGAGGGTGTTTTGTTCATTGACCGGCGGAACGATACCTTACTGAGCATGAACTTGCTCAAGGTTGATCTTGATATGCTGGCGCTGGTACGGAGCAAAGTATCGGTCAACCAGCTGATACTGGATGGCGTCAATGCGCATATTTATCGGAATCTTCCCGATACTGTTTTTAATTATAACTATATTATAGAGGCTTTTGCCGCCGTAGACACAACGACCACCGATATAAAAGAGAAAGATACCAGTGCAACCGCTATGGTATATGATATCAACAAGGTGCAGTTAAAGAATATACGGCTGCGTTATGATGATGAGACCGGGGGCACCTATTTCTCTTTAAACCTGAATGAGCTGGTATTGCGTCCCCGGAAAATAGATCCCGATAAAATGCTGTTCGAGGTAAAGGAATTTACCATTAATGGCCTGCAAAGCTCCTTCGCTTCAGATACTTCGCATATCCCCCCTCCTCCCCCTGATACGACCCGCACCGATTTCAATCTTGTAGTAGATAAACTGCAGCTGGAACGTATAGCATTTGCATTTGACGGCAGAATGGATTCCACGCATTTTGATATTACGGCCGGAACATTAAGGGGAAAACTGGACAATTTCAACCTGGTTAAAGAACTGGTCGCTGTCAGTAACCTGCAGCTGGAGAATGTACAATCCAGGTTCATAATGGGAAAGACCGGGAAAAAGGCACCGTTACAAACAGAAGCACCCACAGATACAGCTGCTTCGTTGTGGTATGTAACCGTAAAGGATATCATGCTAAAGGAGGTAAACTTTGGCTATGATGACAACAATGTACCGCGTCAGCAGGCCGGCATGGATTACAGCCATCTGGATATACGGAATTTTTCTCTTACCGGTCAGGATGTTCTGTACAGTGCAGATACGATATCCGGTAATCTCAAGCACCTCGCGCTTAATGAAAAAAGCGGCCTGAATCTCCAGGAATTAAGAACGGAATTCCTGTATCACGGAAAAGGTGCTGCTTTAAAAAATCTTTACATGCTGACGCCTGGTACATTGATACAGGATAATATAGAAGTGACCTACCCCTCTCTTGCGGCTCTTGAAAAAGAGATGCACAAAATGAAGGTAAACCTTAACTTCATTAAAAGCAAGGTCAGCATTAAAGACCTGCTGATATTCATGACACCCGATAACCGGAAAATGCTGTTGCCTTATGAGGGTCAGCAACTGCTGCTTGCGGGGAATATACAGGGATACCTGAATGCATTGCAGATAAAAGGCCTGTATCTGTCTGGTCTGAATAATACAGAAATAGCCCTCGATGGAAGACTTAACGGGCTGCCGGATGCTGACAGGCTTAAATACGACTTCCAGATAAAGAAATTACAATCCGGGTACAAGGATATTGAACCATTCCTTCCTGATTCGCTCAAACAGCAGATCCGGGTACCGGACCTGTTCTCCATAAACGGCAAGCTGGCAGGGACTAAGCTGGATTATCAGCCCGATGTTCACATAACCACCTCCGACGGTAATGCCGACATAAAAGGTTATATATACATGTCGCCTGGCGAAGGCAGGGAAAAATACGACCTGTTTGTAAAAACAGAAAGTTTGAACGCAGGACGGATCATGCGTATGGACACTTTGCTGGGCAAGGTATCTATGGACGCTACCGTCAGAGGCACCAGCTTTGATGTGCAAAAAATGAACGCGGAATTCCAGGCAAATATACAGTCGGCATGGGCAATGGGATATGATTATAATTCCATCAGCCTGAACGGCACCTTTGCCGAGAAAATTGCCTATTTGAAGATGGTTTCCGCTGACCCCAATGCATTGCTGAACCTTGAGGCCAATGCCGATATCAGCCGGCAATACCCATCTGTAAAAGCCGACCTGAATATCGACAACCTGGATCTCCAGGCGTTAAAGCTGTATAACGATACATTACAGCTGAAAGGGATTATGAATGCAGACTTCAGCAGCCTTAATCCAGATTATCCGGCCGGAACCTTTACCTGGGCACAACCAGCCATAACCATATCGCAAAAACCGATGCTGCTGGACAGCATTTACCTGCGCTCCGAGCCGACGGCAGACAGCAGCCAGCATATCTTTCTTAACCTGAGCAATATCCTGACCGCTAACCTTACAGGCCACATACCGCTTACCCAGTCGGGCAATGCGATCCTGGCGCGCATAAACAAATATTATAAGCTAAGCGATACCATCAGCACGACATTACCACAATATGATATGAATCTTGCAGTAGCGGCTAATTATCACCCGCTGCTGAAGGAACTGACCCCTGATCTCAAGCCCTTTGATACGATACATATCGCAGCAAGCCTGTCACCGGAGACCATGAAGCTTGTCGCTTATGCTCCTAAGGTCATTTACGGTACCAACAGGATAGATAGTTTATTGGTTAATGTTGAAGAAGGGACTAACGCAATCGATTATTCAGCCTCTTTGCTACGGTACAGCCAGGTTGGCGGTCAATTTGAGCTTTGGAACCCTTCAGTGAAAGGTATTATCCGCAACGACTCTATCTCAGCTTATGCCAGCCTGACGGATAGCCTGGAAGAAGAGCAGTTTGCCTTAGGGGCTAATATCTACCAAAGGGATTCCGTTACTTACCTGCATATGTTCCCTGGCCTGAAGTTCGATTATGAGAACTGGTCTGTCAACCCACAGAATGTAATTGCCTTCGGGCCTTCAGGCTTTTATGTAAATGATTTCCTGATGAGCAAAGGCGATCAGGCCATACAGGTAAACAGCGATCAGCCTTTTATATTTAACAGCCCGCTAAAGGCAGCCATCCAGAATTTTTCGCTTTCGAATATTACCAGGATGCTGAGCCGAGATACTCTGCTGGCAGACGGGATACTAAACCTCAGGGCTACAGCAGACCTCCGGGATTCATTCCCGAAAATCGATGCCAACGTCAGCATTGATAACCTGACAGCCTTTGAACAACCAATAGGTAAACTTTCCGCCACTGCGCACAACGAATCAGAAAATACCTATAACGCTAGCCTTAACCTTACAGAAAATGAAAACGACCTGGCTGTTTCCGGCAGATATTTCCTGACCCCGGTAAATGGCAACAACTTTGATTTTGTTCTGGACCTGAAGGCGCTAAGCCTGAAAAGCCTGGAAGGGCTTTCATTCGGCTCCATAAAAAACAGCTCGGGATTTCTGAGGGGCAACCTGAATATAAAAGGCACCGTAGACACGCCGGATATTAAGGGAACTTTAAAAACAGATAACCTGCAGACTACTGTCACAACGGCGAACGCATCTTTCAAAATGCCTTCGGAGACAATAATATTTGATAAAGGCGGAATGAATCTTGATCAGTTCCGTATCCTGGATATGAACGGCAGGGAGGCTACGATAAACGGCAGGGTACGGACACGGAACTATGTTGATTATTTTCTGAACCTGCAGTTCCACTCAGATAAATGGCAGGCCCTGAACAGCACCCAGAAGGACAATGAAATGTTTTACGGGAAATTATTCTTGAGCTCAGACCTCAATGTCAAGGGTTATGCCACAGCTCCAAGGGTTGATGGCAACCTCACCATACACGACAGCACAAAGGTCACGTTTGCCATGCAGGATACCGGGCCGGGCATGCAGGAAAGCGAAGGCATTGTAAAGTTTGTCGATGGCCGGGATACAGCTTCGTTATATGCGATAGATACGGTGATTAACCAGGCTAAAATGCGAATGTCGCGCGCTGCTCAGCTCAATGTCAATGTGGGGATCGAAAAAAATGCGGTATTCAACGTGATCATAGACCCGCTCACCGGCGATAACCTGAGTGTAAGCGGGGAAGCATCCTTAAATACGACAATAGCGCCTGACGGCACTGTCGGCCTTACGGGTACCTATGAGCTGAATAAAGGATATTACCAGCTAAACTACAATTTCCTGAAAAGGAGATTTGATATCCAGCCTGGCAGTGTAATTACCCTGGCCGGCGATCCGCTGGAAGCAGATGTAAACATTACCGCGGCTTATAATACCAGCACTGCTCCTTACGATCTCGTATCAAAGCAGCTGACCGAAGACCAGCTTGTATATTATAAGCAACGGCTGCCGTTCCAGGTACTGCTGAAGATGAAAGGTAAAGTCATGAAGCCTGAGATCACTTTTGATATCGTATTGCCTGAAGATAAGGCAACCACCGTTTCCACTGAAGTTGCCAATAATGTACAGGCCAAGCTGAATGCCTTACGGACAAATACCTCGGAGATGAACAAGCAGGTATTTGCATTGCTGATCCTCGGAAGGTTTATATCCGATGATCCGTTTACTTCCGGCACATCTACCAGCGCTGAATTTTATGCCCGCCAAAGCGCCAGCCGCTTTCTCAGCCAGCAGCTGAACCAGATTGCAGGTCAGCTGGTACAGGGGCTTGACCTTGCAGTAGACCTGGAATCATCCGAAGACTATAGTACAGGACAAAGACAAAATAAAACTGATCTGAACATAACAGCCTCTAAGCGGTTATTCAACGACAGGCTTACTATAACGGTAGGCAATGATTTCCAGCTGGAAGGGCAAACGGCGGCTAATAAAGAAAGCAGCCTGATACCTGGTAATCTCTCAGCCGATTACAGGCTGACAGAAGACGGAAGGTACCTGGTAAGGGCCTACCGGAAAAACCAGCTGCAAAATGTGATTGACGGTTATGTAGTAGAAACAGGTGTAAGCTTTAAAATCACCCTTGATTATAACAAGTTCAAGTACATTTTCAGGAACAGGAAAAAAGCGCTGGAAAGGATGAACAGGCAACGGCAAGAGGAAAAGCAGAAAGAAAAAGAGACCGATGATCCGGCAGCGGTAAAACAAGAGGGCGAAAAAGAAGAAAAAGAATAAGAGAAAGCATTCCGTTGTGGAATGCTTTCTCTTTATTGATAATTGCAATTACTATTATTTACTGCCTGATAAACTCAACATTGGCGGCAAGACGCACCTCATCTCCTACTACCAGTCCGCCGGCTTCTGTAAGCGCGCTCCAGGAAAGCCCAAAGTCTTTACGGTTGATTTTCCCGCTTACTTCAAACCCGGCACGCGTATAGCCATAAGGATCCTTGATCGCTCCGGCAAATTCTACCTCCAGCTCAATTGGCCTGGTTTCTCCCTTCAGGGTAAGATTGCCTTTTAAAGTATAACTATCCCCGGATTTATGCTGCAATCCTGCGCCATCAAAAGTTAACACCGGGTGGTTTTCGGCATCAAAGAAATCAGCGCTTTTCAGATGGCCGTCCCTTTGTTCATTTTTTGTATTGATTGTTGCCACATCAGCGCTGAACCGTACTCTGGCTGTAGTAAAATCCTCCTCTTCCGTTTCCAGGGAAGCTTCAAATTTTGTAAACTCTCCCGAAACAGTCGAGATCATCATATGCTTTACCTTGAACTGGATTTCCGAATGGGTTGGGTCTAAAGCCCATGTAACTGTTGCCATTTGTTATAGATTTATAATTTGTAGAAATTAAAGTGCAAATATATTGTACCTACAATAATTGCAACGTTAAAATAATATTATGCTGGTATAACTTCTTTAAATCTGTCAAAAACCGCCTGTTATTTTTTTATAAATCTTGACGAAGCAAAGGATGTTCCTCTTTCATCGGACAGGAACAGAAGATAAGAACCGGCTGGAAGAGCTGTTATATCCATATTTCTTACGGATACGCCATTAAGCATTATCTTCCCGGTGAGATCATATACCTTAGCGTGAACCGGCTGTTCAGACTTTATATAAAGCATGTCGCTCGCAGGATTAGGATATATTGACGCCGCCAGCATTTTAGAATGGCCGGTAATACCGCCACTGCCCTCTATGCCTATCTCATCTATACAGAAATAAGCGGGTGTATTCATACCAAATTCCCCGTTATCCGAAGAGCTGAGTGAGAAAGACAAGCTATCCACCATTCCCAGGCTTTCAAGGGTAACATACCTCCAGTCCTTCACGATATAATCTTCTGTGGGGTCATCGCTCCTGAAATCGGCCAGGTAAAACTCAACAGAATCAACCGTGCCACTACCGAAATTATACCCTTTTATGGTCAGCAGGAACCAGTCAGGATCGGTGCCATCGGCCCCTCCGAATTTCTTGGCAAAGTCATCGCCGTTTTCCATACTTCTTACAGCATAGGTAGCGTTGGTAATATACATGCCCCAAACATGTGCTTCGTATGCAGGACGAAGAGCGATAAACATATCAACATGCATACCGTAATTGCTGCCGTAAGCAATGGCATATTGCGCTGAATTACGGGCCCCTGTCGCAGGAAAAGCTGCCCGGTCGTTTTCCGGTCCGGCTGTCATACTGTCCTTTACATTGCTGTAGGTGAAACCGCTGTAACCGCCCCAGGCCTCTTTCCGCCCGTAAAACCTGTTCTCGAACTCATAGGCAAAGGAGTAATTGCCGGTATCGATGGTCTGTGTATAATCTGTATTAGCCCCCGGCAGTGGCATTTCATCAAATGTTACTATTCCCTGCCCCTGAACAGCAACTGAAACAAGCAGGAATAATTGAAGGATAAAAATTTTTCTCATGATGTAGTTTTAAAATTTAAAAAGAATATGCAGTAAAAGTAAGTAATCAGTTTATTTTAAAATATGTTTTTTCTTTTGAGATATCCAAATAAGGATGCAGCCGCCCCAAAGCATCGACCTTTTCCGCATAGCTGCGCAGAAATTTCCTGTGTGCTTCTGTACCGGGAAAACGGGGTTTATGGTTCACGGCAATGTGAATATCTGCCAGCTGTTTTACCAGTCCGGCCGTATCTTCTTCAAAATAGGTCCTGGAAAAATGTTCCCATACAAACTGTGTAGCGGAATAATTCGGATGAACCATGTCTATATCAAAAAAGCGGTAATCCCGCAGTATGTCTATTATCAGCTCATAAGCGGGGAAGTAGCTTGCATAAGCGGTATGCGCCACTACTTCATGCACGGCCTCTATCAGCCGGGCCTTGCTCCTGTTATTATTCACTACCCCATCCCGTATATGCCTTACGGGACTGACGGTAAATATCAGATTGATACCGGGATTGACAGACCGTATCAGTTCTATCGTCCGGAAGAGGTTGTCGGTAATTTCACCTATACCCAGCAGCCTTTTTTCAAACCATTGCGCCGGTGCACGATGACAGTTAGCTACTGCACCGCTGGCTCCTCCAGGCCCCTCCTGTAAAAAATACTGGTAGGATGATCCCAGGGTAATGATCAGCCAGGCTGCTTCCCTGATAAAAGCGGCGGCCTCTGCCAGCGAGTCATTCATACCTTTCAGGGCGCGATCCGCATCTGTATCGGAAAACCTGGTATGAAAATCCCAGTTATTCCACAGCTCATTCAGGTAGAAAAGGTCATTCTGGTCATATAGGTTTTTCCCTATATACCGCTCCAGGCTGCTGCATACGCTCAGGGGATTGAACAATATGCCATGCGGGTTAGATAGCGTCCCGAATTTTACGTCTTCCAGCCTTTTGCCGATATGCTCGGTAAAGCAGGAGCCGATCAGCAGGATCTTGTCAGGATACCGGATCGCAGGTCTTTGTGCCGGCAGATCAGCTTTAAGTTGAAATTCCAATTTTATAAATTTGAAGTATAAGCAGCAAATTTCGATATTATCCGACAAAATTCATTTCCTTAAATTTGCGCATCAAAAGCATTTCCGGCTAAGGATTTACGAATATTATGGCAGAAGAAAAAGTATTGGCAGAATATAACGAGGATAGTATACGGTCGCTGGACTGGCGGGAGCATATCAGATTACGCCCTGGTATGTACATTGGCAAGCTTGGCGATGGCAGCAGCATGGACGACGGTATTTATATCCTGGTAAAAGAAGTGGTGGATAACTGTATTGATGAATATACCATGGGCCATGGCAAGCAGGTGGAAATATCGCTCCATGAAGGCAGCGTCGAAATACGCGATTACGGCCGGGGCATACCATTGGGCAAGGTGGTTGATGTGGTCAGCAAGATCAATACCGGCGCCAAGTATGACAGTAAGGCCTTCCAGAAATCTGTAGGACTTAACGGTGTGGGTACGAAAGCGGTAAACGCGCTGAGCAGTTACTTTAAAGTAACTTCTATACGGGACGGGAAAGCCAAGACGGCCGAATTTGAAAAAGGAGTGCTGGTAAAGGAGCATAAGGAAATCGCTACCAGCGAAGCCAATGGGACCCGTGTCAGCTTTACGCCGGATGATACGGTATTCAAGAATTACCATTTCATCAATGATTATATCGTTAACCAGATCTGGAACTATTGCTACCTGAATGCAGGGCTGGCCATTCTGTTTAACGGCAAGAAATATGTTTCCAAAAACGGCCTGCTGGACCTGCTGACCAATAAGACTAACCAGGAAGAGATACGCTACCCGATCATCCATCTTAAGGGGGACGATATCGAAGTAGCCATTACACATACCGGTGATTATGGCGAAGAAATCTACTCCTTCGTAAACGGGCAGCATACTACCCAGGGAGGTACGCATCAACAGGCATTCAGGGAAGCTTTTGTAAAAACGATCCGTGATTTTTATAAAAAGGATTACGATACGGCCGATATACGGCAGAGCATCTGCGCCGCTATTGCCGTCCGGGTACAGGAACCTGTGTTTGAATCACAGACAAAGACCAAGCTTGGCTCACAGAACGTGTATGAAAATGGCCCGTCTATGAAAACCTTCGTGCTGGATTTCCTGGCCAAGGAGCTGGATAACTACCTGCACAAGAATGCTGCCGTGGCAGAGGCCTTGAAAAAAAGGATCGAGCAGAGCGAGCGGGAACGCAAAGAGCTAAGCGGTATCCGTAAGCTGGCAAACGAAAGGGCTAAAAAAGCTAACCTGCATAACAGGAAGCTGCGCGACTGTCGTATACACCTGAATGCGGAGCCGCCCGCCAAAAATAAAGAAGCATTCCAGGAAAAGCAGCTGGTATCTACCATATTCATTACCGAAGGCGACTCAGCCAGCGGCTCTATTACGAAAAGCCGCAACGTGGAAAGCCAGGCAGTATTCAGCCTCAGGGGTAAGCCGCTTAACTGCTTTGGCCTTACCAAAAAAGTAGTGTACGAAAATGAGGAGTTCAACCTGCTGCAGCACGCATTAAATATAGAAGAGGGCCTGGACGGGTTACGTTACAATAACATTGTGATCGCTACCGATGCCGATGTAGATGGTATGCACATACGTTTGCTGATTATGACCTTCTTCCTCCAGTTCTTCCCGGATCTGGTGCGCAATGGTCATGTTTATATTCTGGAGACCCCCCTGTTCCGGGTAAGGAACAAGCAGAAAACTATCTATTGTTATGACGAGGAGGAAAAACAAAAGGCTGTAAAGGAGCTGGGCAATAAGCCCGAGATCACACGATTTAAAGGCTTGGGAGAGATATCTCCTGATGAATTCGCACGCTTTATCGGTGATGATATGCGCAAGGAGCCGGTACTGCTATCCAAAGACGCCCATATACAGAAACTGCTGGAATACTTCATGGGTAAGAATACGCCGGCAAGGCAGACATTTATTATCGACAACCTGAAAGTGGAAAAAGACCTGGCAGAAGCACTGGACTGATCCTGGTTCCACTTACAGGCAGGGGCATTCCGTGAAAATCATGAATGTCCCTGTTTAAGACCTGCCATCAACTTTAACGTTATAATTAACCGGTAAGCGCCTGAATGCAAGCATTGCGTGCCTTAACTTTGCCGGAAAACAAGACCTTTGCTTTTCTTTTCCAACATTCTCCATAAAAACCCCGCATTAAAAGAAAGAGAATTCAGGTATTACCTGACAATAAGATTCGCCCTCATATTCGCGCTGAATATGCAGAGTACCATTATCTATTACTGGATCTACCACCTGACGGGCGATAAGCTTAAGCTGGGGCTTGTAGGGCTTGCGGAAGTGATACCGGCTGTTGTATGTTCGCTGTTCAGCGGCCATTTTGTTGATCTTAACGAGAAACGTAAAATGATCATGATCTGTGCGGCCAGCTATATTTTCCTGGGCGCCGGCCTGTTCCTGCTTACTACTCCTCTTGCCTTAGAGCATATGGCTCAGAGCACGGTGCTGTACCTGATCTATACTTTTGTTTTCTTTGGCGGCGCGATCAGGGCATTTTACGGTCCGTCTTCTTTCGCGCTGATGGGCCTGCTGATACCCCGGAGCGAATATCCCAATGCCACCAGCTGGAGCAGCATGGCCTGGCAGATAGGGGCGGTGCTGGGGCCCTTAACTGCAGGCGCCATGATCGCCTGGAAAGGTGTGGAAGCCGGGATGGCGCTGGTTGTCATCTTTCTTCTGTTACCGCTTTTTGCGATATGGAAAATAAAGAAAAAGCCCATCCTGAAAAAAGAGAAAGAACCGATCCTCCAGAGCCTTTCAGAAGGGCTCAAATTTGTATTCAATACCCCGGTATTGCTGGGTGCTTTGTGCCTGGACATGTTTTCCGTACTATTCGGAGGCGCAGTTGCCTTATTACCGGTATACCAGAAAGAAATACTGATGGTCAATGAAACAGGCTTTGGTATTTTACGGGCAGCGCCTGGCATAGGCGCATTGCTTACGCTCGGGTTACTGGCATTCCTTCCGCTAAAGACAAAACCCGGCTATAAGCTGTTTGCCTGTGTGGCGGGTTTCGGTATCTGCGTTATAATTTTCGGTATCTCGCGCAATTTTTATTTATCCTTTTTCATGCTGCTCCTGAGCGGTATGTTCGATGCGGTAAGCGTTGTAATACGCGGTACTATACTGCAGCTGGTAACACCTGATAGCATGCGTGGGCGTGTTGCCGCCGTTAATACCATGTTCATCAGCTCATCAAATGAGCTGGGTGATTTTGAAAGCGGTGTGATGGCCCACTGGCTTGGACCTGTAAGGGCGGTTGTTGCAGGTGGCTGCCTTACCCTGAGCGTAGTTGCCGTAACCTTCTGGCGGGCGCCTCAATTAAGGAAGTTTTCCTTTAAAGAAAACACCTGATTATAACCCCGGAATAGGAGTATCTTTATTTTACCTATCTTTATCAGATAAAGAATAATTATCATGAAAAGCCTTCTCCCCTGTTTATCCGGACGGGCATATTCCTTCCTGGCCTGTTGCTTGCACTTCGGGATGTTATCCTGCTCCTTCGCGGAACCAGCAGCGCAATATGATACGAAGGCCTATACACAGGCAGATTCTGCCACTACTGCGAAAACAGCAGCGCCGGTATTGGCCCCTTATGATAACCTGGTACTGGACACAACCCGGACCTTACAATCGGCGCCGGGTACCAAGTCCGTTCTATTCAACAGTGATGGTTCCAGGTTATATGCTATTAACCTGGAGGGCATGAGCATATATGAGTTCGATCAGAAGACAAAGGAAATTGTACGGGAATTTAAATTCAGGCCTACACGCGGCATAGGCTGGGACTATGATACAGATAAGCCTATCAGGTCTTTCGAGGAAAAGCCGGTAGAAGCCTGCTTCAGCCATGACGGCGCTATCCTTTGGGTATCTTTACATAATGCGGAAGGTATTGTACCGATAATCATCAATAATACGGCGGAGGCCATGCAGCAACCAGATGCCACCACCAAAAGAATGGCAATTGTCTATCCGGATGGCCGTAAAACCGATTCGGTAAATGTACCGCTGATCAAAACGGGTAAAACACCAAAAGTAATTGCCGTATCGGCAGATAATAAACACCTGCTGGTAAGCAACTGGCACTCCTACTCTGTCAGCGTTCTTGAACTGAATGACCAGCAATTCCCGTATGGCAAGGTAATAAAAGACATTCCCATGGGTACTATTCCCCGTGGCGTAGCCATTGACGATAAACGCAATAAATCTTATGTAGCTATTATGGGCGGCGCCAGGCTGAGCGTGATCAACAACGAGACCTGGGAAGCGGAAGAGCCGATAAGCGTGGCCTCAAACCCACGTCATATAGTAATGGATGATAAAGGCAGGCTTTTTGTCTCTTACAATAAGCTGTCGCAGGTGGCCTGTATAGACCCCGTATCAGGAAAAACATTATTCAGCGCAGCCACAGGCAGCATGCCCCGTACAATCGCACTTTCGAAGAATAAGAAATTCCTTTTCGTGACCTGCTATAAGGGCAATACTGTGGATATCTTTAAAATAAACGACGACGGCTTTAAGAAAATATACAGCCTCGATTGCAAGGGAAGCCCTGTTGGTGTAGATATCTTTGAAGATAACAGCAGGCTGGAAGCCTGGGTATGTAATTATACTTTAGGTTCTATTAAGATCTTCAGTTTCGACAAAGAATAAATCATCTCTTCAGAAAAACAATTATTATCACCATGGAAGAACAACACAGCTCTATTTTCCCGGAAATCACCATAAGCTATGCCAGCTTCTGGGAACGCTTTGCAGCAGCCTTTATAGACGGGCTGATACTGATAATACCCAGCTATACCATCAAATATATGATAGATGGAAGCCTGGCGGGGGACGGTTGGGGAACCTGGGCTCCTTATCTTATCCAGTGGCTGTACTATGCCTTATTGGAATCAGGAAACATGCAGGCAACCTTGGGTAAGCGTGCTATGGGTATAAGGGTAGCGGATCTTGAAGGGAACAGGATATCATTCGGCAGGGCAACAGGCCGGTATTTTGGCAGAATACTATCAGCTGCTATCTTGTGTATCGGGTATCTGATGATGCTCTGGGACAGTAAACGACAAACGCTTCATGATAAGCTTGCCGGTACGATTGTTATAGGCAGATAAAAAAGAGCGGGATTGACCCGCTCTTTTTCTGTAAATACAAAGGTTTTATTTTTTGTTCTTTTCCACGATCCAGTTACGTGCATTGACAAAGGCTTCCAACCAGGGAGTTACTTCATCTTTCCGGCCGGCCGGATAATGCGCCCACTGCCAGGGGAAGATAGAACGCTCAATATGCGGCATCGTTATTACGTGACGTCCGGTGTGATCGCTCATTACCGCCGTATTATAAGCAGAGCCGTTCGGGTTGGCAGGATAGCCTTCATACCCGTATTTAGCGAGTATCTTATACTCACGCTCATCCTTTGGCAAGTAATATTTACCTTCTCCATGCGAGATCCATACGCCGATCGTGCTTCCTGCCAGCGTAGAGAACATAACCGAGTTATTGGGCTGTACGGTCATAGAGGTGAAAGCGCTTTCATGCTTATGGCTGTCATTATGCAGCATTTTGGGCTGCTCCTCATGATCAGGATAAACCAGGCCCAGCTCAACAAATAGCTGGCAGCCGTTACAGATACCGATCGAAAGGGTATCTTCCCGCTTAAAGAAATTTTCAATAGCTGCCTTTGCCTTTGGATTATATTTAAATGCGCCCGCCCAGCCTTTTGCGGAGCCCAATACATCAGAATTGGAAAATCCGCCTACAGCGCCAAGAAACTGAATATCCTCCAGGTTCTCTCTTCCCGAAACCAGGTCAGTCATGTGTATATCCTTTACATCAAAACCCGCCAGGAATAAAGCCTGGGCAAGCTCCCGCTCCGAGTTGCTTCCCTTTTCCCGGATAATAGCAGCTTTAGGCCTGGAAACCGATGAATCAGCTGCTGGCTTTTTACCATCAAAATGCGCCGGCAAGCTGAACTTCAATGGCTGCAGCTTATAATTGTCAAAACGTTCCTTTGCTTTTTGCTTACCGCTCTGGTGCTGGTCAAGCAGGTAGGAAGTTTTGTACCAGGTATCTCTTAAGGAAGCGATATCAAAAGCGTATTGCTTACCTGGATTTGTGATATTCAGGATAGCGCGGCTGCTTACCTTACCGATATTTATCGCATTAATGCCGGCAGCTTTCAATATATCTTCGGCGCTTGCGTCTGCCTGGAATACTATCGCAATATTCTCTGCAAAAAGCAGCTTTATAATATCATCTTCACCTAAAGCCGATAAGTCAATGTCAGCTCCCAGATCATTATCAGCAAAGCACATTTCCAGCAGCGTGGTGATCAGGCCACCGCTACCTACGTCGTGCCCCGCATGGATCTTGCCCTCTTTTATCAGCTGCTGCAATACATCAAAGGCCGCCTTAAAAGATGCCGCGTCTTTAACATCCGGCGCCTCGTTACCCAGCCTGTTTACTACCTGTGCAAAGGAAGAGCCTCCCAGCTTATAGGTATCTCCGGAAAGATTGATATAATAGATATTCCCGCCATTTCTGGACAGCACAGGCTCTACGATCTTTGTAATATCATCACATTGCCCAGCCGCAGAAATAATGACTGTGCCCGGGGCGATCACTTCACCATCAGAGTACTTCTGCTTCATGGATAAAGAATCTTTACCCGTAGGGATATTTATCCCTAATTCAATCGCGAAATCGGAGCATGCTTTTACCGCGTTATACAAGCGGGCATCTTCTCCTTCATTCTTACAAGGCCACATCCAGTTGGCGGAAAGCGATACGCTCTTTAACCCATCTGAAAGCGGTGCCCACACTATGTTTGATAAAGACTCGGCTATAGCATGGCGGCTGCCTGCCTTTTCATCGACCAGGGCAATACCAGGCGCATGCCCTATTGAGGTAGCCACCCCATATTTTCCTTTATAATCCAGGGCCATAACACCGCAGTTATTTAACGGCAACTGCAACGGGCCTGCGCATTGCTGCTTGGCTACCCTTCCGCCTACGCAACGATCCACCTTATTGGTCAGCCAATCCTTACAGGCTACCGCTTCAAGCTGCAATACAGCTGCCAGGTATTCGTTCAACCGGCCTTCTTCATAAGCAACAGCTTCATAAGCCCTCTGTACGGAATTATCCTCCATGATGGTCTTCGGAGAACTGCCAAACATATCTTCTAACCGGAAATCCATAGGCTTATCACCATTTTTTTCCGAAGCAATGGTAAACCTGTGATCGCCTGTAACCGCTCCTACGACAAACATCGGCGCACGTTCACGTTCCGCAATCTGGTGCAGTGTTTCAATATGCTCTTCCGGAACTACCAGGCCCATGCGCTCCTGGGATTCGTTCCCTATTATTTCTTTTGCGGACAAGGTCGGATCGCCTACGGGAAGCTTATCCAGGTCTATCTTTCCTCCTGTGCTTTCTACGAGCTCAGACAGGCAGTTCAGGTGACCGCCCGCGCCATGATCGTGTATGGAAGTGATAATGTTATGATCACTTTCAACAACCGCGCGTATCGTATTGGCTACCCTTTTCTGCATTTCAGGATTGGAGCGCTGTATCGCGTTCAGCTCAATACCCGAGCCGAATGCACCTGTATCAGCAGAAGACACTGCAGCCCCCCCCATGCCGATACGATAATTGTCGCCTCCCAGTACAACGATCCTATCGCCTTCCTGGGGTTCTTTTTTCTTACTCTGCTCGAGCTTGCCATAGCCTACGCCACCTGCCAGCATGATTACTTTATCAAATGCCAGCCTTCTTTGTTGCTCTTCATGCTCAAACGTAAGTACAGAGCCTGTGATCAGGGGTTGTCCAAATTTGTTACCAAAATCGGACGCGCCATTTGACGCCTTGATCAATATATCTTTAGGATTCTGGTAAAGCCATTTACGCTCTTCCATTCCTGATTCCCAGTTTCTTCCTTCTTCCAGTCTTGAGTAAGCGGTCATGTACACAGCCGTTCCTGCAAGTGGCAGGGAACCTTGTCCTCCTGCCAGACGATCCCGGATCTCCCCTCCTGATCCGGTAGCAGCGCCGTTAAAAGGCTCTACCGTAGTTGGGAAATTATGGGTTTCCGCTTTCAGGGAGATAACCGAGTCGAATTCCTGTTCCTTATAAACAGAAGCTATTGCAGCAAGTCCTGGCGCGAATTGTGTAAGTCTGGGGCCTTTGATAAAGGCCACATTATCTTTATATGCCGAGATAATATAGTTGGGATGTTCGGCGGAAGTTTTCTTGATAAGCTTAAATAAGGAAGTCGGCTGTTCCTCCCCGTCAATAATGAAAGTGCCATTGAATATTTTGTGCCGGCAGTGCTCCGAATTAACCTGGGAAAAACCGAACACTTCCGAGTCCGTCAGCTTACGTCCGAGCTTCTCTGAAAGTAGGTTCAGATAAATGATTTCCTCATCGCTCAGCGCCAGGCCCTCCTGTTGGTTATAAGCGGCGATATCATCGATTTCCAGTATGGGCTCCGGGGTAATATTAATGGTAAATATATCCTGGTTCAGTTCAGCATATACCTGGAACAGCATCGGGTCAAATCCATCATTTCCTGTTGCCTCTGTAAATTCTTCAATTCTCAATATCCCTGAAATGCCCATATTCTGGGTCATTTCTACGGCATTCGTGCTCCAGGGAGTAACCATGGTTGCCCTTGGACCGATATATCGCTTTAGTATAACCTGCTCAGGGAGGAAGGTGGTTTCACCAAAGAGCCAGTTTAATTTTGAAATGTCGCTTTCAGAAAGATTATCAAGCGTTTGTACAGCAAAAACAGAGGAGTTTTTTGCGAAATAATGAATCATAACTTCGATTAAGCTGCAAAATTACAGCTTATAATCTGAAATTACCTTTGTTTATCCCCTATTTTATTATAAGGTGAAATTATAATAACGGAAACTTTAGGTACATAAAAAAAAAAGTCCTGACTTTTAGTCAGGACTTTTGGAATAAATATGGCAGCTACCTACTCTCCCGGAGTTAACCAGTACCATCGGCCATGAGGGGCTTAACTTCTCTGTTCGGAATGGGAAGAG
>Ga0164243_10001382_pt1 | contig 41191 bp, 32 predicted proteins | sample OricompcompostOP_FD_108781 | JGI IMG/M metagenome (GOLD analysis project Ga0164243, IMG submission 108781) | Organic Plus compost microbial communities from Emeryville, California, USA - Original compost - Organic plus compost (OP) | ecosystem: Engineered > Solid waste > Mixed feedstock >... | reverse complement strand
CGGGGCAAGGATCGCAATCCGGCCTGGGAGATGATCGGCGTCCCCGACGAGCTGATCGGCGAGTTCTCCTCGCGCAGCGCGGCGATCGACGCCGAGAAGGACCGGCTCATCGAGCAATACGTCATCGAGCACGGTCATCAGCCCACCACGAAGACGATCCTGCGGCTGCGGCAGCAGGCCACCCTCTCCACCCGGCAGGACAAGGAGCTGCACTCCCTGGCCGAGCTGACCGCGCACTGGCGACGCCGCGCCAGCACCGTGCTCGGCCACGACTCTGCGACCTGGGCGCAGCAACTGCTCGCTGACAACGTGACTACGCCGCTGCTGCGGGCCGAGGACGTCAGCAGTGACGAGCTGGCGGCACTCGGACGAGCCGTGGTCGAGCAGGTCGAGCAGGCGCGGGCGACCTGGACCCGCTGGAACCTGCACGCCGAAGCCTCCCGGCAAACGATGGGACTGCGGTTCGCCACCACCGCCGACCGGGAGGCCGTGGTCGGGCTCATCACCGACACTGCCGAAGCAACATCGCTGCGCCTCACGCCGCCCGACCTCACGACCGCACCAGCCGCGTTCACCCGGCCGGATGGGTCGAGTGTGTTCCGGCCGAAGAACGCCATCGTCTACACCTCGACCACGCTGCTGGCAGCCGAGGACCGTCTACTCGACCTCTCCCGCACCGCCACCGGCCCGGCAATCACCAGCACCACGGCCGCCCGCGTCGCTGGCTCAGCGGACGAGCAGGGCCGGGTGCTGTCGGCCGACCAGCAGAACGTCGTGCAACGCATCGCGGTCTCAGGTCGCGCCGTGGACGTGCTTGTCGGGCCAGCCGGGGCGGGTAAGACCCTCGCGCTCGGCGGACTGCGCCGCGCCTGGGAAACCAGCTACGGGCCGGGCAGCGTGATCGGCCTTGCCCCGTCCGCGGCAGCCGCCGACGTGCTGGCCGGCGACCTGGGTATCGCGACGGAGAACACCGCCAAGTGGGTTCACGAGCACATCAAGGGCCGCTGGGACTTGACCGCCGGCCAGTTGGTGATCGTGGACGAGGCGTCGCTGGCCGGCACTCTGACACTCGACCTGCTGGCCGGCCACGCCGCCGCGGTCGGGGCGAAGGTGCTGCTGGCCGGTGATCCCGCCCAGCTCGCCGCCGTCGATGCTGGCGGCGCGTTCGGGATGCTGGTCCGTGACCGCAACAACCAGCCCGACGGCGACGGTGTCCCGGAGCTGGTCGACATTCGCCGCTTCATGAACATGTGGGAGAAGACCGCCTCCCTGCACCTGCGCCGTGGCGATACCGACGTGATCGACGTCTATGACGAGCACGGCCGCATCGTCGACGGCGACCACGATCAGATGCTCGACGCCGCCTACCGCGCCTGGCACAGCGACACCGCCCGTGGGAGGTCGAGCATCCTGATCGCCGAGACCAACGAGACGGTGATCGCTCTCAACCAGCGGGCCCGCATCGACCGGGTGCTCTCCGGTCAGGTCGCCGTGGAAGACGTGAGTCTGCATGACGGCACCGTGGCCGGGCGGGGCGATGTGATCGTGACCCGGGAGAACGAGCGCCGACTGTCTACCGGGAGGGGGTGGGTGAAGAACGGCGACCGGTGGACCGTCCGCGAGGCCCACGCCGATGGGAGCCTGACCGTCGAACGACACAAGGTGCGTGGGCGGAGAGGTCGGGTCACGCTGCCCGCCGGCTACGTGGCCGAGCACGTCGAACTCGGCTACGCGATCACCGCCCACCGCGCCCAGGGCGCCACGGTGGACACCGCCCACCTGCTCGTTCACTCGTCCTCGATGACACGGGAAGCGTTCTACGTCGCCATGACCCGCGGCCGTCTATCGAACATCGCCTACGTCGCCACCGACGAGGCCCACCTGGAAGACCACCAGCACACGCCCGGCTTCGACGACGGCAAGATCGCCGCTCGTTCGATCCTGTACGGGGTGCTCCAGCACGAGGGCGCGGAGAAGTCCGCCCACGACACCATCACCGCCGAGCAACAGAAGTGGTCGAGCATCGCCCAGCTCGCGGCCGAGTACGAGACCATCGCCCAAACCGCCCAACGCGACCGGTTCGCTGCCGCTGTTGCGGCCAGCGGCCTCGACGCCGACCAGGCCGCAGCGGTCACCGGCGGGGAATTGTTCGGCTCGCTGATCGCCCAACTGCGCCGAACCGAAGCCGACGGCCACCACCCCGAACAACTCCTAACACGCGCCGTGCAGGCCGGTGGGCTCGACAACGCCAAGGACCCCGCCGCAGTGCTCGCCGCCCGGCTCGCCAAGCTCACCACCGCTCGCTCCGGCGGTACCCGACCGCGCCGCCGCCGCTACATCGCCGGGCTCCTGCCCGAAGCCACCGGAACCATGCCCGGCGACATGCACAACACCCTCACCGAGCTACAAGAGCTGATCGAGCAGCGCGCCACCACCCTCGCCGGCCAAGCTGTCGCGGAGCAGCAGCCGTGGGTCCGCCGCCTCGGCCCACCCCCTACCGAGCCCGCGCGGCGTGCCGCATGGAAGCAGCAGGTGCGCACCGTCGCCGCCTACCGCGACCGGCACGGGATCACCGGCATCGACACCCTCGGCCCAGAACCGGCCAGCCAAGGCCAACAGCTTGACCGGCGGCGGGCCGCAGCCGCCGCCCGCCGAGCCCAAACCGAAGCCGGCCAAGACGACCCACGTCGGCGCGGAGCAGAACAGATCGACACCCGCCGCGGCCTGGGCCGATAAACGGCACCGACCGGCTGACGGCAAGCGGCCTTCACGGTTGCCGCCACGAGTTCTATACTGATAAGTGGCAGGGTGACGTTTCGCGCATAGCGCCGGGCCTCGATTCGATTCGAGGCAGCTAACCCTCTAGGACCTGCCGCCATGTGTATGGCGTCCTAGAGAAGGAGATCGCCCACCATGTTGTTCGCTGCCAGCTGGTCGCTCAGCTCCCGCCTCTACGGCCTGTTCCGGTCCTACGCGCCCAGCAACATCATCATCCGCCGCGTGCATACCCGCTCCGGTATCAAATGGGGACCGCTCGTCGGTCTGGTTGGCGTCGCCGTCTACGCCACGATCATGGCCGTGGCCGTGACCCTGCTCCATCATGGTGCGCCCGGCTGGATCAACCTCATCGTGCTGATCGCGTTCTGGGACACCATCAAGTTCGCCTTCTTGATCCCCACCTCGATCGTCCGGCTGCTACGGGTCTGCCATCAAGAACGAGCGATCACGCGCGACTACCTGCGAGAGGCCAAGGTCACCGCGACCAACGTCTGAGCTTCGCTCCGAGTCGAAGCACCAGCCAACCTCAGCCATCGAACGGCGGCGTGGGGTGTCGTCTGCGGAACTCGGTTGGTGACACGCCGTAGGTGGTGTGGAAGCAACGGCTAGCGTACTTCGTGTCTGTCCAGCCCACCGCTCGCGCCACTTCCGCGATCGACAGGTCGGTGGAGCACAGCAGCCGGGCCATCTGCTGGACCCGCATCCGACGCAGGTAGGCCATCGGGCTCACGCCGATCGTAATGTCGAGTACCCGAACCAGCTGCGAACGCGACAGATGTACTTCCTCGGCCAGCGAGGTCAGGGTCCACGGCTCGGCTAGCCGTGAGGACAACACACGCACCGCATCCATGGCGTGCGCACGGGTGATCCCTCGTGGGACAAGTGCGTGGCCAAGTGATCGGGAGCCATCGTCCAAAGCCGAGCACCAACGATCGGGGGCGCGACCGGTCAACTCACCGTTCATGGGCTCCGGTTCCTGTCGACGTAGTGCAGCCTTGCTCGATGGGGTGGATGCGGCGGAGTCGTGCAAGGAGTTCGTTTATGTCGAACGGTTTGCTGATGTAGTCGGTGGCGCCGAGATCAAGGGCCGCGACCTTAGCGTCGCTGGCCGTGCGGGCGGAGAGCACAATGATCGGCAGGCCGTAGCCTTGCTGACGCAGTTGTCGGATGACCTCGGTGCCGTCGATATCAGGCAGTCCGAGATCGAGCAGCATCAGGTCGGGCGAGCCAGTAGAGGCAAGTTGGAGTGCCGCAGTCCCGGTGCCGACACTGCTGACCTGGTAGCCGCGGCTGATGAGGTTCAGCGTGATGACGCGGCGCAAGGCCGGTTCGTCGTCGACCACCAGCACGTGGGTCATGCCCATGATCGTGCATGAGAGTGGGGTGGACCAGTCGTGAACAACGAGAGCGTGACGGTAAATAAATGGTGACCGGCGCCCAGGGCACCGGCCTGTCAGCTCGGGTCGAGTGCCGCGAGGCGCGACGTCGTGGGTTCGGCGTCGGCGGCGAGTCGGTAGCCGACGGCGGGGTCGTTTTGCAGGAGACGACCTTGTTCGTCGTGCAGCTTCTTGCGGATGCGGTAAGCGTAGACCTTGAGGTAATTCTGTTCGTCGGCGTAGGCGTGTCCCCACACGTTTTCCAGAATCATGCGCCGGGTGCAGGTCTTACCGGCGTAACGGGCGAGGTAGGCGAGGAAGTCGAACTCCTTCGGTGTGAGATCAACTGGTTGCCCGTCGAGGGTCGCCTGGTAGTGAACGAGGTCGAGGACGAGACCGCCGACCTCTAGTAGCTGGCTGGCTTGCTCGGCGTTGGTCTCGGCGGCGTGGTGGCGTAGCGCGACGCGGACGCGCGCGTCGAGTTCGCGCATGCCGAATGGTTTGGTCATGTAGTCGTCGGCGCCCTGGTCAAGGGCTTCGACCTTGCGGTCTTCGGAGCCGTCGGCGGAGAGAATGATGATGGGTGTGTCGGTCCATGCCCGGATGCGGCGGCACACGTCGAGGCCATCGAGATCGGGCAGACCGAGGTCGAGGACGATGACCTTCGGCGGATACACGGCGGCGTCGTTGATGGCTTCGGTTCCGGTTTCTGCGGTGCGTACGGTGTGTCCGAGGGCTTTGAGCCCAACGTTGCAGGCGTTGAGCAATGCGATGTCATCATCGACGATCAGGATCGCGGCCATCTCACGCTCCCGATGAGGGCGATGAAGCCGCCGCGACAGGCTTCGTGGCGGGCACGGTCGTGGATCGGGTGGCGGCCGGTTCCCGTTCGGCTGGTGTCGAGGGGTCGGCGATCGGAAGCGTGAAGCGGAAGGCGGCTCCACCGCCGGCTGCCGGCTCGACCCAGATGCGTTGGTGGTGGGCGTCGATGAAGGTCTTGGCAATGGCCAGGCCGAGTCCGGTGCCGCTGTCGTGCGAGCGGCGGACGTAGAGGCCGAAGATTTCGCTGCGGCGGTCCGGGCTGATCCCCGGTCCGTGGTCGGTGACCGAGATCGTGACGGTTGGGCCGGTGTGCTCGGCGCCGATGAGTACACCGGTGCCTTTCGGGGTGTGGCGGTAGGCGTTATCCAGCAGGTTAGCCAGGACGCGGGTGATGAGCAGCGTGTCCACGTCGACCGGGGGCAGGTTCGCGTCGAGGGCGAGTTGTGGTGGCGGGTTCAGTTGGGCGGCGGGCAGGCTGTCGGTCGCCGCTTGGACGAGATCACTGACCGTGCTCACGGTCGTGCGGGGCTGGAGGACACCTGCTTGGATGCGGCCCATGTCGAGAAGGTTGGTGACCAGGACGGCGAGCCGGTCGGCCTGGGTGTCGATGAGCGTCGCGAGGTTGCGGCGGCTGTCCTGGTCGACTTCGGCGGCCAGCTCGGGATCGGTCAGGATCGAGGAAGCGGCTTTGATCGACGCCAGTGGCGAACGCAAGTCGTGGGAGACGGCGGCGATGAGGGTGCTGGCTAGGCGCTCGACCTCGTCGGTGAGGGCCGCGCGCAGCACCTGTTCGCGGAGTTGTGCCCGTTCGATGGCCAGGGCGGCCTGGTTGGCGAACAGCCGCAGCGGCTCGCGTTGCCGCGTGCTGATGGTGGCGTCGGCGATGGTGAGCAGGCCGACTGGCCGACCAGCCGCGACGAGCGCGAGCCCGAACGGTTCGCCAGGAAGTGTCGTCCGGGTGCCGAGGCTCGATAGTTGGCCGAACTTGGGTTGGATGCGGGCGCGATCGGCGTCGGTGAGCGGCTCACCGGCCGAGGCGGCGATCTCCAGGCCGCCCTCGCGGGGCAGCAGCAGTGCGACCTGGCGGGCGTCGTAGAGGTCACGAATCGTGGTGACGATTGTGGCGAGCAGTTCATCGACGGGCCGGTCCTCGATCAGCAGCGCGGACACATCGAACAGCCGGCGCAGTTGCTCACCGCGCTCCTGTGCCTGGGTGCGTGCGGTGATCGTCCGGGCGACGAGCCGGGCGATGGGGATCGTGATGACCGCGTAGACAGCCAATGCTGTCCAGTTCTCGGTAGCGCCGACATTCAGGGTCCCGTAGGGCGGGATGAAGAAGTAGTCGTAGACCAGGAAGCCGCCGATGACGCTGATGACGCCGGCGAGGAAGCCACCCGTAGCGACGCCGACCACGACCGGCACGACAAGCACCAGCGCGGTCGTGGCGATGCTGAGATGGTCGCGCAGCGGCAGCATCCCGCCGGTCAGCACGAGCGTGCTGGCCAGCGCCGCGGCGACGCCGAACAGAGTGCGACGGGTATCGGTTCTCGTGACTATCGGCTCCTTCGGAAGCTAGCTCACTGTCCATCATCGCTCACCGTCGGCGGCGTCGCATCAGGCCCGTGCACAGACGGCGAGCTGGTCGCCGCCGGTGAGGCGAGCAGCGCGGGCAGGTGATCGCGTGCGACGATGTGGATGTCAATACCGCTTCCCATCGCACGCCGGGTGAGTCGGCGGACGGTCGAGCCTCCGCCGGTGAGCCGTTGCCAGCGGTTGCGTTGGCTGCGGCCGAGCACGATCTGGGTGATGCGGTGCTCACGGGCGTAGTCCATGATCGCGGTAACAGGGTCGCCGTCGAGTTGCTGCCAGGCGGCACCGAGATTGTCGGCGAGCGTGTGGAGGGCGGCGACGCCGCTGATTTCCGGTCGATCCGTGTCGGCGCTGCGGACATGAACTGCGTAGAGGTCGGCGTTGAGACGAGCGGCCAACCGCGCGGCGCGGCGCAGCAGGGTGTCCGCACCGGCCGCAGGAGTGACCGCGACCAGAACCCGCTCCCCGACTTCTGCGCTGCCCGCTCCAGCGGCGAAGCGTTCGATCAGCTCGTCATCGACCTCATCGGCGAGGAAGCGCAGGGCCAGTTCGCGCAGTGCGGCCAGGGTTTCGGCCCGGAAAAACCCGTGCAGGGCCTGCCGGGCACGCTCAGGTGGGTAGATGTTGCCATGCAACATACGGCGACGCAGCTGCTCGGGGGAGGAATCCACGAGTTCGATCTGGTCGGCTCGGCGGACCACCGCGTCGGGGACCCTTTCGCGGATCGCTACCCCGCTGACCCGTTCGGCGACGTCAGCCAGGCTTTCGATGTGCTGGACGTTGACGGTGCTGATCACGCTGATGTTCGCGTTCAGCAGGTCGAGGACGTCCTGCCAACGCTTCTCGTTACGCCCCGAACCAGGGACGTTGGTGTGCGCCAGTTCGTCGACGAGCGCGACATCAGGATGGCGGGCCAAGACCGCATCGAGGTCCATCTCCTCGAACTCCGCGCCCCGATAGTGCACTGTTTTCGGAGGGATGACCTCCAGACCGGCCAGCTTGGCCGCAGTCGCGGGCCTCCCGTGGGTGTTGACGACGGCCACCACTACGTCTTTGCCTCGGTTGCGTCGCCGCTGCCCTTCGTCGAGCATGGCGTAGGTCTTGCCCACGCCGGCCGCTGGCCCGAGATAAATCCGGAACCGGCCCGCCGGAGCGACCGCGTCCTCGTCGGCGTCCTCGTCTGCCCGCGGAGCAGCAGACGTGTCTGGATCGAGCAGGAGGTCCGGCGCGATGTCCTCGACCGCCGTGCTGTGGACCACCGTGTCGCCCGCAGCCTCCTGGGCCACAGTGGCGAGGTCATCCGCGACCCGGGATTGGTTGCTAACGCGGTCGGTCTCGCCGCGTTCCTGTGCCGCTGAGGTTCCGCTGTCGGTAGGTGCCACGAGGAGCTGGTAGCGGGGGTTCCAGACGACTAGGCGCTTGTCTCGCAGCGCGGCGCGACCGGTGACCGCGCACCACCGACCCACGGTGAACCCGGCGACGTAGCCACGGCCGAGGAAGAGCAAGTCGAGTTCGGCCGCGTCGTCAAGCAGCGTGACGCGATAACTCGCGGCCGACCCGATCTGTTCTGTACCGGCCGATACGACCACGGCTCGGATGTCGAGCAGAGCACCCCGGCGCGCCTGAGCCACGTGCCGAACGGGTCGGGCCGGACCAGCGGGCGAGGTCATAGCGTGCCTTCCCGGCGCGGATCAAGACAGGGCCGCGAGGGCCTGGTTGAGTTCGAGAACGTTGACATACGACGAGCCGAGGAATCCCCACTGCGGACCGTGAACGTGTGAGGCAACCAGGTCATGCACTCGCTGTTCGGGCAACTGGCGAGCCTTGGCGACCGAGGCGACCTGGGCGTAGGCGGCAGCCGGGCTGATGTCAGGGTCTATGCCGCTGCCAGAGGCGGCGACCAGATCCGGGGTGGGGGTGATGCCCTGCTTTTCCAGTTCGGCGATCCGCTTCTTGTACGTTTCGACCAGCTCCTTGGAGCGGGGGCCGAGGTTGGAGCCGCCGGTCGCGCCGGGATCGAAGCCGTCGGGGCGCCCCTGGAACCATTGCGGGCCTTTCCACTGCTGCCCGATCAGGGCCGAACCGTTGGCGCCTACCGACCCGTTAGCTTGGTAATGAAAAGCGGCCTGCCCAATCGCGGTCTCCGCCAAGGGGTAGGCCAGTCCGAGCAGCACGAAGAAGATCGCCGACACGATCACACCCCGACGCAGGTTCACCCACAACATTGTTTTGTTCTCCTTCAGTGCGTATGGATCAGTAGGCGTGGATGGCGGTGAGGATCAGGTCGATGAGCTTGATCCCGGCGAACGGCACGACCAGCCCGCCGAGGCCGTAGATGAGCACGTTGCGACGCAGGATCGCGCTCGCGCCAGACGGCCGGAACCGCACCCCACGCAGTGCGAGCGGAATCAGAGCGACGATGATCAGCGCGTTGAAGATCACCGCGGACAGCACCGCAGAGGTGGGGCTGTGCAGACCCATGATGTTCAATACGTGCAGCTGCGGGAACGTGGTCAGAAACAGCGCCGGGATAATCGCGAAGTATTTGGCGACATCGTTGGCGATGGAGAACGTGGTCAGCGCGCCGCGAGTGATCAGCAGTTGTTTGCCGATCTCGACGACTTCGATGAGCTTGGTCGGGTTGGAGTCGAGGTCGACCATGTTGCCGGCCTCTTTGGCGGCAGTGGTGCCGGTGTTCATCGCGACCCCAACGTCGGCTTGAGCCAGCGCGGGCGCGTCGTTGGTGCCGTCGCCGGTCATCGCGACCAGCTTGCCGCCCTCCTGCTCGGCCTTGATCAACTCCATCTTCCGGTCCGGGGTGGCTTCGGCGAGGTAGTCGTCCACCCCGGCTTCCTGGGCGATGGCCGCAGCGGTGAGCGGGTTGTCGCCGGTGATCATGACGGTGCGGATGCCGATCGCGCGCAGCTCGGCGAACCGGTCGGCGATCCCGTGCTTGACGATATCTTTGAGCTCGATGACGCCGAGCACGGCCGATCCGTCGGCCACCACCAGCGGCGTGGCACCAGCTTTGGCGACCCGCTCGACGATCGAGTCCAACTCGGCGGGCAGGCTACCGTGCTGCTCGATGACCCAGCGCTTGACCGCATCGGCGGCGCCTTTGCGGATGTGCCTGTTGTCGGTGTCCAGCCCGGACATCCGGGTAGTCGCACTGAATGGCACGAACGTGTGATTCGAGCTGAGATCGCGTTCGCGTAGTCCGCAACGGTCTTTGGCGAGCACGACGATGGAGCGGCCCTCGGGAGTTTCGTCAGCTAGCGAGGCCAGTTGCGCGGCTTCGGCTAGGTCGGCCTCGCTGTGCTCACCGACCGGGTAGAACGCGGAGGCCATCCGGTTGCCGAGGGTGATGGTGCCGGTCTTGTCCAGCAGCAGGGTTTGCACGTCCCCGGCGGCCTCGACCGCCCGGCCGGACATGGCCAACACGTTGTGCTGCACCAGTCGGTCCATGCCGGCGATGCCAATCGCGGACAGCAGCGCCCCGATGGTGGTCGGGATCAGGCAGACCAGCAGCGCGACGAGCACGACCACCGAGACGTGAGTGTCGAAGAAGCTGGCCATCGGCTGCAGGGCGACCACGACCGGGATGAAGATGATGGTCAGCGCAGCCAGCAGGATCGACAATGCGACCTCGTTCGGGGTCTTCTGCCGCTGCGCGCCCTCTACTAGATGGATCATGCGGTCGAGGAACGTCTGCCCGGGCTCGGCGGTGATCTTCACGACGATCCGGTCCGAGAGCACCCGGGTGCCACCGGTGACCGCGGACCGGTCGCCACCGGACTCGCGGATCACTGGGGCGGACTCGCCGGTGATCGCCGACTCGTCCACCGATGCCGCGCCCTCGGTGATCTCCCCGTCGGAGGGGATCACGTCCCCGGCCTCGCACACGACCAGGTCACCGACGGTGAGATCGGCGGCCGCGACCCGGGTTTCGGTGCCATCCGGCGCGAGGCGACGTGCGTCGGTTTCGGTGCGGGTGCGGCGCAGTGTGTCGGCCTGGGCCTTGCCCCGGCCCTCAGCCATCGCCTCGGCGAAGTTCGCGAACAGCACCGTCAAGGCCAGCCAGACGGTAACGAGCCAGGCGAACACGCTCGGGTGCGCGATCGACTCGACCAGGGTTACCACCGTGCCGATGAGCACCACGAACATCACCGGGTTCTTGATCTGCACCCGAGGGTCGAGCTTGCGCACCGAGTCCACCGCGGCCTGGCCCAGAATCTGCCGGTCGAACAGCCCGCGCCGATTCACCACGCCTCGCGGTCCGAACGCCCCTCCCGGCACCTGCGGGCCGGCCCCACCCGCGTCACCGGTGTCGAGGACGCCAACGTCCGGCATCACAGTTGTCCTTTCCTGGTGGTTACGTGACGTGGCTCTGATAGCGGCGATGACGGCCGCGATGATGAGGGCCAGGCGCATCGCGCAGTCCTGAGATCGGGGCGCATCAGAAGAACCCGTGGCTGACTTGCTCGACCAGCGGGCCGAGGGCGAGAGCGGGCAGGAATGTCAGCGCGCCGACGATCAACACCACGCCGGTGAGCAGGATGGCGAACATCGGTTTGTCGGTGCGGAAGGTGCCTAGCCCGGCCGCGGCCGGTTTCTTCGCCGCGAGACCGCCGGCCAGCGCGAGGACCGGAATGATCATGCCGAATCGGCCCAGCAGCAGCCCGATCGTGCCGGTGATGTTGTAGAACGGCGTGTTCGCACTGAGCCCGCCGAACGCAGAGCCGTTGTTGTTGGTCTGCGAGGTGTAGGCGTAGAGGATTTCGGAGAACCCGTGCGGACCGGCGTTGAGCGGCCCGGCGCGGCCGGCGTTGATCGCGGCGGCGACCGCGGTCAATACCAGCACGGTGATCGGCATGACCAAGACCCCGAGGGCGGCGAGCTTCACCTCCCTGGCCTGGATCTTCTTTCCTAGATACTCGGGTGTTCGCCCGACCATCAACCCGCCGATGAACACCGCGATCACGGCGAACAGCAGCATCCCGTACAGGCCGCTGCCGACCCCTCCGGGGCTGACCTCGCCCAGCATCATCCCGGTTAGCATCGCGAACCCGCCGATCGGCGTGTAGGAGTCCGCGGCCGAGTTCACCGACCCCGTGGAGGTTTGCGTCGACGTGACGTTGTACAGCACCGAGGACGGCACGCCGAACCGGGTCTCCTTGCCCTCCATGTTCCCGCTCGCGGTCTGGCTCACCCCGGCCGCGGCCATCGCCGGGCTGCCCTGGTGCTCGGCAACCGTGGCCATCGTCAGCCAGCCGCCGAACAGCACCGTCATCACCGCCAGGATCGCCACCCCTTGCCGGATGCAGAACACCATCCGCCCAAACACGTAGGTGAACGAGACCGGGATGCACAAGATCAGCAGGATCGACATTAGGTTGGTCAGGCCGGTCGGATTCTCAAACGGGCCAGCGCCGTTGGCGTTGAAGAAGCCACCGCCGTTCGTGCCCAGCTGCTTGATCGCCTCCTGCGAGGCGATCGGGCCGCGCAGCAGGATCTGGTCGAAGCCGTCGAGGGCATTGTGAATAGGTACTGCCCCGGAGAGGGTCTGCACTGCCCCCTGCCCCATGAACACGATCGCGGCCACGAACGCGATCGGCAGCAGCACGTAAATCGTGCCGCGGACCAGATCAACCCAGAAATTGCCGATCGTCGACGATCCCTTGCGGGCGAACCCGCGCACCAGCGCGATCGCCACTGCCATGCCCACCGCGGCGGACAGGAAGTTCTGCACCGCCAGCGCGCCCATCTGCGATAGATAGGACATCGTGGTCTCGCCGGAGTAGGACTGCCAGTTCGTGTTCGTCACGAACGACACCGACGTGTTCCACGCCGTGTCCGATCGCACCGCGCCGAAATGCTCCGGGTTGAACGGCAGATGACCCTGCAGCCGGAAGATGCCATAGGTGATCAGCATCGCCACCGCGGAGAACCCGACCACCGAAGCCGCGTACCGCTGCCAGGACTGTTCCGCGGCCGGGTCCACCTTCAGCGCGCGGTAGATCGGCCGCTCCACGCACGACAGCCACTTCGAGCGGCCCTCATAGACCGCGACCATGTAGGCCCCGAGGAACCGCCAGCACAGGCCCAGTACCACGAGCATCACGACGATCGTCCATGCGAAAGCCATCAGAACCGCTCCGCCTTGAACAGGGCATAGCCCACGTAGACGAACATGACGATCGACAACGCGAACAGGATTGCGTCGGCGGCGCTCACACCCGCTCCAGACACCAAATCAGGCCCAACATCGCCGCGACGAACGCGATGATCCCCAGCACAACCCACACATCACCCATGCCGCCAGCCTCGCGACCCGCACGGTGACCGCGTGGTGAATCCACCGGCCACAGCGGTGGAATGTTGGTGAACGAAACCGGTCGACAGAACTGCTGTCACTAGGCGTATCCGCACGACCCACTGACACGGAAGACTGGGGCATGGCTGAAAATCGTCGTCCGGCGCACGGCCCGATCGCGTCGTGGGGTGGCTCCGGTCGAGGGTCCGCCTGCCCCCGTCCACAGGGGCCTCGATGCGAGGAGGACATCGCCAGGCTGTCGCCTGTCTGCGACGGACTCGGTGGGCGACACCCCTCACGCCGCGCTGGTGCCGAAGCCGAGCGCGAACGAGGACACGTTGGCGATCAGGACCCCGATGTTCTCCACCGTCTCACGCACCAATTAAGAACGAGTAAGGCTCCGACTGAGTACCCGCAGCAACGGACCACGCTGCCGTCCTCATGCGATTCGACGCCGCGCAGCGGGACGAAGCCGCAAACCCTGCCGTAGCAGCGCCGCCCTGACGGTGCTCGCCACGACCCCGTACCGTTCCGCGATCTCGACCAACGTGGCTCCGTCGAGATAACGGCGGGCCGCTTCCTTGATCTGGTCCTCGGTAAGCCCGCTCCGCCGCAACTCAACCCCTCCGCGGACGAGATGACGGACGACGGTCTCGCGGTGCGCACCCGACCAGACGGCCAGCTCGCGGATCGTCGCGCCCGCCTCGTAGCGAGCCACAAGCTCAGCGCGCAGCACGGGAGTGACCGAGGTTTGAGGCTTCTCAAGTGCGGCCACGTTCCGGCCCCGGCGGTCGGTGATCCGCCTCCTCAAGGCCGGGTCACGCCACCGCAGAGACCCCTTCTTCCAGCGTCTCAGCAGGGTTTTCGCGGCGGGGGTGAGGTTTGAGGACTGTCCCGTTGGGTGCGCCATGTGATGAGTCGGGTCATCGTTCAGGGGTGAGTCGGGTCATGGTTCAAATTTTTGGGGTGTGGGAGCTCGGCCATCGGCCGGGCTCTTTTTGGTTGTTGCGCCGGCAGGTGTGGTCGGGGTTGATGGTGTTCGTGACCAGTCCTGACGAACCCCGATCCCCGACTTTCTGTCCGAGCGGAGCCCGAATCTAAGGGTTCTATCCTCGTCTAGCATGTTCGCTAGATTCCGCTGATGAGGTCAGAGAGGCGGCCGTGAAGGATCCCATGCGAATCCGGCACGGAATTGGCGATCTGCATCGATGAGATGCAGGCTGCCCGAGCTGAGGTGCTCGCCGCACGAATTCATCGGCCGACAGCCGGGGTGACGTCCTCGGTCCGGTTGACCATTCCCGCCGCTGCAGATCAGATCAGACCGATCAGATGAGACCAAGGGCGAGCATCGCGTCGGCCACCTTGATGAAGCCGGCGATGTTGGCGCCGAGCACATAGTCGCCGGGGGCGCCGTACTCCTCGGCCGTCTCCACGCAGGTGTCGTGAATGCCGGTCATGATCTGCTGCAACCGGTTCTCGGTGTGCTCGAAGGTCCAGGCGTCCCGGGATGCGTTCTGCTGCATCTCCAGCGCCGAGGTGGCGACGCCGCCCGCGTTGGCCGCCTTGCCCGGACCGAAAAGTACGCCGGCCTCGCGGAGCATTCGGGCCGCGGCCGGCGTGGTCGGCATGTTGGCGCCCTCGGCCACCGCGATCAGGCCGTGCTCGATCAACTGCTTGGCGTGGTGCTCATCCAGTTCGTTCTGGGTGGCACAGGGCAGCGCGACGTCGGCGGGCACGTCCCAGATCGAGCCGTCGGTGATCACCCGAGCCTGCGGCCGGTGATCGGCGTAGTCGGCGACCCGGCCCCGCCGGACCTCCTTCACCTCACGCAGCAATGCCAGGTCGACGCCCTCCTCGTCCACCACATAGCCGGAGGAGTCGGAGAAGGCGATCACCTTCGCACCGAGTTGCTGAGCCTTCTCGATCGCGTAGATCGCGACATTGCCGGAGCCCGAGACGGTGACCCGGCGGCCGTCGAAGTCCTTGCCCTGGGTCTGCAGCATCGACTGGGCGAACATCACCGTGCCGTAGCCGGTGGCCTCGGTTCGCACCAGCGAACCGCCCCATGCGATGCCCTTGCCGGTCAGCACACCGGATTCGTACCGATTGGTGATCCGCTTGTACTGGCCGAACAGGTAGCCGATCTCGCGGCCGCCGACGCCGATGTCACCGGCGGGCACGTCGGTGTACTCGCCGAGGTGCCGGTAGAGCTCGGTCATGAAGGACTGGCAGAAGCGCATGATCTCGCCGTCGGACTTGCCGCGTGGATCGAAGTCCGAACCGCCCTTGCCGCCGCCGATGGGCATCCCGGTGAGCGAGTTCTTGAACACCTGCTCGAAGCCGAGGAACTTGACGATCCCGAGATAGACCGAGGGGTGGAAGCGCAGACCGCCCTTGTACGGGCCGAGTGCGGAGTTGAACTCCACCCGGAAACCCCGGTTGATCTGCACCGCGCCCGCGTCGTCCACCCACGGCACGCGGAAGATCAACTGCCGCTCCGGCTCACAGATCCGCTCGATGACGGCCTGCTGGATGTACTCCGGGTGCCGCTCGATCACCGGTCCGAGCGAACCGAGCACCTCGGCGACGGCCTGATGGAACTCGACCTCACCGGGGTTCCGCGCGAGGACCACGTCGAAATGCGGCTGCAGGGCTGAGGAGATGCTCACGCTGTGGCATCTAACCAGTGACCGCGGCGAGGGCGTCAAACGACCCCCGTCTAGAGAAGGAACACGGTGGCCAGGAATGCGACCGCCGACAGGACCACGGCGTACGGCAGCGCCATCCAGAGCATCCGGACGTACCCGAGCCGGATCAGCGGCGCGAGTGCCGAAGTCAGCAGGAACAGGAACGCGGCTTGCCCGTTGGGAGTCGCGATGCTGGGGATGTTGGTTCCGGTGTTGACCGCCACTGCGAGCAGCTCGAACTGTCCCGGGCTGAGATGACCGGCCTGGAACGCCTGGGCGATCTCACTGATGTAGACCGTGGCGACGAACACGTTGTCACTGATCGCCGACAGCGCACCGGAGGCCAGGAAGATGAGGGCGAGTTGTCCGCGTCCTTCGTGCCCCAGGACGGCGTCGATGATCGGCGTGAACAGGTGCTGCTCGTGGATCACGGCCACGATCGCCAGGAACGTGACCAACAGCCCGGTGAACGGCAGCGCCTCCTGGAACGCCTTCCCGATCGCGTGCTCGTCGGTCAACCCGGTGAACGCCGTTGTCACAACGATGACCGCCAGTCCGATCAGCCCGACCTCCGCGAGGTGCAACCCCAGAGCGACCACGAGCCCGAGTGCGGTCAGCGCCTGGACCAGCAACCGGGCCCTGACCCGGGCGTCGCGCGCACGGCTCTGGTCGACGTCCCAGCGCTCCATGACGCCGCGGACGGAGTCGGGCAGCTGCGCACCGTAGCCGAACCAGCCGAGTCGCTCCAGAAGCGCGCAGAGCAGCAGGCCGACGACGAGGACGGGGATCGAGACCGGCGCCACATGGACGAAGAACTGTCCGAAGTTCCATCCGACGGTGTGGCCGATGAGAAGGTTCTGCGGCTCACCGACCAGGGTCGTGGTGCCGCCGAGCGCAGTGCCGATCATCGCGTGCATCATCAGGCTTCGCAGGAAGGCCCGGAAGTCGTCGAGGTCGGTCGCATGGTGTTGGTGGACAAGATCGTCCTCGGTGTGGTCATGATTCTCGCCGGCGCGTCGGTCGGAGGCGAACCGGTGATACACCGCATAGAGACCTGCGGCGACGGCAATGACCACCGCGGCAACGGTCAGCGCGTCAAGGAACGCCGACAGGAAAGCCGCCGCCGCGGTGAAGGCAACGGACAGCACGATCTTCGAGCGCACGGCGACCAGGAGCTTGGTGAACAGCAGCAGGAGCAGGTCGCGCATGAAGTAGATGCCCGCCACCATGAACATCAGCAGCAGGATCACCGGCAGGTTCGACCGGACCTCCTCATACACCGACGCAGGCGTGGCCATGCCGATCGCGACAGCTTGGATGGCGAGCAGACCACCGGGCTGCAACGGGTAGCAGGCCAGTGCCATCGCAAGAGTGAAGATGAACTCCGCCAGAATCAACCAGCCACCGACGAAGGGGTCGATCAGCAGGCACACGATCGGGTTCACGACGAGGAACACAATGATCGTGATCTTGTACCAGCGCGGTGACCCGCCCAGGAAGTTGCGGGCAAGGGATCGCGGCAGGCTTACCAACATGAGCGCTCCAATCTGATCGCGGCACAGTGTGCCGGCCGACCAGACTTCCCGGCGCTCCGCTGCAACCCTACGGGTCTGCAGCCGGTCGGGACGAATTCGCGGCGCACCAGGCTCGTCAGCCGATCGGCGCGTGAACTGGGCACCGGGTGCCGACGGCGCTGATCGCTCGCCTCAGCCGGTGGTGCGTTTCCGGTACCGGATGTGGGTGACCAGCGGAGAATGAAGTACCTCGACGGGTTCGAAGTCGAACCCCTCGACGCCGTCGAACACGGCTTCGCCGCTGCCGAGCAGAACGGGCGCGATGTCAAGAGTCAACTCGTCGATCACACCAGCGTTGAGGGCCTGTCGAACCGTTGACGCCCCGCCGGCGATGTCCACGCCCTGCCCGTCGGCCACCTCGAGGGCCTGTGCGTACGCGGCATCGAATCCCTCGGTGACGAAGAAGAAGGTCGTCCCGCACTCCATCTCGATCGGATCCCGCGCATGGTGGGTCAGGACGAACACCGGCGCATGGTACGGCGGCTCTGCTCCCCACCATCCGTTCCACGCCTCACTCCAGTCGCCGCGGATCGGTCCGAACATGTTCCGGCCCATCAGGTACGCGCCGCGAGGACGCCCCAGCCACCCGGCGGCGATCCTGTCCGCGTCGTTCGCCCGCGGGTCGCCGATGTGCCAGCCGTGCAGTTCGACGCCGCGCTTGCCCAGCGGATCGTCCCTGCTCTGCTCGGGTCCGGCGGCGAAGCCGTCGAGCGAGATCGACATGTGACAGGTGGTGTCGGACATCAGCGTCTCCCGGAACCAGTCGGTGGTCGCAAGCGTTGGTCGCCACAGTAGGCGACTCGGTCCGCACCTCTCCTGTTCGGGCAGACTTCCGGTCCGTTCGGGCAATACGCATGACACGCAGGATCCTGGCGCCCAAACTGCGATCATGAGGAGTCACCTGGAGCGTCCAGGCTCGCCGGAACCCGGCAAGCGGAACTCTCCGCAGAGCAGGGCCGCCGGACTCCACCATCTGCTCGCGCTGCAACACGACATCGGGAACCGGGGCGTCTCGAAGCTGGTGCTGCAGCGAGATGCCACTCGAACTGATCAGCGCCCGCCAGGCCAGTCAGCGGCGAGCCTGATGGAACCGCTGTGGACCCGGCTGCTCGACTACACCGACCGCGAAACCACGCTGCTGACCGCGACCGCCTCCGACATCACAGAGTTCCTTGACAACTACGACAAGGCGTACGCCAGATTCGCAGCTTTGCTGGCGGTGATGGAGAAGCAGGCCGCCGCCGAGGCCGCCGCAGCCGACAAATGGACCGGCTTGTTGCAGGGCGTCATCGTCGGCACCGGGGTCGGATTGGCGGCCGGAGCGTTGTACGAGGCCGCCACGCTTGCCGGCAAGGTCGCGTACGAGGCCCTCGGTGAGATCGCGGAAGCCGGTGTGGGTGCAGGCGTCGACGCCGGACGCGGCGCGATCAACGACGCGGTCGCCAAGGCCGGTCCCGACTTCAAACCGCCACCCGATCTGAACAACGACAAGGTTGCTCGCGGCCTACTGTCCCAGCTCTCCCAGGCCTGGCAGGCCCACGCGATCATGCAACAGTCGGTGATCGCGTTCACCCGCGTCCGGGACAAGGTGCTGGATGCTGCGCGGTCAGGCAAACCGGACCCGCCGAATATCGTGGCCGTCAGACCGCGGTTGACCGCGCTCGCGCGGGCATTGTCCCGGACCGAGGCAGCGTTGAGGAATTTCGATGCCGCGGTCAACACCCCGGCGCTCCGCGGGACCGCCCGGGGACTCGAGGGCGACATCTGGATCAAATGGCTCAGCGAGGGCAACAACTCCGATGCGATCCACCGGCAAGTCTTGATCGCCCGACTCACCGAACTGGGAGTGTTCCCAAGACTCGGCGACCGGCTGGGATGGTCCACCAGCGACACCAGCCCGGTGCGCGATGCGGCCAGGGCAGAACGCGTACGGTTGGGCAATGTCGGCCGGGTAGCCGTGGTGATCATGCCACCCCGCCACAACGCCACTCTGAGCGAACCCTCCGTTCCCGGGATCGCCATGGTCCGTCATGACGCGTACGCCGTGACCGGTCGGCCCGACCCGAATCCCGGTGGTCCGGTCGACCGGGTCAGGATCGCCTGGACGCCAGGGATGTTCCTTCGTACCGGAGAAGTGGTGCGGTTCACCGGTACCCGTTCCTCGGGCATGATCACCGAACGCCTCGGCCCGGTTCTGGGCGTCAGCCAGACCGAACGTCAAGCCGCGTTGGCCGATCTCGGCGACCTGGGCCGCGTCCAGGGGGCCGAAGCGGTGGAACTGTTGGGAAATCTGGCCTTCTATGCGACCACCCAGGCGAGCGAGTCGCTTCCGTTCGGCCCCGGCAAGGACGGTGTGATGCAGCATCAGCAGTTCGGTCGTGAGGGGTTCGAGGACGGCATCCTGATCCGGGATCCCTCCGGGCGGACGATCGTCCTGCTCACGCCGTACATCTCGTGGGGAGCCGCGCGTTCGGCCGGTGATCGGCACGGCGTACGCCGGGTGTTGGCGATCGTCACTCAACCCGGTCCACAGCAGGAGGCCTTCGACTCCCAGGACGTCCGGGTGATGCTCACGCCGTCGGCCGCTGACGTTGCGCAGGAGATCGTCACCGTTCACGCGGCGATCGGTGCGTTGGGAGCCCGCTGACGACGCGCACCGCATCTGGTTGATCTTGAAACTGATTTGATCATGGTCGGGTTGGTCACTGTCGGGTAGATCGCAAACGTTTGGTGCAAACGATTGACGAGGGCCGGCCAGGAGGCGTACGTTCAGTCCAGGCTCGGCCAACGCGGTCCGGCGCTACCCCCATGAGATTCTTCTCTTCGGGTCGAGCACGTCTCCACAGTGTGGTCCGAGTTCCCATACGTATCTAGGGAGCGGAGCGACATGTGCTGCACCCGAATTCCCGTTCGAGCGCCACCTCGTTCGACGTGACGTAGCCCTCCTTCAGAGCGCTACACATCCGTCGATCGGCCCGGCACAGTCGATCGGCGCAAGGTGACGCGCGCTTCCGCGCGGCCCACCCGCCCAGCCTCAACGGCTGATGATCTTGCTGGACCAGTTGTGCACACGATCACTTCGCGACCATCGGTCGCGATTGCACCGAGGAGCAGGATGTAGCGTGACCACCCCCAGCGGCAATGTCTCCCCCATTCGAGTCATCCGCATGGTGATGCTCGTAGCGCTGTTCGCGGCGACCGCGTTGACCGGACAACTCCAGATTGCCCGTGCCGACGCCGGAACGCCGTCCCCGGTCCGGCAACTGACCTCGTCCGACTCGACCAGGCCGCTGGTCTACGACGTGCAGAACACCGGATCGGCATACCAGACCCCACAGTTCCCGTCGTTCGACCACCTTCCGATCATTCGCCCACTGCCGGATCCCTTCCGGTTCTCCGACGGCAGCCGCAGCACCGCGTTCTCGCAGTGGGAACAGCGTCGCAGCGAGATCATGGCTGCCATCGAGAAGTACGAGATCGGTCCCGTTCCGGACTGCTCGGACTGCACGATCCACTCGTCCTTCGCCCCCGGGCCCGACGGCGGAACGTTGACCGTCGCCGTGACCCGGGACGGCAAGACGATCACTCTCACCTCACACGTCCACCTGCCCGCGGGCAGCGGTCGGTTCCCGGCGCTGATCGCGATGACCACCCGGCAGAGCAGCGGACCGAACACCGGCAGCCTGCCGGCCGCGATCTTCACCAGCCGGGATGTCGCCACCGTCGACTTCCCGATCAACGACGTCAGCACCTACACCGGCGGCACGATGACCGACCATTCCGCGGACCCGTTCTACCGCCTCTATCCCGACCTGTGTGCCGGAACCTGCAACGGTGCGGTCAGCAACTCCGGCCAGTACGCGGCGTGGTCCTGGGGTGTCAGTCGGATCATCGACGGTCGCGCCCTCGCCGCGCAGCAACCGACCGACCCGCTGCCCATCGATCTGCGCCACCTCGCGGTGACCGGATGCTCCTACGCGGGCAAGATGGCACTGTTCGCGGGCGCCTTCGACGAGCGGATCGCGCTCACCATCGCCCAGGAGAACGGCGGCGGCGGCGCCCCCTCCTGGCGCGTGTCACACGAGATCGAACCCGAGGGTGCGGTCGAACACATCGACAACACCAACTACTCCTGGTTCGCCGGGCAGATGCAGCAATTCGACGGTGACAACGTCTACAAACTGCCGGAAGACCACGATGAACTGATGGATCTCATCGCCCCGCGGGCTCTGCTGGAGACGGGAAACACCGACTACTACTGGCTTTCCAACCGCTCGAACTACGTCTCCGCCCGCGCCACCCAGCAGGTCTACAACACCTTCGGCATCGGCGACCGGTTCGGTTTCTACATCGACGGTGATCACCTCCACTGCTCGACGCTGCCCGCCGAGGCACCGGCGATCTCCGGGTTCGTCGACAAGTTCCTGCTCGGCAAGACCGACACCGATACCAACGTCCAAGTGCATCCCTACCCGGGACTGGACTATTCACGGTGGACGGCGTGGTGGGGCAGGGGGCACACGCAGCCGACCTTTCCGCGGGATTGGAACCCGGGGAATTCGACGGTGGTCGCCTCTTTGTCACATGCCGAGCGAATCAGCCAGGGTGACACGGTCCTCGCCGGCTATGACCTGTCCATGCCGGGCAAGCACCAGGCGACAGACGTCACGGTGCAGGGCGTCAATGTGCAAACCGACGTGACCTGTCCTGACGGGAGTTCCTACACCCTCCGGATCCCGCTGTCGGACCAGACCTATTCGGTGCCCGCCAACGGCGGTTCCTGGGTGCCGTCGGCAAATCCGACCAGCACCCTGGTCTTCCAGGGTTCGGCAACGGCCGCTGGATGTCGAGGCGGGACGACCACGGGCGCGTACTTCAGTGCTCTCGGACTCAGCGGGACGGTCGGTGATCCACCGCAAGGGCCCGGCTTCGTGACCTCCGATCCCGCGGACCCGCTCAAGGTCAGATTCCACTACCGCGATCACCGGACCGGCAATTGGAGCCTGCCGGTGACGGTTCGCCAGCAGGACAATTGAGTCGTTCACTGACTGCGCGGGGGCGGGCCTTCGTCAGCCCCCGCGCCCCGCGCCGATGCGTTGCCGGATCGTCGGTCAGCGAATCTTCACCGAGGCGTCAGCCGCCGGTAGTTCGACCCAGGTGTTGCCGGGGGCGAGGAGCAGAGGCCTGCCGTCGTCGGTGCGGAGCACGAACTTGTCGGCGACCCCGCCCTTGGTCCAGGTGCCCTTGACCGATCGGCCACCGGCGAGGGCGACGAATCGCCCGGATCCATTGGTCAGGTCCAAGATCGGCACGGGCGCGCCGGAGGCGTTCCCGATCTTGCCCACCGATGACGACACCTTCAGGACAAGGACATTGGCTGCGCTGATCCGGGTGCCGTCCGCCATCCGGTGCGGCCCCCACGGCTCGGAGCGCAGGTAGCGTTTCCGGGCAGCGTCGTAGGTCCAGCTCATGTCGTAGCCGGCTCCGTAGGGAACGACGACGGTCGAGCCCTTCCCCTTGGCCTGGGCCGCCGACGCGGAGGACAGGCCGTCCGCATAGGAGAAGTAACCGGTGGGCGGCTTACGAAGCTTGGACAGGCGCATCAGCGTTTTCGGCTTGACGAAGATGTTGTCAGGTTGGGGGCGCCCGTACTTCGGTGCGTACGCGCCGGAGTCGGGCACTCGAAGCGTGCCGAGATCATCCAGGTGGCCGACCGAGTCGACATATTTGACCACCCAGCGGGCGCCCATCGTGTTGCCGAACACCGGAACGATCGGGGACAGCAGTGGAACGTCGGGCGGCCGCACCGAGCGCACCGGTCCGACCTCGGCCGGCAGCTGCGAGTGGAACACCGCGAGCAGTCGGGTGTACGCGACGCCGATGGGTTCGGTGAAGACGATGTCGGCCTTGTCGACGCCGATCTGGGGATGTGCCTGGCGGACGTCGGAGATCTTGATCGCCACTGCCGGATGATCAAGATCCATCCCCTTGGTCACCGGCATGCCGGAGAGCGGTGCGATGTCCTTGGTCGGCCGGTGTCTGGGGGGCGACGGCGACGCGGTCGTCGGTGATGCCGACGCTGCTGTCGGCGGAGTCGGTCCGGCAGTGGGAGCAGCCACCCGGTGCCGGGTGCTGATCACGACGCCCACCACGCCGGCGAGCAGAAGTGCGAACACAGCGATGCCCACGATCGCCATGCGGCGCTTGCGGTCCATTGCCAAGGGAGCACCTCCGACGCGTACCTCTGAATCCCGCCCTGGAATCAAGGTGGCAACGCGATGCTAGGCAGGCTAGGGACGAAGTGCCCGGCGTTCGGCTCCGACCCGCCGTGCGGGCCGGCACATCTCAGCGATCGCATGCCCGAGCGTCGCCGTAGGACCACGCGAATCTTGCGAGGATCGCACGCCGGGAGCACCTCGCTGTTAGCGTCGAAGGTGCGGCGCGCGCAGAATTCAGCCCGGCGAACGCCGACATCTTCGGGTGCCGCCTCGAGTCCGAACCGAGGAACGGGGGAGTCATGTCACTCGAGAAAACCCAGCAGATCATGGACGCCTACGTGGAGGCGCTGCTCAACCGTGGCGACTTCGGGCAGTATTTCACCGACGACGTGGTGTAGACGACGATGGAGAACGGCCAGGAAGTCCGCGGACGGGACGCCGTCCGGGACTTCATCTTCTCCATGCACGCCGAAGTCTTCGACTCGCAGCCGGAACTGCGGTCCCTGACGGTGACCGATGGCAGGGCGGCACTCGAAGCGATCTTCATCGGTGAACATGTCAGCGAGTTCGCCGGCATACCCGCAACCGGCGCGAAGCTCAGACTGCCGTACACCATGGTGTACGACGTCAGCGACGACGGGATCACCGCGCTTCGCGCGTACATTCCGCTGCGGGAGATGCTGGCGCAGTTGGAAGCCGCGCGGTCCGCGGCAGCGTGATCAAAGCATTCAGCCGATTGGTGACAGATAGGGCGACCGTCGGAAGACGATCATGATTCGGGTGAATCAAGCAGATCGGCGAGGGACACATCCTCGTCGACCTGGGTCAGCACGACGTCACCGGCCTGCAACCGGGTCGTGTTGCGGATCGGGATGTGTCGGCCGGCCCGACTGATCAAGCTGATCCAGCCGCGGTCGCCGATGCCCAGCTCGGAGATCGTTCGTCCGTCGGCACTCGACCCGGCTGCGACCACGTGACGCTGCAAGCCCTGTGGTTCCTCGACGAACCGGACATCGAGCGACCAGGGACGCGGCGGATTCCGGTGCATCGGCACGCCGAAGCGTCGCGCCAGATAGGGGACGAGTGCGCCCTGCAGTGCCACCGAGACGAGCACAACAACGAAGATCACCGCGAAGATGAGCTCGTCGTCGCGGCGACCGCTGTCGAGGATGAACAGCCCGAGGAGAATCGGAACGGCACCCTTGAGTCCGGCGAACAGGACGAACGCACGTTCGCCGGGAGCCAACTTGATCGGCCAGGTCAACAGGCCGACCAGGATCGGCCTGACCAGGAAGATCAAGATCAAGGCGATGGTCATCCCGATCAACAGGTCCCGGGGATGCACGGCCTCACGGAGATCGATGTTGAGACCAAGGACGATGAAGGCGACGATCTCAGCGAGGCCGGCCAGGCCGGCACTGAACTGCTCGATCTCCCGCTTGTACGGTGCCCGGACGTCGCCCAGCAGGATGCCGGCGATGAACACCGCCAGGAATCCCGAACCGTGCAACGCCGATCCGATCCCGTAGAGAGCCGCAGCGCTCGCAGTCATCAATACCGAATGCATGGCCTGGTTGCCCAGCCGTACCCGACGAGCCAGAGCGACCAGCCCCCACCCACCGAGCAACCCGACGGCGGCGCCGATCACCATCTGCAGCCCGAACTCCACGAGCCCCGACCCCAGCGCGTCCAGCCCCGAACCGCTGGCCGCGGCCAGGCTGGCCAACAACGCAATGCCGACCGGGTCGTTGGCGCCGGACTCGCCTTCCAGGATCGTGCCGGTCCGTCCGCCGATCTCGCTGCCACCCAGTACCGAGAACACCACGGCTGGATCGGTCGGCGACAACGCGGCACCGAGCAGCAGGGATGGCTGCCAGCCCAGTCCGAACACGAAGTGTGCACAGCCGGCCAGCGCGGCGGCGGTGACCGCTGTTCCGGCAACCCCGATCCAGGCGATCGACCCGGCTGCCGACCGGAACCGGCGCCAGCCGATGTGCATCCCGCCGTCGAAAAGAATGAACACCAGTGCCATCGAGACGATGGTCTCGCCCGACTGCCGCGCGCCCTCCCCGACCGGCGGCAGCAACAACGCGACAAGTGCCGCGGCGATCAGGAACAGTGCAGGCGCCGGCACCCGCAGCCGAGCACTCAGCTTGCCGCCGAAGATCGCGGCGATGACCGAGCCGGAAACGACGAGGACCGCGAAACCCAAGCCAACTGGATCAGACACGAGGCGCCTCCGGAGTCGCGACAACAGACGCCGACCAGACTTCCCGGCACACCACAGATCCGCAGGACAGGTTAACAACCCACCTACCCGGACTGATCGTGAGCTGAGCGCTCCTTCACCGACAGGTCTAGGATGATCACTGCGGATGGCCTCGGAAAGGCGGCTGCGATGCGACGGCACGTGATCCGCACCCTGACTGCCCTCGGCATGGGTCTGGCCCTGACCGCAGCAGTGTCGACCGACCGGCTGCCCATGGTGCAGGCCGCGCCGATCGCCGGCCTGTACGACGTGGTGCCGCGCCCGGTATCAGTCGAACCGGACACCGCGCACCACCACGAATTCACCGCGGGTGCAGTGATCTCGGTGCAGTCGGGTTCGTCGGGCGCCCTGGCCGACGCGCAGTATCTGGCCGGCTTCCTGCGCCGGTCGACCGGATTCCCGCTGCCGATCAGGCAGGTCAGCTCGGCCGCGACGAACGGTATCTCGTTGCTGCTCAGCGGCGCACCGGAGTCGGTCGGCAGGCAGGGCTACCGGTTGACGATCGGCCGGGCGGCCGTAGTGATCCGGGCCAGGACGGCGGCAGGTCTGTTCAGCGGCATCCAAACGTTGCACCAGTTGTTGCCGGCGGCTGCCGACGCCTCGACCAAGCAGCCCGGCCCATGGCTGGTGCCGGCCGGAGTGATCACCGATCACCCGCGCTATACCTACCGCGGGGCGATGCTGGACGTGGCGCGGCACTTCTTCAGCGTCGCCACCGTCAAGCACTACATCGACGAGATCTCGTTGTACAAGATCAACTATCTGCATCTGCACCTGTCCGACGACCAGGGCTGGCGGATCGAGATCAAGGGCTGGCCGCGGCTGACCAGTGTCGGCGGGGCGACCGAGGTCGGCGGCGGGTCGGGCGGCTTCTACACCCAGACGCAGTACCGCGGCATCGTCGCCTACGCCCGATCCCGCAACATCACCGTCGTGCCCGAGATCGACATGCCCGGACACGTCAACGCGGCGCTGCATTCGTACGGGAAGCTGACCTGTAGTTGTGTGGCGCCGCCGGCGTACACCAAGATCGGCAGTCCGAACACCTCACTGTGCGTCAGTAAGAGCGTGGTCTACGACTTCATCAACGATGTGGTCGGCCAGCTTGCCGGGATGACACCCGGGCGATACCTGCACATCGGCGGTGACGAGGTTGTCGGGGTCAGTGCGGACAAGTACAAGACCTTCGTCGCCAAGGTGCAGACCATTGTCACCAACCATCACAAGACCATGATCGGCTGGGACCAGGTCGCCGCAGCGAAGCTGAGCAGCGGAAGCGTCGCCCAGGACTGGGACACCACCCACACCAACAGTCGGCTGGCCGATGTCAGCCATCACGGCGTCAAGTTGATCATGTCGCCGGCCAACCACGTCTACCTTGATCAGAAGTACACCAAACAGACGAAGCTCGGGCTGAGCTGGGCGGGATATGTCGAGGTCGATGACGCGTACGGGTGGAACCCGGCGACCTATCTGCACGACGGCAACCACTCCGCGGTGATCGGCGTCGAGGCTCCGCTGTGGTCGGAAACGATCACCACCCTGCACGACATCCAGTACCTGGCGTTCCCGCGGCTGCCGGCGGCCGCTGAACTCGGCTGGTCCCCCCGGTCGACCCATGACTGGACCCGATTCGCCCATCGGCTCGGGTTGCAGGCACCGCGGTGGACGGTGATGGGAATCCGGTTCTACCGCTCACCTCTGGTGCCCTGGCGGAGCTGACTCGTCCAACCAGTCGAGGATCAGGCCGGCGACCCTGTCGGGGAACTGCAGCTGGGGCAGATGCCCGGCACCTTCCAGTTCCTGATAGCTCCAGGCCGGGTATCGCCGGACTGTGGTGCGCGCCGCGGCGACCGGAACCATGCCGTCCGCCGTCCCGTGGACCAACAACACCGGTGCTGTGATCGACGCCATCGCGGAGTAATAGCGCCTGGTCCGAGCCAGGGTCCAGGCCAGTGAACGGGAGGCCGACAGGTGGGCCCGATCCAGGCCGGCGACCTCGGACTGCCGGGCGGCCAGCGCCACCGACCGCTCCAGCAGGCCTGCCGGAAGGGACGCCTCGTCGACCCCGCAGCGATGCAGCGTTTCGCGGACCGTGGCGAGGGCACCGATCCTGTCCCGATGCGTCCTGCGGACCAGCTCACCGATCCCGGGCACGGCGTGGATCGCAAGTGTCCAGACGTCGGCCGGCGACCGCAACACCCCACCCGCGGCCGGCAGCGCGGGATCGAGCAACACAAGGTTGCGGACCAGATCCGGTCGATCGGCGGTCACCAGGATCGAGACCACGCCGCCCATCGAGTTGCCGACCAGCACCACCGGCGGCTGGACGATCCGTTCGACGAATGCGGTGAGCACCCGCAGGTTGCTGCGCACCGTCGCCGGTCGTCCGGTCGGGGCGCTGAGCCCGAAGCCCGGCAGGTCGAGGGCGAACACCCGCGCAGCTCCGGCCAGTCGCGGCGCGAGCAGATCCCAGTTCAGATGGGAGCCTCCGAGGCCGTGCACCAGCACCATCGTCGGCCCGGAACCGACCCCGCGGTAATCCACCCCGCGGTAATCGACATAGTGCAGCCGAGCGCCCATCAGCTCCAGAGTGCGGCTCGCGCCGATGACCGGTTCTTCTCCCACCACCGCTCCGTCAGGTCATTCAGGAGCCCAGCGCGGGAGCCGGCCGGCTGTCGCCGGAGCCGACCTTTGCCCGTGACCGGAAGAACGCTGCGATCAATGCGCCGAGCCAGAAGCTCAGCAGGACCGCCGATGCTGCGACCAGGGGAGCCTTGACCTCGGCCGGCATCGGCAGCAGCCGCGCCACGGTGCTCAGCACCATCAGCACCGGTCCCTGGATGATGAACGCGCCGAAAGCCGCCCGGGTCCAGCCGGTGACCCGATGCCCGCCGCGGGCCATCCGGCGATCGGCGGCACCCACCAGCCAGATCGAACTGGTGACCAGCAGGCTCGCCTCGACCACGCCGGCAACCAGCGACTGCCAGTGCCACCCGCCGAGGAACGGTGCGATGCCGTCCAGGTCGTTGTGCAACCCGTTCAGCCCAGCGATTACCGGGGCCACTGCGAGGACCACCAACGCTGCGATGCCGCATCCTCGACGTACACGGTCGGGGACTCGGGTGTCCCAGCCGCGGCGTGCAGCAGCGATGCCCAGCAGGAACATTCCGAAGCACTGCGGCCACCACCAGATGTGCAGGTCGCCGACCTGCCCGCTGTGCACCGGGAACCAGATCCGGACGACGAACGAGGTCAGGCTGATCACAGCCCCGACACCGGCCAACCGGACTGCAGTCAGCGGTCGCGGATCACGGACCGGACGCGGTCGCCGTACGATGCGGGCGCCCAGACGCTCGTACACCACGGCGCCGATGCCGAAGGCTGCCGAGAAGATCAACAGGACCAGGGCGAACCACAGCGCGCCGGAATCCAGGAACGGATCCCGGTGCCGGAAGACCCACCACAGTGAGACGTGCCAACCCGCGCCCCGGTACGCAACCCAGACGGCCACCGGCCACAGCCCGAGAGCCGAAACAAGCCACGGCAGGCCGAGGCGTTGCACCCGGCCGCCCAGGTAACGCAGCAGACCGTGCCGACGGAACGACCGCTCGGTGAGCAGACCGGCGATGAAGAAGAACAACCCGATGATCACCAGGCCCGACGGCCCGACGATGACGACCAGGAACAACTCGGTGCCGGGGGCGAAGCTGACCTCGTTGACCTCGTCGTAGGGCCACCCGCCCACGGCCGAATAACCCAGCAGCGCATGGCAGGCGATGACCCACGCAACGAGCGCTGTCCTCAGTCTGTCAAGGTGCTGCAACCGGACCGCGTCGTCCTGCTGCTCCCCGAAGCTCACGACTCCACATTGTCCCATCCCGGAGCACACGGCAGTGGCCAACGTCCTGGAAACACCGGGCTGTTTACCTGAGCGGTACACGGGGCCTGACGGAGGGCACCGATCGGGTCGGACGTATACCCGTAGTGCGAAGGAGGACTGATGAAGATCGTGTTGATCGGCGGCACCGGCCACATCGGCGGCTACCTGGTACCGATGTTGGTCGCCGACGGGCACCGGGTGACCGTCATCTCCCGCACGGCATCACCGAAATAGTCGGGTCGGCCGCTTGGTGCACATCGGGACCATCTGGGTGCACGGCCGGGCCGAACGGCTGATCGGGACCAAAGTCCCTTTCGTCGGACTTTCTGCGAAAACCCGGCGAGTCGACAGTTCTGTTGATAGCTTTTCTCGTACAGGCGATACCGCCTGTACGTCGAGGCGAGACGCTCCGCGTCAACCTCCCCCCAGCAGTGCTTCAGGGGCTTCGACGTTGCGTGCCCGCCCCTGGCGCATCACGGACCCCCGACCGTGGACCCGTCCGGGGCGGGCAGACGCAGACCTCGACCAACTTCGGTGATCAGGTTTTCTCCGCGAGTCCTCCGCTGCTCGGCTATTCGGTTGCTTGCGTGACCGCGTCCAGACGCCGTTTCGCCTCGGCATAGGTGTCGGCGGGAAGCGGCTTCGCCGCAGCTGCGATGTTTTCCTTGAGATGCTCAGGATTCAGTGTGCCGACGATGTTGGTGTTCATTCCCGGATGGGCGTTGGTGAACCGCAGCAGGAACTGGGTGCGCTTCTCACCCGGATCGAGCAACTCGTCCAGCCTGGCCTGCTCCCAGACGGCCCAGCGATCCTCATCGCCCAGACCGGCGCCGGGCTCACCGCGGGCAACGCCGCCGCGAATGATCACGCCGGCCCCGGCGTCGGATGCCGCCTGGATCAACTGCTCGTGCTGCCGCTCCAACGCCGAGTAGGGAATCTGGAACGTGTCGAAGACGCCCTGCTCGATGTAGGTCTGCAGGTGCGGATTGGTCGAGGAGATGCCGATCCAGCGGACCTTGCCCTGGTCCTTCATCTCCTGCAGAGCCGCAACCAGATCACCCTCCTCGGTCTGCTCAACCGTTGGATTGTGCAACTGGATGATGTCGACGTGGTCGGTCTTCATCCGCTCCAGGCTCTCGTGCAGCCCGCGGAAGAGGTTCTCCCTGGTCCACACGTGCGGAGTGTCGTCGGTTTCGTCGTCGCGGCGGACCACCTGACAGCCGCACTTGGTGGCCAGCACGTACTCGTCGCGCCGGTTGGCGATGTAGCGGCCGATGTACTCTTCGCTCCGGCCGTAGTCGTTGGCCGTGTCGATGAAGGTGATGCCGTTGTCCAGGACGGCGTTCAAGATCGTTTCCGCCTGGCTGTCCTCGACGGCCCGGCCGCCCCAGATCCGTGAACCCCGGATCTCCATGGCGCCGTATCCCAGTTTTGTGACCTGCAGCCCGGTCCGCCCGAGCTTGTTGGTCGGCAGACTCGCCGCCCCGGTCGTTTCGCTCATCAGTCCTCGCTTCGTCGCAGTGGGGGGCTCACAACACGATCGGCACCATTGTCTGCCCGCCGTACCGGGACCGCTTCACTGGGCCGGTCCATTGCGCTTGCCGGAAAAAGGATCGCGCGTCGAGCCAATGTGGCTACCGTGAAGACATCATGGACACACGGCGGCTTGTCGAGCAGCTCGGGCGCTGGTCGGTAGGGCCAGGACCGCTCTACCTGCTGCTCGCGGCACGACTGCGCCAACTCATCGACGACGGCGAACTCGAGCCGGGTACGCGCCTGCCCCCCGAACGCCGACTGGCCCGGGACCTGGCCGTCGGCCGGGGAACTGTGGTCAACGCCTACGAACAACTGCGGATGGACGGCCGGGTGGTCCGTCGTCAAGGCAGCGGGACGCGGGTCGCCGGTACCAGCGAGCCGCGCGCCGACGGCGTGCCGTTGACCACCCAGCCGATCTTTTTGGCACTGCTCGAGCCGAACGAGGCCGAGATCGGGCTTGCCTGCGCCGCACCGACCAAGCCGCCGGGCGAACTCGTCACCGCGTATCGGTCGGTCGCCACCGAGCTGGAGTCGATCGACGACGATCCGGGCTACCGCCCGATCGGCGACCAGCGGCTGCGGGCAGGGCTGGCCCACCGCTTCACCGAGCGGGGGATTCCGACCTCGGCCGACCAGGTCATGATCACCAGCGGTGGTCAACAGGCGCTGTCCCTGCTGGCGATGAGCCTGCTCCGCCCCGGTGATCACGTGGCGGTCGAGTCGCCGACCTATCCCGGCGCCCTCGAGGTGATCCGGGAGGTCGGAGCGATCCCGATCCCGTGCGGCACCGGTTTGGAGGACTTCACCGCGGTCTTCCGTGATCACGCGCCGGCGTTGGCGTACGTGATCGCCACCAATCAGAACCCGACCGGGACCACGCTGCCGGCATTGCATCGCAGTCGTCTGGCCGGGATCGCCGCCGCGGCGGGGATTCCGCTGATCGAGGATGAGGTATTGGCCGACCTGACCTTTCCGGGCAGTCCGGTGCCGCCCGCGATCGCCACGGATCGGCGCGGCTGTGTCATCTCGGTGGGATCGTTGTCCAAGTCGGTCTGGGGCGGCCTGCGCGTCGGCTGGATCAGAGCTCCGGAGGCGATCATCAACCGCGCCGCGCGCATCCGGGCCATCCACGACCTCGGCGGCAACCTGCCGGCGCAGATGGCCACCGCAGAACTGATCCCGATCCTCGACGACCTGTGCGCCCGCCGGGCAACCACACTCAAAGCCCGGCATGATCATTTGCGTGCCGAACTCGGCGCCGCCCTCCCGGAGTGGTCGGTGCCGCCCGCCGGCGGAGGTCAGACGTTGTGGATCCGGCTGCCCCGCGGGGACGGGACGTCGTTCGCCCAGGCAGCCGCCCGGCACGGGGTCTCCATCCTGCCCGGCGACGGGCTTGACCCCTCCCGGCAGAGCCGGGATCGGATCCGGATCCACTTCTCGGCCTCCGAACAGCAACTCTCCGAGGCCGTGCGCAGGCTGGCGGAGGCCTGGTCGGGCTACGCCGCGCCGCGCCGTGTCACCGCGAACAGCCCCGTCCTCGCCGTCTGACCTGAACCGGACGAGCGGCGAACAACGAGCCAATCCGGCCTGATTGGCTCTTCAGCGGCCCCGTTCGCCACCGGAGGATCGACACAGGTGGCGTCCAACCGGACACGTCCGACGTGACGTGCCCAACGGGGTAAGGGAAGTACGACGATGTTGCTAGGTGTCTGCCCAGCCAAGGGCCGGCTACTCATCGGGTACGAGTCGGTGCGCTCGCTGTTCAACCTGGAGCCCGGTGTCATGGTCATGTGGTGGGAGTGCCCGTGCGGGGAAGACCATTTAACCGCCTGTGGCCGGGTTGCCGAAGCTGATCCGAAGCGAGCGGCTGCCGCGATCCGGGCCGTCCGCAGCCAGATCGAAGTCGCATGATCACGAGCATGATCACGAGCATGATCACGGTGGGACTCATGGCAGCACTCGTCGCCGCCGGCGCAGCCGGCCTCGCGGTGGTGGCCACGATGACCTGGCTCGGCGTCCGCAACGGAGATCAACTCGGAGACCTCCTCGTCGACGTCCGGATCGAAGCCGACGAACGGCCTGGTGCTGCGGTCGCAGCGGTGACGTTGGACAACCCGGGTGAACGCCCGGTTGTCACTGCAGTCCGGGTCGGCACGGTGTCCTGGGCGACCTGGTGGCTGAGCACATCGCGCATCGTGCACCGGACCACGCTGCGACCCGGTCTGCCGCCGGATGACGCGCTCCTCGAGGTTGTACCCGAACGGTCCAGCCGGCGTCTGATGCTGCCGGTCGATACCGGCCGAAGACGACCGGTCCGGGTGGACGTGCTGGCCTACCAACAACCCGGTCGGGTGCGGCTGGTTTCTCATCGGATCCGCCCGATCGGCACGGCGAAGCCGGCTGTGGCAGCTTCTCGATCGCTTCCGCCAGCCGTCTGATGCTCTCTTCGACCCCGTCGATCGGATCGGAGGCCAGCGGCGGCAGCCATCGGCCCTGGAACCGCAGCTCGGAGTAGGGATCGTCCTCGACCAACAGGTCGACGCGGTCCGAAATGGCACCTTCCGGGGTAACGGTCGGCAAGGATGGAAGGATGCTGGACAGGATGTCCAGGATCGCTCCGCGTCGGACGATCGACCTGATCGCCGGCCGGATGAAGTCGTTGTTGGGGTGAGGCCGCGTACATGATCAATTTACAGGAAGCCGTCCTGCGTGGGCGGTTGTCCACCTGTCTGGACGTTCCCCGGTGGATCGACTCGATCGTGGAACGGGCACCCTATGCCTCACTGGACGAACTGCTGGATGTCGCACGGACGGCGGCAGACCCGCTGACCCGCGAGGAGGTCGAGCGGGCGCTGTCCCATCATGCGCGGATCGGCACCCGGCCGTCCGGCGCGGGAGTCGGCGACGACATCGCCCGACCCGGTTCGGAGCTGCTGCGGGAGCTGCAGAAGCGGCTCGACGACAACCCCGAGGAGCTGAAGGTGATCGCCGACGAGCTCCGGGAGGTCGCTCTGCTGCGCATGGAGCAGAGCTTCACCGAGGACGGCTGATCTCCGAGAGGCGGCCGGGCTGATCATGTGAACGGTCCGCCATGACAACCGACGATGGGCGCCGATACGGTCTGATCATGTCCGACTCCCGTCATCCATTCGACCGGTCGATCTGGCGCGTCCTGGGTGATCCACTGCTGACCGGCGACCCGACGGGCCCGTTGCACGGCCGGACCGCGGCGGTCAAGGATCTGTACGCCGTCGCCGGCCAGCCGGTCGGTGCCGGGGTGGCCGCCTGGCTCGCCGAGCAGCAGTCGGCACAGCGCAGTGCCGCCGCGGTCGACGCGCTGTCGGCGGCCGGCGTCGACATCATCGGCATCACCCGGACCGACCAGTTCGCGTTCAGCATGGCCGGCCAGAACGCCGACTACGGCACCCCGCCCAACGGCGCGGCACCGGGCCGTATCCCCGGCGGATCGTCCAGCGGCTCAGCCTCGGCGGTGGCGCTCGGCCAGGTCGATCTTGCGCTCGGCACCGACACCGGCGGATCGGTCCGGGTGCCGGCCTCCTACCAGGGCATCTTCGGAATCCGCACCAGCCACGATCTGGTCAGTCGCGCCGGGCTGCTCGATCTCGCACCGAGTTTCGACACAGTCGGCTGGTTCACCCGCGATGCGGCGCTGCTGGCCGACGTCGGAGGTGCTGGTCCCGGAGACGCAACGTCGCTCGCTGGTCGTGCACCGGGTGCTGATCGTCCCCGAGTTGCAGAGTTCCGCCGAACAGGACATCGCCGACACGGCGACCCGGGCAGCAGTCCGCACCGCCGAGATCCTGGACGTCCCGGTGGAGGAGTGGGACATCGACCCCGGCCGGTTGGACCGTTGGCTGGACAGCTTCCGCGCCATCCAGGCGTACGAGGCCTGGCAGATCCGCGGTGACTGGATCACCGCCCATCCCGGAGCGCTGGCGGCCGACATCGAGGCGCGGTTCACCGCCGGGCGGGATTTCGGCCGGGAACAGGTCGAACGGGCCCGCGAGGTGGCCGAGCAGGCGCGGGCGACGTTGCAGGACCTGCTCAGCGATGCCGTACTGATCCAGCCCGCGGCAGCATCGGTGCCGCCACGGGTCGACGACCCGGACAGGATCGCCCATGTCCGCGCAGGCAACCTGCGCCAGACGTGCTTGGCGGGACTTGGTGGTCTGCCGTCGGTGTCGGTGCCTGGGCTGGGCAGCGGGCCGCTGCCGTACAACGTCTGCTTCGTCGGCGCCCGCGGGACCGACCTCGACCTGATCGGCCTGGCCGGCCGCGCCGCCCCGGCTCAGCCGGACCGGGTGTGAGTGGCGGTCAGGAGGCGTTGTCGGCGACGTATCGGTCCACTGCGGCCAGAACGTGATCCACGTGGCCGATCAGTTCGTCCAGTACCGCGGTGTCGGCGATCAGCGGCGGTGCCAAGATCAACATCGTCGCTCCGCGATCGTCCGGCCGGGTCAGCAGACCGGATTCGCGCATCGCTGTCGGCATCACCTTCCGCACCACCTGCTGTGCCTGGTCGGTGGTCAGCGGGGTGCCGGACTCCCGGTCTGCGGCCAACTCCAGGGCATAGAAGTAGCCGGTGCCGCGAACGTCGGACAGGGTCGGGTGCTCGGCGAGCAGCCTGTGCAGCCCGGACCGGAAGTGATCTTCGAGCGAGCGGGCGTTGCCCACCGCGTTCATCTCGATCATGGCGTCGATATTGGCGATCGCCGCAGCGGTGGCGACCGGGTGACCGCCCCAGGTGCTGCCGTGGAAGAAGGACCCGCCGTCCGGCGAATCCCACAGCTGCTCGACCAGCGGCGTACGGATCGCCATGCCACCCAACGGTGCATAACCGGAGGTGGCGGCCTTGGCGAAGGTGATCACATCCGGTACGACGCCGAAGCGTCCGGTGCCGAACCACTCGCCAAGACGTCCGAAGCCGCAGATCACCTCGTCGGCGACCAGCAGGATGCCGTTGTCGTCGCAGATCTTCCGCAGCTCCTGCCAGTAGCCGTCCGGCGGCACCAGCGCTCCGCGGGAATTCTGTACCGGCTCGGCGAAGATCGCCGCGACCCGGTCGGCACCGACCTCGTCGATGATCGACCTGAGCCGGGTGATCGACGGCAGATCCGCGGCCTTCCCGCCCTGGGGGACTGCTTCGCCGTAGGTGTTGGGGAAGTGCCGGACGTCGGGCATCACCGGCTCGAAAGGCTCTTTGTACCAAGGGATTCCGGTCAGGGCCAGGGCGCCCATCGTGACACCGTGATAGGCGAAGTCGCGGGCGATGATCACCGTACGTTCCGGATGGCCCTGGCTGCGGTGATACTGCCGGGCGAACTTCAGCGCCGACTCGACCGCCTCGGAACCGGAATTGGCGAAGAAGATCCGATCAAGATCACCAGGAGTGAGCTCGGCGATCTTGGCCGCGGCCTCGATCACCGACGGATGAGCGGCGCCCCAGTTCGGCCAGTAGGCCAGCTTCTCCATCTGTTTCATGGCGGCCGCCACGATGTCGGTCCGGCCGTGCCCGATGTTGACGCAGAACAGCCCGGACAACCCGTCGAGATAGCGTCGGCCGGTGTCGTCGAAGACATAACAGCCCTCACCATGATCGATCACCGGCAGCCCCGGTGATCGCCAGGCCTCTGCCCGGGTGAAGTGCGGCACGAGGTTCTTGCGGGCAAGTGCCCGGATCTCCTCAGGAGTCTGATGGGTCATGTCGCCTCCGGATAGCACGGTCATCTCCACCATCATCCGCCCTGTCCGGTGCGGTCGTCCAGCGGGTGGCGTCCAACAGCGACCCGGCCCGCTAGGGTGCCAAGAGTCCACGCCGCGTACCAATCCCGCAAGGGACGAGGGAGGATCGTGACCCGAGAGGCAGCCATCGAGGCCGCGACCCGGTACTTCGAGTCCGGACAGTTCGCCGATGATCTTGGACGCCGGGTCGGCATGCCGACCGAGAGCGCCGACCCGTCGAGTCGCGATCTCCAGGTGGCCTATCTGGAGCACGAGATCATCCCGCAACTGCGGCGCATGGGCTGCAGCTGGCGCATCGTGGACAACCCGGTCCAGTCCTGGAGCCCGTTCCTGATCGCGGAGCGGCCGGAGGACCCCGACCGGCCGACGGTCCTGGTCTACGGTCACGGTGACGTCGTTCTCGGCCATCCCGAGCTGTGGCGGTCGGGACTCGAGCCGTTCCGGATGATCATCGACGGCGATCGCTGGTACGGACGCGGGACCGCGGACAACAAGGGCCAGCACACGATCAACTTTGCAGCCCTGGAGCAGGTTCTCGCAGTACGCGGCCGGCTGGGCTTCAATCTCAAGGTCATCCTCGACATGGGGGAGGAGACCGGATCTCCCGGCCTGGAAGAAATATGTGCCGAGTTGGCCGATGAACTGGCGGCCGACCTGTTGATCGGTTCCGACGGCTGCCGGGTCGCGGCCGAGCGGCCGACAGTCTTCCTCGGCTCGCGCGGCGTCATGAACTTCTCGCTGCACCTGGCGCCGTACGACAACGGTTACCACTCGGGCAACTGGGGCGGACTGATCGCCAACCCCGGCACTCGGATCGCCAACGCCGTGGCCAGTCTGGTCGACGGGAACGGGGTGCTCACGGTCGACGGGCTGCGTCCGTCGGCGATCCCCGACTCGGTCCGATCGGCGTTGGCCGGAGTCGCCGTGGACCCCGGCGACGGCCCGGCGGTCGACCCGGACTGGGGCGAGCCCGGCCTGGCACCGGCCGAGCGGCTGTACGCCTGGAACACCCTCGAAGTTCTCGCCCTGACCGCCGGCACCCCGCAGGCGCCGGAGAATGCCATCCCGCCCAGTGCGACCGCCCACTGCCAGCTGCGTTTCGTGGTCGGCACCGACGAGGACCACATCGAGCAGATCCTGCGGCGGCATCTCGACGCGCGCGGGTTCACCGACGTCCAGCTGACCGTCGGACACCGGGTCCGGGCGACCCGGCTGGACCCGCGTCATCCGCTGGTCGACTGGGCCGCCGCGTCGATCGAACAGACCACCGGCCTGCCCCCGGTCCGGCTGCCCAATCTCGGCGGCACGCTGCCCAACGCGGCTTTCGCCCACACGCTCGGACTGCCGACAATCTGGGTGCCTCATTCCTATCCGGCCTGCGGCCAACACGCCGCCGACGAGCACCTGTTGGGCAGCCTGGCCGGGCAGTCGTTACAGCTGATGACGGGCCTCTTCTGGGATCTCGGAGAGCTGCAGACCGAGCGGTCCGCCTGAGCGAACCGGCGCGGCGATTTGCTTGTCGGCGATCAGACCGGGTACACATTGGAGACTGTGTCTACGTCCACTGACGCCACCGAACCGGCCCCCGAGGCCTCTGTGGCGACGGCGGACACCGCTGAACCGGTAGCCAGACCCGGGGTCATCAACCGCTTCTTCCGTGCCGGAGCCACTTCGGTCGTGGCCACGGTGCTGTCCCACGGCACCTACATCGGACTGCTGGCGGCGGCCCATTCCTCGGCCACCTTCGCCAGTTCGGTCGCCTGGCTGGTCGGTGCAAGCTTCAACTACTTCGTCGGCCGCCGTATCACCTGGGGCCGGACGAACCGGCCACACCCGATCCGCGAGATGCTGCCGTACATCGCGGTGATCGCCGCCAGCGGCATGTTGTCGATCGGCGTCGCGACCCTCACCGACCATGTGATCGGACCGATGCATCTCAGCACCGCCAGCCGCACGATCGTGCTGGAGGCGGCGAACATCGCCAGCTATGGCGTGGTGTTCTTCTTCAAGTTCACGTTGCTGGACCGGCTGGTCTTCCGCCACCGCTGACGCTCGGCCCACTGCTGCCGGTCGGTCCGCGACAGTCGGCGCAGCCGGCGGTTCTCACCGCTGACCACCCATTCCCGCCACCAGGTGGTGAGCATGACCCGCGCGTAGTTGGCGCCGTAGGTGATGCTGCCGCCCTTCTTGGACGCGCCGTTGTTGCGCAGCCGCATGGTCAGCGGCACCTCGACCATTCGCGCACCGCGTGCCATCACGCCCAGCAGCAGTTCGGAGGCCTGGTACTGCGGCTCGGTGAGCACCGCCCCCTGGGCTACCTCGGCGCGCATCGCCCGGAAGCCGAACGAGGTGTCGGTGATCTTGGTACGGGTGAGCACCGTCGCCAGCGCAGCGAAGACCCGGACCCCGACCCAGCGGACGTTGCTGTCGTACTCCCCGGTGCCCAGCCGCCGTGAACCGGTACTGAAGTCGGCGCGGTCGGTCAGCACCGGTTCGAGCAACTGCGGCAATTCGTCGATCTCGTACTGACCGTCAGCGTCGGTGGTCACGATGTAGGTGGCGCCGTGCTCGGCGGCCAGGTGATACCCCAACCGCAGGGCACCGCCCTGGCCACGGTTGACCGGGGCAACGCAGACGTACGCACCGTGCTGGTCGGCGATCTCCGCCGTCCGGTCGGTCGATCCGTCAACCAGCACCAGGGTGGCGATGTCCAGCGTCCCGCCGTCAGGGGTCGGACAGGTCTTCGGCATCCGGTCGAGCACCCGGCCGATGCCGCGTTCCTCGTTGTAGGCGGCGATGACCACCACGAGATCGGGGAATTTGACGGCACCGTAGCGATCCTCGAATCCCTGGACCGCCATCGCGTCGACGTCGTCGGGGTAGGCCTCCATCGGGCCCCTTTCTCGTGAGGTCAAAGCTGTGAATCCGATCGCGCCGGCCAACGGCAGGAAGACCAGTCCCGGCAGCTGGTAGCGGAAGGAGAACTCGAAGCCTGCGGCACCGCCGAGCAGGACCAGGGCCATGCCGACGGTGAGCAGGGACTCCGAGCGGAGCGACTCGCCGCCCCGGCGTCGGCGGAGCACACCGGCGACACCGACCAGGCCGGCAACTCCCAGCAGCGTGCCGGGGACGTACCCGTGATGCAGCTGGTAGGAACGCAGGAAGGTGGTCAGCGGAGTGATCACGTGCGGCACCGTGCGGTCGAAGTAGAGCGTCCACTTGTCGGCGTCGGTGGCTTCCCAGCGCGGGTAGTCGATCTGGAACTGCCACCGTTTCAGCGGGGTGTCACCCGGATGATCGACCTTCGACCATTCGAAGCCCTTGAGGAAGTCGCGGGTCACCGCGACGGCCAGGTCCAGCGGCTGGTGGCGCAGGACGATCTTGCCGAACTCGGACCGCACCCGGTGCAGCGACATTCCCTGCGGCAGTCCCTCCGGCCGCTCCATCGGATTGTGGGCGTACGCGTCCACGCCCAGCCGCTCACCCAGCGGCTCCTTCGGGCAGACCATGCGCTGGTAGCGGTTCAGCGGCAGGTCGTCACATCGCGCGATCGTCGCGGCGCGGCCGTACAGCACCGATCCGGTGGCGCCGCTCAACCCGACATGTCCGGTGGCGACGCGGTAGACGACCATGTAACCGCCGAGGATGATCGAGAATCCGGCCAGACCGGCGGCCAGCCGGGTGAGCATGGTCCGCCACCAGCGCCGGTCGCGCCAGCGGGCGCCGACGAGGATCAGGTACGCCACGAACGGGATCACGGCGACGATGCCGATGATCCTGACCGGTACGTTCGCACCGATCAGGGCGCCGGCGATGGCCGCCTGGTACCACAACGGCCCGGCTCCCGGAGCGTGGCGGGGATCGCCGGGGTCCGGCTCATCGCCGGGCCGACGCAGCCGCCAGGCGATCAGCAACCAGACGGCGACGAGCAGGAAGGCATCCGACCAGATCTCGGCCATGATGTTCTGCTCGATCTGCAGCTGGTAGGCATCCATCAGGATCGGAACAGTGATCAGCGCGGAGACCCAACGGACCGCGCCGAGGCCACGGCAGATCCGGTACATGAGGACCGCAAGTGCCAGACCGACCAGGTGCTGGACCGCGGACGTCAGCGCCAGCCCGGCGCCGAAGAGCTTCCCGACGAAGATCATCGGATACAGGATGATCGTGTAGCCGATCGGATCCAGCCCGTCCACCGCCGGATCGCCCAGCATGATGAGATAGCGGAAGCTGTCGATGTAGAGCATCGCCGGCTGGTAGGCCAGCCAAGTGATCACGCGCAGCACGGTGCCGATGCCGAGGAACACCACGAACAGCCAGTTCGCCCGCAACGCCGGTCGCCACCGGGTCTGCCACCTGTCCCGGAGCGTTGTCCGCCGGCT
>Ga0164243_10001381_pt1 | contig 41193 bp, 36 predicted proteins | sample OricompcompostOP_FD_108781 | JGI IMG/M metagenome (GOLD analysis project Ga0164243, IMG submission 108781) | Organic Plus compost microbial communities from Emeryville, California, USA - Original compost - Organic plus compost (OP) | ecosystem: Engineered > Solid waste > Mixed feedstock >... | reverse complement strand
TCGGTCATGATCGTCGCGGGGTTGCTGTTGATCAGGATGACCTTGTAGCCCTCCTCGCGCAGCGCCTTGCAGGCCTGCACGCCGGAGTAGTCGAACTCGCAGGCCTGGCCGATGACGATGGGGCCGGCGCCGATGATGAGGATGCTCTGGATGTCTGTGCGCTTAGGCATTCACCGCCTCCGCCTTGTGTTGTTGTTCTGCCTTGTGTTTCTCGATGAGCGCGACGAAGCGGTCGAACAGGTAGCCGATGTCGTGCGGGCCGGGCGAGGCCTCCGGGTGGCCCTGGAAGCAGAAGGCCGGTCTGTCCTTGAACTCCAGGCCCTGCAGCGTGCCGTCGAACAGGCTGACGTGGGTGGCGCGCAGCGTCGCCGGCAGCGACTCCATGTGCACCGCGAAGCCGTGGTTCTGGCTGGTGATGCTGACGCGGCCGGTGTCCAGGTCCTTGACCGGATGGTTGGCGCCGTGATGGGTGTGGACCATCTTGAAGGTCTGCGCGCCCGCCGCCAGCGCCATGATCTGGTGGCCCAGGCAGATGCCGAACACCGGGATGCCGGTGTCCACCAGCGTGCGGGTGGCCGCGATGGCGTAGTCGCAGGGCTCCGGGTCGCCGGGGCCGTTGGAAAGGAACACCCCGTCCGGCTTAAGCCGGAGCACGTCGGCCGCGGGCGTCTGGGCCGGCACCACGGTGATGCGCGCGCCGCGCTGGGCCAGCATGCGCAGGATGTTGCGCTTCACGCCGAAGTCGTAAGCCACGACGTGGAAGCGCGGCGTGATCTGCACGCCGTAGCCGGCGCCCAGCTTCCACTCCGTCTCGGTCCACTCGTAGGCCTGCCGGGTGGACACCACCTTGGCCAGGTCCAGCCCGGCCATGGAAGGCGCGGCCTGGGCGGCGGCGATGGCTTCGTCGATGCGCGCCTGGGTCGGCTGCTCGCCTGCGGCCAGGCCGACGATGGCGCCGTTCTGCGCGCCGTTCGTGCGCAGGTGACGCGTCAGCTTGCGCGTGTCGACGCCGGCGATGGCGACCGTGCCGTTGGCGATCAGGTACTCGCTGAGCGTGGCCGTCTTGCGGAAGTTGGAGGCGATGAGCGGCAGGTCCTTGACGATCAGTCCGGCCGCCTGGACCTTGTCGGCCTCGACGTCCTCGAGGTTGACGCCGTAGTTGCCGATGTGCGGATAGGTCAGCGTGACGATCTGCTGCAGGTAGCTCGGATCGGTCAGGATTTCCTGGTAGCCGGTGATGGCGGTGTTGAACACCACTTCGCCGACGGTCGTGCCGGCCGCGCCGATGGAGGTACCGAGGAAGACCGTGCCGTCGGCAAGCGCCAGGATGGCGCGGGGGAAGGTGCCCTGGAGGGACAAAAGCACTGGGTTCTCCGAAACTGGATGACGCCCAAAGCGAACCCAAGGTGCCTGGCGATCAGGCGAGGGGTTGCGGCTTTCGTCGAATGAATAGGCTTGTGCGCGCTGTGGGCGGGTTGTGTGCGGGAAAGCCCTTGATTATAGCCCGCGGGCTCCTTCACCCGGACGAATTCAGGGCTTGCGCCGCGCTCGCGTGCAGGCAGATCGCCGCCGCCGCCGCCACGTTCAGCGACTCCTCCCCGCCCGGCTGGGCGATGCGGATGTGCGCCGCCGCCAGAGCCTGGAGTTCATCGCCCACGCCCTGCCCCTCGTGGCCCATCAACCAGGCGCAGGGATGGGGCAGGCGCGCGGCGTGCAGCCACTGCCCCTGGTGCGAACTGGTCGCCACCGCCGGCACGCCCAGCGCCGCCACGTCGGCCGCCGAGGCGCCCTCGACCAGCCGCAGGCCGAAATGCGCGCCCATGCCGGCGCGCAGCACCTTCGGGCTCCACAGCGCCGCCGTGCCCTTCAGGGCCAGCACCTGGCCGAAGCCGAAGGCCGCCGCGCTGCGCAGAATGGAGCCGACGTTGCCGGCGTCCTGCACGCGGTCGAGCACCACCGTGGCGGCGCCGGCCTGCGGCAGGGGCGCGGGCGGCAGGTCGATCACGAAGCCCATCGGCGCCGGCGACTCCAGTGTGCTCAGCGCCGGCCAGAGCGCGTCGTCGACCACCATCGTCCTGGCGGCGACGCCCGCCCACTGCCCCTGCTGCGCCGCCCAGCACGACGCGGCGAACAACGCCGCCGCCGGCCGGACGCCGCGCTGCAGGGCGGCCCGGCACAGGTGGTCGCCCTCGACCCAGACCCGGCCGGTGCGGCGGTAGGCGCCGGGGTCGCGCAGCAGGCGCCGCAGCTCCTTGAGCAGCGGATTGGCCGCCGACTCGATGCGTACCGGGTCCGGGGCGGTCATGGCGCGGCCCGCACCAGCGTGGCCGTTGCGCCCTCGACCTGCACGACGACCGTGACGCCTGCCTCCGCCGCCGGGCCGCGGGCCAGCGCCTCGGCCACCGGCGAGAAGGAGCGCCGGTGGTGCGCGCAGGCGCCGTGGCGCCGCAGCGCCTCCAGGTGCTCCGGCGTGCCGTAGCCCTTGTGGGCCGCGAATCCGTAGTGCGGGAATTCCTCGTGCAGTTGCCGGCACAGCCGGTCGCGGTGCACCTTGGCCAGGATGGAAGCGGCGGAGATGGCCTTGACCAGCGCATCGCCCTTGACCACCGCCTCGGCCAATACGTCCAGCGGCGGCAGCCGGTTGCCGTCCACCAGCACCTTCACGGGCTTCAGGCGCAGGCCGTCGACCGCCCGGCGCATGGCCAGCATCGTGGCCTGCAGGATGTTGTGGGTGTCGATCTCCTGCACGCTGGCCTGCGCGATGGAGCAGCACAGGGCCTTGGCCAGGATCTCCTCGTGCAGCCGCTCGCGCTGCAATGCTGTCAGCACCTTGGAATCGGCCAGGCCCTTGATCGGGCGCTGGTCGTCGAGGATCACCGCCGCCGCCACCACCGGGCCGGCCAGCGGGCCGCGGCCGGCCTCGTCCACGCCGGCGACCAGGCCGGGCGCGTCCCAAGGGAGCCGGGTCTGTTCAGCCTTCAAGAACCTTCTGGATCGCATCGGCGCACAGGGTGGGCGTGTCGCGGCGCAATTGCTCGTGCATGGCGGTGAATTGTCTCTCCAGCGCCCGGACCTCGTCGGGCGACTGGAGCCATGCCAGCGTGGCTTCCGCCAGCGCCTCGGGCGTGGCGGCGTCCTGCAGCAGTTCGGGCACCACGAACTCGTTGCACAGGATGTTCGGCAGGCCGACCCAGGGCTGCAGCTGCTGGCGGCGCATCAGCCGCCACGACATGCGGTTCATGTTGTAGGCGATGACCATCGGCCGCTTGAACAGGGCCGCCTCCAGCGTCGCCGTGCCGCTGGCAATGAGCGTCGCGTCGCAGGCGGCGAGCACCGCATGCGACTGGCCGTCCACCAGCCGCACGCGGCCGGCCATGCCGCTGGCGGCCAGCATCTGCTGCGCCTCGTCGCGCAGGCTGGGGATCGCGGGCATGACGAAATGGATGTCCGGCCGCGTCCGGTGCATCAGCGCGGCGGCTTCGAAGAAGCGGGACGCCAGGTAGCGCAGCTCGGAGCGCCGGCTGCCCGGCAGCAGCGCAACCACCGTGCCCTCCTCCGGCAGGCCCAGCGCCCGGCGCGCGGCAGAGCGGTCGGACTGCATCGGGATCACGTTGGCCAGCGGATGGCCGACGTAGCTGGCCTGCACGCCCTGCCGCTCCAGCAGCGCGGGCTCGAAGGGGAAGATGCACAGCACGTGGTCGGCCGCGGCGCGGATCTTCTCGATGCGTTCCGGGCGCCAGGCCCAGATCGACGGGCAGACGAAGTGCACCGTCTTCATGCCGCGGCTGCGCAGCGCAGCCTCGAGCTCGAGGTTGAAGTCGGGCGCATCGACGCCGATGAACATCGGCGGCCACTCCTGCAGCAGGCGCGCCTTGAGCTTGCGGCGGATGCCGGCGATCTCGGCGTAATGGCGCAGCACTTCGATGTAGCCGCGCACGGCCAGCTTTTCCTGCGGCCACCAGCTCTCGAAGCCGCGGGCCAGCATCTGCGGCCCGCCGATGCCCACGGCCTGCATGCCGGGCCAGCGCGCCTGAAGGCCGTCGAGCAGCAGTCCCGCGAGCAGGTCGCCGGACGCCTCGCCGGCCACCAGTGCGAAACGTCGCGTGTTCATGGCGCCCGGCGGCCGTCGCCGGGCCGCCCCAAGACGTGCCGCGCCTCCCCCTCGGGGGGTGGCGTCGCGCGAGCGCAGCGAGTGCAAAGCCGGGGGGCGGACATTCAGCGCGCGATGCCGCCGACGCTGCTGCCGAGGAAGCCGTCCATCAGCGCCACGTCGTCTGCGGCCTCCGGTGTGGCCTGCGCCAGCGCGCGGATGCCGGCACGCGCCTCGTCGAGCGTGAGGCCCTGGCGGTACAGCAGCTTGTGCATCTCGCGGATCGCCGCCAGCCGGGCGGCGGAGAAGTCGCGCCTGCGCAGGCCCACCAGGTTGACGCCGCGCACCGCCAGCGGATGGCCGTCCACCGTCATGAAGGGCGGCACGTCCTTGTTGACGTGGCTGGCGAAGCCGACCATCGCGTGCGCACCGATGCGCATGCGCTGCAGCACACCCGTCAGGCCGCCGATGGTGGCCCAGTCGCCCACCTGCACGTGGCCGGCCAGGGTGGCGTTGTTGGCCATGGTCGTCTGGTTGCCCACCTGGCAGTCGTGCGCGATGTGCACGTAGGCCATGATCCAGTTGTCGTCGCCGATGCGGGTGGCGCCGGCGTCCTGCACGGTGCCGAGGTTGAAGGTACAGAACTCGCGCACGACGTTGCGGTCGCCGATCACCAGCTCGGTGTCCTCGCCGGCGTGCTTCTTGTCCTGCGGCACCGCGCCCAGCGACGCGAACTGGAAGATGCGATTGTCGCGCCCGATGGTGGTGCGCCCCTCGATCACGCAATGCGCGCCCACACTCGAGCCCGCGCCGATGCGCACCTTGGGGCCGATGACCGCATAGGGGCCGACCTGCACCGAGGCATCGAGCTCGGCGCCCGGATCGACCAGGGCCGTGGGATGGATCCGCGTCATGCGCCTGCGGTCACTGGCTGTCGATGCGCCGCATCGCGCACATCAGCTCCGCCTCGCAGGCCAGTTCGTCCCCCACCCGGGCGCGCCCGCGGAACTTGGAGATGCCGGCCTTCATGCGGTCGATCTCCACCTCCAGCGTGAGCTGGTCGCCCGGCTCCACCGGCCGCTTGAAGCGGGCGCCGTCGATGGCGGCGAAGTAGTAGACGGTGTTCTCGTCGGGCACGATGTCCAGCGACTTGAAGGACAGCAGCGCCGCCGCCTGCGCCATCGCCTCCAGCATCAGCACGCCCGGCATCACCGGCCGGTGCGGGAAGTGGCCGTTGAAGAAGGGCTCGTTCATCGTCACGTTCTTCAAGGCCGTGATGCGCTTGCCCTTCTCCATGTCCAGCACGCGGTCCACCAGCAGGAACGGGTAGCGGTGCGGCAGGAGCTTGAGGATCTGGTGGATGTCCAGCGTGGTGGTCGTCATGGTGCAGCGTCGTTCGCGCCCGCCGATTTCTCGAGGGCCTTGATTCGGTCTCTGAGGGTGTGCAGTTGCCGGAGCGTGGCTGCGTTCCTCTCCCACGCCGCATTGTCGTCGATGGGGAACATGCCGGTGTACTGGCCCGGCTTGAGGATCGAGCGCGTGACCACCGAGGCGGCCGAGATGTGCACGCCGTCGGCCAGCTTCAGGTGGCCCAGCACGATCGCGCCGCCGCCGATGGTGCAGCCGGCGCCGATGTCGGCGCTGCCGGCCACGCCCACGCAGCCGGCCATCGCCGTGTGGCGGCCGACGCGCACGTTGTGACCGATCTGGATCAGGTTGTCGAGCTTGACGCCGTCCTCGATCACCGTGTCTTCCAGCGCGCCGCGGTCGATGCAGGTGTTGGCGCCGATCTCCACGTCGTCGCCGATGCGCACCGCGCCGAGCTGCTCGATCTTCACCCAGGCGCCCTGGTGCGGCGCCAGGCCGAAGCCGTCGGCGCCGATCACCACGCCGGGATGCAGCAGGCAGCGCTGGCCGACGACGCAGTCCTCGCCCACCGTCACGCGCGACTCGAGCACGGTGCCGGCGCCGATGCGCGCGCCGCGCTCGACCACGCACAGCGCGCCGATGGAGGCGCTGGGGTCGACCTGCGCGCCCTCCTCCACGACGGCGCTCGGATGCACGCCCGGCCGCGGCGGCCGGCCGTGCCGCGCCTTCCACAGCTGCGTCAGGCGGGCGAAGTAGAGGTAGGGGTCGTCCGCGACGATGCAATCGCCGCGCTGGGCCGCCGCCTCGCGCATAGCCGGCGCGACGATGACGCAGCCGGCCCGGGAAGCGGCCAGCTCCTTGCGGTATTTCGGGTGGCTGAGGAAGCTCAGCGCCTCGGGCCCGGCCGCGGCCAGCGGTGCCAGCCGCTCGACGAGGCGTGTGCCATCGCCGTTCAGTTCGCCGCCCAGGGCGGCGACGATCTCATCCAGCCGCAGCGCCACGCCGCCCGCGCATCACTTGCCGCCGCCGTTGCCGGCCTGCGGCGCGTTGAGCGCCCGGATCACCTTGTCGGTGATGTCGTGCTTGGGATTGACGTACACCGCATCCTGCAGGATCACGTCGTACTTTTCCGCCTCGGCCACCTGCTTGATGGCGCGCTGGGCGCTCTCGTAGACCTTCTGCAGCTCCTCGCTGCGGCGCAGGTTCAGGTCTTCCTGGAACTCGCGACGCTTGCGCTGGAAGTCACGGTCCTGGTCGATCAGTTGCCGCTGGCGCGCCCCGCGCTGGGATTCCGGCAGCGTGGGTGCGTCGCGCTCGAACTTGTCGGAGGCGGCCTTCAACGCCTCCTCCTGGTCCTTGAGGTCCTTCTCGCGCTTGAGGAATTCCTGCTCGAGCCGCGCCTGGGCCGCCTTGGCGGCCGGCGCCTCGCGCATCACGCGATCCGGGTTGACCACGCCGAAACGGAACGCCTCCTGGGCGTGGGCTGCGGCAAGGGGGGCAAGGCTCGCGCACGCCACCACCAGCGCGCCGGCCCAACGGGAAATGGTCTTCATCAGAAAGAGGTTCCGATCTGGAATTGGATACGTTGCACCCGGTCGCCCGGGATCAGCGGCAGGAATGGGTTGTTGGGGTCCACCACCTCGTCCTGCTTGCGCAGCGGCACGGCGTACGCCAGGCGCAGCGGCCCCAGCGGAGAGATCCAGCTGATGCCCACGCCGGCCGAGGCGCGCCACTTGCGCTCTGCCTTGTAGCGCTGGTCGCACTGGGCCTGGGTGTCGGCGATGCGGCATTCCTTGTCGCCGAACACGTTGCCCACGTCCAGGAAGGTGTACATGCGCAGCGTGCGGTCGTTGCCCGCGCCCGGGAAGGGCGAGGACAGCTCGATGTTGAACACGGCCTTCTTGGTGCCGCCCAGCGACGCCTGCGTGATGGAGTCGCGCGGGCCCAGCGAGTTCTGCTCGAAGCCCCGGATCGAACCCAGGCCGCCGGCATAGAAGTTCTTGAAGATCGGGTAGTCCTTGCCGCCGAAGGCCTTGGCCGCGCCGATCTCGCCGTTCAGCGCCAGCGTGTACTGCTTCGACAGCGGGATGTACTGCTGGTACTGGTAGCTCGCCTTGGCGTACTTGTAGTCGCCGCCCACGCCCACCTCCAGGTTGGCGCGCTGCAGGCGGCCGCGGGTCGGCACCAGGGCGCTGTCGCGGTCGTCGCGCGACCAGCCCACCGTCAGCGGGATGCCCCACACCGAATCGCGCGAGCAGTTGAGCGCCAGGTTCACGCCGCCGTATTCGCAGCCGAAGTAGCGCAGGTACGCGTTGGGCACGCTGTTCAGGTAGAGCAGGCGGAAATACTCGGCGTAGTTGGACATGCCCAGCAGGTCGTACCACTGCGACATGGTCAGGAAGGTTGACGAGCGCGGCTGGAACTTGAAGCGCTCGATGCCCACGCCGAAGAACACCGTGTCGACTTCGCTGAACGGCACGCCGAAGCGGATCGCCCCGCCTTCGCTGGTCAGCGTGTAGTCACCGTCGGCCGAGTAGTACGGCGTGGTGCGCTGGTGGAAGATGCTGAGCGTGCGCGAGATGCCGTCCTTGGTGAAGTACGGGTCGGTCGTGGTCAGCGAGATCGTGCGGTTGTACTTGCTGGTGTTGACGTTGAAGCCCAGGTAGTTGCCCGAGCCGAACACGTTCTCCTGCGTGATGCCGAAGTTGAACGACACCTTGTCGGCGCTGGAGAAGCCCGCGCCCAGCTGCAGGGTGCCGGTGGGCTTCTCGACCACGGCCACCGTCAGGTCCACCTGGTCGGGCGTGCCGGGCACCTCGGTGGTCTCGACGTTGACCTCGGTGAAATAGCCCAGGCGGTCGACGCGCTCGCGCGAGAGCTTGATGCGGTCGCCGTCGTACCACGAGGCCTCGAACTGGCGGAACTCGCGGCGGATGACCTCGTCGCGCGTCTTGTTGTTGCCGGCGACGTTCACGCGGCGCACGTACACGCGGCGCGAGGGCTCGGCCTGCAGCACCAGCGCCACGCGGCTGTTCTGGCGGTCGATCTCGGGGCGCGTCTGCACCCGCGCGAAGGCGTAGCCGAAGCTGGCGAAGTAGTCGCTGAAGGCCTTGGTGGTCTCCGTCACCTGGTCGCCGTTGTAGGGCTCGCCGGGCTGGATCTTCACCAGCGTCTTGAACTCGTCCTCGCGGCCCAGGTAGTTGCCCTCCAGCCGCACGCCGGAGACCACGTACTTCGGCCCCTCGGTGACGTTGATGGTGATCGACAAATCCTGCCGGTCGGGCGAGATCGCGACCTGCGTGGAGTCGATGCGGAAGTCCATGTAGCCGCGCGTGATGTAGTGCGAGCGCAGCGTCTCCAGGTCGGCGTTGAGCTTGGCGCGCGAATACTGGTTGGACTTGGTGTACCAGGCCAGCCAGCCGCCGGTGTCCTGGTCGAACAGGTCCAGCAGCGTCGACTCGCTGAAGGCCTGGGCGCCGACGATGCGGATGTCCTTGATCCGCGCCGGCTCGCCCTCGGTGACCGTGAAGGTCAGGTTGACGCGGTTGCGCTCGATCGGCGTGACGGTCGTCGTGACCTCGACGTTGTACAGGCTGCGCGTGATGTACTGGCGCTTGAGCTCCTGCTCGGCGCGGTCGGCCAGCGCCTTGTCGTAGGGCCGCCCGTCGGCCAGGCCGACGTCGCGCAGCGCCTTCTTCAGGTTGTCCTTGTCGAACTCCTTGGTGCCCGCGAAGTCGACGTCGGCGATGGTGGGGCGCTCTTCCACGATGACCACCAGCACGTTGCCGTTCACGTCGATGCGCACGTCCTTGAACAGGCCCAGGTCGAACAGCGCGCGGATGGCTGCCGAGCCCCGGTCGTCCGTGTAGGTGTCGCCCACCCGCAGCGGGATCGACGCGAAGACCGTGCCCGGCTCGACGCGCTGTAGGCCTTCGACGCGGATGTCGCGCACGGTGAAGGGCTCGACGGCCCAGGCTGCGGTCGCCGCCAGCGCGCTGGCAACCACCGCTGCCATGCTGCGCAGGCGAAAGCGACTGATGTGTTTGTTCATCTGTGAAGTGATCCGGCGCGCGACAGGGCCGGCAGAAGAGTTAACCAAAGAGCCGATTCACGTCGTTGAACAGCGCGATCGACATCATGACCAGCAGCAGAGCAACGCCTCCGCGCTGCAGCCGCTCCATCCAGGCGTCGGAGACGCCCTTGCCGGTCAGGGCCTCCCAAAGATAATACATCAGGTGCCCCCCATCGAGGACCGGCAAAGGCATCAGGTTGAGCACGCCCAGGCTCACGCTGATGAGGGCGAGGAACACCAGGTACTGGGTCAGCCCCAGGCTGGCGGACTTGCCGGCGTAGTCGGCGATGGTCAGCGGGCCGCTGATGTTGCGGATCGAAGCCTCGCCGATCAGCATCTTGCCCATCATGCGCACCGTCAGCGCCGAGACCTCCCAGGTCTTGACCGCCCCGCGCCAGAGGCCGTCCACCGGGCCCTGCCGCACGACGACCATCTCCGGCGGTGCGCCGACGTAGGCGCCGATGCGGCCGATGCGCTGGCCGCCCTCCTCGCGCACGTCGGGCGTCACCTCCAGGGTCAGCACGCGCCCGTCGCGCTCGACGCGCCAGGCCTCGGTGCGGCCGCCGTCCGCGCCGATGGCGGTGCGGATGCGCTCGCGCAGTTGCTGCGCGTCCACGATCTCGTCGGCGCCCATTGCCAGCACCAGGTCGCCCTGGCGCAGCCCGTCGCGCTCGGCCGCGCCGCCCGGCAGCAGCTCGCCGATCGCCGGCCGGGTGAAGGGTGCCAGCACGCCGATGCGGCGGAACATGCCGGGGTCGGCCTCCTTCGCGCCCATGCGGCTGAGCGGCAGCACGACCTCGTGCGGCGGGCGCCCGTCCGCGGCGGCCACCTCGAGCGTCAGGTCGCGGCCGTCGAGCGCTCCGCGGGTGATGCGCCAGCGCAGGTCCTCGAAGGACTCGACCGCTTCGAGGTCGCCCTCGAAGCCGGCGCGGCTGATCCGCTCGCCGCCCCGCAGCCCGGCCTCCGCCGCCAGGGACGCCGCCGGCGGCTGCCCCAGGACCGCCGTGGGCTCCTGCACGCCGATCCAGTTGACGACGCTGTAGAGCAGCACGGCCAGCAGCAGGTTGGCCAGCGGCCCGGCCGCCACGATGGCGGCGCGCGAGCCCAGCGGCTGGGTGTTGAAGGCGCGGTGGCGCTCCTGCGGATCGACCGGGCCCTCGCGCTCGTCGAGCATCCTGACGTAGCCGCCCAGCGGGATGGCGCCGATGACGAATTCCGTGTCCTGCCCCGGCCGCGGGCGCCGCGGCTTCCAGCGCACCAGCGCCCGGCCGAAGCCGATGGAAAAGCGGATGACCTTGACGTTGCAGGCCACCGCCACGCGGTAGTGGCCGTATTCGTGGACCGCGATCAACAGGCCGAGCGCAACGACGAAGGCAACGATGGTGAGCATGCGGCGACTCCCGGGGTTGGGGCTTCAGGCAGCCAGCCTCAGCGCGGCCTTCCGGGCCGCGGCACGCGCGCTGGCGTCCAGCGCCAGCAGGTCCGCCAGCGACGAGGGCTTGGACGGAGCAACGGCCTCCAGAGTTTCCAGGTTGACCGCGTGGATGCGGTCGAAGCGCAGCTGCCGCGCCAGAAACGCCTCGACGGCGACCTCGTTGGCGGCATTGAGCACGGCGGTGGTGCCGGGCGCCGCGCGCAGCGCGTCCCAGGCCAGGCGCAGTCCGGGGAACAGGTCGCCGTCGGGCACCTCGAAGCTCAGGTCGGCAAGCTGGCGGAAATCGAGCCGCCCGGTGCCGCTTTCCACGCGCTCCGGCCAGGCCAGCCCGCAGGCGATCGGCACGCGCATGTCGGGCGTGCCCATCTGCGCCAGCACCGAGCCGTCGACGAACTGCACCATCGAGTGCACCACGCTCTGCGGGTGGATCACCACGTCGATCCGCTCCGGGCCCACGCCGAAGAGGTGGCGCGCCTCGATCACCTCCAGCGCCTTGTTCATCATGGTGGCCGAGTCCACCGAGATCTTGCGGCCCATCACCCAGTTCGGGTGCGCGCACGCCTCCTCCGGCGTCACGTCGCGCAGGCTCTGCGGCGCCCGCCCGCGGAAAGGCCCGCCAGAGGCGGTGAGGATGATCTTCTCGATGCGCCGGGGCCAGGCGGCCGGGTCTTCCGGCAGGCACTGGAAGATCGCCGAATGCTCGCTGTCGATGGGCAGCAGCGTGGCGCCGCCGCGGCGCACCGTCTCCATGAACAGCTCGCCGCCGACCACCAGCGCTTCCTTGTTGGCCAGCAGCAGCCGCTTGCCGGCACGGGCCGCCGCCAGGCAGGGCGCCAGGCCGGCGGCACCGACGATGGCGGCCATCACGATGTCGACGTCCTCGTCGGAAGCGATGGCCTCCAGCGCGTCGTCCGAGCGCAGCACCTGCGTCGGCAGGCCGTTCGCGGCAAGCCTGTCCGCCAGGAGCGCGGCGTGTTCCGGACTGGCCATCGCGGCGAAGCGGGGCTTGAAGCGGGCGCACTGGGCCAGCAGCTCGTCCACGCGTGTGGCGGCCGACAGCGCGAACACCTCGAAGTGTTCCGGGTGGCGCGCGATCACGTCGAGCGTGCTCGTGCCCACCGAGCCGGTCGAGCCGAGCACGGTGATGCGCCGGGGAGGAAGGGACGGGGCCGACATCACAGCGAAGCCAGCATCATCGCCAGCGGCAGCGTCGGCAAGAGGGCGTCCACCCGGTCCAGCACGCCGCCGTGGCCCGGCAGCAGCTGGCTGCTGTCCTTGGCGCCGACGCTGCGCTTGACCAGCGACTCGACCAAGTCGCCCACCACGCTCATCACCGCCATGAACAGCGCGCCCAGCACCAGCAGCCATACGCCGCGCGAGGCCAGGTGCGAATAGAGGCTGGGCACGCCCGCGCCGACGGCACGGTCCACCGCCGCCCATGCGAAGGCCAGCACCAGCACGCCGACCATGCCGCCCCACACGCCTTCCCAGCTCTTGCCGGGGCTGATGGACGGCGCCAGCTTCGCCTTCGTGAAGCGCAGGCCGAAGGCGCGTCCGGCAAAATAGGCGAACACGTCGGCCACCCACACCAGCACCAGCACCGACAGCAGGAAGTTGATGCCGATGTGCCGCGCCTGCACCGCCGCCAGCCAGGCCGCCCACAGGGCCAGCAGGCCGCCCGTGACCCGCACCGCCTTCGGGATGCGTGGCCAGCCGGTGGGGCCGGCACGCAGCAGGGCCCCGCCGGCCAGCACCCAACCGGCCCCGGCGATGGCCCACAGCACCGGCAGCGAGCGCTGCGGCAGGCCGAGCCACCACGACAGCGCGCACAGCGCCAGCGCCTCCGCCCCGAGGAACAGCGCCACGCCGCCGCCGTAGCCGTTCAGGCGCCCCCACTCCCAGCCGGCCGCGCCGATCAGCACCAGCATGACGCAGGTGAAGGGCACGGGCGACGGATGGAACAGCGCCGGCAGCAGGACGGCCAGCAGGACGAGCGCGGTGATGATGCGTTGCTTGAGCATGCGCCCTCAGGCCGGCTGCCGCCGGTCGGGTTGCCCGGCGTGCCCGGCGGCATCGGCCACCTGCGCCGAGGTCTGGCCGAAGCGCCGCTCGCGCCGCGCGAAGGCGGCGATGGCCTCGTCCAGCGCCGCCTCGTCGAAGTCGGGCCAGAGCCGCTCGCTGAAGAACAGCTCGGAATACGCGCTCTGCCAGAGCAGGAAGTTGGACAGGCGCTGCTCGCCGCCGGTGCGGATCACCAGATCCGGATCCGGCACGTGCGCCAGCGCCATGGCGCCGTGCAGGTTCGCCTCGGTCAGCGGCTCGCCGCGGGCCGCCAGGCTGGCCGCGGCCTGGGCGATGTCCCAGCGACCGCCGTAGTTGAAGCACACGTTGAGCACCAGGCGTTCGTTGGCCGCCGTGGCCTGCTCGGCCTTGACCAGGCCGGCGGCGATGCGCTCCGACAGGCCCGAGCGCTCGCCCACGAAGTGCAGCCGCACCCCATCGGCCGACAGGCGCGGCACCTCGCGTGCCAGCGCACCGGCCAGCAGGTCCATCAGGCCGGACACCTCGTCGCGCGGACGGTTCCAGTTCTCCGAGGAGAAGGCGAAGACGGTGAGGACGCGCACGCCCCGCACGGCGCAGGCCCGCACGCAGCGGCGCAGCGATTCCACGCCCTGCTTGTGGCCCGCCACCCGCGGCAGGAAGCGGCGCGTGGCCCAGCGGCCGTTGCCGTCCATCACGATCGCGATGTGATGCGGGATGGCGGGGGCGCTCATGGGGCCGTGGCGGAGAAGACGGCGCGCAGAAGGCCGGGGCGAAGCAGGACCCGTGCCCTCAGACGGCCAGGATGTCCGCTTCCTTGGCGGCCACCAGCTTGTCGATCTCCGCGATGTAGCGGTCGGTCATCTTCTGGATCTCGGCCTCGGCGCGCTTCTGCTCGTCCTCGGAGGCCTGCTTGTCCTTGACCAGCTTCTTGACCGCCTCGTTGGCGTCGCGGCGCAGGTTGCGCGTGGCGACCTTGGCGTTTTCGCCCTCGTGGCGGGCCAGCTTGGTCATCTCCTTGCGGCGCTCCTCGCTCATCGGCGGCATCGGCACGCGGATCAGGTCGCCCATGCTGGCGGGGTTCAGGCCCAGGTCGCTCTCGCGGATGGCCTTCTCGATCTTGGCGGCCATGTTCTTTTCCCAGGGCTGGACGCTGATGGTGCGCGCGTCCAGCAGCGCCACGTTCGCCACCTGCGACAGCGGCACCTGCGAGCCGTAGTACTCGACGTGGATGCTGTCCAGCAGCGCCGGGTTGGCCCGGCCGGTGCGGATGCGGGAAAGGTTGTTCTGCAAGGCAGAGATGGATTGCTTCATCTTGCCTTCGGTCGATGCGTGGATGTCGGCAATGGTCATGTCAGTCTTCCATGGCGCTGGCGTGGACCAGCGTGCCCTCGTCCTCACCCATCACCACGCGCTTGAGCGCGCCGTGCTTGAAGATCGAGAACACCTTGATCGGCAGGTTCTGGTCGCGGCACAGCGCGAAGGCCGTCGCGTCCATGATGCCGAGGTTCTTCGCGATCGCCTCGTCGAAGCTCAGGCGGGCGTAGCGCTGGGCGGAGGGGTCCTTCTTCGGATCGGCGCTGTACACGCCGTCCACCTTGGTGGCCTTGAGCACCAGCTCGGCACCGATCTCCGCGCCGCGCAGCGCGGCGGCGGTGTCGGTGGTGAAGAAGGGGTTGCCGGTGCCGGCGGCGAAGATCACCACCTTGCCTTCCTCGAGGTACTGCAGCGCCTTCGGCCGCACGTAGGGCTCGACCACCTGGTCGATGGCGATGGCCGACATCACGCGGGCGGTGAGGCCCTGCTTGTTCATCGTGTCGGCCAGGGCCAGCGAGTTCATCACGGTGGCCAGCATGCCCATGTAGTCGGCGGTGGCGCGGTCCATGCCGACCGAGCCGCCGGCCACCCCGCGGAAGATGTTGCCGCCGCCGATGACGACGGCCACCTCCACGCCCAGGTTCACCACCTCGGCCACCTCCTCCACCATGCGCACGATGGTCGCCCGGTTGATGCCGAAGGCATCGTCTCCCATCAGCGCCTCACCCGACAGCTTGAGCAGGATGCGCTTGTGGGCCGGTCGGGTGTCGGGCATAGGGGAAGGTCCTCTGGAGTTGGCGGGAGCGAGTGTAAGGCGGGCAGTGGAAAGCGCGGCGGGCCGGCAGACCGCGCCGCGGGGCGGGAACGCTCAGGCAGCGCCCTTGGCGGCGGCCACCTGGGCGGCCACCTCGGCGGCGAAGTCGTCGACCTTCTTCTCGATGCCTTCGCCCACCACGAACAGGGTGAAGCCCTTCACCGTGGTGCCCTTTTCCTTGAGCATCTGCTCGACGGTCTGCTTGTCGTTCTTCACGAAGGCCTGGTTGTGCAGCGAGACCTCCTTGAGGAACTTCTGCACGCCGCCCTCGATGCGCTTGGCGACGATGTCGTCCGGCTGCGGCTTCTTGCCGGCGGCCTCGGCGGCCTTGCGGTCCTCGTCGGCCTTGCCGGCGGCCACGGCGCGCTCGCGCTCGATCAGCTCGGCCGGCACGTCGGCGGCCGTCAGGGCCACCGGCTTCATGGCGGCCACGTGCATCGCCACGTCCTTGGCGGCCGTGTCGTCGCCTTCGTACTCGACCACCACGCCGATGCGGGTGCCGTGCAGGTAGGAGGCCAGCTTGGCGCCGGAGTCGAAGCGCTTGAAGCGGCGGAAGCTCATGTTCTCGCCGATCTTGCCGATCAGGCCCTTGCGCACGTCTTCCAGGGTGGGGCCGAAGCCGTCCTGGCTGTAGGCGAGCGCGCCCAGGGCGGCCAGGTCGGCCGGGTTGTTCTTGGCCACCAGCTCGGCCGCGGCCTGCGCCATGGCGATGAAGGAGTCGTTCTTGCTGACGAAGTCGGTCTCGCTGTTGACCTCGACGATGGCGCCGGTCTTGCCGTCGATGTAGGCGGCGACCACGCCTTCGGCGGTGATGCGCGAGGCGGCCTTGCCGGCCTTGCTGCCCAGCTTGACGCGCAGCAGTTCCTCGGCCTTCTCCATGTTGCCTTCGGCTTCGGTCAGTGCCTTCTTGCACTCCATCATGGGGGCGTCGGTCTTGGCGCGCAGTTCGGCGACCATGCTTGCGGTGATTGCTGCCATTGGGATGTTCTCCAGGATGCTTGTCTTGCGTGAATCGGATGAAAAAAAGGGGCAGCGAGCCCCTTCACTTCAGGCTGGTGCCGACGCTCAGGCCGAGGCGCCTTCCTCGACTTCGATGAACTCGTCGCCTTCGCCTTCACCGGCGGCCTTGGCCACGTCGGCCACGGCGTTGTTGCGGCCCTCGACGATGGCGTCGGCGATGCCGCGGGCGTACAGGGTGACGGCCTTGGAGGAGTCGTCATTGCCCGGGATCACGTAGTCGATGCCCTCGGGCGAGTGGTTGGAGTCCACCACGCCGATCAGCGGGATGCCGAGCTTCTTGGCCTCGGCCACGGCGATCTTGTGGAAGCCCACGTCGATCACGAAGATGGCGTCGGGCAGCGCGTTCATGTCCTGGATGCCGCCGATGTCCTTCTCCAGCTTCTCGATCTCGCGGGTGAAGGTGAGCTGCTCCTTCTTGGACAGGCCTTCCAGGCCGGCTTCCTGCTGCGCCTTCATGTCCTTCAGGCGCTTGATGGAGGTCTTGACCGTCTTGAAGTTGGTCAGCATGCCGCCGAGCCAGCGGGTCTCGACGTAGGGCATGCCGGCGCGGCGGGCTTCCTCGGCGACGATCTCGCGCGCCTGGCGCTTGGTGCCCACGAAGAGGATGGTGCCGCGGTTGGACGCCAGCTGGCGGGCGTACTTCTGCGCTTCCTGGAACATCGGAAGCGACTTTTCCAGGTTGATGATGTGGATCTTGTTGCGGCTGCCGAAGATGTAGGGAGCCATCTTCGGGTTCCAGAAGCGGGTCTGGTGGCCGAAATGGACACCGGCTTCCAGCATTTCGCGCATGTTGGTCGACATTGTTTGCTCCAAAGGTTAGGTCTTGAAGCCAGCCCGTTTTCGCGCGGCGCATGCCCGGCGGGCTCTTTGCGACGCTGCGAACACCTTGAGGGGGCTGGTTCGCGGATGCGTTCCGCCGTTGCGCAGCCCCCTCGCAAGGAGGAAAGGCAGCCTGGGCGAAACCCGAAAAGTATAGCATGACGCCTCCTTTCCGGCGGGGCTGCGCCCCGTCTCCCACCCTCTGCCGCAGCCACCCCCACATGCCCGCTCCCGCCGACCTGAACGCCACCCTCGCCGCCCTGCGCGCCGGCCGCACCGATGCGCCGGCGCAGATCGAGCTCGCCCTCGAGGCCGCCCGCTCGCCGGCCTGCGCCCACGCCTTCGTCGCCCTGCACGCCGAGAACGCGCGCCGGCAGGCTGCCGCCGCCGCGCCCGGCCGGCCGCTGGCCGGGCTGGCCTTCTCGGTGAAGGACCTGTTCGACGTCGCCGGGGCGCCCACCCCCGCCGGCTCCGTGGTGCTGGCCCACGCGCCGGCGGCCGCGCGCAGCGCGCCGGCCGTGCAGCGCCTGCTGGACGCCGGCGGGGCGCTGGTCGGGCGCACCAACATGACCGAGTTCGCCTTCTCCGGCGTCGGCGTCAACCCGCACCACGGCACGCCGGCCAACCCGGCGGACACGGCGACCGCACGCATCCCGGGCGGCTCCTCATCGGGGGCCGCGGTGTCGGTGGCCGCCGGCGCCGCCTTCATCGGCCTGGGCTCGGACACCGGCGGCTCGATCCGCATCCCCGCCGCCCTGTGCGGCATCGTCGGCTTCAAGCACACCGCGCGGCTGGTGCCCACCGAAGGCGCCGTGCCCCTGTCGACCACGCTGGACACGGCCTGCGCCATGACGCGCTCGGTGCGCGACGCGGTGCTGGCGCACGAGATCCTGGCCGCGCGGCGCGTGCGGCCCGACCCGACGCCGCTGGCGCAGCGCCGGCTGGCCGTGGTGAAGGACCTCTTCCTCGACGGCCTGGACGCCGGCGTGGGCACCGCCTTCGAGCGCGCCCTGCAGCGCCTGCGGGATGCCGGCGCCCGCATCGACGGGATCGCGCTGCCGCCGCTGGCCGACCTGCCGGCCATCAACGCCACCGGCGGCTTCTCGGCCGCCGAGAGCTACGCCTGGCACCGCCTGCTGCTGGAGCGCAGCGGCGCCGGCTACGACCCGCGCGTGGCGCAGCGCATCCTCAAGGGCGCCGGCATGACGGCCTGGCAGTACCTGGACCTGGTGCGCGAGCGCGCCGCCTGGATCGAGCGCATGCAGGCCCTGATGGCGCCCTACGACGCCCTGCTCTCGCCCACCGTGCCGATCGTCGCGCCGCCCATCGCCGACGTGGCGCCTGGCGCCGAGCGCGACGAAGCCTTCTTCCGCGTCAACGCGCTGCTGCTGCGCAACCCCTCGGTGGTGAACATGCTGGACGGCTGCGCCGTCTCCATCCCCTGCCAGGCGCCGGGCGAACTGCCCGCCGGCCTGATGCTGTGGCAGGCCGCCCTGCACGACGACACGGTGCTCGCCGTCGCGGCGCAGGCCGAAGAGTTGCTTCAAAAAGAATAGCAGCCAGCGCACGGCGGCGGCTGCTTCGCAGCGGCCTGCATCGGATCGGCTTCATTCATATAATTTCATTTGAAATTATATCGAAAGAAATCATGGACACCGGTTCCCGCCTCCACCGCCTGCTGGCAGACCGTCCTGCGCCGCTGCGGGACGCGGTGATCGCCTCGCGCATGCTGCTGCGCACCGCCTCGCTGCTGGAGCAGCGCATCGACGCCGCGCTGGCGCCGCACGGCCTGACGATGCGCGAATACCTCGCGCAGGTGTTGATCGCCGACGACGCCGTCGAGCCGCTGCGCCCCTCCGACCTCGGGACCTCGCTGAACGCCAACCGCACCCGCATCACGCGGCTGCTCGACGGGCTGGAGGCCCGCGGCCTGGTGCGCCGGGTGCCCGACCAGGCCGACCGGCGCAGCCTGCACCTGGCGCAGACCGAGGCCGGCGCCGCGCTGGTGGCCGCCGCCACCCCGCTGGCGCACGCCGCGTACCTGGCCGCCTGGGCCCCGCTGGGCGAGGACGGCACGCGCCGCACCGGCGGCGCCCTGCGCCGGCTGCACGAGCACCTGGCGAAGGACGCATCGTGAGCGGCGCTGCGCGCCGCCTTGCCCCGCTGCTGCGCCACGCCGGCCGCAAGCGCCTGCTGATGCTGCTGCTGGGCCTGCTGGTCGGGCTCGACTTCCTGGAAAACGGGATGTTCATCTTCGCCGCCAGCCACATCGCCGGCGGCGTGGGGGCGGGTCCGCGCGAGTTCGCCGAGGTGCAGGCGGCCTACGCCGTGGCCAGCATGCTGTCGATCGCGGCGCAGCAGTGGCTGTCGCGCCACTTCGGCTACCGGCGCTACCTGGCCGGCGCGCTGGTGCTGTTCACGGTCGGCGCACTGGCGGCTGCGCAGGCCGGCAGCACCGCGGGGCTGGCGCTGGCGCGCACGGTGCAGGGCCTGGGCAGCGGCGCGCTGTTCACCAGCAGCCGCGTCCTGGTGCAGATGCTGTTCACGGCGGCCGACCGGCCGGCAGCGACCAAGTGCTTCATGATCGGCGCCTTCGGGACCGGCGCCCTCTCGCCGATCCTGGCCGCGACGATGGTCGAGGCATGGGGCTGGCAGTGGGTCTTCCTGGCCGCGCTGCCGCCGGCCGGCATCGCGCTGGCCGGCGTGCTCGCGCTGCTGCCCGGCGGCGTCGGCCGCGGCGGCGAGCCGGTGCGCTGGGCGGCCGGGCCGCTGCTGTTCTTCGCCGCGGCCATCGGCTGCGTGCAGTGGGCGCTGTCGGAGGCGCGCTATGAGGTGTTCTCGCACCCGGCGCGCCTCACGCTCGCGGTGCTGGCCGGCGCCGCATTGGCGGGCGCCTTCCTGCGGCACCAATGGCACCACCACGAGCCGCTGCTGCGCCTGCGTGAACTGCGCCACCCGGCCTACGTCATGGGCCTGGGGCTGTACTTCCTCTACTACTGCCTCACCAACTTCAGCGCCTACCTGTTCCCCATCTTCGCCGAGCGCAGCCTGGGCCTGCCCCTGGCGACCACCGGCTGGCTCAACGGCTTCGCCGGCGTGGCGAGCGTGGGCATGGCCTGGCTGTACATCCGCTTCGGGCCGCGCATGGCGAAGAAGAAGCCGCTGGTCGTCGGCGGCGCCCTGGGGCTGGCACTGGCCTCCTGGCTGTTCGCCGTGCTGCCGCCCGGAGCGCCGGCCGCCGCGCTGTGGCTGGGCGTGGCCGTCAAGGGCCTGTTCGGCGTGCTGATGATCCTGCCGGTGGCAGGCCTGACCTTCCGCAGCCTGGGCGAGGCCCAGTTCGCGCACGGCTACCAGAGCAAGAACCTGATGCGGCAACTGGCCGGCTCCTTCTCCACCGCGGTGGCGGCCATCGCGCTGCAGGACCGGCAGTTCGCCACCGCGAGCGACCTGTCCGCACGCCTGAACACGGCCAACCCCGCCGCCACCCAGTGGCTGGACACGCTGCAGGCCGGCTTCGCCGCCCACGGCATGGCGCCCGCGCAGGCGCACGGCGCCGCCCTGGCGGAACTCTCGCGCGTGGTCGACCAGCAGTCGCTGCTGATGGCCTGCGAGGACCTGTACCGCGGCCTGGGCCTGCTGGCCCTGGCGACGGGCGTGGTGGTGCTGGTGCAACGGCGGCTCAAATAGCGCCCGCCGGCGACCGGCGGGCCGCCGCGCGTCCACTATCCTCGCTACCTCCGGCGCAGCCGCGGCGCGCCCTGTTCCTGCCCCTGTCTTCATGAAAATCGCCATCGTGGGCGCCGGCATCATCGGCGTCACCACCGCCTGGGAGCTGGCCTGCGATGGCCACGAGGTCCACGTCTTCGACCGCCGCAGCGCCGCGGCCGAGGAATCCAGTTTCGCCAACGCCGGCGTGGTCGCGCCCGGCTACGTCACGCCCTGGGCCGCGCCCGGCATGCGCATGAAGGTGCTGCGCTCGCTGCTGTCCTCGCACGGCGCGATCAAGCTGCGCTGGCCGCTCAGCGGACGCGACGTCGGCTTCATGCGCGCCTGGCAGCGCGCCTGCCGGCTGGAAACCTACCTGGCCAACCGCGCCCGCATGCAGCGCCTGGCCTTCTACAGCCGCCAGCGGCTGCACGGCATCGTGGCGGCGCGCGAACTCGTCTACGAGCGCAGCGACGGCTACCTGGTGCTGCTGCGCGGCAAGCGCGAGAAGAAGCTCGTGCGGCCCGGCCTGGAGGTGCTGCGCCAGGCCGGCGCGGTGTTCCGCGAGATCGACGCCGACGAGGCGCGGCGCCTCGAGCCCGCGCTGTCGCCCGACACGGACCTGGCCGGCGCCATCCACCTGCCCGACGACGAGGTGGGCAACTGCCGCCAGTTCGCGATGCTGCTCAAGCGCGAGGCCGAGGCGCTGGGCGCGCAGTTCTTCTTCGACTGCGACATCGCGCCGCTCGCGCGCGCGGCGCCCCGCTCGCTCTCGCTGGCGGCCGGCTCGCCGGCGCTGGCATTCGACGCCGTGATCGTCTGCGCCGGCGTCGCTGGCGCCGCCCTGCTGGCGCCGCTGGGCGTGCGGGTGCCGCTGGCACCGGTGTACGGCTACTCGCTCAGCGCATCGATCCGCGAGCCGCTCAATGCGCCGCGCAGCGCGGTGATGGACGAGCGCTTCAAGGTCGCCATCTCGCGCATGGGCCTGCGCGTGCGCGTGGCCGGCAGCGCGGAGCTGGGCGGGCGGCCCGGCGAGCTGCATCCGGGGGCCGTGCAGACGCTGTACAAGGTGCTGCACGACTGGTTCCCGGCTGCGGCGCAGATCGAATCGGGCGGCGTGCAGCAGTGGAAGGGCGCGCGGCCCATGCTGCCCGACGGCCCGCCCGTCATCGGCCCCAGCGGCGTGCCCGGCGTGTGGCTGAACCTGGGCCACGGCTCCAGCGGATGGGCGCTCTCGTGCGGCAGCGCGCGCGTGCTGGCCGACATGGTGGCCGGCCGCGAGGCGGAGATCGACCTGGAGGGCCTGGGGCTGGAGCGGCTGCTGCCCGGCGCCTGAATCCCTCGCGCGGCGGCAGAATCGGCCGATGCGCCCGATCCGCCCGTCCGACCTCGCCGCACCGCTGCCCCTCTTCGGCGTCGAGGCCTCGCGCCGCATCGAAAGCCTGGCCGCCGCGCCGCTGCCGCCGCACACGCTGATGCAGCGCGCCGGCCTGGCCGTGGCGCGGCTGGCGATGGCGCTGGCGCCGCGCGCCGGCACCGTCTGGATCGCCTGCGGGCCGGGCAACAACGGCGGCGACGGCTTCGAGGCCGCGATGCACCTGGCGGCGCGCGGCTTCGCGCCGGTCGTCACCTTCGCCGGCGACGAAGCGCGGCTACCGCAGGACGCCGCCGCCTCGCTGCGCCGCATGCGCGCGGCCGGCGTGACGCTGGCCGCGGCCCCGCCCGCGCAGTTCGACCTCGCCATCGACGCCCTCCTCGGCCTGGGCGCGCGGCGGGCGCCGGAAGGCACGATGGCCGACTGGCTGTACCGCATGCGCGCGGGCCCGGCGCCGCTGCTGAGCGTGGACCTGCCCTCCGGCCTGGACGCCGACAGCGGCCGGCTCGGGCCCGATGGCGGCGCAGCCCCCCGCTTCTGCCTGAGCCTGCTGACGCTCAAGCCCGGCCTGTTCACGGCCCACGGCCGCGACGCGGCGGGCGAAGTGTGGTTCGACGACCTGGGCTGCGCGCCCGGCGACGTGGCGCCGGATGCCCTGCTGGCCGCCGCGCCGGCCCCCGCGGCACGGCCCCACGCCTCGCACAAGGGCAGCTTCGGCGACGTGGCGGTGATCGGCGGCGCCGAGGGCATGGTCGGCGCGGCCGTGCTGGCCGGCACGGCCGCGCTGCATGCCGGCGCCGGGCGCGTGTTCGTCGCGCCGTTGGCGCCGCCGGCCGCTGCGCCGGCGTGGGACGGCACGCAGCCCGAATTGATGTTCCGATCGCCCGGCGCGCTGGCGCTGGCGCACCAGGCCGTCGTGTGCGGCTGCGGCGGGGGCGAGGCGGTGCGCGCCCTGCTGCCGCGCGTGATCGACGAAGCCGGCTCTCTGGTGCTGGATGCCGACGCACTCAACGCGCTGGCCGCCGACGCGCCGCTGCGCGATGCCGTGGCGCGCCGTGCCGGCCGCGGCCTGCCGACGGTGCTGACGCCGCATCCGCTGGAGGCGGCGCGGCTGGCGGGCTGTTCCGCCGCCGAAGTGCAGGCCAATCGCCTGCGCCACGCCCGCGACCAGGCGACCGCGCTGGCTTGCACGGTGCTGCTCAAGGGCACCGGCACGGTGATCGCTTCGCCGGGCGAGACGCCACGGATCAACCCGACCGGCAACGCCCGGCTGGCGACCGCGGGCACCGGCGACGTGCTGGCGGGCATGGTGGGCGCCGCGCTCGCCGCAGGCCTGCCGCCGCACGAGGCGGCGGCCGCGGCCTGCTGGCGCCACGGCGCGCTGGCCGACGGCTGGCCGCCCGCACGCGCGCTCACCGCATTGGCACTGGCCCGCGCCGCGCAACCATTCTGAAACCGCCTCAGCCGCGCCCGACGAAGGGCATCTTGGTCGCCATCACCGTGTGGAAGAGCACGTTGGCCTCCAGCGGCAGGTTGGCCATGTAGAGCACCGACTGGCCGACGATGGCCACGTCCATCACCGGCTCCACCGCGATCTCGCCATTCGCCTGCGGCACGCCCTTCTGGAAGCGCGCCGCCATCTCGGTCAGCGCGTTGCCCACGTCGATCTGGCCGACGGCGATGTCGTACTTGCGCCCGTCCAGCGAGGCCGTCTTGGTCAACCCGGCCACCGCGTGCTTGGTGGCGGTGTAGGCAATGGAGTTGGGCCGCGGCGTGGTGGCGGAGATCGAGCCGTTGTTGATGATCCGCCCGCCGCGCGGCGACTGGTCGCGCATCACGCGGAAGGCCTGCTGGATGCAATAGAACATGCCGTTCAGGTTGATGTCGACCACACCCTTCCACTGCTCGGCCGTCCAGTCCTCGAAGGGCCCCTGCGGATTGCCGACGCCGGCGTTGTTGAACAGCAGGTCGACGCGGCCGAAGCGCTCGACCACCGCGGCGAACAGCGCGGCCACCGATTCCTGCCGGGCCACGTCGGTGGGCACGGCGAAGGCGCGCGCGCCGGCACCGGATTCGTCGGCCACCGCTTCCAGCGGCTCCAGCCGGCGCCCGGCCAGGGCCACGCTCCAGCCGTCGGCCAGCAGCGCCAGGGCGGCGGCGCGGCCGATGCCGGAGCCCGCCCCGGTGACGATGGCGATGCGGGAGGTCTTGTCGTTCATGCGGTCTTCTCCTTGGATGCGGACCGGCGGCGCTCAGCCGCGCGGCCCCTTGTTGCTGCGCTTGTTCTTCATCTTGCCGGCGGCCTTCTTGACCGCCGACGTCAGGGCCTGGATGGGCGAGGTCGGGCGCGCGTCGCGCGCCTTGCTGCGCGACTGGCGCTTCTTGTCCGAGGCCTTGGCGGGCACGCCCGAAGGAGGCGCGACGCCCTTGTCCTTCATCGCGCGCGCCGCCAGTTCCTCGCCCTCGCGCACCAGGCGGAAGTCGATCTTGCGGCCGTCCAGGTCGACCCGGCTGACCTGCACCCGCACGCGGCTGCCGATGGCGTAGCGGATGCCGGTGCGCTCGCCGCGCAGTTCTTGGCGCGCCTCGTCGAACTTGAAGTACTCGCCGCCCAGCTCGGTGATGTGCACCAGCCCCTCGACGTACATCGCGTCCAGCGTGACGAAGATGCCGAAGGTGGTCACGGCCGTGACCACGCCGCCGTACTCCTCGCCCAGGTGCTCGCGCATGTACTTGCACTTGAGCCAGGCCTCGACGTCGCGGCTGGCCTCGTCGGCACGGCGCTCGTTGGCGCTGCAGTGCAGGCCGGCGGCCTCCCAGGCCTGCACCTCCTTGCTGTGCGGCGCCGCCGGCTTGGCCTGCCGGGCGACCGGCGCCTTCACCCGCGAGGCCAGGCGCTTGGCCAGCTTGGCGTGCGCCTCGCCCGGCGTGGGCAGCACGGGGAGCTGGTACTTCGTGTTGCCCAGGATCGCCTTGATCACGCGGTGCACCAGCAAGTCCGGATAGCGGCGGATCGGGCTGGTGAAGTGCGTGTAGGCCTCGTAGGCCAGGCCGAAGTGGCCGCTGTTGATCGGCGTGTAGATCGCCTGCTGCATCGAGCGCAGCAGCATGGTGTGGATCTGCTGCGCGTCGGGGCGCTCCTTGGTCGCCTGCGCGATGGCCTGGAACTCCGACGGGTGCGGCTCGTCGCTGATCGACATGCCCACCGCCATCGCCTTGAGGTAGTTGCGCAGGATCTCCTTCTTCTCGGGTGTGGGGCCTTCGTGCACGCGGTACAGGCCCGGGTGCTTGCCCTGCGCGATGAAGTCGGCGCTGCACACGTTGGCCGCGAGCATGGCCTCCTCGATCAGGCGGTGCGCGTCGTTGCGGATGCGCGGCACGATCTTCTCGATGCGGCCGGCGTCGTCGCAGACGATCTGCGTCTCGGTGGTCTCGAAGTCCACCGCGCCGCGCTTCTCGCGCTGCGACAGCAGCGCGCGGTACACGTCGTGCAGGTTCAGCAGGTCCTGCACCCTCTCCTGCCGCCGCATCGCCTCCGGCCCGCGCGTGTTCGCCAGGATCGCCGCCACCTCGGTGTAGGTGAAGCGGGCGTGGCTGAACATCACGGCCGGGTAGAACTGGTAGGCCTCGATCTCGCCGGCGCCCGTCACCACCATGTCGCACACCATGCACAGGCGCTCGACCTCGGGGTTGAGCGAACACAGCCCGTTGGACAGCTTCTCCGGCAGCATCGGGATCACCCGGCGCGGGAAGTACACGCTGGTGGCGCGGTCGTAGGCGTCGATGTCGATCGGCGAGCCGGTCTTCACGTAGGCGCTGACGTCGGCGATCGCCACCAGCAGGCGCCAGCCGTTCTTGGCCGACCGGCCGCGGCCGATCTTCGTCGGCTCGCAGTACACGGCGTCGTCGAAGTCGCGCGCATCCTCGCCGTCGATGGTGACCAGCGGCACGTCGGTCAGGTCCACGCGGTTGCGCTTGTCGGCGGGGCGTACCTTGTCCGGCAGCGCCTTGGCTTCCGCGAGGCAGGCCTCGGAGAACTCGTGCGGCACGCCGTACTTGCGCACCGCGATCTCGATCTCCATGCCCGGGTCGTCGATCTCGCCCAGCACCTCGGTCACACGCCCGACGGGCTGGCCGAACAGGGCCGGCGGCTCGGTGAGCTGCACCACCACCACCTGGCCCGTCTTCGCGGCGCCGGTGGCGCCCTTGGGGATCAGCACGTCCTGCCCGTAGCGCTTGTCCTCCGGCGCGACCAGCCAGATGCCGCCTTCGTGCAGCAGCCGGCCGATGATCGGCTGCTCGGGCCGCTCGATGATCTCTACCACGCGGCCCTCGGGGCGGCCGCGGCGGTCGGTGCGCACGATGCGCGCCTTGACGCGATCCTTGTGCAACACCGCGCGCATCTCGTTGGGGGGCAGGTAGATGTCGGCCTCGCCGTCGTCGCGCTGCACGAAGCCGTGCCCGTCTCGATGCCCCAACACCGTTCCTTCAATTTCTTCCAGCAGACTGCCGGAGTGGCCTGAATTTTTGATATGATCTCCTTCTGTTCTGAAACGCAGACGTTCTTGCCTTAAGCGAGAACATCAGCCCAGGTGGCGGAATTGGTAGACGCACTAGTTTCAGGTACTAGCGAGTAACATCGTGGAGGTTCGAGTCCTCTCCTGGGCACCAAACACACAAAGCCACCGGCAACCCCGGTGGCTTTTTCTTTATTCCTTCGAGCGGGAAGACGGGCGGTCACTCGAAGGGATTCTCAGACGGGCAGCGCGACGAGGTCGTGGCCCTCGGCCGCCACGATCCGCGCCCGGGTGAACTCGCCCACCTTCAGCTGCTTGCTGATCTTCTCGGGCGGCAGCAGGCGCACGATGCCGTCGATCTCGGGCGCATCCGCATAGCTGCGGCCCACCCCGCCCCGCCGCCCCATCGCCGGCGCCGAATCCACCAGCACCTGCATGTTCGCGCCGATGCGGCGCTTCAGGCGCTCGGCCGACACGACCTCGGCCACCTCCATGAACCGGGCGCGGCGCGCCTCACGCTCGGCCTCCGGCAGCATGCCGGGCAGCTCGTTGGCGGTAGCACCCTCCACAGGGCTGTAGGCGAAGCAGCCGGCGCGATCGATGCCCGCCTCTCGCACGAAGTCGAGCAGGTGCTCGAACTCCGCTTGCGTCTCGCCCGGGAAGCCGGCGATGAAGGTGCTGCGGATCACCAGCTCGGGGCACATCTCGCGCCAGCGCGCGATGCGCTCCAGGTTCTTCTCGCCGCTGGCCGGGCGTTTCATGCGCCGCAGCACATCGGGGTGGCTGTGCTGGAAAGGCACGTCCAGGTACGGCAGCACGCGGCCTTCGGCCATCAGCGGGATGACCTCGTCCACGCTCGGGTACGGGTATACGTAGTGCAGCCGCACCCAGGCGCCGTAGGGCTCGGCGATCTCGCCCAACGTGCGCACCAGCTCCAGCATGCGCGTCTTGACCGGCTTGCCGTCCCAGAAGCCGGTGCGGTACTTCAGGTCGACGCCGTAGGCCGAGGTGTCCTGGCTGATCACCAGCAGCTCCTTCACGCCGCCCTCGAACAGCGCGCGCGCCTCCTTCAGCACGTCGCCCACCGGCCGCGACACCAGGTCGCCGCGCATCGAGGGGATGATGCAGAAGGTGCAGCGGTGGTTGCAGCCCTCGCTGATCTTCAGGTAGGCGTAGTGCTTCGGCGTGAGCTTGATGCCGGCCGGCGGCACCAGATCCACGAAGGGGTCGTGCGGCTTGGGCAGGTTGGCGTGGACGGCGTCCATCACCTCCTGCGTCGCGTGCGGGCCGGTCACCGCCAGCACGCTGGGGTGCATCTGCTGCACCAGGTTGCCGCCGTCCTGCCCGGCCTTGGCGCCCAGGCAGCCGGTGACGATCACCCGCCCGTTCTCCGCCAGCGCCTCGCCGATGGTGTCCAGGCTCTCCTTCACGGCGTCGTCGATGAAGCCGCAGGTGTTCACGATGACGATGTCCGCGCCCTCGAAGGTCTTGGACGTGCTGTAGCCCTCGGCACTGAGCTGGGTGAGGATGAGTTCCGAATCGGTCAGCGCCTTGGGACAGCCCAGGCTGACGAAGCCGACCTTGGGCGCTGCGGCGGCCGGCGGGCTGGTTCGTTCGGGGGAGGCAACTTCGCTCATCGCGCTATTGTCCCAGTTCCGGGGCGCCCCGGCCCGATGGCGCCCCGCCCGCGCGGGGTGTTCAGGGCCGCTTGATGCCGAAGGCGCCGAGGACCTGCTCGGTGTTCTTCTGCATCTGCTCCTGCATCTGCAGGAAGACGTTCTTGGACTGCTCGACGTAGCTGCCCATCAGCCCCTGCAGCATGGGCGACTGCATCGACATGAAGCGGGCCCACATCTCGGGCGTGAGGCTCTGCGCCTTCTCGGCCAGTTGGGCCTGCACCTCGGTCATGGCCTGGATGTTCTTCTCCAGGTACGGCGCCATGAAGCCCTGCATCGCGTGGCCGTAGAAGCGGATGATGCTGGCCAGCACCTGCTCGGTGAACATCGGCGCGCCGCCCGCCTCTTCCTCCAGGATGATCTGCAGCAGGATGCTGCGCGTGAGGTCGTCGCCGGTCTTCGCGTCGCGCACCACGAAGGGCGCGTTCTCCATCACCAGTTGCTTGACCTCGGCCAGCGTGATGTACGCCGAGGTGTCGGTGTCGTAGAGCCTGCGGTTGGGGTACTTCTTGATGACGCGCTGCGGCGACTTGGAAGCGCCCTTCTTGCTCTGCACTGCTCACTCCTTGCGGCGCCCGCTGGTGGGGCGGTCCGGATCATTCTAGGAAGCGGTATTGCTGCACCGCGCCAAGGTTTACCCTGACCGGCCCGGCCCGCCTCAGGGGGTGGTGGCGTACTCCGCGCCGCAGCTGCGGCACCGGCCCGTTTCGGTGATGCCGTCGCCGGCGCGGTGGAAGCTCAGCAGGTGCTTAAAGCCGCCGAACACCCAGCAGCGCGGGCAGTGCTCCTGGCCGGCCACCGGCAGGTAGGCGCGCGCCCGCTGCTCGGCGCGCTCGCGCGTTACGGCGGCGCCGTGGCTCTCCGCGCGCAGCACGTCCTCGGCCGCCATGGTGTCGACGCGGCCCGCGGCCCGGTCGTTCATGCCGTAGACCGCGCGCGCGAACTCCAGCGGCGCCTGGCGCATGAGCGCCGCCAGGCGCGATTCCACGGCCTGGAGCTGCGGAGCGTCGATGGAAGTCATGGACTGCGAAAAGTACGGATCGGGCGGCATGCGCATGCCGGCGTCAAGGTACCACAAGCCAGGTGCCGTCTCCAGACAATGCGCCGCGCGCGAGGGACCGGGTCCTGCCTCCCGCGAGGGAGGCCTCTGGAGGCGAAGGGAGAGAGGAAATTGGTAGGCGCGATTGGACTCGAACCAACGACCCCCACCATGTCAAGGTGGTGCTCTAACCAGCTGAGCTACGCGCCTAAGGGTGTTCGAGAAGTGAGATTGTAGCAGGAAGAACGCGGCCTTCTTCGGGCCGCGCCCCTCTCTTTCCGTTTCTGCTCAGCGCCGGCGCGCCCAACGCACGCCCGGCACGTTCGCCACGACGCCCAGCACCTGCGCCAGGCGGCTCGTGTCGGTGATCTCGATGGTGAAGGTCATCCATGCCGTGCCGCGCACCGACTGCGTCTGCACGCCGATGACGTTCATCTTCTCGCGGGCGAAGACGTCCGAGATGTCGCGCAGCAGCCCCTGCCGGTCGGCCGCCTCGACCGCCACGTCGACGGCATAGACCGAGTCGCCGGCGCCGGCCTTGGGCTTGCCCCACTCCACCTCGATCACGCGCTCGCGGTTGCGGTTGGCCATGTGCCGGAAGGTGCTGCAGTCGGCACGGTGCACGCTCACGCCATGGCCGCGCGTGACGAAGCCGCGGATCGCGTCCGGCGGCGCGGGCCGGCAGCACTTGGCCAGTTGCGTCATCAGCGACGAGACGCCGACCACCAGCACGCCGCCCTTGCTGCCCTGCTCGCTGCCGCGCGGCTTGCGCACCAGGGGCACGTCGTCGGCCGGCGGCGCGGCCTCCTGCGGGCGCAGCAGGTTCTCGATGTTGCGCAGGGAGAACTCGTCCTTGCCCACCACCTCGAACAGCTGGTCGGCCGAGCGGAAGCCCAGTTGCGAGGCCAGGTCGTCGAGCTTGAGCGCCGTCCTGCCTTCCCGCTGCAGCAGCCGCTCCACCGCCTCGCGGCCGCGGGCGACGGTCTCCTGCGTCGCCTGCGCGTTGAACCAGGCCCGCACCTTGGCGCGTGCGCGCTGGCTGGCCAGGTAGGCCAGGTCCGGGTTGAGCCAGTCGCGCGAGGGGCCGCCCTCCTTGGCCGCGATGACCTCCACCGTCTGCCCGTTCTGCAGCGGCGTGTTCAGCGGCACCATCGCGCCGTCGACCCGCGCGCCGCGGCAGCGGTGGCCCAGTTGCGTGTGGACGGTGTATGCGAAGTCCACCGGCGTGGCGCCCTGCGGCAGCTCGACGATGGCGGCATCGGGCGTGAGCACGTAGATGCGGTCGTCGAACAGCCCCTTGCCCTGGTCGCCGCCGGCGAGGTCGCGTTCCCAGGCCAGCAGCTGGCGCAGCACGGCGATCTTGGCGTCGTACTCGCCGCCGGCCCACACCCCGGCGTAGCCGCGCGGTCCGGCCTCCTTGTAGGCCCAGTGCGCGGCCACGCCGTGCTCGGCGTGCTCGTGCATCTGCTCCGTGCGGATCTGGATCTCGATGGGCTTGCCGGCCTGCCCGTTCGCCACCTCGCGTACCACCGTGTGCAGCGACTGGTAGCCGTTGGCCTTGGGCCGGGCGATGTAGTCGTCGAACTCCTCGACGATGGGCTGGAAGTGCGAATGCACCCAGGCCAGCACCGCGTAGCAGTCCTTCACGTCGGTCACGATGACACGCAGCGCCAGGATGTCGAACACCTGGCCGAAGTCCAGCGACTTGCCGCGCATCTTCTTGACGATGCTGTAGATGTTCTTCGGCCGTCCCTGCACGGTGGCGGTGATGCCCTGCGCCGCCAGTTCGCGCTCCAGGCGCTCGCGCAGCTGCGCCACGTAGCCCTCGCGCTCCACGCGCTTCTCGTCCAGGAGGCGCGCGATGAGCTTGTAGGTCTCGGGCTCCAGGAAGCGGAAGGACAGGTCCTCGATCTCCCACTTCACCTGCCAGATGCCCAGCCGGTTGGCCAGCGGCGCGAAGACCTGCAGCGACTCGCGCGCCAGGCTCTCGGGCACCGGCGTCCTGGAGGCCGCCGCATGCCGCAGCGTCTGCAGGCGCGAGGCCAGGCGCAGCATCACCACCCGCAGGTCGCGCGAGAAGGCGAGCAGCATCTTGCGCACGTTCTCCGTCTGCGCGCCGGCGTCCTGGTGGGCGGTGACGACCGAACGGGTCTGCTTCTGCACCTGCACCAGCTTGGTGGTCTCCACCGCCAGCGCGGCGAAGTTGTCGCCGAAGACCTTGGCGATGACTTCCTGCGGCCGGTTCAGGTGCTGGCAGGAATAGACCAGGTAGGTCGCCGCCTGCATGGCCTCGGAGCCGCCCATGGAGGCGACGATGGCCGCGACCGCATCGGCGTGGGCCAGGGTGTTCTCGCCGGTGTCGAGGAATTCGCCCTCGATCAGCGGCGCGGCGAAGGCGCGGGCCCGCTCCAGCATGTTCGCAATCGCCGGCTGCCCCTGCGCGGTGGCGGCGGACAGCGCATGCTCGGCCGGCGCCGGCCGGGTGGTCGTCTCGGTCATCGAGCGCACGTCGCCCTCATCGCTCCAGCAGGAAGGACGCGACGGCCCCGCTCTGCGCCGGATCGATCAGCGTCGGCGCGTGGCCGACCCCGGCGAACTCGACCAATCGCGCACGCGGGCCGCGCTGCGTCATGGCCTGCGCGGTGGCCGGCGAGAGCAGATCGGACTGCGCGCCGCGCAGCAGCAGCGTGGGCACGCGGATGGCGTCGTACAGGGCCCATGCGGCCTGCTCGGCCTGCGCGGCGATCTCGGGCGTGAGCGCACGGATCGGCTCGGCGATGGCCGGGTCGTAGTGCAGCACCACGCCATCGCCGCCCTCGCCTGTGCCAGGCTCCTGCTTGCGCCGGCCGTCGGCGCTGCGCTCGCCCGCCGGCACGACCATCGGCCGCGTCAGCGCCAGCCACTGCTCGGGCGTGTGGGGGCCGAAGCCGGTAGAAATCGACCACAGCGCATCGGCCGCGGCCTGCACGTCCGGGTAGCGTCCGCCGCGGCCGACATACGAGGCGATGCGCGCGATGGCGGCGGCCTCGATCGCCGGCCCCACGTCGTTGAGCACGAGCCGGCGCACCGGCGCCGGCAGCGGCAGGTCCTTCGCGCCCGCCAGCACCATGCCGATCAGCCCGCCCATGCTGGTGCCCACGACGTCGAGTGCACCGATCGGGGCCTCGGCCTGCAGCGCCGCGAGCAGCGCCAGCACGTCGCCGGCGTACTGCGGCACCTGGTAGCCCTGCGGATCGCGCAGCCAGTCGCTGCGGCCGCGGCCGACGATGTCCGGGCAGACGACGCGCAGCGGCCCGTGCACCTGCGCCAGCAGCACGCGCGCCAGCGTGTCGAAGTCGCGGCCCTGGCGCGTCAGGCCGTGCATGCACACGACGACGTGCGCCGCGGCGGGATCGCCCGGGCTGCTGTTCCATTGCCAGTACGCCATGCGATGACCGCCCTGCCCGTCGGGGCAGTTCACGAAATCGAGCCTGGGTTCAGTCATTCGAAGGGTCCGTCTTGCTGCGGATAATGGGCCGGTTCATCGTAATTGATCCGGAGTTCTCGCATCATGCTCAAAGGCAAAACCGCCCTCGTCACCGGCTCCACCAGCGGCATCGGACTCGGCATCGCCAAGGCCCTGGCGCAGCAGGGCGCCCACATCGTCCTCAACGGCTTCGGCGACTCGGCCGCGCCGAGGGCCGAGATCGAGAAGCTGGGCGTGCGCGCCGAGTACCACGGCGCCGACATGAGCAAGCCTTCGGAGATCGAGGACATGATGAAGTTCGCGGCCGCCAAGTTCGGCCGCGTGGATGTGCTGGTCAACAACGCCGGCATCCAGCACGTGGCGAAGGTGGAGGACTTTCCGCCCGAGAAGTGGGACGCCATCATCGCCATCAACCTCTCCAGCGCCTTTCACACCACGCGCCTGGCCGTTCCCGCCATGCGCGAGGCCAACTGGGGCCGCGTGATCAACATCGCCTCGGCCCACGGCCTGGTCGCCTCGGCGCAGAAGTCGGCCTACGTGGCGGCCAAGCACGGCATCGTGGGCCTGACCAAGGCGGTGGCACTGGAAACGGCCGCCACCGGCGTGACCTGCAACGCCATCTGCCCCGGCTGGGTGCTGACGCCGCTGGTGCAGAAGCAGATCGACGACCGCGCGGCGCGCGAAGGCATTCCGGTCGAGCAGGCGCAGCGCGAACTGCTCGGCGAGAAGCAACCTTCGCTGCAGTTCACCACGGTGGAACAGCTCGGCGGCCTGGCGGTGTTTCTGTGCTCGCCTGCCGCCGACCAGGTGCGCGGCGTGGCCTGGCAGGTGGACGGCGGCTGGACGGCCCAGTGAAGGCCGGGCCGGCAGCTTCCTCTACTTGAGCTGCACCGAGCCCGAGACGTCGATGGTCACCGCCGTCGTGCCGGCTTCCACCGGCACCGGCGCGTCGGACGAGAAGGACTTGGCGGCCGCAGCCATCACGCGCGGCTGCACCGGCCCGCCGTGGCTGGAATTGACCGACACCTCGCGCAGCGAATAGCCCGAGAAGCCGAAGCCGCGGGCCAGCTCGTCGGCCTTGCGCCGGAAGTTCTCGATGGCCAGCTGCTGCGCCTCGGCCTCCGACTTCTGGCGCTGCTCGCGGCTGAGGGCGAAGCCCACGTGGCTCACGGTCAGGGTGTCGATGCGCGAGGCGGTGCGCGTGATGCGGGCGAAGTCACGCCCTTCGAGGATCAACTGGGCGCTGCCCTGCCAGCCGCTGATCTTGCCCTCCCGGCTGTAGCGGGGGCTGAGGCTGAAGTTGCCGGTGCGTACGTCGAGCTGGCCCGGCTGGGCTTCCTTCTTGGCCTGCGCCAGCGCCGCGTCGAGCGCGCTGCGCACCTGGGACTGCACGGTCGCCGCGTCCGCGCCGTCGCGCGTGGTGCCGAGCGTCATGTTCAGCAGGTCCTGCTGGACCTCGACCGTGCCGCTGGCGGACAGCTGCAGCACGTTCTGCGGCGGGGTCCACGGGACGTTCTGGGCGGCCGCCGCACCGGCGGCAGCCAGCGCGGCGCAGACCGCGATCAGCTTCATGGCATTCAAATTCAAGACAGGCTCTCCCTGAAGTGGGTGTGGATGGCTGGATACGGGAAGGGAACGGCGCGGCCCGGCGCCGCGCCGGCTCACTGCCGCGAGTTGGACGCCCAGGGCCAGAAGACGCGCCAGCCGCTGCCGGCCGGCTGTCCGCTGCCGCCGGACGATACCGCCGGGCCGGACTCGGCCGTCTGCGTCGCCTCGTTGCGGGCCGCCCATTCGCTGCGCAGTTGCTCGCGCAACTGCGCCCTCTCGGCCGCCGTCAGCCGGCGCCCGGCCATGGCCTCGTCGGCGCGGATCTGCTCGCGCTGCTCGGCGCGGTGGTCGGCCACGGCGCGCCGCACGTCCAGGCGGTCGGGCTGGCCCGCACGCAGCCATTGCGCACCCGCTGCCAGGGGCGCGGCGACGGCGGCAAGGCACAGCAGACGCAGAATGACGGAACGGGGCATCGGCTCAGGCATCCATTGAAAAGCCTGACACTGTGCCACCCCAACGTGTCGCTTCGGCAAGGCGGGCGCGAGCGTGCGCAAGTTTTGTAACTTAGTGTCAGACAACACCGATTTCGCGGCAGACGTCAGAAGAACGCCTTCAGAATCGCCGCTGTTACAAATTCATCTCTCGGAACTGTTGCTCCAATGACTCAAGCACCCGCCCGAACCGACAAGATCGTCATCGTCGATGACGACGCCCGCATCCGCGACCTGCTGCGCCGCTACCTGACCCAGGAAGGCTTCGAGGTCATCGTGGCGGAAGACGGCAAGGCGCTCAACCGCATCCTGCTGCGCGACACGGTGGACCTGATCGTGCTCGACCTGATGATGCCCGGCGAGGACGGCCTGTCGGTGTGCCGCCGCCTGCGCGCCGCCAACGACCGCACCCCGATCATCATGCTCACCGCCAAGGGCGAGGACGTGGACCGCATCGTCGGCCTGGAGGTCGGCGCCGACGACTACCTGGGCAAGCCCTTCAACCCGCGCGAGCTGCTGGCGCGCGTGCATGCGGTGCTGCGCCGCCGCCCACCGCAGGAGGCGCCCGGCGCCCCCTCGACCGAAAACGAGATGGTCAGCTTCGGCCCCTTCGAGTTCGACCTGGGTTCGCGCACGCTCAAGAAGGACGGCGAGGAGCTCTCGCTGACCACCGGCGAGTTCGCCATGCTCAAGGCGCTGGTGCGCCACCCGCGCCAGCCGCTGTCGCGCGAGAAGCTGGCGCAACTGGCGCGCGGCCGCGAGTTCGAGCCCTTCGACCGCAGCCTGGATGTGCAGATCTCGCGTCTGCGCAAGCTGATCGAGTCCGACGCCGCCGCGCCGCGCTACATCCAGACGGTGTGGGGTGTCGGCTACGTGTTCGTGCCGGACGGCACGGCGTGACGCATCGTGTCGGCCGTCGCCGGCCCTGATACGACGCAGCCCAGCCCGTTGGCTGAGGACACGGCGTCGGTCACCCTGCCCACGCCGCTGGAGATGCGGCCGCACCGCGGCCGCCGCCGGCGCCTGCGGCTGGGCTTCAGCCTGTTCTGGCGCACCTTCTTCCTGCTGGCGCTGCTGCTGATGGGCTGCATCTTCGTGTGGCTGCAGACCTTCCGTTCGCTGGAGGACGAGCCGCGCTCCGTGCAGACGGCGCACCAGATCGCCTCGCTGGTCAACCTCACGCGCGCGGCGCTGGTCTATTCGGACGCCATCACCCGCGTCTCGCTGATCAAGACGCTGGCCGACCAGGAGGGCGTGCGCATCCTGCCGCGCGAGCCGCACGACCGCTTCGAGGCCTACACCCAGGGCACGCTGGACCGCCGCGCGACGGAGGAGCTGGTGGACCGCCTGGGCGAAGGCACGGTGATCGCCAGCCGCGTCAACGACGAGCCGGGCCTGTGGATCGGCTTCGCGATCGACTCCGACAACTACTGGCTGCTGCTGGACCCAGCGCGCTTTTCGCGCGTGGGCGGCCGCACCTGGCTGACCTGGCTGATCACGGCCGTGGCGCTGTCGCTGGCCGGCTCGGCGCTGATCACGCGCTTCATCAACCGGCCGCTCAAGCAGCTGTCGCGCGCCACCACGCAGGTGCGCGAGGGCGAGTACGAGGCGCACCGGCTCGACGAGCACGCGCGCACCAAGGAGATCCGCGACGTCAACGTCGGCTTCAACCGCATGGCCGACCAGCTCGCCAAGATCGAGCAGGACCGCGCCGTGATGCTGGCCGGCATCTCGCACGACCTGCGCACGCCGTTGGCGCGCCTGCGGCTGGAAACCGAGATGAGCGTGGCCGACGAGGACGCGCGCGCCCACATGGCCGCCGACATCGCGCAGCTGGACGCCATCATCGACAAGTTCCTCGACTACGCGCGGCCCGACCACGTGCAGTTCCTGCCGGTGCTGCTGCGCGACGTGATCGACGCCAGCATCTTCAGCGTGCAGGACTACGACGACGTGGAGATCAAGGTCGAGGTGGACCCGGAGCTGGCCGTGATGGCCGACGAGGTGGAGCTGATCCGCGTGATCTCCAACCTGGTGGAGAACGCCCGTCGCTACGGCAGGACCCCCGGCACCGAGGTCGCGCAAATCAACATCCAGGCCCAGGCGCACAACGACGCGGTGCTGCTGAAGGTGCGCGACCACGGCCCGGGCGTGCCGCAGTCGCTCCTGGTGCAGCTGACCAAGCCCTTCTTCCGCGGCGACGCGGCGCGCACCTCGGCGGCCGGCGCCGGGCTGGGGCTGTCGATCGTGGCCAAGAACATCGAGCGCATGGGCGGCAGCTTCGCGCTGACGAGCACGCCGGGACGCGGCTTCGCGGCCCACATGCGGCTGCAGCGCGCCGCCACCAGCCAGGCGGTGGCGGCGAAGAAGCAGAAGGCCGAAGGCAAGACGGCCCGGATGGCGTGAGCCTCAGCGGTGCAGCAGCACCGCGGCGCGCGCCTCCATCGCGCGGCCCTCGCCCACCGGGCCGAGCTTCTCGGCCGTCTTGGCCTTCACGTTGACCTGGCCGGCATCGAGGTCGAGCACATGCGCCAGCCGCGCGCACATGGCCGGGATGTGCGGCGCCAGCTTCGGCGCCTGCGCGATGACGGTGCTGTCGACGTTGCCGATCTGCCAGCCGGCGGCGCGCACGCGCCGCGCCGCCTCGGCCAGCAGCACCATCGAGTCGGCGCCGCGGAACTGCGGGTCGGTGTCGGGGAAATGGCGGCCGATGTCGCCGAGCGCCGCGGCGCCGAGCAGCGCGTCGGTGATCGCATGGGCCAGCACGTCGGCATCGGAATGGCCGACGAGGCCCTTGTCGTGCGCGATCTCGACGCCGCCCAGCACCAGGCGGCGGCCTTCGGCGAGCTGGTGGACGTCCCAGCCCTCGCCGATGCGGATGGAGAAGGGGGCGGCAGGCGCGGATTCGGTCATGGGATGCGGCGCGCCCCGGCGGTGGTGGCGCGCGCGGCAAGCACGGCCTCGGCCAGGGCGAAGTCCTCGGGATAGGTGATCTTGAAGTTCTGCGCGCTGCCCGGCACCAGGCGCGGCGCCAGGCCGGCGGCTTCGATGGCGCCGGCCTCGTCGGTGATGGCGTCGCCGGCTTGCGCCAGCGCCTCGGCCAGCGTGCCCAGGCGGAACATCTGGGGCGTCTGCGCCAGCCACTTGCCGGCCCGCGGCAGCGTGCCTGCCACGCGGCCCTCGGGTGTGGCCGCCTTGAGCGTGTCGGGCAGCGGCAGCGCCAGCAGGCCGCCCACCGGGTCGTCGGTGCAGTCGGCCACCAGCCGCTCGACCAGCGCCGGCGTGACCAGGCAGCGCGCGGCGTCGTGGACCAGCACCCAGTCCTGCGCGCCGGCGCCCGCTGCGGCCAGCGCGCGCAGGCCGTTCGCCACCGTGGCAGCGCGGGTGGCGCCGCCCACGCGCAGCAGCCGCTCGCCGGCGTGGGGAAAGTCCGGCAGCACCTGTTCGACGAGCGCGTCGTCCGGCGCCACCACCAGCGCCAGCGTCGCCAGCCGATGGCCCAGCGCGCGGAACGCCTCGACGGTGTGCGCCACGATCGGCCGCCCGGCCAGCGGCGCGTACTGCTTGGGCCCGGCCGCGCCGGCGCGCGCACCCACGCCGGCACACGGAACGAGCACATGCAGACGGGGTGCGGACATGGATGGATGCGAGGGTTGGCGCGGGGCGGCAAGCCCTGCGGAAAGAGGGGCGCCATTCTAGAATCGGGCTTCTCACACCCCTCGCCCCCACGGCGCGGGGTGTTTGTCATTTCCCGCACCGATGCAACTCCCCACCCTCCTTCCCGGCAAGCGCTTCACGCTGCCGCGCCCGCCGGCCTCCGGCGACGCGCTGCTGCTGGCGCGGCTGGCCGAGCGCGAGCAGCAGCACGGCCGCCTCGTCGCCCTCTTCACGGCCGAGGCCACCGACACCCAGCGCCTGCTCGACGAGATCGCCTTCTTCGCGCCCGGCCTGCGCTGCGCCGTCTTCCCCGACTGGGAGACGCTGCCCTACGACAGCTTCTCACCGCACCAGGACCTGATCAGCGAGCGGCTGGCGACGCTGTGGCGCATCTCGCAGCGCGAGGTGGACGTGGTGCTGGTGCCGGCCACCACGGCGCTGTACCGCCTGGCGCCGCCGGCCTTCCTGGCCGGCTACACCTTCCAGTTCAAGACCGGGCAGAAGCTCGACGAAGCGAAGTTCAAGGCCCAGCTCACGCTGGCCGGCTACAGCCACGTCACGCAGGTGGTCAGCCCCGGCGAATACGCGGTGCGCGGCGGGTTGATCGACCTGTTCCCGATGGGCTCGCCGCAGCCCTTCCGCGTCGACCTGTTCGACGACGAGATCGACTCCATCCGCACCTTCGACCCGGACTCGCAGCGCAGCCTGTACCCGGTGCCCGAGGTGCGCCTGCTGCCCGGCCGCGAGTTCCCGATGGACGACGAGGCGCGCGCGCGCTTCCGCGCCCGCTGGCGCGAGTTGCTGGAGGGCGACCCGACCAAGAGCCGCATCTACAAGGACATGGGCAACGGCGTCGCCACCGCCGGCATCGAGTACTACCTGCCGCTGTTCTTCGACGAGACGGCCACAGTGTTCGACTACCTGGGCGCGGCCAGCACGCTGGTGCTGCACGGCGACCTGGAGGCGGCCTTCCAGCACTTCTGGCAGGACACGCGCGAGCGCTACCGGCTGGTGCAGGGCGACCCGGAGCGGCCTGCGCTGCCGCCGGAGGCGCTGTTCCTGTCGGCGGAGCAGTTCTACGGCAAGTCCAAGGCGCATCCGCAACTCGCTGTCCGCACCCCCTCCCCCGTTCGCGCTGAGCCTGTCGAAGCGCCTGGCCCGGCTTCGACAAGCTCAGCCCGAACGGTGGGGGAGGAATCCACATCCGCCTACGCCGAGTTCGAATCGCTGCCGCCCCTGGCCGTCTCGCGCGGCGCCGACGACCCGCTCACCCGCCTGAAGGAACACATCGCCCGCACCCCGCACCGCGTGCTGGTGCTGGCCGAGAGCGACGGCCGGCGCGAGAGCCTGCTGGACTTCCTGCGCGCCAGCGGCGTCAGCCCGCCGGCCTTCGACTCGCTGGCGGAGTTCGAGGAAGCGGAAGGCGAGAAGACCGGCATCGCCACCGCGGCCATCGCGGCCGGCTTCGCCTGGAACGAGGCCGGCATCGACTTCGTCACCGAGACCGAGCTGTTCGCCACCGGCCCCACCACACGCCGCCGCGGCAAGCGGCAGGAGGCGACCAGCGACGTCGATGCGCTGATCAAGGACCTGTCGGAGCTGAAGGTGGGCGACCCGGTCGTGCACAGCGCGCACGGCATCGGCCGCTACCGCGGGCTGGTCAACATGGACCTGGGCTCGAAGAACGCCGACGGCACGCCGGCCCTGCAGGAGATGCTGCACCTGGAGTACGCGGACAAGGCGACGCTGTACGTGCCGGTGTCGCAACTGCACCTGGTCAGCCGCTACACCGGCGTGAGCGCCGACGAGGCGCCGCTGCACAAACTGGGCAGCGGCCAGTGGGAAAAGGCCAAGCGCAAGGCCGCCGAGCAGGTGCGCGACGCCGCCGCCGAACTGCTGAACATCTACGCCCGCCGCGCCGCGCGCGAGGGCTTCGCCTTCCGCTTCTCGGCGGCCGACTACGAGGTCTTCGCCAACGACTTCGGCTTCGAGGAAACAGCCGACCAGAAGGCCGCGATCCACGCCGTCATCCAGGACATGGTCTCGCCTCGCCCGATGGACCGCCTGGTCTGCGGCGACGTCGGCTTTGGCAAGACCGAGGTGGCGCTGCGCGCGGCCTTCGTGGCGGTGACGGGCGGCAAGCAGGTGGCCTTCCTCGCGCCGACCACGCTGCTGGCCGAGCAGCACCACCAGACGCTGGTGGACCGCTTCTCCAAGTGGCCGGTGAAGGTGGCGGAGATGAGCCGCTTCCGCTCCGGCAAGGAGATCGCAGCCGCCGCCAAGGGGCTGGCCGACGGCAGCGTGGACATCGTGGTCGGCACGCACAAGCTGCTCTCCGGATCGGTCAAGTTCAAGAACCTGGGCCTGCTCATCATCGACGAGGAGCACCGCTTCGGCGTGCGCCACAAGGAGGCGATGAAGGCGCTGCGCGCCGAGGTGGACGTGCTCACCCTCACCGCCACGCCGATCCCGCGCACGCTGGGCATGGCGCTCGAAGGCCTGCGCGACCTCTCCGTGATCGCCACTGCGCCGCAGCGCCGCCTCGCCATCAAGACCTTCGTGCGCAACGAAGGCACCGGCGTGATCCGCGAGGCGGTGCTGCGCGAGCTGAAGCGCGGCGGCCAGTGCTACTTCCTGCACAACGAGGTCGAGACCATCGAGAACCGGCGCCAGAAGCTGGAGCAGATCCTGCCCGAGGCGCGCATCGCCGTCGCCCACGGCCAGATGCCCGAGCGCGAGCTGGA
>Ga0164243_10001380_pt1 | contig 41201 bp, 37 predicted proteins | sample OricompcompostOP_FD_108781 | JGI IMG/M metagenome (GOLD analysis project Ga0164243, IMG submission 108781) | Organic Plus compost microbial communities from Emeryville, California, USA - Original compost - Organic plus compost (OP) | ecosystem: Engineered > Solid waste > Mixed feedstock >... | reverse complement strand
TCGGCCGCACGTCTCGCCGACGATGCGCCCCGTCTCCGTCGAACCCGTGAATGAGATGACCGGAATGAGCGGATGATTCACGATCGCCGCGCCGACGGTCTCGCCGGTGCCGTGCAGGAGCTGGATCACCTCCGGCGGCAGCCCCGCCTCGAGCATGATCTCCACGAGCGTCGCGCCGGTGTGAGGAACGTCTTCGGCCGGTTTGAAGATGCACGCGTTCCCGCAGAGCAGCGCGGGGAACATCTTCCACGTCGGGATGGCCATCGGAAAGTTGAACGGCGTGATGATGCCGCAGATGCCGATCGGCCGGCGGAAGCTCATCGCCCACTTGTTCCGCATCTCGCTCGGCACGGTGTGTCCGAACAGGCGGCGTCCCTCGGTCGCGGCGTAGTACGCGGTGTCGATGCCTTCCTGCACGTCGCCGCGCGTCTCGGTGAGCGGCTTGCCCATCTCGCGCGTCATGAGGTCGGCGATCTCCTCCTTCCGCTTCGTCATGATGTCGCCGATGCGCCGCAGCACGTCGCCGCGCGCCGGCGCCGGCGTCGCGCGCCAGAGCTCGAAGCCGCGCTTCGCGGATTCGACCGCGCGCTCGAGGTCCGCCGACCCCGAGAGGGGGAACCGCCCGATCACGTCGGACACGTCCGCCGGATTGGCGTTCTCGAAGTACTCACCGCCGATGGGCGGCACCCAGTCGCCGCCGACGAAGTTCTTGAAGGTTTTCATATTTCTGGAATGAGGAAACGAATTCCGGCTACTGGCAGGACCAGGTCGACGGATGATTCAGGTCGGGCTTGGCATACCCGACCCTTGGCAGCACTTCGAGGGAGCCGAGGACCAGCCCCCACAAGATGAGCAGGAGGGAAAGGGCGTGCGCGCGGCTGGCGCGATGGCGCCACGTCCAGACGGAACTCCAGACGCCGCTCGTGATCACCACGGCGACGGCACCCAGATAGGCGAAGAGGCCAGGCCCGCAGCGCGATGGGTAGGGCCAGACGAGCATGCCGAGGCCGAGCGCGACGCTGAGCATCAGACGCGCGTAGACCGCCCACGAGCTCGTCCCGCGTTCGCCCGCACCAACCGGCGGCTCCGCGCGCCCCGGCTTTGCCGAGGGCGCGCCCGCGGCCTTCGCCGGTACATTGGCCCCACTCAGCGAAGAGAGCTGCTCGTCCGACAGCGAGCCGAGCTGCTTGTCGATCTTCGCCATTTCCTTGTCCCAATCGCGATCGGCCATCAGCCCACGGTCTCCCTGGTCAAGCCATACCGCTCGATCTTCTTGTACAGATTCGAGCGTGGCATGTCGAGCGCCCGCGCCGTCTCCGAGACGTTCCAATCATAGACCCGAAGCTTGGCCAGCAGGAAGGCGCGTTCCGCGGCGTGCTTGAACTCCTCGAAGGTCTTGCAGTCGAGCAGCGAGCCCAACCCGCCCTGATCGGGATCGCGCCGGCCCACGAGTCGCGCGACGTCATCGCCGGAGATGCGCGGGCCCGAGGACAGAATCAGCAGACGCTCGATCGTGTTGCGCAGCTCGCGCACGTTGCCCGGCCAGTCCAACTGCGCGAGGCGGTCGATCGCCTCGGGGGCGATCGCGCGGGGCGCCACGCCTTCGCGGCTCGTGAGAAGATTCACGAAGTGCACGACGAGCGACGGAATGTCCTCGCGCCGCTCGCGCAGTGGTGGAACGTGAATCGGCACGACGTTCAGGCGATAGAACAGATCCTCGCGGAACCGCCCCTCGGCGATCTCGGTCTCGAGATTCTTGTTCGTCGCCGCGAGCACCCGGACGTCGACCTCCACCGGCTTGCTGCCGCCGATCCGCGTGACCACGCCGTCCTGCAACACGCGCAGCACCTTCGCCTGCGCGTTCAGGCTCATGTCGCCGATCTCGTCGAGGAAGAGGGTGCCGCCGTGCGCCTGCTCGAACTTCCCCGCCCGATCGTTCACCGCTCCCGTGAACGAGCCCTTCACGTGGCCGAACAGCTCGCTCTCGATCAACTCGCTTGGGATGGCCGCGCAGTTGACCTCGATGAACGGACCTCCCGCCCGGTTCGACTGCTGATGGATCGCGCGCGCGACGAGTTCCTTGCCCGTGCCGTTCTCGCCGGTGATGAGCACCCGCGCCGGAGTCTTCGCGACGCGCTCGATCTTGTCGATCACGCCGCGGATCGCGTACGACTTGCCGACGATCTCATATCGCGACTGGATCGTTTCCCGCAGCCTCGCGTTCTCCGCGTGCAGATCGAGATGGGCCAGCGCGTTCCGGAGCGTGACGAGAATGCGGTCGGTGTCGAGCGGCTTCTCCAGGATGTCGTAGGCGCCCAGCTGCGTCGCCTCGACCGCGGTCTGGATGGTCGCGTGTCCGCTGATCATCACGACGATCGCGCTCGGGTCGATCTCCTTGATCTTCTTGAGAGCTTCGACGCCGTCGATCCCCGCCATCTTCACGTCGAGGAACACCAGGTCAGGCCGCTGCTTCTGATACTCGGCGATGCCGTCGACCGCGTTGCCGACCGCGCGCACCTCGTAGCCCTCGAACTCGAGGAGCTGGCCGAGGGCCGCGCGGATCCCCTGCTCGTCGTCGACGATGAGAATGCGCCGCGGGGTCATCGGCCGTGACTCCGTGCGGCCGCCCGTCGCATCGTCGGCCGGAGAATCGGGATGGGCATCATTTCACGTTCTTGTACAAGGTGATCTTGCCGTTCGCCACACGAATGTCGCCGACGTACTGGGGGAGAGGCAACGGCATGGCGTCCGCGGCCACGCCCTCGTGCTTCGGACCGCGATCCACACTGCGCAGCAGCGTCGAGATCATGCCATGTGGGATCGCCAGACCACGGATCTTCGCCTCCTGGACCTGAAATTCGCCGAGCCCCGGCTTCGCGACGCGGATCGTGCCCGTGAGCTCGACGTGCTCACGATTGCCGAGCATCGCGCCGACCGCGCCGAGCCCGCGGATGTCCGACGTGTTGACGACCGCGCGCATCGAGATGCGGTCATTGACCACGCGCGCCTCGACGCTGTCCGCCGATCCCGGCAGACGCTGGGCGAGTTGCTTGAACGCATACGACGCGACGTCGGCGCCCGACAGCGTCTCGAAGACCGGTCCCCGCGGCTGGCTCAATCGGTCGAGCGCCTCCTTCGTCCGCGCCGCCCCGGCGTCGCTCAGCGGCTGCCAGGTCGCGGCCGGCGGCGTGCTCGAGAAGCGGGTGCGATACGGCTCCGGCAGCCACCGGTCGCGTGTGAACCAGCCGACGACGGCGGCGATCACCAGCAGGGTCAGACATCCGAGTCGAAACAGACAGCCCATGTGTTCATCCGCTCCGCAGTGCGGCCGACATCACCGTCCGGTACGTCGGCCCAGAGTGAGAGAGCTCGCTGCTCATCAGATCGATCGATCGTGCCACGAAGTCCGTGCGATAGTCGGTCTGTTTCGCCGCACGGGAGAGAGCGCGAAGCCGCGCCTCGGGGAGTGCATGCTTGACGCGAGCGAGCGTGAGATGGGGTCGAAACGGCCGCCCCTCGACCTCGAACCCGACGGCTTCGAACGCCAGCTCGAGATCGTGATGCAGCAGTTCCAGACGCGGTTCCTGCTCCACCCCCAACCATACGACCCGAGCGCGCCGAAAGTTCGGGAACGCGCCGACGCCGCCGAGGTGAAGGAGGAACTCGCGGTGCTGTCCGGCGACGCCGGCGACCGCCGCCGCGATGTCGTCGACGCGAGCATCCTCGACATCGCCGAAGAACTTGAGCGTGAGGTGCAGCCGCGCGCCGTGAACCCACCCCAGCTCGGGCGCGGTGTCACGCAGCAACGTCGTCGCGGCCTCGGCCTCGGACCGCACGGCGGCGGGCAGGTTGATGGCGAGAAAGAGCCGCACGCGCGACGATCAGCTCCGTCTGAGCTGAGTGAGCTCGTTGAGCGCGCCCGAGCGAAAGCCGCGCGGATCGATCTCGACGCGCTCGTACCCGGCGCCGACGACGGCCTCGGTGATTCGTGCGCGCCCGTCCTGCGCCGACCACCGCGCCAGCTCGTCCGCCGACAGCTCGATCCGTGCGAGCTCGCCGAAATGGCGCACGCGAAGATCGCCGGCGATGCCCAGCCCGCGCAGGGCCGACTCGGCTCGGTCGACGCGCCGCAAGCTCTCGATGGTGACCGGCGTGCCATACGGCAACCGGGACGACAGGCAGGGCGACGACGGCTGTTCCCAGGTCGGCAGTCCGCGCGCGTGCGAGAACTCGCGGATCTCCGCCTTGGTGAAGCCGAGCGTGGCGAGCGGCGACTCGACGTGCTGCTCGTGGGCCGCCTGGGCCCCCGGACGGTGACCGCGAAGGTCGTCGGCGTTCGTTCCGTCGGCGACCACGGTGAAACCCCGCTCACGCGCGGCCGGCGCGACCTTCGTCCACAGCTCGGTCTTGCAGAAGTAGCAGCGGTTGGTCGGATTCGCGGCGTAACGCGGGTCGTTCAGCTCGTCGGTGTCGATCTCGAGGATGGGCAGACCGATGTGCGCCGCGACGTCACGGGCGGCGCGCCACTGACTGTCCGGATACGACGCGCTGCGCCCGATCACACCGAGCACGTTTTCGGCGCCGAGCGTGGCGACGGCAACGGCGGCGAGGTACGCGGAGTCGACGCCGCCGCTGTAGCCGATGGCGAGTCGCGACCGATCGCGTAGCCAGGAAGCAAGGGCCTGCTCTTTGTCCATGTCGAAACGTAGTCGAAACGTCGCTCCCCTGGGCTCTTCGGGCGCCATCAGCGGGCGCTGTCATGCCGGCACTGCGGTGCGCTGAAGTGATGCGACGCGCGTCCGAACGGTGACGGTTGCCGCGCGGCGCGCTGCCAACGTTGCCGCATGCTTGCCGCCGTTCGCTCCGCCTCCGTGCTCGGCATCGACGCCTACGACGTCTGCGTCGAGGTCGACGTTGCGCGCGGATTGCCGAACTGGTCGATCGTCGGGCTTCCGTCGGGCGAAGTGAAGGAGAGCCGCGAGCGCGTGAGCGCCGCGCTCGTCAACGCCGGATTCGAGGTCCCGCCGCGCCGTATCACGATTTCCTTATCGCCGGGAGACACGAGGAAGGTCGGAACCGGGTTCGATTTGCCGATCGCCATCGGATTGCTCGTCGCCATCGGCACCCTCGAACCCGCCGCGATCGAGGGACTGGTGTTCCTCGGCGAGCTTGGACTCGACGGGTCCATTCGCGGGGTTCGCGGCGTGCTGTCGGTCGCGCGCCACCTCGCCGCGAGCAGCGGTACCCGAGGCTTCGTCGTTCCGCGCTCGAACGTCGATGAGGCCGGACTCGTGCGATCGCTGCCGTCGTTCGCCCCGGCTTCGCTCCGCGAGCTGGCCGACGCGCTGGCGAGCGGAACGCTCGCGTCGGCCCCGCCGTCGACCACGCGGCCGACGGCGGCGGAGTCGGCGGATTTCGCCGATGTGGTCGGTCAGGAGAGTGCCAAGCGCGCGCTGGAGATCGCGGCGGCCGGATCGCACGGTGTCCTGATGATCGGCCCGCCCGGCGCCGGAAAGACGATGCTCGCGCGGCGTCTGCCCTCGATTCTTCCCTCGCTCACCGAGGACGAGATGCTGGAGGTCACGGCGATCCATTCCGTCGCGGGACTGTTGACGCCCGCCGGCGCGCCGCTGCTCGAGCGGCCGTTTCGCGCGCCCCATCACTCGATCTCGACCGCCGGTCTGGTGGGAGGCGGCTCCCTCCCCCGCCCCGGCGAAGTGAGCCTCGCGCACCTCGGCGTGCTCTTCCTCGACGAGCTGCTCGAGTTCCCGCGCGCCGTGCTCGAGTCGCTGCGGCAACCGCTCGAGGATGGGCGAGTGGTCATCGCTCGCGCCGCCCTGTCCGTGGCGTTCCCAGCGCGGTTCGCGCTGGTCGCCGCAATGAATCCCTGCCCGTGCGGCAACGCCGGCGAGCCCACTCGCGTCTGCACGTGCGCCGAATCAGAGATCGTGAAATACCGCGCTCGGCTCTCCGGGCCGCTGGCCGACCGGATCGACATGCACGTCACGCTCTCCGCGGTGCCGTCCGCGTCGCTGCACCGCGTCAGCGACGGCGACGCGTCGGCCACGATCCGGGCGCGCGTGGAACGAGCGCGCGACACTCAGCGGCGCCGCTATGCCACGCTGTCGCCGACGGCGTGCAACGCGAACGCCGCGGGGGGTTGGCTGCTCGTGCACGGCAAGGTCGAGCCGGACGCGCGCAAGCTGCTCGCCGACGCCATGGAAGCACTCCGCCTGTCCGCGCGCGGCTACCATCGCGTTGTACGCGTCGCGCGGACGATCGCCGACCTGGCGGAATGCGAGAGCGTGACGCCGGCGCATATCGCCGAAGCATTGCGCTACCGGCCACGCTGACTCGCTGTTCGGTCTAGCTCCGGATGAACGCCAGCAAATCGGCGTTCACCCTGTCCTGAAGCGTCGCGGTGAGACCGTGCGGAGCGCCGGGATAATAGATCTCCTTGGCTCCCTTGATGAGCTTCGCGGATTTCCTCGCGGAGTCTTTGACCGGGACGATTTGATCGTCCTCGCCATGAAGAACGAGCGTCGGAACGTCGAACTTCTTCAGGTCCTCGGTGAAGTCCGTCTCGGAAAATGCCTTGATCGATTCGTAGGCGTTGATGAGCCCCGCCTGCATGCTCCAGAGCCAGAACTGCTCGAGAATGCCCGGCGAAACCTTGGCGCCGGGTCTGTTCGCGCCGTAGAACGGGATGGCGGTGTCCTTGTAGAACTGCGACCGGTCGGCGAAGATCGCGGTCCGCATCTTGTCGAAGACCTCCATCGGCAGTCCCTCGGGGTTCGAGGGAGACTTCAGCATGATCGGCGGCACCGCCGCGATGAGGACCGCTTTCGCGACCCGTTTGGTGCCGTGGCGGCCGATGTAGCGCGCGACCTCGCCGCCGCCGGTGGAGTGGCCGACCAGCGTTGCGTTGGTAAGGTCGAGCGCCTCGATCACCGAGGCGAGATCGTCGGCATACCCGTCCATGTCGTTGTGCTCCGACGATTGCGTCGAGCGTCCATGGCCGCGCCGGTCCACCGCGACGGTGCGATAGCCGTTCTGGACGAGAAAGAGCATCTGGCCGTCCCAGGCATCGGAGTTGAGCGGCCATCCGTGTGAGAACGTGACGACGGGGCCCTTCCCCCAATCCTTGTAGTAGATCTGCGCACCGTCCTTGGCGGTGACGAAGCCCTCGGTTCTGGTGCTCTGCTCCCGTCTCGAGAGAGTGCTGTCGGGCCCCTCGGCTCGTGCAGTCCGCGCGGACAGCGCCGCGGCGGCAACGCCGCCGCTGATCAGGAACTTGCGGCGTGATTGAATTCGGCTCATCGGCACCTCGTCGTCGGAGTCGCCAGCGCAACTCGCAGGGTGAATGAGCGGCAGGCACTGGGCGCCGGCCGCGAACGTGATCTGGGTGTGCGAGCGTGTACCACGTCGGAGCGATTGGCGCGTCACGCGGTCGCGTCGTGCAGTGAGGCTATCGGGGCGCGCGACGCCGGCCGATGGGACGATGGGCCAAGGCGGCTGTTATTGGATTCCACGCGACGACACGCCTTGGTCACGCTCGCGCTGGCCTCGGCGTTGCACGTCCGACGTCGCCACGCCCGGCGACGGAACAGGATCGATGGGTCACAGGAGCCCGACCTCGAAGGATGCCGACGCGCGCCTCGCCGATCTCGCGTACCTCGAACCGGCGGACGCGCTCGCCGCGCTCGGGACCGACACGGCCGGTCTGACGACCGCGGAGGTGGCGCGCCGCCACGAACGTTACGGGCGCAACCAGGTCGCGCACGAGAAGCCGCCGACGTGGACCGCACAGCTCGCACACGCCTTCGCCAATCCGTTCAACGCGCTGCTCACGACGCTCGCGGTGGTCTCGGGGCTCACGGGCGATCGCGCTGCCATGATCGTCATCGCCGTCATGGTCGCGCTCAGCACCGGGCTTCGCTTCGTTCAGGAATTTCGATCGAGCAACGCGGCGGAATCGCTCCGCGCGCTCGTGCGCACGAGCGCGACGGTCGAACGCGCGGATGACGGTCGCGATCCGGCGAGCACGCCAGCCGCGCAGCGGCGCGACGTGCCCATGGACGATCTCGTTCCCGGCGACATCGTCTATCTGTCGGCCGGTGACATGGTGCCCGCGGACCTCCGCATCCTTGCGTCGAAGGATCTCTTCGTCGGGCAGTCGGCGCTCACGGGCGAAGCGCTGCCGGTCGAGAAGCGCGAGCGAGCCGACCGCCCGGCATCCCCACCCTCGCTCGGCGATCTCCCGACGATCTGCTTCATGGGGACGAGCGTCCTGAGCGGCACGGCCACGGCGGTCGTCGTCGCCACCGGTGCCGACACGATCGTCGGACGGATGGCGAAAGGGCTCGTGGCACGCCACTCCGAAACGGCGTTCGACGTCGGGGTGCGGAAGGTCAGTTGGTTGTTCATCCGCGCCCTCGCCGCGATGGTTCCCGTCGTCGTGTTGATCAACGGCCTCGCGAAAGGCGCGTGGCTCGAGGCCATCCTGTTCGGACTCGCGATCGCCGTCGGGCTCACGCCCGAAATGCTGCCGATGATCGTCACGACCAACCTCGCCAAGGGGGCGGTCACGATGGCGCGCCACAAGACGATCGTCAAACGACTCAACTCCATCCAGAACTTCGGCGCGATGGACGTCCTCTGCACCGACAAGACCGGCACGCTCACGCAGGATCGCATCGTCCTCGAGCGCCATGTCAACGTCGTCGGCGAGGAGTCGGCGCTCGTCCTGAGCCTCGCCTATATCAACAGCTTCTATCAGACGGGGCTCAAGAATCTCCTGGACGTCGCGGTGCTCGAGCACGCCGAGCTTCGGACGGAGCTCGCGATCGACCGGGCATACGGTAAGATCGACGAGATTCCGTTCGACTTCACGCGGCGCTGCATGTCGGTGGTCGTCGATCACGAGCATCGCACGCATCAGCTCATCTGCAAGGGCGCGGCGGAGGAGATCCTCGCGCTCTGCACCCAGGTCCTCGGAGAGGATGCGCAGCCGGCGCAACCTGCGATCGTGGTGCCGCTCGAGGACGATCGCCGGCGCGACGCGCGGGAGCTCGTCGCCGAATTGAACGGGGACGGCTTTCGGGTGGTCGCCGTTGCGTATCGCGAGTTTCCCACGACCCACGGCCCCTACACCACCGCCGACGAATCCGACCTCGTGCTCGCGGGCTTCATCGGCTTCCTCGACCCCCCGAAGGAGACCACCGCCCCTGCGCTCGACGCACTCGCGGCGCACGGCGTGTCGGTCAAGGTCCTGACCGGGGACAACGATCTCGTCACGCGCAAGGTCTGCAAGGACGTCGGAATCGCCGTCGATCACGTCGCACTCGGCACCGAGTTGCGCGCGCTCGACGATCGAGCCCTCGGCGAGCTCGCGTCGCGCTGCGCCGTGTTCGCGAAGCTCACCCCCGACGACAAGACGCGCATCGTGCGCGCCTTGAAGCTGCAGGGCCACACCGTCGGCTACCTCGGCGACGGCATCAACGACGCGGGCGCACTGCGCGAAGCCGACGTCGGCGTCTCGGTCGATTCCGCCGTGGATATCGCGAAGGAATCAGCCGACATCATCCTGCTCGAGAAAAGTCTGATGGTGCTCGACCGCGCCGTCATCGAAGGTCGGCGCACCTTCGGCAACACCATCAAGTACATCAAGATGACCGCGAGCTCGAACTTCGGGAACGTCTCGAGCGTGCTGGTCGCGAGCATCTTCCTGCCCTTCCTCCCGATGCTCCCCGTGCAGTTGTTGACGGTGAACCTGCTCTACGACGCATCGCAGGGGTCGATCCCCTGGGACGAGATGGACGAAGCCTACGTTCGCGTACCGCGGCAGTGGCGAGCCGACGACATCGGGCGGTTCATGATCTTCATCGGCCCGATCAGCTCGATCCTCGACATCGTGACCTTCGCGGTGATGTGGCACGTCTTTGGCGCCAACACACCGGCGCGACAATCCCTGTTTCAGTCCGGTTGGTTCGTCGAATCGCTACTCACGCAAACGCTCATCGTGCACATGATCCGCACTCCGAAAGTGCCGTTCATTCAGAGCCGGGCCGCGTGGCCCGTGACGATGACGACCATGGCGATCATCGCGGTGGGGATGATTCTGCCGTTCGTGGGATTCGGGAGTGCGCTCGGACTTCGGCCGCTGCCGGGCAGCTACTTCGGCTGGCTCGCCGGCATCGCGCTCGGGTACGCGGTGCTCGTTCAGATCATGAAGCGTTGGTACATTGGCCGGTTCGGGTGCTGGCTCTGACCGGGGAGATCTTCAGACGGAGACACACGCGATGCATGGGAAAATCACACGAGTGCTGATGGCCGCGACGATGTCGCTGGCCGCTGCCTGCGCGACCGCCGGCCGCGGGGCGACGTCGTCGATCGGAGGCGCCGAGTGGCACGCGATCGAGATCGACGGAACCGCCGCAGTGCCAAACGACGTGAGCCAGCGACCATCGCTCCTCGTGGACATCGACAGTGCCCGCGTTTCCGGCTCGGCAGGCTGCAACCGATTCGGCGGCGGAGCGACGGTGAGCGGCGAAACGATTCGGTTCACCAAGCTGTTTTCGACGCGGCGCGCCTGTATCGATGACCGGCTCAACCAGCAGGAGACGCGGTACCTCGCCGCGCTCGAAGCCGTCGATCGCTTCTCGATCAGCGGCGACACGTTGACGCTTTTTGCCGCCGGGCAGCCGCGGGCGAAGTTCACGCGCTAGCTACCTGTCGGGATCTGGCACGGACCGCGGTCCCGCCTCGCCCGCCGCGGGCTCGCCGGCGATATGTTCGTGCCGAGCTGTCTGTTCGACTGAAACCGCCGATCGGCGACCGCCGCCGGAGAGGTGCCTGTGGGTTACGAGACGAAGTGCAGGGTCCGCGTCGACGACCCATCCGGCGCAACGCGCCGTGCCGACGACGCGACGGTGCTCATCGAGACGGAAGAGCTGATCGTGCGCGGTGTCGCGCGCGTCAAGATTCCTCGCGCCTCCATCACGGGGATCACGACGCGCGGCGCCACGCTCACCGTCGCGGCGCCGACGGCCACCGTGGCGCTCACGCTCGCCGACGCGGAGACCGCGCTCCGGTGGCGACGGCGCCTCGAGGCGGCGCCAAAGGCGCTCGTCGACAAGCTGGACGTGAAGCCAGAGATGAAGGTCTGGCTGGTCGGGGTGAACGACACGGCGCTGGTCGACCAGATCCGCTCGCGCACAGCGAACCTATCCTCCGGCCGCACGGCGTCGGCGTGCGACGCCGTGTTCGTACAGATCGACGCTCTCGCGCAACTCGACCGGATCGCGCGAGCGGCGAAGGCGATGGTTCCGAACGGGTTCATCTGGGCGGTGCATCCGAAGGGCCGCCCCGAGGTCGGCGACGTCGCGATTTTCGCCGCCGCCAGAACGGTCGGCCTGATCAGCACCAAAGTCGCCCGGATCTCCGACACCCTCTCCGCCGAGAAGCTCGTCCGGCCGCGCGCGGAGCGACGGTAGCGTCCGCGCTAGGGGCGCGTTGCGCCGAGCAGAAAGGCGCGCGCCGCCGCGAGCACCCGGGCGCGATGGCTGATGAAGATCCAGTGATGCGCGCCATGGATCTCGAGAACCTGCCCCTTCGCGACGCCGCGACGAAACTCGTCGCGGAGCAGTGCATAGAGTTCGTCCGACGCGTCGTCGACGGCGTAGATCGCAAGCGCGGGCGCCTGGACCCTGGCATACGGCGGCGTCTCGACGGCGACGGCCTGGTAGGCATGTGTCGCTTCTTCGCGCCACCCGTCGTGTCGAAAGCGCATGCGGATGTCCGCTTCAGGGATGGCGACGCCCCGGCTGCGACGCACATACGCGACGTACGCCGCCTCACTGGCGGTGTCCGCGGCCCGCGGAGCGACGATCGTCTCCGTTCTCGGGGCCCGCACGGAATCCTCGTCCATCAGGCGAACGCCACGAACGCGATCGTACGCGGCATCGAGGTAGACGACCCGGTCGACGCGAGCGGGATACATCGCGGCGAACCGCGTCATCTCTTCACCGGCGATCGAGTGTCCGACGAACGACACACGGTCGAAGCCGAGCGTGTCCAGTACGGCCTTGATGTCGGCGACGAGTCGCGCGGTGTCGTAGCCCGATGCCGGGTGGTCCGACTCGCCGAAGCCGCGCCGAGTGATCGCGACGACGTGGAAGCGGTCGGTGAACGCCGGCGCGAAATCGTCGAACGCGTGCGCGGTGTTGCCGAGCCCCGCCAGGAACACCAGCGGCGGTCCGGCGCCCCCGAAGTCGAGCGTATGAAGCTTCACGCCCCGCGCGACGGTGATGAACCGGGACGTGTGGTGCGTCGTATCGCGCCAGACCTGGGTCGCCGGCGATCCCGACGCCGCGACGTGCGTCGCCGCGATCAGTGCGCAGGCGAGAGTTGCGACTCCGACGGTGGCGATGAGGCGCAAGGGCGATTCGGGAGGATCGAGTGCAGAACGACGCGGCGGGCGTTTTCGGCCGCCGCGTCGTTCTCAATTTCGCTGTCCTACCGCGCGAGTGTCAGATGGTCCCGGCGCCGATCCGGCGGCGAATCTCACGGGCCCCCGAGTTCACCCCGAGGCCGACGGCCGCGCCGAACAGCAACGCGGTGCCCGTGCCGACGAGCGGAACCAGCCACACGACCGGCAGCGCCACCAGCGCGGCCCCGATCGCGGCGAGGAACGGTGCACTCGCCTTGTGAACGCCGTCCACGAAGCGGAGGCGCGTCCGGGTGAACGATTTCGCCTGCCAGTATCCGAGCAGTGCCGCGCCCGCGGTGATCGCGAAACCGGCAAGACCAAAGAGCGCGTGGAACATCGGAACCTCCCGAGGAATGTGCCTCATGGCGCCAGCGGCGTCGACGCCGACCGCCGTCGCAACCCTCTCTCATACGTAACGTGGCGGTTCGAGTTTCGCGCGGGTGCTGGTCCCACTGTTTCCCGACGAATAGCTTTGGGCGTCCGCAGCCGCGAGCTTGTCGATGGTCACGTTGCGCGTCGTCCGTCACGATCGGGAACAACTGCTCGCCGAGTGCCAGAGCGCGGTCCTGCCGGCGCGCGGCGAGGTGCTTCAACTCGACACGACCGACGCCGCCGGCGAGAAATCTCGGCCGAGCACGATGTGGCGCGTCGTTTCGGTCACGGTCCACGTGCCGTCGCTCGCCTCCGCCAAGCCGACCGACGGCCCGCTCTGCGTGCAACAGGTCGAGGTCGCTGTGCTGCCGGACGTCTCGCTGGTCCCGGAGTTCGCCGCCACGGCGGCGCAGATCCTCTCCGAATCCAAGATGTGACATGGGTACAACCCCACCGCGATGAACGAAGCCGCCGTCTCGATGTACCGCGCAACCCGGGAGCTCCCGGCGCATCTGCGCGACTGGCAACTGCCGCCAGGGTGGCGTTGGGGCACTGAAGGGCTGCATACCGAGTTTCGTCATTACCAGGAAGTCATCGACGCGCTCGACCGATCGCTCTCGCTCGTGAGCGCGCCGAACCCCGAGTACCAGGCGTGGCTCGAATCCGAAGCGCGGCACCTCGCGCATCGCAACCATCCGTCGATGCCCACGACCTACCACTACTGGGCGTCGTTCTCGGAGAGCCGCCGCGGGCCGGGCTACCTGCGCCGCTGGATTCAGGGCGAAACTGTCGCCGCGCGCCTCCGGCGTATGGGCACGGAAGACGTCCCCGCGGTGTTGCACATCCTTCGCGAAATCGGCTCGGCGGTGGGCTATCTGCACGACGTCGGTGCGGTGCACGGCTGCATGTCCCCGGAGACGGTCTGGACGACGCCCATGGGTCGGCTCTGGATCATCGGCTGGCAGTGGGCCGTTCCGCCGCAGGACATTCCGCCGCGGATGCATCCGGACTTCCGCTTCATGCCCATTCCCGCCGAATGGGCCAACGGCGAATGGGTTCCGTCGCCGGCGACCGACCAGTGGCAGCTCGCCGCGGTTTGTTTCGCGGCGCTCACCGGCGAAACGCCGCCTCCCGACGAAGTTCCACCGGTCCAGCTCGTGCGCCCCGACGTGCCGCAGTCCATCGCGACGATCATCGACCGCGCCCTGCTGCCGGACCCGACGCTCCGGTATCCGAGCATCAACGTCATGCTGCGCGCGCTGGACCGCGTGATCGGCAGCCGGACGATGGTCGCCCTCGCCCGCGAGGAGCCAGAGGCCGGCCACACGAAGGAATCCGCGGAGGCCCGCCTTCGGTGGGCGCTCGCCGACGACTACGAGGTTCTCGCCGCGCTCGGCGCCGGCTCCTTCGGATCGGTGTGGCGCGTACGGGACCTCACCCTCGGCCGCGAGGTCGCGCTCAAGCTGCTGCATCCGCACGTGGCGCGCGACGAACGCATCGTCGGACGCTTCCGGCGCGAGGCCAAGCTCGCGGCGCAGCTCGCGCACCCGGCGATCGTCCCGATCTTCGACTGGGACAGCCGCGGCGACGTCGCGTGGTACACGATGGAGCTCGCCGAGGGCGGATCCGTCGCCGATCTCGTCGCGCGCTCCGGCCCGCGGCCGCTCACGGAAATCGCGCCGCAGATCGACTTCATCCTGAACGGCCTCGCCGCCGCGCACTCGATCGGCATCATCCACCGCGACATCAAGCCGGAGAACGTGCTGATCGATCGGTATCGCCGGTGGAGGCTCGCCGATTTCGGCATCGCGAACGCGACCGGTGAGGAGACGGCCGGCGCCTCGGGAACCCCTGCCTTCGCGTCCCCTGAGCAGCTCCTCGGCGAGACGCAGGATGCCGCAGCCGACTGCTTCTCGATCGCGGCGATCGCGGCCTTCGCGCTCACCGGCCAGGCGCCGTTCGGCGAGCGCGACCACGCATCGATTCTCGCGCGCGAGCTCCAGGGCGACGTCGACCTGTCGAGCTACGAGCCGGAGATCGCCGAGTGGCTGCGACGCGGGCTTGCCGCCTCGTCGGAAGACCGCTTCGAGGACGCGGCCGCGATGCAGCTCGCCTGGCGGGAGGCGGTACAATCCGTCTTCGAGCGCGAGCGGCAGGTGCCCTGGTGGCGCCGGTGGTTCGGCGCCGAGGGCCCCGGTGTTGCGTGGACGGGCGACACCATCTTCACGAACTAGACAACGAACGAAGCGCTTCGTCGACACTGGCGCGTCGGGCGGAGCGCCTCATCGAGGCGGCTTCGATGGCAATTCAGACGATCAATCCCGCGACGGGCGAAACACTCCGCACCTTCGCGGCACTCACTCCCGCGGAAATCGACCAGAAGCTCGACGTCGCGCACCGCGCCTGGCTGAGCTGGCGAAAGACCGCGCTCGGCGATCGGCTCGCCGTTCTGCGGCGCGCCGCCGACCTGCTCGAGGAACGCAAGAACGAATACGGCCGCCTGATGACCACCGAGATGGGCAAGACGCTCAGGTCGGCGGTCGACGAAGCCGCCAAGTGCGCCACTGCCTGCCGGTACTACGCCGAGAACGCCGATCGGCTGCTCGCCGACCAGCCGATCGAGGCGGAGGGAAGCCGGAGCTGGGTTTCCTTCCAGCCTCTTGGCGTCGTGCTCGCGGTCATGCCGTGGAATTTTCCCTTCTGGCAGGTGCTCCGTTTCGCGGCGCCGGCGCTGGCCGCCGGGAACGTCGGCCTCCTCAAGCATTCGTCGAACGTGCCGCAGTGCGCGCTGGCGATCGAGCAGTTGTTCGCCGACGCGGGAGCGCCGGGCGGCGTCTTTCAGACTTTGCTGATCGGGTCCGATCCCGTCGCGGACATCCTCGCCGACGATCGGGTCGCCGCGGCGACCCTCACGGGAAGCGAAGGGGCTGGCAGCAGCGTCGCGTCGCACGCCGGCAAGGCGATCAAGAAGACGGTCCTCGAGCTCGGCGGCAGCGACCCGTTCGTCGTCATGCCGAGCGCCGACGTCGAGAAGGCCGTCGCAACGGCGGTCAACGCGCGGACGATCAACAACGGGCAGTCGTGCATCGCCGCGAAACGATTCATCGTCGCCGAGCCGATCGCGGATCGGTTCATCGAAGCGTTCGTCGCGCGCGTTCAGGCGCTCGTGGTCGGCGACCCGATGCGCGAGGACACCGACATCGGCCCCCTCGCGATGAAGCAGATACGCGACGACCTGCACGACCAGGTGACGCGCTCCGTGGCGAACGGGGCGCGCGTCCTCACCGGTGGCAAACCGCGCGAGGGCGCGGGCTGGTTCTATGAGCCGACGGTGCTGGTGGACGTCGCGACCGACTCGCCGGCCTTCCGCGAAGAGACCTTCGGGCCGTTGGCGGCGATCGTGCGTGCTCGCGACGTCGACCACGCGATCGCGCTCGCGAACGACTCGCGCTTCGGGCTCGGCGCCGCGGCATGGACGCGCGACGCGAACGAGATCACGCGTTTCGCCCGCGAACTCGAGGCGGGTCAGGTGTTCATCAACGGGATGGTCGCTTCGGACGCACGCTTCCCGTTCGGCGGCGTCAAGAAGTCAGGCTACGGCCGCGAGCTGGGCTCTTTCGGTATTTATGAATTCATGAACATCAAGGCCGTGCGCGTGATGGACGGCCTGTCAACCGGGGGCAGCACGGAGTAGCGCGATCGTCACCGTCGTGCCGCGACCGGGCTCGCTCACGATCGAGATCTCGCCGCCCCAGCTCTCGACCAGCCGGCGGCTGATCGCCAGCCCCAGACCGCTGCCGCTCGTCCGGGTCGAGAAGTGCGGCTCGAACACCCGCGGCAGCACGTCGGGCGCGATGCCGCGTCCATCGTCGACGACCGTGATCGCCACGCGATGCGCGTCGTCCGCGACGCCGTCGACGCTCGCCGTGACCGACCGTGCGTCGGCGAGCCGCGCATTCTCGAGCACGTTGAGCAGCACCTCTTTCAGCTCGTCGGCCCGAGCGACGGCAAACACCGGTACGTCCGCGCCCTGCTCTCGCCAGGCAAGGTCGTGCTGCTCGCCCATGCGCTCGAGCGACACCACCTCGCGGACGATCGCGGCGATGTCGACCGCGACGGCGGTCGGCCGCTCCTCGGGCGCCGCGCCGTAACGGCTGAACGACCGCGCGATCTCGTCGAGCCGGTCGATCTCCGCGAGAATCTGATTGACGTTCTGATCGAGCACCCGGTCGAAGTCCACCCGCTGATCGTGTCGCGCGCGACGCAGGTGCTGCACCCCGAGCCGGATCGGCGTGAGCGGATTCTTGATCTCGTGAGCGACCTGTCGGGCCATCTCTCCCCAGGCGATCACACGCTGCGCGCGTGCGAGCTCGGTGACGTCGTCGACCGTGACGACGGCGCCGCCGCGCGCCAGCCGGGTGAGCGTGCCACGAAGCTGCTGCTGGTCGAGCGAGACCTCGAACGATTCGTCGTCCTGCGTCGAACGAAGAAAGCGCGCGACCGTCGCGACGACCGGCGGCGGTGCGACGGTCTCGAAGGCCGTGCCCGGGATGAGCGATGTGCCGAGCAGCGCTTCGGCGCGCGGGTTCGCGAGCGCGACGCGGAGATCGGGATCGACCGCCACGACGCCGCTGGCCACGTTCCGCAGCACGGCGACCGTCCGCCGCTGCGCCTCCTCGAGCGCGGTCCGGCTTGCGTTCAGGTCTTCGGCCATGCGTCGGAACGCCGTGAACACCGGATGGAATTCGACGGTCGGCTCATCCTCGAGCGGCGGTTCGCGTGCCCCCGCGGCGATCGAGAGCGCCGCCTCGCGCAGCGATCCGATGGGGCGCGCGAGCTGCTGCGCGGCGACGCCGCTCAGCCAGAGCGCCGCGAACGCGCCGACGGCCGTCGCGAACAATACGAGAATGCTCAAGTCCCGTCGCCGGCGGCCGAGCGGCAGCTCGTCGGCGCGCGCCGGCGCGGCGACCACCACCGATGGCCCGCCCGGCCGGTCGAATCCCCGAAACCCGAACAGCGACGGCTCGGCCTCGACCCGCTCGAGCGCCGCCGCCGTCTCTTCCTCGCGCATGTCGACGCTGAGCTCGACAGACGGACGAAGGAAGCGCCCGATCGGCGCGAGCTCGTCGTAGAGCAGATCGCTCGCCTGCTGCAGCTCACCGCCGACGTAGACGAACAGCGGCGCGCCCAGTCGATCGCTCTCCGATTCGAGGGTGACGCTCGGCGGCAGCGGCAGCGAGATCGCACGCAGCGTCTCGTTCACCAGCAACTCCCGGGACCGCGTGGCGTCCGTCGCGAGGTTCGTGTACGACCAGATCGCGAATGCCGTCGCCGGCACGATGAAGAACACGAAAAGCGCGAGCGAGAGCCGGATGCGGTAGCTCCGCCCCCAGGTGCGCCGCCGCGCGCGCAGCCAGCGTCCCGCTCCGCCGTCGGCCACGACGCTCGCGAACCAGAGCAGCGCCACGAGCGTGAGATCGAGCAGCACGATGAGCGTGCCGCGTTGGATCAGCGCGTTGAGCGAGCGAAGCTCGACCTCGAGGTGCACCGGACGCGCCGCGGCGCCCGCCTGTACGATGCCGTCGCCGTGGAGCTGCGTATCCTCGCGGCGCCAGATGATCCGGGTCGTCGGCGTCAGCGGCGTCGGTCCGCCTTCGCGAAGGCGAACGGTGTACGGCGGCTCGACGTCGGGGTCCACGTCGAGACCGTACAGCCGCGCGAACGGATCCGGCTCGAAGAGGCGGCTCTCGGGCGCGAGCACCACCGACGTCACGCCACCGTCCTGCGCCGGCGCGGCCATCACCAGCACGACGGCGGTGTCGGCGGCTACTGCGTCGACGATCCGCTGCCGCGAGCGGCGCGCCTGCGCCACGACCGCTGCGATCACCGATCGCGGCTGCGGGATGTCAGCGGTCTCGAACGTTGCGACCGGGCCGTCGTCGGTCGGCCACGCGGCAATTGCGATCGGATTGCCCGCCGCCGCGATGTCCGACGCGACGTAATGCTGCAGCAGATCGACGCGCGTCAGCGGCGCGACGTCCGACATGCTCGCGCCGAAGCGCTGAAGAAGCATCGCCGCGTCGGTATCGACCTGGCTCAGCCCCGCGACGTCCCGCTCTGCCGCGTCGACCCGCCCCTTCGCCGCCCGCGCCCAGACGAGCGTCGTCGCCCCGAGCGCCGCCACCGTCGCCGCGCTGGCGATGACGAACCGCGTCCGTCGACTCAGCGCGAGCAGACCGATCGCGACGACCCAGAGGATCGTGTACCACCAGGGCCAGCGTCCCGGCGCCTGCCAGAATGGGGACGCGAGCACCGCGGCCACGGCGGCAAAGAGCGGCGCGGCCCAGGGGGCCACGCCGCGCCGCGGCCCGAGCAGCGCGCCGCCCGCCGCGGTCCCGGCGAGCAGCACCGTCACGGCCGCGAGAAAGAGTGGAATCTCCCAGATCAGCCAGAGCGGCGCGTCGACGCCGTGCGCCGGCACCTGCACGCCCCGCGCGAGATCGCGCAGCAGGAACGGCCCGACCCCCGCGACGAACAGCACCGTGACCACCGCCTGCCACCGCGCCATGGTCGCCCGCCGTCGCAGCGCGCCGAGGATGCCGAGGAGCACGATCGCGCTGGTAATCGCGAGCGCGCCGGCGTTCCCCGTGAGCGGCCCACCCTTCGGCGTGAAGTAGAACGCAGGGTCGAAGAGCCGCGTGAGATTCGAATACTGATTGAGCGGAACGAGCGCGGTGGTCGCGAGCGCGACGGCCAGCGCGCCGACACGCCGAGTGAGATCTCTCGTCGCGCGCCATACGCCGATGATGAAGCAGATGAGCGCGACCGCCAGGGCGAGACCGAAGCGCGCATCCGCCTGCTCCAGCACGCGCTGGCGCACTTCGCCCTGCACGAGCGGATTCGTCCGCACGTCGAACAGCCGCCCGCCGTCGGTTGCATATCGCAGGACATCGGGCCCGCCCGAATCGGACGGGGGCTCGAAGCTGAACGCGCCCATCCCGGTGGCGTCGGCGATCTGGTTCGCGACCGGCGACGCGAGACGATCCCCCGGCGAGACTGCTCCCAGCAGCGTGAGCACGGAGACGGCGATCGGTCCCTGCCGCTGGACGTACTGCAGGCTGAGATAGAACGGCGACGCGATCACGCTCACGCCGTCGTGCGACGGGTTGGGCGGAATGCGCGTCGTTCCCGCCCACGCGAAAGGCAGTCCCGCGCGATACACGACGACCGCCTGCTCGAATCGCGGGTCCGGCAGGCGGCCGAGCTGCGTGAAGGCCTCGCTTCGATCAGACGACGAGCTCAACGCGCGCGCGGCCGATCGGCGCGACGACTCCAGCGCGCCGTCGATGGCGCTCTTCAGGGCAGCGAGGCTCCGCGCCGATGCCTCGCGGCGCCAGTCGTCCCAGTGGCGATCGACGCGCACGAGCTGCCGCTGCGCGACGCCCGCGGACAGGCCGGCGATGACGAGCGCCGACGTGGAGGCCAACGCCCAGCGCCGCGCGCCGCTCGCGACGCGGAGCGCGAGCAGAAGCGCCGCTGCCGTGGCGACCAGCAGACCGACGAGATACTCTACGCTCGGTGCATGCAGCCACTGCCCGGCAGCCACGAGCGCCACGCCGGTCGCGAACGCCCACCACGTCCAGCGGACGGACGCGGCGGACATGCGCGTCCCTCGTGGAGGGCGCGTTGGACGCTCCTCAACCGAATGAACGACGTCTGAAATGAGTCAGCCTCCGACGGCCGGCGCTGGTCCGCGCCGGATCAAGCAGATGCACCCTGGCGAGATCGCGCGGCTGATCGAGCGCGATCCGCGCCTCATCCTGCCGATCGGCACGTGCGAGCAGCACGGCGCCCAGCTTCCACTCGGCTCCGACACCATCATCGTCGAGCGCCTCGGCGCCGACCTCTCGGCTGAATTCGACGTGCTGCTGGCGCCGACCGTGGAGTACGGCGTGAACGTGGAGACGGAACGCGGCTTCGCCGGAAACGCTTCACTTCGCAAGAAGACGCTGCACCGCATGCTGAATGATCTCATCGACACCTGGGAGGCGACCGGCGTGCGCGAGTTCATCTTACTCACGGCGCACGAGCACGATCCCCATCTCGAGGCGATGTCGACGGTCATCACGTCGGGCGCGCGCGTGCGCGCCGTGGACATTTTCAGCGTGGACTTCAGCGACCTGCTCCAGGGCCAGACCGAGCCCATGCACGGGGACGAGGTGGATACGTCGTTGTTGCTCTATATCGCGCCTGAGCTCGTCGACATGACGGCCGCGAAGGATTATATGATGTCGCGTGAAGAGTTGCGACGTTACCGGCGCGGTTGGCTGAAAGTCCCTCGAGCGAGCGAAGGTTCCATCGGCCGGCCGACGTTGGCCAGCGCCGAGAAGGGCCGTGCGATCTACGAGCGGATCTATCAGAAGGTCCGCGACCGGATCTTCGTTGTTCCCTCCCCCGAAAGCTGAACCCGCCGTGCCCTGGCGGGTAGAATGAGGCCATGACCACCACCCGGTCCCTGCTCCAGTCCGCTCTCGGAATTTCCCTGAGTCTCGCCGCCGGCGCGTCGTCGGTTGCGGCGCAGGTGCGCATCATCGACGAAGGCACCTTTCTGATCAGCCGTCGCGGCGGCCCGTCGGAGACCGAGAGCTTCCGCATTCGCGTCGACAACGGCCTGGTGCTCGCCACGGGCCAGTTGACGTCGGGCAACCGGCGAGTGAGCTCCGCGTTGACGACCGACTCACTCGGCGTGCCGGTCGACTACAAGCTCGATGTGCGCGAGAACGGCGCGTCCACGATGAGCATCGCCGCCGTGGGTCGTTCCGGTCGGCTGACCGCCCGGGCGCAACTGCCGCGCGGCGAGGAGTCGACGCGCGAGTATCCGGTCAGCGTGGGCAGTGTGATTCTGGAGGATGACGATCTCGTCCATCAGACGTACTTCCTGCTTCTGCCGAAGAAGACGACGATGCAGGCGATCAATCCGCGGACGTCGCGCGGGGGAGCCGCGACACTTCGCGCGGTGGGAGCCGAGTCGGTGACGATCGGCGGGAAACCGGTGGCGGGGACGCACTATTCGGTCACCGTGGGAGGCCGCGCGCGTGAGTTCTGGGTCGATGCGTCGGGGCGTGTGTTGCAGGTGGAGATTCCGTCGATCGGGCTGAAAGCCGTTCGCGACGAGCCGCCGCGCTGATCCGTTCGCGGGTCGCCGACGCTTCCCAAAAGCGGACAGTGTGATCCCGAAATCAAACACTGGCGGCGATTTGCGGAATTTCGTGTATTGCGAACGGTGCGGGAAACGACGCTGAAACCAGAGTCGTCTCCTTCGCGTAATCCACGGCGACCTCCATAAAAAGGACTCCCTCCCATGCGTTCATCGAGCCTTCTTGCGCTCCTGGCGCTGCCCGCTCATTTCGCGCTTGCTCAGGCCCCGGCTCAGGGCGGCGCCCTGTCACTCGATGACGCGATCCGGACGGCGCAGCAGAACAACCCGACGTTCCTCACCTACAAGAACAACGTGCGCAACGCCGACGCACAGTTGCGATCGGCGCACGGCGCACTGCTGCCGCAGGCGAACGCGAGCTTCCGCACGCAGTACACGCAGGGGGGCACGCAGTACATCCAGGGCGTGCCGATCAACGGCGCGGACTCCTACAGCTCGGGCTACAGCGTGGGGCTGAGCTACAACATCAACGCCGGCCTGGCGTATGCGCCAAAGGCCGCGAAGGCGCAGCGCGCGGCGAGCGAAGCCGACATCAGCAGCCAGGCGGAAAACCTCCGGGCGACGATCACTCAGCTTTACATCACTGCCGCGCAGAGCGAGGCGCTCGCCGCGGTGCTCGACACGCTCGTCACCGTCGCGCAGGGGCAGCTCGATCTCGCCAACGCGAAGATGGAGGCGGGCGCCGGCACCGTCATCGACGTTCGAACGGCGGAAGTTGCTCTTGGTCAGCAGCGCGTGCAGGCGCTCACCCAGCACAACACGGCCCGCCTGGACAAGCTCCGGCTGTTCGAGACGATGGGCGTACCGGGCGATCCGGACGCGAAGCTCACGACCACCTTCTCGGACGCGGTGCCGAGCTTCTCCCTCGACTCGCTGCTCGCGCTCGCGCGTCGCACCAACCCCGATCTTCGCGCTCGCGAGTCGCGGCTCGCCGCCGACGAGGCGAACGTGAAGCTCCAGAAGACACAGTACCTGCCGTCGATCTTCCTCAGCACCGGGTATGGTGCGAACGCATACGGCTACGCGAACACGGATGCGCAGGAAGCGTCGCTTGCGGCGAGCGTGGCGTCCGGCTATCACTCGTGCCTCGCGCAGGATTCCCTCCGCGTGGGTGCGGGGCTCGCTCCGCGTGGCGGGTGCGGGACCGGCGTCGTGAGCGACGCGCAGCTCAAGTCGCTCCGTGATGCGAACCAGCGGTTCAAGTTCACGAAGGCGCCCTACAGCATCGGCGCTCAGGTGTCGCTACCGCTGTTCAACGGCTTCCAGCGCGAGCAGAACGTCGAACAGAGCCGCGTCGCGCGCGACAACGCCGCGCTCGACGTTCGCCAGCGAAACCTCCAGCTCACGACCGCCGTAACGCAGGCGTACCTCACGCTCGAAACGCAGCGCCAGACCGTCGAGCTCCAGACCCAGACCGCCGCCAAAGCCGCCGAGGAGTTGGCGCTGAGTCAGGAGAGCTTCAAGGTCGGCGCCAAGACCTTCCTCGATGTGACCAGTGCTCGAGCGAACTACGAGAAGGCGCAGATCGATCGCGTGAACGCCGTCTACCAGTACCAGTCCGCGTTCGCCGCGTTGGAAAACGCCGTCGGACGTCCCCTCCGCTAAGAGCCAACACTCATGGGCAAGAAAGCAAAGTGGGCCATCGCCATCGTCGCCGTCGCCGGGGTGGCCTCGCTCATCGCCGCCAGCTCGGCGAAGCGTGGCAACAAGGCCGTCGAGGTCCGGATGGAGGCGGTCCAGAAGCGCGACCTCGTCGCCTCGGTCACGGCGAGCGGCCAGGTCCGTCCGCAGACCAAAGTCGACATTGCCTCTGACGTGAGCGGCAAGATCACGCGGCTCGCCGTCAAGGAAGGACAGATGGTTCGGGAAGGCGACTTCCTCGTCCAGATCGACCCGACCAACTACCAGGCGGCGGTCGAGCGGTCCGAGGCGGCCATCGCGTCGGCCCGCGCACAGCTTGCCCAGTCGCAGGCCAACCTCGATCAGGCGAAGAAGAGCTACGACCGCTCGGCGGCGATCAAGAAGCAGAACCCGGCACTCCTCTCCGACGAGCAGCTCGAGCAGCTCCACACGCAGGTCGAGGTGAACACCGCGCTCGTCGAGGCGGCTCGGCACGCCGTCGATCAGGCGCAGGCCGGACTGAACGATGCCAAGAGCTCGCTCGACAAGACGCGCCTCTTCGCGCCGATGTCGGGGCGGGTCACGCGGGTCGTGGTCGAACAGGGCGAGACGGCCGTCCCGGGCACCTTCAACAAGGACGCCGCCACGCTCCTCACCATCAGCGACATGTCGGTCCTGGAGACGCGCGTGAAGGTCGACGAGACCGACGTCGCGCGCATCAAGATCGGCGACTCGTCCGAGGTGCAGATCGACGCGTTCCCCGATACGACGTTCGTCGGTCGCGTCACGAAGATCTCGAACAGCTCGGTCAAGTCCGCGACGGCGACGGCGGATCAGGCCGTGGATTACGAGGTCACGATCCAGCTCCTCAACCCGCCGGCGGAGACCCGTCCGGACTTCTCCGCCACGGCGAAGGTCATCACCGACAAGCGGAAGGACGCCCTGTCGGTGCCGATCATCGCCCTGACGGTGCGCGAGGATGAGGCCCTGTCCAAGGGCGACACCGCGGTGGGCCTGGGCAAGGCCAAGCCCGCCAAGGAGATCGGCAAGAAGGACGTCGAAGGGGTGTTCGTGGTGGGTTCCGACAACAAAGTGAGCTTCCGGCCCGTAAAAGTAGGGATCGCCGGCGAGAAGCACTTCGAGATACTTTCCGGCCTCAACGAAGGCGACAAGATCGTTGCGGGAACCTACCAGGCAATTCGCGAGTTGAAGGACGGGGCGCTCGTCCGCGAGACGAAGCCCGACGCGAAAAAGCCAACCTCCGGGACCAAGTCGTGAGCCAAAACACCGTGGAAGCCCCGCTCGGCGTAACCGCCGAGCGGCAGATCGTTGCGACGGAGACGGGGCGTGCCCCGAACAGCAAATGGGTCATCGTCACCCGCGGCATCAAGCGCGAGTACGACATGGGCGGCGAAGTCGTCCGCGCGCTTCGCGGTGTGGACATCGTGATCGGCCGGAACGAGTACGTGGCGATCATGGGCCCGTCGGGTTCTGGTAAGTCGACGCTCATGAACATCCTCGGCTGCCTGGACACGCCGAACGCCGGCGAGTACTGGCTCAACGGCCAGGAAGTCTCGAAGATGACGGACGACGCCCTCGCCCGCGTGCGCAACAAGGAGATCGGCTTCGTCTTCCAGACGTTCAACCTGCTCCCGCGCGCGAGCGCGCTGCACAACGTCGAGCTGCCGCTGGTCTACGCCGGCATCAGCGCCGACGAGCGGCGTCGCCGAGCGAAGGAAGCGCTCGAGAAAGTGCAGCTCGACCACCGCATGGACCACCGCCCGAACGAGCTCTCCGGCGGTCAGCGCCAGCGCGTCGCCATCGCGCGCGCGCTGGTCAACGCGCCGTCGATGCTGCTCGCTGACGAGCCGACCGGAAACCTCGACTCGGCGACGTCCGAAGAGATCATGCGCGTGTTCGAGGGGCTCGCCTCGACCGGCCAGACGGTCGTCATGGTCACGCACGAACCCGACATCGCGTCGCATGCGCGCCGGGTGGTCGTCCTTCGCGACGGTCTCATCTCGACCGACGAGCGCCGCGAGCAGTTCATCAGCCGCGTGGGCCTCACTGGAGCAGCGCACTGACGTTGTAACCCAGCGCGTGATCAGTCGTAGGGTCGAGGACGACTGTCCTCGACCCTTTGTACTTTTATAGACTCGTATGTCATTCTTTCAAGCCGTCCTCATCGCCTGGGATACGATCCGCGTGCAGAAGCTCAAGAGCTTCTTCACGGTGATCGGCGTGACGATCGGCGTGACGTTCCTGATCGCGGTCGTCTCGATCGTCGGCGGCATGGGCCGCTACATGAAGGACGACCTGGTCGGCAAGATCATCGCGGTCAACGCCTTCAATCTCCGCAGCCGCCCCAACATCCAGATCGGCGACGTCACCGAAGACGAGATCCGGGAGTGGCGCCGCCGTCCACGCATCGAAGTGAGCGACGTCGGGCCCGTCGCGGCCGCACTCCCCCCCGAAGTGCTGTGGGCGGTCGAGAGCAGCGCGAACCTCACCGTCGAATCGAGCTACGCCAAGCCGCGGCGCATCGAATGTTCGACCGTCTCGGGCACGGACTGGTTCACGATCAAGCGGATGGACGTCGACAAGGGCCGCCTCATCGCGCCCCAGGAATACGCGCTCGGGTCGCCGGTCGTCGTCATCGGCGCCGACGTGGCGGACTTCTTCTTCCCCGCGCTCGATCCGCTCGGCCGGCAGCTGAAGATCCAGGGCATCCCGTACACCGTCGTCGGCGTCGCGGAGAAACAGGGCAGCGCCTTCGGCATCTCGATGGACAAGTTTGTCATCGCGCCGGAAAAGGCCCCGCTCAACCGCGCGGTAAACCCGCATGGCGTGATCGATCAGATGGTCGTCCAGGGAAGCAGCGAGACGAGCATGCGCGAGGCGATGGAGACGACGCGCACCGTCATGCGCAGCCGTCATCATCTCCGCCCCTCGCAGCCCGACGACTTCGCGCTCGAGACGTCGGACTCCGCGCTCGAGTTCTGGAACAAGCTGCAGGGCTACCTCGTGGTCGCCGGCGTGGCCCTCCCCGCGATCGGGCTCGTCGTCGGTGCGATCGTGATCATGAACATCATGCTCGTCGCGGTCTCGGAGCGTACGCGCGAGATCGGCATTCGTAAATCGCTGGGCGCGCGCCGCCGCGACATCCTCAACCAGTTCCTCGTGGAGTCGACGACGCTCGCGGTGTTCGGCGCGGTGCTCGGAATCGTGCTCGGCATCGGGTTCGCCAAGGCGATCGCCGCGCTGTCGCCGTTGCCCGCCGCCGTCGAGATCTGGTCGATCTTCGTCGGCGTGGGCGTCGGCGGCGGGGTCGGCATCGTGGCCGGCATCTATCCCGCGAGCCGGGCGTCGCTCCTCGATCCCATCGCCGCGATGCGGCAGGAGACCTGATGCGCAGCCTCGGTCTTCGTCTCTACGCGCTGCTCGAGGGCGTCGCGATCGCGCTCGAGTCGCTCCGGTCGAATCGCGTGCGCGCGGGGCTCACGATCCTCGGCGTCGCCGTCGGTGTGTTCGTCGTGGTCGTCATCTCGGCGGCGATTCACGGCATCAACTCGAGCGTCGCCAAGGACTTCGAGTCGGCGGGCCCGACGACCTTCTTCCTCAGCCGCTATCCGATCACGTTCGAGGCCTGCGACGGCAGCGACGACACCTGCAAGTGGCGGCACAACCCTCGGCTGACGTACGCCGACAATAAGGTGATCGACGCGCTGCCCGCGGTGCGCGCCGCCGGCGCGCAGTTGATGATGAGCAAGGAGGTCCGCTACAAGGACCGCTCCCTCAGCGGCACGCAGGTCATCGGCTACACGTCGAACTGGACCATCATCGACGGCGCGGGCGATCTCTATCCCGGACGCAGCTTCACGGAGTCGGAGGAAGCGAACGGCGAGCACGTCGTGATCATCAACGACGAGATGGCGACCAAGCTGTTCGGCGACTCCGATCCGCTCGACAAGGTCGTGTCGATCAGCGGCTCGCCGTTCCGCGTCATCGGGCTGTATCACTACCAGGCGAGCTTCCTGTCCGGCGGCAACCGCCCGCGCGCGATCGTGCCCTTCCAGACGGCGATCCGCACGCTCGGCGCATCGTACTCGGACGTCGGCATCGCGGTGATCCCGCGCGCGAACGTCACGCGCGACGAGGCCGCCGACGAGGTCATCGCAACCATGCGTGCCCGCCACGGTCTGCGGCCGGGCGTCGACAATGACTTCGCGATCATCACGCAGGACAAGCTGTTCGAGACGTACAACAAGATCTTCGGGATGTTCTTCCTGGTGATGATCGTGCTGTCGGCGATCGGTCTGCTCGTCGGCGGCGTGGGCGTCATCGCGATCATGATGATCTCCGTCACCGAGCGAACGCGGGAGATCGGCGTGCGAAAAGCGCTCGGGGCGACGCGCGGGATCATCCTCTGGCAGTTCCTCGTCGAGGCCGTGACACTGACCGGGATCGGCGCGATCGTGGGGCTGCTGGTCGGATCGGGCGCGGCCTACGCGATCAGCAAGGCGACGCCCATCCAGGCGTCGGTGCCGCCCATGGCGATCGTCGCGGCCCTGGGCGCGAGCGCGATCACCGGCGTGCTGTTCGGCATGATGCCGGCCATGCGGGCGTCGAGGCTGGATCCCGTCGAAGCTCTGCGGTACGAGTAGGGCCAGATCTTCTCTTACATCTGACCTAAAACTTTCGGCGCAGGGGCGCCGTAGGAGTGGCCGCGCGCGAAACTCGGGCGCGCGGCACGCCCACCCCCGACGGTCTCTCCGTTGCCCATCATCGAAGCGGTCTGGCTCGCCTTTGCCCAGATCCGGGTTCAGAAGCTCAAGAGCTTCTTCACGCTGATCGGTGTCACGATCGGCGTCATGTTCCTCATCGCCGTCGTCTCGATCGTGGAAGGGATGGGGCGGTACATGGAGGACGACTTCGCCGGCCGTCTGCTGGGCGCCAACACGTTCACGCTGCGGCGCTATCCGTGGTTCGGCAACAACACCACGCGCGAAGAGTGGATGGAATGGCAGCGGCGTCCGCGGGTGTACATGAGCGACGTCGCCTACCTGCGCTCGGTGCTCCCCCCGTCGGCTCGCTGGGCAGTCGAGAGCCAGGATCGCCCCATGGCGACGTCGGGGTACACGCGCCCCAAGGCGGTCGAAGCGCATGCCGTGGACGGCGACTACTTCTACATCAAGAAGTACAACCTCACCTCCGGAAGGCCGATCGCGCCGCAGGAATTTGCGCTCGGCACGCCGGTTCTCGTGATCGGCGACGAGGTGGCGAAGTTCTTCTTTCCGAACCTCAACCCGGTCGGCCGCGAGCTTCGGCTCGGCGGCATCCCGTATCAGGTCATCGGGGTGCTCGAGCATCAGGGATCCCTCTTCGGGCAGTCCCTCGACCAGCTCGTGATCGCACCGTTCGCGTCTCCCCTGCACCGCATCACGAACCCGCGCAACGACATCGACGGGCTGCTGGTCCAGTCGGCGAGCTCCGCGATGATGAACGACGTGATGGAAACGGTGCGCGAGGCGCTGCGGGCGCGGCGCCATCTTCGCCCCGGCGTCCCGGACAACTTCGTGATGGAGACGTCGGCGTCGGCGCTCGCGTTCTTCGACCGCATCAAGAGCACGATGACGATCGTCGGCGCCGCGCTGCCGGGCATCAGCCTCATCGTGGGCGGCATGGTGATCATGAACATCATGCTGGTCTCGGTCGCCGAGCGGACCCACGAGATCGGGATTCGTAAGTCGCTCGGGGCGCGGCGGAAGGACATCCTTCGCCAGTTCCTCATCGAAGCGGCGACGCTCAGCACCCTCGGCGCCATCATCGGCATCCTGTTGGGGATCTCGGCGGCGAAGATCATCGCCTTGAAGACGCCGCTGCCGGCGGCGATCGCACCGTGGTCGCTCGTGGTCGCGACGCTCCTCGGCACGGTCGTCGGTATGCTGTCCGGCGTCATCCCCGCGCGACGTGCGTCGCGCCTGGACCCCATCGAAGCGCTGCGCCACGAGACATGAGACTCTTCGCGAGACTGCTCCACGCCCTCGAGGGCGTGTCGATCGCCGTCGATTCGATTCGCGCCAACAAGGCGCGCGCCGCGCTCACGATCATGGGCGTCGCGATCGGCGTCTTCGTGGTGGTGGCATTGAGCTCGGTCATCCGCGGCGTGAACGAATCGTTCGCGCGCGACGTGGCGGCGGCCGGGCCGACGTCGTTCTTCGTCTATCGGCGGCCGATCTCCGGCTTCCAGAACTGCGACCCCACCGACCCCAATTCCTGTCCGGAGCGGCGCAATCCTGGAATCACCGTCGACGAAGCGGCGGGTATCGAGCGACTGCCGTCGATCTACGCGGTGACGTCGCACGTCGCCGGGGGATACCAGTTCAAGTATCGCGATCGCGCGCTCAACGCCGGGGTCGAGTTCTACACGCCCAACTGGACCGACGTCGACGGCGGCGACATCTATCCTGGACGCAGCTTCACGCCGGCCGAGAATGCCGCGGGCGCGAACGTGATCGTCGTGAACGACAAGCTCGCCGAGAGTCTGTTCGGCGACTCCGATCCGATCGACAAGGTGATCAGCGTCGACGGCAAACAATTCACCGTGATCGGCCTCTATCACTACACGGCGAGCCCGATGGGCACGCCGACGTCGGCGGGCGGCGGCGATTCGCCGAAGGCGATCATCCCGTTCGAGACGGGGCGTCGCAAGCTGAATCTGTGGATTCGCGGCAACAACCTGATCGTCAAGCCGCGGGCGGGTGTCACCGTGGAAGACGCGGTCGACGACGTCACGGCCTATCTCCGCGGCGTGCGCGGGCTGCGGCCGCGCGATCCGAGCAACTTCGCGATCGTGACGCAGGACAAGCTGATGGACACCTACAATCAGCTCTTCGGCACGTTCTTCGTGGTCGGCATCGCGCTGTCGTCGGTCGGACTGCTCGTCGGAGGCGTCGGCGTGGTTGCGATCATGATGATCTCGGTCACCGAGCGCACGCGAGAGATCGGCGTGCGCAAGGCCCTGGGCGCGACGCGCGCGACGATTCTCTGGCAGTTCCTCGTCGAAGCGGTGACGCTGACCGGATTCGGCGCGGCGGTCGGTCTCGGGCTCGGTGTGCTGACGACCGTCGCGGTGCGCGCGGCATGGCCGTCGATCCCGGCGTCGACCCCTGCGTCGGCGGTGGTGCAGGCGCTCGTGGCCAGCGCGTTGACGGGCGTGCTGTTCGGGATGCTGCCGGCGGTGCGCGCGGCGCGTCTGGACCCGGTGGCGGCGCTCCGACACGAGTGAGCCGCGAATGCGCGTGCGGTGACGCGAAGCAGGAACCGTGATCGGATTCTGTAGCCAATAGTCGCGTCTGAAGTGGCGGCATCACGCCTGCGGACAGGCGTTCGCCGCCTTAGGTTTTCCGCATGCTCGACCTTCTGGCGATCCTCGCGCATCGCGACGATGCGGAGCTCAACTGCGGCGGTACCCTGGCCAAGACCGCGCGACTCGGTAAGCGCGTCGGCATCCTCGATCTCACCCAGGGGGAGATGGGCACGCGCGGCTCCGCCGAGATTCGCGCCGCGGAAGCCGAGAGCGCCGCGCGGACGCTCGGCGTCGCCGTCCGCGAAAACCTGAAGCTGCCCGACGCCGGCATCGTCAACACGCCGGAGACGCGTGAGCAGCTCGCGCGTGTGATTCGCCGCCTCCAACCCCGCGTGGTGATCGCGCCAGCGCTCGAGGGGCGGCATCCCGACCATCGCGTCGCCGCGCAGTTGGTGCGCGACGCGTGCTTCGTCGCCGGACTCGCGAAAGTCGCACCCGATCTGCCGAAACACCGGCCGGTGAAGATCCTGCACTGCCTCACCTATCGTCAGGACTTCGTCCGGCCGACGTTCGTCGTCGACATCTCGGACGACTTCGAGACGAAGCTCGCGGCGATCCGCTGTTACGCGTCGCAGTTCGAGGGCGCCACGCAGGCGGGCGAAGTCTATCCGACCGGCGAGCCGCTCGAGGACGTCGTGCGCCACCACAGCGCCTATTACGGCGCGCTGATCCGCACGGCGCACGGCGAGCCATTCTACACCACGGAGATGATGGCGGTGGACGACGTGACCACGCTCGGAGTGTCGACGCTATGAGTGACGACGTCGACTACGGCTCCTACCTCCGGCTCGATGAGCTGCTCGGCCTGCAGACGCCGCGGTCCACTCCGGAGCATCCGGACGAGCTGCTCTTCATCGTCGTGCACCAGTCGAGCGAGCTCTGGTTCAAGGCCATTCTGCGCGAGATGGACGGCCTCGCCGCCGCCTTCGAGGGGCTCGATGCGGGCCAGGTCCTCTGGCGGATGCAGCGCGTCAATGCGCTCATGCACATCGTCTCATCGCAGCTCTCATCGCTCGACACGCTGCCGCCGCAGCACTTCGCGCAGTTCCGAAGCTATCTCGGCTCGTCGAGCGGATTCCAGAGCGCGCAGTTCCGCGCGATCGAGGCGGCCGCGGGGCTGCGCGACGAGCATTTCATGAAGGTGCTGGGCGACCCGAACGAGCTGCCTGAGGTCGTGAAGCGTTCGCTGTCGCGGCCGCCGCTCCAGGAGCTGTTCAATCGGATGCTCGCCGCGGAAGGCGTCACGTTGCAGGATCTGTATCTCGGCCCCGGTCCCACCCTCCTCTTCTTCATCGCCGAGGCGCTCCTCGAGTTCGAGACCCAGTTCGGTCTCTGGCGGTTCAAGCACGTCCAGATGGTCGAGCGGGTGATCGGTCCGCGGACCGGGGGCACGGGCGGCAGCCTCGGCTCCCGGTATCTCATGAAGACGATCGATCAGAAGTTCTTCCCGGAGCTCTGGCAGGTCCGGGCGGAGTTTTTCGGGAAGAAGTAGGCATCGGCCCTCGGGCCGGTGTCGGGACGGGCATTCGGTCCCGTATATTTCTCTCATGCCCGACCCGATCTACCTCGACCACGCCGCGACGACGCCGGTTCGCGAGGAAGTGCTCGAGGCGATGATGCCGTACTTCGGCCCTCGCTTCGGCAACCCGTCCAGCATGCACCGGTGGGGCCGCGACGCCCGCACCGCGCTCGACGAGGCGCGAGAGCGCGTCGCGGGCTGCATCGGCGCGTCCGCCGACGAGATCGTCTTCACTTCCGGCGGCACCGAGGCCGACAACATCGGCGTGCTCGGCGCATGGCGCGCGCGGCGCGGCGAGGCGCGGCATGCCGTCGTCACGACGCCGATCGAGCACAAGGCGGTGCTCGCGGCGGTGCATCAGGCCGGCCGCGAGGGCGCGACCGAGCGCTTCGTCACGATGCTGCCGACCGGCGTGGTCGACCGCGCGTCGTTCGACGCATCGGTCGACGCGGACACGTCGATCGTCTCGGTGATGTGGGTGAACAACGAGATCGGCACGATCCAGCCGGTCGCCGAGCTCGCAGCGCACGCCAAGTCCGTGGGCGCACTGTTCCATACCGACGCCGTACAGGCATTCGGCAAGATCGGGATCGACGTACGACAGGTGCCATTCGACCTGCTCACCATGTCCGGCCACAAGATCGGCGCGCCGAAGGGCATCGGAGCCGCGTTTCTCCGTCGGGGCACGGCCATCGAGCCGCTCTTTCACGGCGGCTCGCAGGATCGCGGCCGTCGTCCAGGAACGGAGAACGTCGCGATGGTGGTCGGCTTCGCGCGAGCCGCCGAGCTGGCGGTCGCGGAGCGCGAGGAGGAGTGGGATCGCCTCGAGCGGATGCGGATCCGCCTCGAGACGGCCATCCTCGAGCGCGTCCCGGACGCGGTCATCCACGGCCGCGGTGCACCCGCCCGGGCTCCGCACGTCATCAGCGTCTCGGTCCCGGGCACCGACAGCGAGTCGATGTTGATGGCGCTCGACCTGCGCGGCATCGGCTGCTCGGCCGGGTCGGCCTGTCAGAGCGGGAGCATCACGCCGTCGCACGTGCTCACGGCGATCGGCGTCGCGCCCGACCTGGCGAATGCCGCCATCCGCATGAGCATCGGGTGTCTGACGACCGACGCCTGCATCGACCGCGTCGCGGAGGTGTTCCCGGCGCTCGTCGCGAAGGCGCGCGGCCAGGCCACCGCCGCGCTGAGTTGAGCGAACGCTCATGAAGGAGCGGGTGCTGGTCGCCATGTCGGGCGGCGTGGATTCGTCGGTGGCCGCCGCGATGCTGGTCGAGCAGGGCTACGACGTCGTCGGCGCGACGATGAAGCTCTTCTGCCACGACGACGACCTCCCCGACCGGCCGTGCTGCTCGCTCGATTCGGTGAACGATGCGCGACGCGTCTGCCAGCAGCTCGGCGTTCCGCACTACGTGCTGAACCTCGAGAGCGCGTTCGGCAGCGACGTCGTTGAGAATTTCGTGAACGAATATGCGGCCGGCCGCACGCCGATTCCGTGCGTGCGCTGCAACACCTTCACGAAGTTCCGCGACCTGCTCCACAAGGCCGACGCGATCGACGCCAGGTGGATCGCCACCGGGCACTACGCCCGCGTCGTCGACGCCGCGCTGTACCGCGGCCGCGATCACGCCAAGGATCAGTCGTACTTCCTCTGGGGCATCGACCGACGGGTGCTGTCGCGCATGCTCCTCCCCGTGGGCGCACAGACCAAGGTGGAGACTCGCGCGGTCGCGCACCGGCTCGGGCTCGAGGTGATCGCCGAGAAGACGGAGAGCCAGGACATCTGCTTCGTCCCCGACGGCGATCACACCAAGATCATCCGTCAGAAGCTCGGCGCCGATACACCGTCGCTGTCGCGCGGGGACTTCGTGCTCTCCGACGGTACTGTCGTCGCGCAGCACGACGGCTATGCGCGATTCACCATCGGCCAGCGCCGCGGTCTGCCGGGCGGCTTTCGCGTGCCGATGTTCGTCGTGGCGATTCGGCCGCACGATCGCGCGGTCGTGATCGGTCCGCGCGAGGAGCTGCTCGGCCGGGGAGTGGTCGCGCGCGAAATGAACTGGCTGGTCGACCCGATGTCGGTCGGCGCGACTGTCGAGGTGCAGGTGCGCCATCGTTCATCGCCCGCTCGTGCCGAGATCGTGCGCATCGACGGCGGCGAGATCGAGCTTGCGCTCGACGAGCCGGTGTCGGCGATCGCCCCGGGACAGTCGCTCGTGCTCTACGACGGCGAGAAGGTGCTCGGCGGCGGGCTGATCGAGCGGGCCGCGGGCGGCCGCGCGCCGCTGCCGGTTCGCGCCGCGTAGTCGCGGGCCTCAGGTGCACCGCGCATCGCGATGCGCGGCCCCGAGCTCAGTATTTCAGGCCACTCGCCTCGGCGAACTCCTTCATCGCCTTTTCCTGCTCTTCGGTGAGCTTCTCCGGCACGTCGACCTGGACCTCGACGATCAGATCGCCGGAGCGATCGTCCTTCTTGATCCCGTGGCCCTTGATGCGGAAGCGCTTTCCCGTCGGCGTGCCCGGGGGGATTTTGACGGCGAGCTTCGTGTCGTCGAGCGTCTTCACGCTGATCTTCGAGCCGAGCGTCGCCTGCGCGATGTTGATCTTCACCGGCGCGACGAGGTCGAGCCCCTCGCGTCTGAAGAAGCGATCGGGCTGTACCTGAAAGGTGATCAGCAGGTCGCCGGCCGGCCCGTTGTGCGTGCCGCGACCGCCCTGCCCCTTCAGACGGATCTTGGTGCCCGTGTCGACGCCCGCCGGCACCGTGATCATCATCTTCTTCCGAACGCGTACCTCGCCTGAGCCGCCGCAGGTCGGACAGCGCTCGCTCGGCACCGTTCCCTTGCCGAGACACATCGGGCACGGGCGCTGAACGGCGAACCCGCCCTGGCCGAACGCGATCGTCCCGCGGCCGTTGCACTCGGGGCAGGTCGTGATCTTCGCGCCCGGAGCCGCGCCGTTGCCATGGCACGTCGCGCACTCCTCGTTGACCTCGAGCTCGATCGGCACCTTGCCGCCCGACGCAGCCGTGCGGAACGGCACCTCGAGCGACGCTTCGACGTCGGTGCCGCGCTCAGGGCCACGCGGGCGCGCACCACGACCGCTCGCTCCGCCGCTGAACATCGACGAGAAGATGTCGCCGAAGCTCCCGAAGCCGACGTCGTTCAGATCCTCGAATCTGAAGTTCTGCGCGCCGGCACTTCCCCCCGGACGGGGACCACCGCGGGAGCCACCGCGGGCGCCGGCGCCGAAATCGCCGAATGCACCGAGCCGGCGCATCTCGTCGTACTGCTTTCGCTTCGCCGGATCGCTCAGGACGTTGTTCGCCTCCGATATCTCCTTGAAGCGCTCCGCCGCCTTCGCGTCATTCGGATTCTTATCCGGATGATGCTTCGCGGCGAGCTTGCGGTACGCCTTCTTGATCTCGTCCTGCGTCGCCGACGCCGGGACGCCGAGCACTTGATAGTAGTCCTTCGTCTGAGCCATATCGTCAGTACGCGATCAGCCGTTCCACTGCTTCACGACGACCCGTGCCGGACGCAGGAGCTGACCGCCGAACTTGTACCCGGTCTGAAAGACGCGAGCGACGACGTTGTCGTCTTCGGGCGAGACCGCCGCTTCGGTGGCGACGGCTTCGTGCACCGTCGGATCGAAGGTCTGGTTCGCCGGATCGATCGTTTCGAGACCGGCGCTCTGCAGCGCCTTGAGCATTTTCTTCTCGACCAACTCGGCGCCCTGCACGACCGTCGCCGCGTCGACCGTCGACGGGTCGACGTGCGCGAACCGCGCGAGGTCGTCGAGCGGCTCGAGTAGTTGCTTCACGATGTCCGCCTGCGCCCGCGGCGCGAGCTCGCCGCGCTCCTTGATCGTGCGCTTGCGGTAATTGTCGAACTCCGCGACGTGCCGCAGATAGCGATCCTGCGCTTCCGCGAGCTTTCGCTCCAGCTCGGCCGTCATCTCCGACGGCGCCGTCATCGCCGCACCGTCGGCCTGACCGGGTTCGAGGCTCTCGGCGCTGGTGTCGTCGCCGAGCATGTCGTCGCCGGCGGTATTGCCGGTGGAATCGAAATCGTTGGGATTGCGGTGTGCCATGATATGAAGTTTCGTCGTGCTCGTGTCGTGGAGCAACGGTCCGTCGGCCGTACGCGCAACGGGCATGCCCTGTTCCGTTCGGTCGCGCCGTCCGCTAGATGAGCCGCTGGCGGAGCATTTCCATGGCCCACTGCGCCGAGCGCTGCCGGATCTCGTCGCGGTCGCCCCAGAGGCGGAACATCCGCGCGACGACCTCTCCGTCGATGTCCACGCCGATCCAGACAGTGCCGACCGGCTTGTCGGCCGTTCCGCCCCCTGGTCCGGCGACGCCGGTGATCGCGATACCGACCCGCGCCTTCGCAACTCGCCGCGCGCCGGCCGCCATCGCGCGAACGACCTCCTCGCTCACGGCCCCGTGCGCCTCGATCAGACTTTGCTCAACGCCGAGCAGGTTCTGCTTGACCTCGTTCGCGTAGGCGATGACGCCCCCCTGCACGACGTCGCTCGATCCGGGGATCGCCGTGAGCCGGGCCCCCAGAAGCCCGCCGGTGCAGCTCTCGGCGACGCCGATCGTGAGCTCCTTCGCGCGGCAGAGGTCGAGGACGATCGCGGCGAGGTCGGTGTCGTCCTCGCCGTAGATCGACGTGCCGACACACTCCCGTAACCGGCGCTCGCCTTCGTCGAGTTGCCGGCGAGCTTCGTCGGCCGGCAGGTCGCGGACGGTCAGCCGGAGATCGACCCCTGCGATCGACGGCAGGTAGGCGAGGCTTCCGTCGAGCGGACCACCGGGCATCGCCTCGATCTGAGCCGCCAGGAGCGACTCGGCGATGCCAACGGTGCGGAGCGTCCGCGACTGAACGACGAGCCCGGAATCGATTCGCGCGACCAGTCGAGGCAACAGCGTGTCCGCGAGCATCCCGCGCATCTCGCGGGGGACGCCGGGGAGCATCGCGACCCAGCGTCCACGGTCGTCCTCGAGCCAGATGCCGGGGGCGGACCCGTGGTTGTTCTGAAGCTTGATGGCGCCTTCGGGAACCATCGCCTGATGGCGATTCGGCGCCGGAAGCGGTCGCCCGAAGCGCTTCTGCCAACGCTCTTCCATCCAGGCGAGGTGCTCGGCGTCGATGGTCATGGCCCGGCCGAAGATCGTCGCGATGGATTGCTTGGTGAGGTCGTCGGACGTGGGACCGAGCCCGCCCGTGGTGATCACGGCGCCGGTGCGGTCGAGTGCCTGCTCCACCGCGCGGGCGATCTCCGACGCGGCATCGCCCACCGTGGTGCGGCGGACGATCTGGACGCCGATGCCCGCGAGCGTGCGCGCGAGATGCGCGGCGTTGGTGTCGATCGTGAAGCCGAGCAGCAGTTCGTCGCCGATGGTGACGACTTCGACGGCGGTTCCGCCGCCGTGCGTCGACGACCGGTCGAGCGTCGCCTCGGTCCGGCGTGCGTCCGGCGTGGTCATTCAGCGAACACGTTCGCGAAGTGGCGCATGTACTCGAACAGCGAATAGAGGGTCATGAACACGGCGACGACCATCGTGACCGTGCCGACGATTCCGTTGAACTGTGCGAAGGCGCGCCACCGGCCGTCGTCGAGCACGGCGTGCTGCCTCGCGGCGGTGAGGGCCCAGAACCAGAAGTAGGCCGAGCCCTGCCACACGAGCTGGAAGCCGGTCTTCCACTTCGCCGAGCGAATCGCGGCGATGACGACGCCGCGGCGCGCGGCGAGTTGTCGGAAGACGGTCATGAACACTTCGCGGCCGAGCACGACGAGCACGATCCACAGCGGCAGCCCGATGTCGCCGATCGGCGTCTGGAAGGGCATCGTCCGCGCGAGCAGGAACATCGGGACGAAGGTGCCGACGAGGAGCAGCTTGTCGGCGAGCGGATCGAGCAGCCTCCCGAGATCCGTCTCTTCCTTGCGTGATCGGGCGATGTGGCCGTCGATGTAGTCCGTGACGGCGGCGACGACGAACAGCACGAACGCCGAGAGGCGCAGCGGCCACGAGTCGAAGAACGGCAGCACGGCGACGAGCGGCGTCACCGCGATGCGTCCGGCCGAGAGCGCGTTCGGCAGATTCATCGCACGCCTCAGGCGAGCGACTTGAGCACCAGCTTGCTGACGGCGCGCAATGTCTCGAAGACGCCGTCGCCGGTGACGGCAACCGCCTCGAAATACGGCGCACGCTCGAGCCATTCTCCCGACTCGAGCTGCTCGACCAGGTTCTCGCCCGGATGGATCGGATCGGCCGTCAACCGCATCCGCGTCGGATCGGTGACCTCCCACCCGGGATTGAGCGACGATTGGAGATCTCGAATCGGCGCCGCGTTGGGCAGATCGCGTTTGTTGTACTGGATCACGAAGGGCATCTTCGTGAGGTCATAGCCGTATTCGGCCATGTTGTCGTACAGGTTGTGCATCGCTTCCTGATTCGCTTCCATGCGCTCGATCTGCGAGTCGCCGACGAACACGATGCCGTCGACGCCCTTGAGAATGAGCTTGCGGCTCGCGTTGTAGTAGACCTGGCCCGGCACGGTGTAGAGGTGAAACCGGGTCTTGAAGCCGCGAATCGTGCCGAGGTCGATCGGCAGGAAGTCGAAGAAGAGCGTGCGCTCGGTCTCGGTGGCGAGCGAGATGAGCTTGCCGCGCGTATCCGGCGTGACCTTGCCGTAGACGTGCTCGAGGTTCGTCGTCTTGCCGCCCAGCCCCGGGCCGTAGTAGACGATCTTGCAGTTGATCTCGCGCGACGCGTAGTTGATCATCGACATGGCGTGATCCTCTACTGGAACAGCTTGTCGATCTCGTCGTCGGCGCCGGCGAGAACGTTGGGAGTCTGGCCGCTGTCGGCACGGGAGAAGACTTTCTCGAACAATTGATTCAGCTCGGCCACGGTCTGCTTGAGCTTGAGGCGCACGAGCCCGAGGGTCGTGCGATTGTCGAAGAGCACCACGAGGATCACCCGCCGTGCGATGTCGGCGAGGTACATCGATTCCTTCTCGCCCTGGTGGAAGAGCGACTGGAAGTCGTTCTCCCCGATCAGCTTCGCGAGTTGATCATTGGCGCTGAAGTCGGCGGCGGTGAGCGTCGCGAACGCCGTCGGGTCGAAGGTGGGGCGTTCGCCGCAGGTCGCGACCAACTGCCCCGTGCGATCGACCAGCAGCGCCGAGCGCGCGGTGGATTCGGTGAGAAACCGATCCAGCGCGCCGGTGATCGCGCCAAAATCATCCTCGGTGAACGACCAACTGGCTGCACCAACGGGCATCGCGTGGGAGTCCTAATCGAGTTGTGTCTGCAGTTCCGAGCGCATCCGACGGAGGATGCGTTCGGCCCGCCGCCGCAGCGTCGGATGCCGCTCCCAGCCGACGTAGTCGGTCAGGATCCGCGCGGTCTCCAGTCCGGGCTGCCCACCCAGATATCCGAGAGCCGCGAAACGGCGCACCGGACTCTTGCTGAACAGATCCCGCCGCGAACGACGAATCTGGGTGCTCCAGACCAGAGCCCCTAATACTAGACCACTGAGGAAGGCAGCTGTCACCGCCGTCTGCGTCGTGCTCCGTTTCACATGATCCTCCGCGCCGACAGGGCCTGCGCAATCGTCACACCATCGGCGTATTCGAGATCGCCGCCAACCGGGAGCCCCCGCGCGATTCGCGAGATGGTCGCCCCCGACGGCGCCAGCTGCCCCTGGATGAACAGGGCCGTCGCCTCGCCCTCGAGACTCGGGTTGGTCGCGATGATCACCTCGCGCACCGGAGTTTCGGCGCGAGGACCCACGCGGTCCAGCAGGGCCGCGAGAGTGAGATCATCCGGACCAACCCCGTCGAGCGGCGACAGCCGTCCACCCAACACATGGTACAACCCACGGAACTCGCCCGCCCGCTCGATCGCGCTGATGTCCGACGCCTGCTCGACGACGCAGAGCAGCCCAGCGTCGCGTCGCGGATCGCGACAGATGGCGCACAGCTCGTCCTCGGTGAGGTTGAAGCACCGCGCGCACGGGCGAACCCGTTCACCGAGCGTGAGAAGCGCCTGCGCGAGCCGGCGGGTCTGGTCGACCGGTTGGCGAAGCAGGTGATAGGTCAGGCGGAGCGCCGTCTTCCGGCCGATGCCGGGCAGCCGGGACAGCTCCGTCGCGAGATCATCGATCGCGGACAAGAGCGCGTCCCTCCCCCGGCCCCGCCGACGTTCGATCGGAGTTCCGTCGCGAGCGAATGCACCGCGTGCCTCTCGCTGTCGCGCCGCACCGACGCAACATCTAGAAGGGCAGCTTGAACGGCAGGTTCAGGCCACCCGTGAGCTTCCCCATCTGATCCTTCGCCGCTTCCTGCGCCTTGTTCTGCGCGTCAGCGATCGCGACGACGACGAGGTCCTCGAGCATTTCGACGTCGGCCGGGTTCACGACGGTGGGATCGAGCTTGATCTTCTTGATCTTGCTCGTCCCCGTCACCTCGGCCGTGACCATGCCGCCGCCGGCCGAGCCGGTGACGGTGATCTGCTCGAGCTCTTCCTGGATCTTGGAGAACTTGCCCTGCATCTCCTGGGCTTGCTGCAGGATTTTCATGAAGTCAGCCATGCGGGA
>Ga0164243_10001379_pt1 | contig 41207 bp, 37 predicted proteins | sample OricompcompostOP_FD_108781 | JGI IMG/M metagenome (GOLD analysis project Ga0164243, IMG submission 108781) | Organic Plus compost microbial communities from Emeryville, California, USA - Original compost - Organic plus compost (OP) | ecosystem: Engineered > Solid waste > Mixed feedstock >... | reverse complement strand
CGGCCGCCACGTGAATGACGGGGCGATGAACAGGCGATCGTCCGGAACGAAATCGGAGAAATGCGCGACCTGAGAATCGGCGTCGCGGGCGACGCCGGTCAGGCGGAACATGAACTCGCCCGTCGGGTCGACCGCACCGCTCAAGTCGAAGGCACCTTCAAACAGGTCGTTGGTGCCGATCTTCCCCTGCACCTTGCGGATCGTCTCCCTGGTCGGGCGCTTGGTGATCACGTCCACGAGACCGCCAGGGGCGATCTGCCCGTAGAGCACCGCGCTTGGCCCGCGGATCACGTCGATGCGCTCGACACCATACGTCTCGGTGCGGAAATGCGTGAAGAAGTCGCCGTTCCCGATCTCCCTCAGGCCGTCGCGATAGGCGCTGTTCCCCTGCCCGTTGAAGCCGCGGATGGTGTAGATGTCGAAGCGGGGATCCTTTCCACCCGGATCGGTATAAATGCCGGGCACGTACTGCAGCGCCTCGACGATAGTCTTGACGTCGCGCTTGTCGAGCTGCTCGCGGGTGACGACCGAGATCGACTGCGGCGCCTCGACAATTGGGGTGCCGGTCTTGGTAGCTGCGCCGCTGACTTTGGCGACGAAGCTGCCGGGCGGGCTCTTCAGACCGGACTGCTCCGATGAGCTTGAGCTGCTGGTCTGCGCGTTGCTCTGCGGCTGCGGGGTCGCGGCGGTTTGTGTCGAGGTCGATTTCTTTGCCGACTTCTTCTTGGCGGGCTTCGGCTTGGCGGTCGATTCCACTTGCAGTGGCGGTAGCGGAACCGTTTGCTGATCGCTCGTTGCAGCGGGAGGAGCGGTCGAAGCTGCTCCGCTCTCTTGGGCGTGCGCGACGCTGGAAGCGAGGCAGAGCGACAGCACCGCGGCGCGGCACAGGGTACGCACACACATGACACGAGGCCTCAACGAACGCCGGAACAGCGCCGACGGCCCGCGACACATCGAAGACCAAACAGCGCACCAAGCCTTAGTTTAGCTGCACTCTGGGCAAAATCTATCCTGTGGCGGTATACAATACGCCTGGCCGGTGAGATTGATTCGCACGTGTGACCGGAGAGCCCCAACGCTGATGCTCCATCGGCGAGCGGTGCGATTGGATCATGCGCACGTTGGCCGCATCACGCTGTCGCGCCACTTCATGTCATCGTGGCCGTCCTGGATGATCGCCGCGGCGTTGGGAACAGGGGGTTCACTTGCCGACAGATATTGTCAGCGCATTGCTTACCCTCGCAGGCGCGGTGTTGATGGTGAGTGGGTTGCTCATCGTGCGCTCGGCTTGGGCGCAGCGTGGAAGGCAGCCCGTGCGCACACTTTGCGGATGGTGCCTCCTCGTCGTCGGCATCGCGTGCGCGACATTCGCATGGGGCGAGCCGGGCCTGATCGCTGCACTGGCGGCGTTTTCCGTCATCGCTTTTGTCATCGTGGCCATGGGGGCGGAGTATCGGCCGGTCCGTGCCGCGAACGGTCGTGAGCTTGCAGCGGAGCCGGACGAGCGACCCACGAACTGGACGCGCGCCATCGCCAAGAGCTTGTTGGCGATCGTGCTCGCGGGCGTTGCCGCCGTCGGCATCGGCATCGCTTTCGCCGTGGCGGCGCCGCTGGACGCAGCGGATCGCACCATCATCGGCGGGCTGCTCGTCCCCATGCTCTGGGGTGCCGGAATGGCTTGGACGCTCTGCGACGCCAAGCTCGTCCGGGCGACGGCGCTCCTGCTCGTCGTGTCGGCCTGCGCCTACGGTATTGCCTTCCTTCCCAAGATGCTGAGCTCCTGATGCACACACCCGCACCCATCAAAGTGAAGAAGCGGCCTTTCCTGTCGGCGGCTTTCGTGCGCGCGATGCTGGCAGGTCATTCGGCGCTGGGGCTTGCGTTCGCCGCACTCATCTATGTCGTCTGCCTCAGCGGCGCGCTGGCCGTATTCGTGCAGGAGTTTGCGCGCTGGGAGCAGCCGGACGGACCGATGGTCGAGGCGACGCCGGCGCCGGAGGTGATCGCCGCGATGCTGCGTGCCGGCTACGCGCGGGCGCAGGCGGAGGGTGTGGCACACGACATCTACCTGTCCGGCCCTCTGCGCTCGCCTGGGCGCATGCAGGTCCACTACGACGATCATGAGAAGGGCATCGAAGGCGAGTGGCTGGCAGATGCTCAAGGCCAGCTGGCGGTGCCTATCACGGCGCCATGGGCGGATTTTATCGGCGCGCTGCACATGCAGCTACATCTGCCGCGGACGTGGGGCATGTATCTCGTCGGGCTGACGGGCGTGGCACTGTTTTCGTCGCTGATCTCGGGACTGCTGTCGCACCCGCGCATCTTCAAGGATGCGTTCATGCTGCGTCGGGGCGGCTCGCTCCGTCTGCAGGAGGCGGACCTGCACAACCGCCTCGGCGTATGGGGGCTGCCGTTCCATGTCGTCGTCAGCGTCACGGGGGCGCTTCTCGGGCTCTCATCGCTGATCGTCGGCGTGCTGGCGCTGGCGGCGTACGACGGCGACCGCGGCAAGGCCGTGGCGGCGCTGTTCGGCCCGCCGCCGACGAATGACAGCACGCCGGCGCCTGTCCCGGATATCGGCGCCATGATCTTGCAGGTGCAGGCCAGCCAGCCGCAGGCGGAGTTTGCCAGTGCCTTCGTGCAGCATATCGGCACCGCCGGCCAAATCACTCAACTCGGCATGCATCTTCCCGGCCGGATCGCCTTCTCGCAGGCCTATCGCTTCGGCGCGGACGGCAAGATGATCTCGGCTGCCAATGCCCATGAAGGGCGCGTTGGGCAGTGGATCTTGACGGCGCTGCAGCCGCTGCACTTCGGCTGGTTCGCGGGCATCGCCGGGAAGCTGCTCTACGGTGCGCTTGGCTTGGCGCTGGCGGTGGTGACTCACACCGGCGTCACCATCTGGCTGGCGCGGCGCAGGGACAAGGGGCGGCCGGCTCCGGGGTGGGAGAAGACTTGGGCGGTCGTTGGCTGGAGCCAGCCGCTCGGCATCGCGACGACGGCGTTGGCCGCCGTGCTGGCCGCTGGTGTGCCGCTGATCGCGGTCTATCTGCTGACGATCGCGGCGGCGGCCGGGGTTGCCATCGTGGCCAGCGATGCGCGTGCGACGGTGCGCGTGCTCCGCCTGCTGAGCGCATTGGTCTTCGTCGCGGCGGCGGGCGTGCACGTTGCCGCCTGGCGTACGGTTGCCGTTGATCAGATGGCATGGATCGTCGATGTGGCGCTGGTGATCGCCGCCTTGGTCATTGCCGCACCGCTATTGGTCCGCCATCGGCAGGTTGGGCTCGCTGAGCCTACGCAGGCGCATTGAGAGCGCGGCGGAGGTCAGCATGTCGCTCATCATCCACGACTGCAGATAGCCGGCGGCGCGGGCCGGCGCGTTGCCCGGGTCATCGAACGTCGCCAGCATCTCGCACAGCACGCCGAAGCGAACGCCTTTCCCGGCTTCGCGGAACATCATCGCTTCCTCGTCATGCATGAGGCGCACTTTCGGCGTGGTGCCCTGGCGCCATACGACAATGTGCTGGCTAGGCGACAGAGGCTCTGCCGTCGGTGGAGGCTCCTCATCCTTGAGGGCCCGCCAGATTGCGAAGGCGTTGGTTGAGCCCTCCAGAAGCGTCACCGATGGGTGGAGCGAGAACGTCAGGCGCTCCCACTCTTCGGGAGCGTAGACGGCGAGATCCGCCAAGCCGAGAACCGGTGCATCGGGGCTGTCGAAGGCGTCCGCGACGGCGCGCTCGATGGCTGCAAGCTCGGCAAACTGGACGTGGCCCGAGGCCAACGCATGCGTGGCGAGGAACTCGGGGAACGGCGCGCCGAACCAGCGCACGTTCGGCGACCGTGAGGGATGAGCTGAGATGAATGCGTCTGCCAAGCGATCGAATTGGTCGTCAACCATGTAGCCGCGCAGCAATGGGTAGTCGCGCGTCAGAACCTCGATCAGCCGCGCCGTGTAGGCGTGGCGGTAGACGCCGAGCAGGGTGTGACGTGGCGCGTGGGCACCGTCCGTGAGGGCCGCCAGGACATGGTCGTCCGCGTTCAGTATCGCCGCCTGCAGCAGCGCCTGTACCTCGTGTAGCGAAGGTTTCGGCAGCGAAGGTTTCGGTGCTGGCATGGGCATCACGAGGCTCGCTTCTTCCTCAGTTCGGGGAGCATGTCCTCGGCGATCGCGCGTGCCGTGCCGAGCTCGGCGACGAGGTCGGAGAGGGGCGGGATATTGTCGTCGCGCTCGATGATCGTCGAGACGGGGGCAAAGCGCTTCACGGCGGCCCGGTATAGCTCCCACACCTCGTCGGGGACGAGGGCATCGTGAGTGTCGATGATGTGGCTCGTGTTGTGCTCGTGTCCGGCCAGATGGAACTGGACGACGCGATCGGCAGGCGTGTTGTCGATGAATGCCTGCGCGTCCCAACCGTGATTGAAGGCGCTGACGAACACGTTGTTGACATCGAAGACGAGCCAGCAGCCCGTGCGCCTGGCGAGCTCGGCGATGAACTCCCATTCCGGCATCTCCGAATGGGCGAATTGGATGTACGTCGACACGTTCTCAATGGCGATCGGTCGCTGCAGGTAGTCCTGCACGTAGCCTATCCGCGCGACGACGTGGTCGAGGGCCTCGCGCGTGTATGGAATGGGCAGCAGGTCATGAAGATTGACGCCGTGCACGCCGGTCCAGCACAAGTGATCCGACACGAATTGCGGCTCGATCCGTTCTGCGAGCGCCTTGAGGTCGGCAAGATACTTGTCGTCGAACGGGGCGGTTGAGGCGATGGAGAGCGAGACGCCGTGCATCACGATCGGGTAACGAGCGCGGATCTTGTCGAGCATGCGCAGTGGCTGGCCGCCGGGGACCATGTAGTTCTCGGAAATGACCTCGAACCAATCGACATCCGGTGAGCCGTCGAGGATGTCGGAATAGTGCTGCGGGCGCAGGCCCAATCCGAAGCCGAGATAGGGCGGCTTGGCGGAAGATGTCATCGGTAATTCCTGTGTGGCAGGTATCGGTGGAACCCGTTGCATGATGCATCTCCTTGATGGGTGGCCCGCTGCGCGAGGCCACCCATTGCGCATTTTGCGCGATTACTTCGCTGGCTCGAACTTGGCGCCCTCGACTTTGGCGCATTCGGCGGCCGTGGCCTCCGTGAAGCCCTGGCCCTTGCACGCGTTCTGCCCCTTGCAGGCGTTCGATGCGGATTTGCACGCGCCGTGCCCCTTGCAGGCATTGGCGCCGACGCAGTGGCCCTTGGCATCCTCGGCGGCGTTGGCGACCGGAGCGGCGACGGCCCCGGCAAGGAACATCGCGGCGGCGATGGTGGCGAGTGAAGCACCCGACTTGGCTGCAATAGTCATGAGTTGGTTCCTCTCGATATGTCGTTGTGCAATCGGGCGATGAACGGACGCATGCGATGCCCGAGCGCCTGTCTGCGTCCAGCGACAACTACGACGGCAAAGCGTCGAACGTTTCAGCCGCTTTGATCGGCAGGTCGATTTTTCTCGTCTGCACGTGATCGATCGGGCGGAAGATCGATGTCGAACGTTTCGATGTAACGGCGGCGCTGTCGGCTGCGTACGTCACCTTGAAACACGCTCTGCATATTGCGCCCGCCTTCTGCGTGACGGTTTTGTGCAGGGCCAGTCGAGGAGGCAGCTCAGGTGATGTCCACAATTCCCACGCCGCGCACTGCGATTGTGCGCTCCGGTCTCGCGCACACGGTCGTCGATTGGTTGATCGACATGCCCGAGCGGCGCTCGGCGATCTTCTCGTGGTTGCCGCCGCTGTTCGCGCGTGTCGTCGTTGGCTGGGTGTTCATGTGGTCAGGCTGGACCAAACTGAACAACCTCTACCCGAGCGGCGACTTTCCGGGGATGATCGCGCGTTTCGGCGAATGGGGCATTCCGCTGCCCGAGGTCATGGCCCCCTTCGTTTCCGGGGTGGAGTTCTTTGGCGGCATGCTGCTGCTGCTCGGACTGTTCACGCGGCTCGCGGCGACACCGCTCGTCATCGTGATGATCGTCGCCATCATCAGCGCCAAATGGGATCAAGTGGATAGCCTGGAGACGCTCCTGGGCTTCGAGGAAGTCGCCTACATGGCGCTGTTCGGCTGGCTCGCAGTCAAGGGCCCCGGCCCGGTGTCGGTCGATCATCTCTTGCAGAAGAGATATGGCGGCTAGCACATCTGTGTCGCGGTCGTGCTCTTGGCCATTGGCGGAGATGAACGGTGAAGACCGATAGCCTCATCGCAGCGCTTGTCGCAGACCTTTCGCCGACGACGCTGCCGATCGCGCGCACGCTCACGGTCTGCGCGGTAGCGGGTGCAGGCTTGGCGGCTCTGATCTTCTTCGCGATGATTGGATTGCGGCCGGACATCGCAGTCGCGGCAACGACGCTACGCTTCCAGTTTAAAGTCTATTTCACGATCGTGCTGCTCATCCCCGCGCTTGCTCTCACGTGGCGCCTGTCGGTGCCAGGAGCACGGCCGAGCATGTGGCTGTGGGCGTTGCTGATCGCGCCCGGTGCGCTCGCCGTAGCCTGTGTCGTGGAGCTCTTGACAGTCCCACCGACGGATTGGGCCGCCAAGCTTGTCGGCTCGAACGCCCGCGCATGTCTGACGATCATTCCGCTGCTGGCGCTGGCGCCGCTGGTTGCGCTTCTCGTCGGTCTGTCGAGTGGCGCCTCGACGGAGCCGACACTGGCGAGTGCCAGCGCTGGTCTTGCATCAGGTGCGCTGGCGGCGATGCTCTACGCCACGAACTGTACCGACGACAGCCCGTTGTTCGTGGCGGTCTGGTACACGATTGCGATCGCAGGCGTGATGATTGCCGCTGTGCTCGTTGGATCCTACGTGTTGCGTTGGTGAGCTTCAATGCATGGTGCGGATGGGTTCAGGATCGGCGGCCGCTCGAGAGCCAATCTTCCCTTCGTTGGAGCCGGGCTCCTGACTTTTGTTTTCAGCAAAGGAGATGGACGATGCCGAAGTTTCGTTCGCTAAAGCTGCTGCCGCTTGTGGCGCTGGCCGGCGCAGTGGCATTCGCGGTCCCGCATTCGATGGCCGAGACGGCGCGAGAGATTCCTCCGCCGGCGGGGGGCAGCAGCGGTACTCAGGGGACGTCGGAGGTTGCCGTTCTGGCGGGTGGATGTTTCTGGGGTGTGCAGGGCGTTTTCCAGCATGTGCAAGGCGTGACGAGCGCCGTCTCTGGATATGCGGGAGGGAATGAGGCGTCGGCGCGCTACGAGCTGGTCGGAACGGGGACGACGGGTCACGCGGAGTCGGTTCGTGTCACGTTCGATCCGAGGGTGATCTCCTACGGCCGCATTCTGCAGATCTTCTTCTCGGTGGCCCACGATCCGACGCAGCTTAATCGCCAAGGACCGGATGTCGGGAGCCAGTACCGCTCGGCGATCTTTGCGACGACGCCCGAGCAGGCTCGCATTGCCGGAGCCTACATGGAGGAACTCGACAGGGCGCACGCGTTCGACACTGCGATCGTGACGAAGATCGAGCCGGGCAAGGCATTCTATGCGGCTGAGGACTATCACCAGGATTTCCTCGCAAGGAACCCGCGGTATCCCTACATCGCGATCCACGACCTGCCAAAGCTGGCGAACCTCAAGAAGCTGTTTCCGGATGCCTACCGCGAGAACCCTGTGCTCGTGTCGGTTCCGCAAACGACAAACTGATTGGTCCGGTGCCGACCTTGCGCACGAAGGAACGTTCTTGTGAGCAGTGCTGCAAGTTTGGTGCGAACTTTATGCAGGCCGCTGCATGGAGCTGTTCCATGATTCCGAACGACGAGCGCATCGACTGGGATCGTGGGCAACTCCTCCAGACTCCTTAATGCTTTGGTATGAGCCGTCGTCGCCAATGGGCGGATGGTGGCGCGCTGCTCGGTCGTGCACCATTCACCGCGTGTTCGGCGGCCGAATTCAGTTGCGATGAGCTTGCTCTGTCGGGGTGAGCGATGACCCGATCTCAGACGATGTCGGCTGGCCGCGGAAAGGCTTTTCGCCCTGGCAAGGAGTCATCCCCATGACGAGCGAACTCATCAGTCATTTGCAAGCCTTCGACGAGATCGAAAACAGATCCGAATTGTCCCATCGCGACGCGGGGCTCAGATCAGCGCCGCCGGCCAGCGGTCGGCGCACCGTCCACGATGCCACATATGACCTGCTCCGCTGGCTCGGGCTTACCACCATTTTCGGCAATCCCGGCTCTACGGAGGAGCCGTTCCTGAAGGACTTTCCCTCCGACTTCGAATACGTCCTTGGATTGCAGGAGGCACCCGTCGTGGCGATGGCGGACGGCTTTGCGCAGGCCACCAAGAAGCCGGTGCTGGTGAACCTCCATACGGCTGCCGGCACCGCCAACGGCATGTGCAGCATCATGTCAGCCTATCAGAACAAGACGCCGATGATCATCATTGCCGGACAGCAGCATCGCGAGATGCTGTTATGCGAGCCGATGCTCGCCAACCGCGATGCAACGACACTGCCGCGGCCGTGGGTGAAATGGTCCTATGAGCCGGCGAGGGCGCAGGATGTTCCGGCAGCCATCATGCGCGCCTTTGCGGCGGCAGTGCAGCCTCCGGCGGGGCCGGTTTTCGTATCGATCCCGCTCGACGATTGGGATCAGCCGGCGCTGGGCGCGCCCGTGCTGCGTTCGGTAAGCTCGCGCTATGCGCCCGATCCTGCCCGCGCGCAGTTGTTCGCCGAGCGGATTCGCCGGGCGAAGAACCCTGTGCTGGTCTATGGGCAGGAGATCGACCGTGCCGGAGGCTGGGAAGCTGGCATAGCGTTCGCTGAGCGGCTGCGGGCGCCCGTGTTCCTCCCCCCGATTGCCGATCGAATCTCCTTCCCGCAGGGCCATCCGCAGTTCCAGGGTGTCCTGCCGATGGCGATCGGGCCGCTGAGCAAACGACTGCGCGGTTTCGATCTCGTGATTGTCGTCGGCGCGCCCGTGTTCCGTTACTACCCTTACGTGGCCGGAGACTATCTGCCTGAGGGTACGGAGCTGCTGCAGATCACCAACGACCCGAACGACGCCGCCGCGGCCGCGGCAGGCGATAGCCTGCTGGCGGATGCCAAGCTCGCTCTGGAAGCGCTTACGGAGCGTCTGCCTCAGAATGAGGATCGCGCGCTGCCGGCGCCCGTGCAAGCGAGGGTCAAGCAGTCTGTGGCGACGAAGGATCCATTGCCATTGACGGCCGCCGAAGCGTTTGCGGCGCTGGCGGAACTGCAGCCCGCGGCGGGCATCGTCGTGCAGGAGTCGCCTTCCAACGCCAGCGATGTCCTCGAGCACTGGCCGACCGTCGGACCTGACTCCTATTACAGCTTTGCCGCCGGCGGCCTCGGCTGGAATGCTCCAGCGGCTGTCGGTATTGCGCTGGCGCAACAACGGAAAGGGGGCGGCCGGCCGGTCATCGCGTTCATCGGCGACGGGGCGATGCAGTACTCCATTCAATGTCTTTACACTGCCGCCCAGCATCGGCTGAAGGTCATCTTCATCGTTCCCTGCAACGGCGAGTACGCGGTCTTGAAGCAGTTTGCGGCCCTCGAGGGCACGCCGAATGTTCCTGGGCTCGATATCCCGGGCATCGACATGCCCTCATTGGCAAAGGGCTATGGGTGCGCCGGCGTCACGGTGCGCACGCGCGATGAGATCAAGGGTGCATTCGCCACCGCGCTCAAGACCGATGGGCCGACCGTCATCGCCATCCCGATCAAGCATGAGCTTCGCCCGCTGGTCTCCGTGTAGGGATACGGGCTGGCGCTGTCGAGGTGTCGCTCGTGGCGGGACTAGCTCGGTCCGTTCGCGGGCCGCTGCGGCTGAAGTCCGAGCCGGCGCGCCAGGATGCGGTCCACGAGGCGCGTGGGCAGCCGTGACATCACGAAGAATTCGAGTGGCGAGGGTGTCACCGTGTAGCGCGCCTTCGGTTTCTTCACCGTCAGGGCATCGGCGACGACCTCGCCCAGGCGGTCTGCGGGCAAGCCCTTGCGGCCATTGGCGAGGGCGTAGTCGCGAAACGTCGCCAGCGGTGTTGCGAAGGGTGAAGCCGAGAACCGTGTCATGTCGACGGCTTCGGCCTTGTCCCAGATCGACGTCACGACCGCGCCGGGCGCGACGACGATCACATCGATGCCGAGCAACATCAGCTCGCGCCGCAGGCTTTCAGACAGGCCTTCGAGAGCGAATTTGGAGGCCGCGTAGGGGCCGTTGAACGGTGCGGCGAGGCGGCCGGCGACGGACGAGATCATCACGATGCGGCCTTTGCGGCCAACGCGCGCGGGATCGGCGCCGAGGAGAGGCGCGAAGGCGCGGGCGACCGTCATCTGTCCGACGACGTTGACTTCAAGCTGTTGCCTCAGGTCCGCGGTCGTCAGTTCGAGCAGCGGACCGGGCACGGCGATGCCGGCGTTGTTGACGAGCCCTATCAACGTTCGATCGGCGAGCTTGGCGGCAACGGAGGCGGCGGCCGCGCGGACAGCTTCCTCGTCGGTGACGTCGAAGAGGAGGGGGATGAAATTCGGACCGAGCTCAGCCGAGACCGTTTTGGCATCGGCTTCTTTGCGCACGCTCCCGAAGACCTTGAACCCGCGCGCGAGCAGCGCCTTCGCCGCTGCTCTGCCGATGCCGGTCGATGCTCCCGTGATGACGACGCCGTCCATGCGAGCCTCCTCGAACTCGGGTTGATGCAGCGGATAGATGGTCTCGCGCCGCGGGGTCGCAATCGTGCTTGCATGCGGGAAGTTGCCGCGATCCTGGTGTCCTCGAAGGTTGCGCCCCGCTTGCGCTGGGAAGAGGACATCTCTAGGACGATTTTGCACCCTGCATGCTGCGCCGGGTAAGGTTCTCCGATTGTTTCTAAAGTAGAGGTTCGCAGGTCCGGGCTCCCGCAGGGATCGGCGCGGCTTGCAGATAGTCGTACGGAATGACGACGGACGGCGACTTCGAGATATTCCTGGTGGTCAATCCGGGCTTGGAAGGCCCGCTGTGTGCGGAGGCTCGGGCCAAGGGATTCAAAGCCAAGTCCGTCGCGGGCGGCGTGGTGCTCAAAGGGGGCTGGCCCGAGGTGTGGCGTGCCAACCTCGAGCTTCGCGGGGCAAGCCGGGTCGTGGCGCGCATCGGCACGTTCCGAGCGCTGCATCTCGCTCAGCTCGACAAGCGTGCGCGCCGCTTCCCCTGGGCCGAGGTGCTTCGCTCCGACGTGCCGTTTCGCGTCGAGGTGTCGTGCAAGAGCTCGCGGATCTATCACTCGGGTGCGGCTGCGCAGCGGATCGAACGCGCGATCGCCGAGGAGATCGGCGCGCCAGCCTCGGCGGAGGCCGAGGTTTGCGTCAAGGTGCGCATCGAAAAGGATCTCTGCACCGTCGGCGTCGACACGTCCGGCGAGCTGCTGCACAAGCGCGGCCACAAGCAGGCCGTTGCCAAGGCGCCGATGCGGGAGACCATGGCGTCGCTGTTCCTGCGTCAGTGCGGCTTTGATGGCTGCGAGCCGGTGCTCGATCCGATGTGCGGGTCGGGCACGTTCGTGATCGAGGCGGCCGAGATCGCCGCGGGGCTCAAGCCGGGCAGGTCAAGGCACTTTGCTTTCGAGCAGCTTGCAGGGTTCGATCCCGTCGTGTGGGAACGCATGCGCGAGGCGACGGACGTCATCGTGCCGGCCGTGCGCTTCTATGGCAGCGACCATGACGCCGGCGCGATCCGCATGAGCCGCGCCAATGCCGAGCGGGCCGGCGTTGCCGGCATCACCGAGTTCCAGGAGCGCGCGCTCGAGGATGTCGTCGCCCCCGCTGGACCACCCGGCATTGTCATGGTGAATCCGCCCTATGGCGACCGCATCGGAGAGAAGGGGCGGCTGCAGGCGCTCTACCGGACGCTCGGGCACACGTTGCGCACGCGCTTTTCCGGTTGGCGGGTCGGGCTCACTACGAACGAGGCCTCGCTCGCCGAGGCAACCGGGCTGCCCTTCACGCTGCTGGCCGACCCCGTCTCGCATGGGGGCCTATGGGTGACCTTGTACCGGACCGGCCCGCTACCGTGAGGGGTGCGCTTCCAGCCAAGGGCCGGGCGAGCAAACCATCCTTCCAACGGCTGCTTGCCCCGCGGCTCATGCCAGCTTAGTACACCAGCACCGCGGGGCGGGTGTTAGCCAGGCACATGGGTCCAGGCACATGGGTGAAGGCTAAAGGAGCGCAGCGCGCAGATCTACTCGGAGTTGAGTCTCGCGAATGCCCCGTGTCTCGGTGGTGCTGGCTGTATACAACGGTGCAGCGACCGTTGTGCAAACCCTGGATTCCATTGTCGGCCAGACCTTCCGTGACTTCGAGCTGCTCGTCGTCGACGACGGAAGCGAGGATGCGACTGCGGAAATCTTGCAGCGCTATGCAAGCCTGGACGCGCGCATTGTCGTTACGCGCACATCCAATCGCGGCCTGGCCGTCGCCCTGAACACGGGCGTGGGGATCGCGCGCGGGGAATACGTGGCGCGCATCGATGCCGATGACATTTGCCACCCGGAGCGCTTCGCACGCCAAGTCGAATACCTCGATCGCACCGCGAAGGCGGTAGCCGTCGGCAGCCAGGTGCTGGTCATCAACGGGAGCGGTGCACCGCTTCCGCATCAGCCTCCGGTCGGTAGCAGCTACGTCATGAAGGACCGCTGCAGGGACTTCGCCTATTTTCCGCCAGCCCCGCCGACGCTCCCGCATCCAACGGCAATGATGCGGCGCGCGGCGCTCGATGCGGCGGGCCGTTACAGAAGCTACTTCACCATCGGCTCGGAGGACCGCGATCTCTGGTGGCGGCTGATGAAGCACGGCGAGATCCATCGCATCCCAGAAAGGCTCGTGGAGTATCGCGTGCATGCGAGCAACCTGTCGTCCGTGCGCCACCGGGATATCGTCGCGGGGGCGCTGATCGCAGATCTTTCCGCCGTCGCAAGGCACTTTGAGATGGATGACGTCGCTCTTCTCGCGCGGCTCACGCGCGGGAACTGTGCCGAGGTGCTGCGGGACTATGCAACCTTGCTGGGGGATCGGTATCCGGTCAGGGCGCTCGTGCACTTCAGGACGACGAAGCGGAAGACGCCCGAGCTTGCCACCTGGATCGACAAGGCGAGGATGCATCGGGAGATCGTGCAGCACCTGCTGCGCAACCCCAATCCTATTGGGCGATGGCGCCTTTTGCAGACGGCGCTGATTTAGCTGCGGCCGTCTCGACGCCCAAGGCCTGTGACTTGAGCGTTCCGGCTACGCGGCCAATCCTGGCAAACGTGTTCAGCACGAGGCAGCGCAGCCACGAGCGAAGGCCGAGCTTGGTAATATTGTAGAAGATGCCGGTCGGCGAATGCAGGGGGTTGCCGGTCCAGTTGCCGGGCTTGGGCAGCGGGATGCCGCGACGCTGGCGGGCGCGACCGCCAAGCTCCAGAATCGCGGATGTCAGCTCGCCGCTATGGCTGACGATCTGGGGCAGGGCGCCGAAGATCTCCAGATTGAAGACCCAGGGCCGGCGGAAGTCCGTATCGATGGGCCAGTCCACCTTGCGCGGCGTCAGGAACTTCCGCGCGCCCCGGCTATTGATCAGGTAGGCAACAGCTCCGCTCGGGACGCGCGAATAGCGCACGAGCTTGCCGTGCTGACCACTGAGGTTCGCTATGGTCTTAAAGGCGCGCGTCGGCGTTCCATAGAGCAGAACGATATCCCAGGACGCAGGCAGCGCGGCCAATACCTCGGCGACAGCGGCCTCGAAGTCCGGCGGAAGGACAGCATCGTCCTCGAGCACGACAGCGAAGCTGAGATCGCGCGCGGCGACCATCTGCATCGCCTTCAAATGGCTGGCGTAGCAACCGACCTCGCCCGGCCGCAGGCCACCATGCAGCGCGGAGCCGGAGAAGAAATAGGGACGCAGATCGTCGGGGACGGCCAGACCGTTCACGGCGGGAATGCGCTCTGCCGTGACGTTGGCCTTGGCGAGTTCGCGCTCGAAGGCCTGGCGGCGGTTCTCGTCGCAATCGCGATTGATGAAGAAGATGCGCCCGTCGAGCAGACTGGACGCACCAGGGGCGGCGGGGCATCCACGACCTGCTGAACTCGTCATGATGCCGTGCATGGAACGCAACCTGCCCCTTACCCATTCTGTTGATGATTGTAGCATTCTAGCATCGGCGTATGCCAGTTTCTTTTCGGGCGCGTTCGGGTTGTGGCGGCGACTCCGTCACGCGGGACGGCATGCCGATGCCATCCGGGGGTAGCGATAGTCGCCGACAGGGGCCCCCTGATGGCGCAAATATGGCTTCGCACAGGTGCTTTATTTCGGCTATCTGTCCGAACGAATGGACCCTGCCCTGACCCCTTCTCCTTCTGATGCTGCAGCACGGGAAACCGTCTGCGTCAGGCTCGTTGGAGGCCTCGGCAACCAGATGTTCGGTGCCGCCGCCGGCATGTCGTTGGCGCGGCGGCTCGGTGCAGGTCTCGAGTTCGACCTTTCAGGCTTCGATGCCGGAGGGGGCAGCAAGTGGGTCCGCCAATACGAGCTCGAACCGTTTGGGCTTCCCGCCACCGTTCGCTCGTATGCGCCCCGAGGCCTCCTCTCGCGCCGGCTGCTCGGCCCGCGCGGGCGCGACGTGCCCGCGGCGTGGACGGGACGCGCGTGGCGCGAGGGTTCGTTTCACTATGACGACAGCGTCGAGAAGGTTAAGGGGAGCGCCTACCTCATAGGGTACTTCCAGTCGCCGCGGTACTTCGAGTCGATGGCCGGCGACGTGCGCCGAGCCTTCGATCTCCGGCCGCTGCTGACCGAGGAGGGGGCGCGACTGGCCGAAATTGCCCTCGGGGAGGAAACGATCGCCGTTCACGTGCGGCGGGGAGACTACGTTGCCAATCCCAAGGCGGCGGCCCATCACGGCATCATGACGGCGGACTACTACCGGCGCGGCATTGCCATCCTGGCGCGGACGGTCGCTCGGCCGCGTCTCATCGTCATCAGCGATGATCCGGCCGCGGCGCGCGAGGTGCTATCCGACTACCCGGATGCGCACTTTGTGAGAGGGACGACCCACTTCGACGACATGCATCTCGTATCGGCGTGCCGGCATCGGATCATCGCCAACAGCTCGTTCAGTTGGTGGGGTGCATGGCTCGATGTGCGCGAGGACGGCATTACCATCGCCCCACGGGCATGGTTTGCCCGCGAGCAACTGCTGAAGACGTACGTCGGCGATCTGCTTCCGGCCGGATGGCTGTTGATATAGCCACGGGCTCGCCGGAGGCGGCTTGGCCCGGTTCTGTGCAGAACCGTGAGGAAACGGAGGATATCGAAGTTCAGCCACTCGCGCTGCTTGCAGCTTCGCCTTAGTGCTCGGTTATGGGCAGCAGCGGCGAGGAGCAGCGGCACAGATGCGCAACAGCATTTTGGATTTATGTCTTTTTGGATCTCCCTTTCATACGCCGCGGGCGGTGCTCTGGAACATCAAGACCCTTGGTCTCACGTGCTGGGCGCAGTGTCTGATGCAGAACGCCTATTATGCGGCAGCCGAGCTATGCCGAGCGTTCAGCGGCGATGACGATGGTGAGCGTGCGGTGCAGCGGGTTGGCGCGCACCGGGTGCAGAGGGACTTGCGCTGACGGCCGCCAGAAGATTGGCCGTCTCTCGTAAGTGAAGGCACTCCGCCCGCTATTTGGCGTCGCCATAGGGTTTCTCGCCCTCCACGTAGGGGCGTACCTGACGCCAAAGGCGATGGTAGTCGTTGGCGTATTGGCGCTGTGCGTCGATGTCGTCGGCGACGCGCGAAGCTTCGCGCAGACGCTCCATCTCGATCAGTGCCTTCTCGACTTCCTGTCTCGTCATGCGAGGCTCCCTCGTCACGACCCTTTGAACGTTGCGCGCAACCTTCGCGCGGTGGTGAGAGATATATGGTTCGCTCTTGGCGGACAACGCATCGCGTTTGGCATTGTGCCCGCGGGTAGCAAGCTGTGCCTGCGTTGGTCTTGATCCCAAGTATGGTTGTTCGCTGCCTGCTGCCAGATTAAACAGGTCGGCTTTCGCAAGGATTACGGGTGAACGCCGATGCCGCTGCTCTACTTCAATGTCCTTGAAGGTCGTACCGACGCAGAGTTAAAGGCGATGCTCGATGCGGCACACCGGGCGATGCTCGCGGCATTCAAGGTGCCGGCGCGCGATCGCTACCAGATCGTCAACGAGTACAAGTCCTCGCGCATGATCGTTGAGGATACAGGGCTTGGGCTCGCGCGCAGCGACAAGGTCGTCGTCGTGCAGGTGGTGAGCCGTCCGCGCGGCAAGGAGGCCAAGCAGACGTTCTATCGGCTGCTGGTCGAAGAGCTCGAGAAGAGCTGCGGCATCGCGCCGAGCGACGTGATGGTCTCGATGATCGAAAACAGCGACGAGGACTGGTCGTTCGGCCTCGGCCGGGCGCAATTCCTCGAAGGCGACCTCTAGCGGCGGGACTTGGGTGCGTGCTCGGCGAGCAATGAGCGCAGCATGCCTACGACGCGCAGCGCCGGCCCGTTCGAGCAGCACTGGATCGATATCCGCGCGCCCTCGAAGAGCAGGAACACCTCGTCGGCGAGCTGCTCGGGATCGGCGTAGCCGGCTTCCCGAAAGAGGGCGACAAGACGGTTGCGCTTTCGAGTCTTGTAGTCGTCGATGATCTGCCGCGCCGGATGACCGATCTCGCGCAGCTCGACTGCGGCATTGGCGATGGCGCAGCCACGCTCGCCGCCATCGGTCAGAAGCTCCTCGACGTACAGCAGCCAGCCCTCGAGCTGGGCGTTGGCATCGCCAGGATGGTCGCGGGCGAGCTGCTCCCAGACCTCGTCGCCTTCCTTTGCGAGGTCGGTGAGGTAGGCGGCGATGAGCTCGTCCTTGGAACCAAAGTGGCGGTAGAGGGTCATTTTGTTCGTCGCCGCGGCCTCGGCAATCGCCTCGACACCGACGGCGCGGATTCCATGGCTGTAAAATAGCTTCCGGGCAGCGCTCAAAATGCGCTCGCGCGGGGGCGCTGGGGTGGCCTCTGCAGCGCGGTTAACAGTGCTAATCATGGCCCTCTTGACATAGGGTGTGACCGGTCAGTATACCAGACCGCGTTACCGGTCAGTAACATACAGTGCGGGGTGTGTCATGTCCCATGTTTTGCGCCGCACCAAATCTCGCGAGCATACCATGCGGTCATCCAGTACGGTGCAATACAACTCGACGCACGAAGACAGTTCGAAGACAGAAACTGCTACGGGCAACATTTTGTGTCTGACGAGCAGCCCGCGCCAAGACACCTCCTACTCCAACCTTGTCGCAATGCGTGTTCTGCGCGAGCTGCGGGAAGTCTATCCCGGCGCTACGGTCACGATTCGGGACCTCGCCCGCAACCCCCTTCCGCATATCGACGATGACTTCGTGACGGCGACGCGCTCGATCGCCGGAGCGCGGACCGAGCGCCAGCGCGTGCAGGTCGAGCGGTCGGACGTGCTGATCGACGAATTGGTTAATGCCGACGTTCTCGTCATCGCCGCCTCCATGATCAACTTCGGGATCCCGTCGACGCTGAAAGCATGGGTCGATCATGTGGTTCGCCCGGGCCGGACATTCCGCTACACTGGCAGCGGCTCTCAGGGGCTGCTGCGCGGGCGGCGTGCCATACTTGTGCTGGCCCGTGGCGGCATCTATTCGGGCGGCCCGTTGCGCTCCTACGAGCACGACGAGAGCTACCTGCGCTCTGTCCTCGACTTCATCGGCATCACCGATGTGCAGTCGATCCTGATCGAGGGGATGGCGCTGGGTCCCGAGTTCGCCGAGCGGGCGGTCGATGCCGCCATGCGGCGAGCAGGGGCAGTCGCCGGAGTTCTCGCCGCCGCTTGAGAGCCCATGACTGGAACGATTTCGACCTCACTCCAGGGGGCGCGCTGAGCGCTCCCACAGCCATTCGAGCGGACATCATGCCCAACTTGAAGATTGCGCGCCTCGCAACTCCCCTGGTGCTCGTCGGCGCCATGCTCGCCGGATGCGGCGAAGCGCCGACGCAGGCGCAGGGCGCACAGCCCCCGCCGCCGCCGGTCAGCGTTGCCAAGCCGCTGCAGAAGAAGGTGGCGGACCACGACGAGTACGTTGGCCGTTTCGTGGCGCTCGACTACGTCGAGGTTCGCGCGCGTGTCTCCGGCTACCTCGAGAAGATCCACTTCAAGGACGGCCAGCTCGTGAAGCAGGGCGAGCTCCTGTTCACGATCGATCCGCGGCCGTTCGAGGCCACCGTGCAGCAGGCCAAGGCGGCGGTCGAGCAGGCGAAGGCCAATCTCGCCTTCGCGGAAAGCGACCTGAAGCGCGGCGAGAGCCTGCGCACCGGCACGACGATCACCCAGCAGGCGCTCGATCAGCGCCTGCAGGCCTCGCGCGTTGCGGCTGCGTCCGTCGTCTCGCAGGAAGCAGCGCTGCAACAGGCTGAGCTCGACCTGAGCTTCACGGCGCTGAAGGCCCCGGTTTCCGGGCGCATCGGCGACCGGCGCGTGTCGGTGGGCAACCTCGTGTCGGGCGGTGCCTCCGGCACCACGACGTTGCTCGCGACGATTGCTTCGATCGATCCGATCCGCTTCGAGTTCACCATGGATGAGGCGTCCTACCTGCGCTATCTGCGCATGGCGGGCAAGGCGGCATCGAGCGCGGCCGACCGCGGCATGACGCTGCCGGTGCGCCTCAAGCTGATCGACGAGGATTCCTTTACGCGCGAGGGCAAGATCGACTTCGTCGACAACGCCATCGATCGCTCGTCGGGCACCATTCGTGGACGCGCTGTGTTCGCAAACGCCGACGGCAAGCTGACGCCAGGCATGTTCGGACGCATCCAGATCGCCACCTCGGCACCGGCGACGGCGCTGCTCGTTCCCGATTCCGCCATCGCGACCGAGCAGGTGCGCAAGTTCGTCTACGTGGTCAATGCCGACAACGTTGCGAGCCCCAAGTACGTCACGCTTGGCCAGCTCATAGGGAATATGCGCGTCGTGCAAGGTGTCGACGCGAATGACACGATCATCGTCAACGGCCTGCTGCGTGTGCGCCCCGGTGCCAAGGTCACGCCGCAGGTGGTGTCCGTCGATGCTACCGGCAGTGCGCCGGCCACGTCCTCGATCCGTACCAACTAAGAGCAGGGCGCGATGCGACTGTCGCACTTCTTCATCGATCGGCCGATCTTTGCGGCCGTCATCTCGGTCGTGTTCATCATCCTGGGCACGGTGTCGGTGCTGCGGCTTCCTATTGCCCAGTATCCCGATATCGCGCCGCCGGTGGTGAACGTGACCGGGCAGTATCCTGGCGCCAGCGCCGAGGTCGTTGCCTCGACCGTCGTTGCTCCCCTCGAGCAGCAGATCAACGGCGTCGAGCACATGCTCTACATCTCGTCGAACTCGACGGTGGACGGCCGCTTCTCCATCTCCGTGACGTTCGACCTCGGCACCAACCTCGATACCGCGCAGGTGCAGGTGCAGAACCGCGTGGCGATCGCGCAGCCGCGCCTGCCCGCCGACGTGCGCAACATCGGCGTCACGGTGGCGAAGGCGTCGCCCGACCTGATGATGGTCGTGCATCTCTATTCGCCCGACCAGTCGCGCGACACGCTGTTCATCTCCAACTATGCGAGCGTCAACGTCGTCGACGTGCTGAGCCGCATCGAGGGCGTCGGCTCGATCACCGTGTTCGGCAGCCGCGACTACTCGATGCGCGTGTGGCTCGATCCGGACCGTCTGCAGTCGCTTGGTCTGACCGCCAATGACGTGACGACGGCCCTCCAGCGGCAGAACGTGCAGGTCGCCGCAGGCATTCTCAATCAGCCTCCGGTGGACCAGCCGGGCGCCTTCCAGGTTTCGGTGCAGACGCTCGGCCGCCTCGCCGATCCCGATCAGTTCGGCGAGATCGTCGTCAAGCAGAGCAACGATGCCGTCGTCCGGCTGAAGGACGTCGCGCGCGTCGAGCTCGCGGCGCTCGACTATGGCGTCAATTCATACCTCGACAAGAACCCCGCGACGGGTCTCGGCATCTTCCAGTTGCCAGGCTCGAATGCCATCGACACGGCCAACAAGATCAAGGCGACGATGGCCGATCTGTCGAAGAGCTTCCCGCAGGGGCTCAAGTACGACATCATCTACAACCCGACCGAGTTCATTCAGCAGTCGGTCGACGCCGTCGTGCACACGATCCTCGAGGCCGTCGTCCTCGTGGTGATCGTCGTCGTCCTGTTCCTGCAGACATGGCGCGCGGCGATCATTCCCATCGTCGCCATCCCGGTGTCGCTGATCGGCACCTTCTTCCTGATGGCGCTGTTCGGGTTCTCGCTCAACAACCTGTCGCTGTTCGGCCTGGTGCTGGCCATCGGTATCGTCGTCGACGACGCCATCGTCGTGGTCGAGAACGTCGAGCGTAACATGGCGAACGGCCTCAGTCCGCGCGAAGCGGCCTACCGCACCATGGAAGAGGTGGGCGGCGCCCTTATCGCCATCGCCCTCGTGCTCGGCGCCGTGTTCGTGCCCTCGGCGTTCATCACCGGCATCTCGGGCCAGTTCTATCAGCAGTTCGCGCTGACCATCGCCGGTGCGACTTTCATCTCTCTCGTCGTCTCGCTGACGCTGTCGCCGGCGCTTTGCGCTCTCCTGCTCAAGCCGCATGCCGAGGGCCACCGCACCGCCTGGTACATGTGGCCGGTGCATGCCTTCTTCACCGCCTTCAACTGGAGCTTCGACAAGCTCTCGCTCGGGTACGGCTGGGCTGTCAGCAAGGTGGTGCGGCTGTCGCTGTTGATGCTCGTCGTCTATGCGGGCGTCATCGTCTACGGCATGAACGAGTTCCGCAAGACGCCGATCGGATTCATCCCGGCCGTCGACGGCGGCTACTTGATCACCATCACGCAGCTCCCGCCGGCGGCATCGCTGGCGCGCACGGACGAGGTGAACCGCCGTGCCGTCGAGTTGGCGCTGACGGTCCCCGGCGTGGCGCATGCGGTGAACATCGTCGGCTTCTCCGGCGCGACGCGTACCAACGCGCCCAATGCCGGCGCCGTGTTCGTCGTGCTGAAGCCATTCGAGGAGCGCGCCAAGGACCCCAACCAGTCGGCGCAGGCCATTCAGAAGAACCTGCTGGCGAAGTTCTCGACCATCCAGGACGCCATGGTGCTCGTCGTGGCACCGCCGCCGGTGCGCGGCATCGGTAGCGCCGGCGGCTTCCGCATGATGATCCAAGACCGCAACGGCGCGGGACCGGGCGTGTTGCAGCAGGTGGTCGGCGCGATGATGGCGAAGGCCAACCAGACGCCGGGCCTCATGCAGGTGTTCTCGCTGTTCGAGAATGCGACGCCACAGCTCTATCTCGACATCGACCGCGTCAAGGCGCAGATGCTCGGCATCAACGTGACGGATGTGTTCACGGCGCTGCAGACGTACCTCGGCTCGGCGTACGTGAACGACTTCAACCTGCTCGGGCGGACGTTCCGCGTGACGTCGCAGGCCGACAGTCCGTATCGCCTCGATCCCAAGGACATCCTCAAGATCCGCGTGCGCAACTCGGCCGGTGATACGGTGCCGCTCGGCAGCTTCACGACGATACGCGACATCTCGGCGCCATCGCGTGTGCCACGCTACAACCTCTACCCCGCGGCGGAACTCGACGGCGCCGCGGCGCCCGGCTACTCGCAGGGCCAGGCGATCGATCTCATGGAGAAGCTCGCGGCGGAGACGCTGCCGCCGGGCTTCGGCTATGAGTGGACGGAACTCGCCTTCCAGCAGATCCGCGCTGGCAACACGGCGGCGTTCGCGTTCGCGCTCGGCGTCGTGTTCGTGTTCCTGGTGCTCGCCGCGCAGTTCGAGAGCCTGACGCTGCCGCTTGCCGTCATCCTCATCGTGCCGATGAGCCTCATCGCGTCGATCACCGGCGTCATCATGCGCGGGATGGACAACAACATCCTGACGCAGGTGGGCTTCATCGTGCTCATAGGTCTTGCGGCGAAGAACGCCATTCTCATCGTCGAATTCGCGGCGCAGCTCGAGGACGCGGGGCGCAACAAGTTCGAAGCGGCGACAGAGGCGGCGCGTCTGCGCATGCGACCCATTCTCATGACGTCGCTCGCCTTCATTCTCGGCGTGGTGCCGCTGGTGTGGGCCATCGGTGCCGGCGCCGAGCTGCGTCAGGCGCTCGGTACGGCGGTGTTCGCCGGCATGATCGGCGTCACGTTCTTCGGCCTCATCTTCACGCCGGTGTTCTACGTCGTTTGCCGCTGGCTGGCGGGCCTCTTCTCCCGCCGGCGCGGTGCATCGGGCGAGCCCACTGAACCGACCGGACACGGACACGTGCAGCCGGCCGAGTGAAGGCGCACCATTAAGGAGGCGCACACGACCCGTTCACGTCTTGCGAACGCGGGATCCATGACGGCGTGATCATATGCTCGCTGTGGATCCGGTGCTGCCGCTCCGACGTTCTCGACTAGGCGAGGCCAACTCGTCTGCACCCAGCCAACTCAAGCTCAGCGAGGCGCCAGATGATCAAGCTGACAGTCAATGGAAGTGCGGTGGAGTTCGACGGCGATCCGTCGATGCCGCTGCTTTGGTTCCTGCGAGACGAGCAGGGGCTCACCGGCACAAAGTTCGGCTGTGGCGTCGCCCAGTGCGGCGCGTGCACAGTGCACGTCAACGGTGAGCCGCGCCGCTCGTGTGTCTCTCCCATGGGTACTCTCGACGGTGCCGATGTCCTCACCATCGAAGGCGCCACGGGCAAGGAGACGGAGGCCGTCCGCGCGGCGTGGATCGCGCACGATGTCCCGCAGTGCGGCTACTGCCAGTCGGGGCAGATCATGTCGGCGGTGGGGCTGCTGGCCAGCAACCCGAAGCCGACGGACGAGGATATCGACCTCGCCATGACCGGCAACGTCTGCCGCTGCTGCACGTATCATCGCATCCGCACCGCCATCCACGATGCGGCCCAGCGTCTGGAGGGCTAAGCCATGAACATTCCTGTTTCCGCAAATCGGCGCCAGTTCCTGCAGGGCTCCGCAGCGCTGGGTCTCGTCATCGGCTTCCATCTTCCGACGGCAAGCCGCGTGCAGGCGGCGCCGACCGGGACGTTCGTGCCCGACGCGTTCCTGCGCATCGCTCCCGACAACACCATTACGGTGATCTGCAAGCACATCGAGTTTGGACAGGGGCCCTACACGGGCGTCGCCACGATCCTTGCCGATGAGCTCGACGCCGACTGGGCGCAGATACGTGTCGAATCGGCGCCAGCCGACGTGAAGCTCTATGCCAACGGTGCGTTCGGCATCCAGGGCACCGGCGGCTCGACGGCGATGGCCAACTCGTGGGATCAGTTGCGGGCTGCAGGCGCCGAGGCGCGCGCCCGCATCGTCGCAGCGGCGGCCAAGCAGTGGGGCGTCGACCCAGGCTCGATCAGCATCGAGAAGGGCGTCGTCAAAGACGCTGGCGGCAAGTCGGCGACGTTCGGCGAGCTGGCGCAGGCGGCGCAGGAGACGCAAGTCGCCGGCCCGTTCACGCCGAAGCAGCCAGGGTCGTGGAAGCTGATCGGCGCCGAGAAGCTGCCGAAGGTCGATACATTGCCGAAGACCAACGGCACGGCGACCTACACCATCGACGTCAAGATGCCGGACATGCTGACGTGTCTGCTCGTCCGGCCATCGCGCTTCAACGCCAAGGTGAAGTCGCTCGATGCGGCGGCGGCGTTGGCGGTTCCGGGCGTCAAGGAGGTCTTCGCCGTGCCGCAGGGCGTCGCGGTGCTCGCCGAGGGCTTCTGGGCGGCAAAGAAGGGCTGCGACGCCGTCAAGGTGGTTTGGGACGAGAGCGGCACCGAAGCACGCGGCAGCGACCAGATCGTCAAGGAGTACGTTGCGCTCGCCGGCCAGCAAGGCACGGTGGCGCGCAACGACGGCAACGCCGACACGGCGCTTTCGGATGCCGCCAAGGTCGTCGAGGCAACGTACGTCTTTCCGTATCTCGCCCACGCGCCGATGGAGCCCAACAACTGCGTCATCTATCGCACGGCCGACGGCGGTGCCGAACTCATGTTCGGCTCGCAGTTGCAGACCGTCGATCAGCAGACGGCCGCAGCGGTGCTCGGCCTCAAGCCGGAGCAGGTGAAGATCAAGACCTTGCTGGCCGGGGGCAGCTTCGGCCGGCGCGCGACACCGATGGGTGACATGGCTGCCGAGGCGGCCGAGGTCCTGAAGGGCGCCAAGCACAAAGGACCGATCAAGGTGTTGTGGACGCGCGAGGACGATATCAAGGGCGGCCGCTACCGGCCGATCTTCGTGCACAAGCTGCGCGGGGCGGTCGACAAGGAAGGCAATATCACCGCCTGGGACCAGGTCATCGTCGGCCAGTCGTTCATGAAGGGCTCGCCGTTCGAAGCGGGCATGATCAAGAACGGCATCGACCAGACGATGGTGGAGGGTGCCTCGACGCTGCCCTACCAGATCCCGAACCTGCGCGTCTCGGCTCACATCGCCGAGGTCGGCGTGCCGACGCTGTGGTGGCGCTCGGTCGGCTCGACACACACGGCGTTTTCCACCGAGACGTTCCTCGACCAGCTTGCCGATGCCGCCGGGGTCGATCCTCTCGCTGTCCGCCGCAAGCTGCTCGCCAAGCATCCGCGCCACCTCGGCGTTCTCGAATTGGCCGTGGAGAAGGCAGGCTGGGACAAGCCGGTGGCGGAAGGCCGTGCGCGTGGACTAGCCGTGCACGAGTCCTTCCAGTCGTTCGTTGCTCACGTCGTCGAGGTGTCGGTGGGCGAGGATGGCTTGCCGAAGGTGGAGCGCGTCGTCGTCGCTGCCGATTGCGGGATCGCCATCAACCCCGACGTCATCAAGGCGCAACTCGAGGGCGGCATGGGATTTGGTCTCTCGGCGGCGATGTTCGCTTCGGTCGATCTCGACGACGGGCGCGTGGTGCAGTCGAACTTCCATGACTATCGCGTGCTGCGTATCAACGAGATGCCTGACGTCGAGGTGCACATCGTGCCGTCGACGCAGAAGCCTACGGGTATCGGCGAGCCGGGCACTCCGCCCATCGCGCCAGCGGTCGCGAATGCGTGGGCCAAGCTGACGGGCCAGCGCGTGTTCACGCTGCCGTTCACGCATTCGGCCGCGAAGGCGTGAGGAGGTCGCATGCGTCCGTTCGCCATCCTCTTCGCTGGCGCCCTGGCTATCATCGCCATCGGCGCTGCGGTCTCCGCCAAGCAGCCGGATCCCGGCAGCACGTTGAAGTCCGTACAGTCGTTCGCCTCCATTGCCGACCCGCAGCAGCGCTCGCTGGCGCTGTTCCAGGAGGCGGGCAAGGTCATCACGCACGCCCGCTGCATGAACTGCCATCCAACGGGTGACCGGCCGGCGCAAGGCGACGAGCGGCATCCGCACATGCCGCTGGTTGTGCGTGGCGTCGATGACTTCGGTGCCATAGGCATGCGCTGCACGACCTGCCATGGACCGGCGAACTTCGATGCGGCCGGCGTGCCGGGACATCCGCAGTGGCACCTCGCGCCGCTCGAGATGGGCTGGGTCGGCAAGTCGCTGGGCGAGATCTGCCAGCAGATCAAGGATCCGGCGCGCAATGGCGGCAAGTCGCTGGAAGAACTCGTTCATCATATGGGTGAAGACTCGCTCGTCGGCTGGGGCTGGCGCCCTGGTATAGGGCGCGCGTCTGCCCCCGGCACGCAGGCCGAGTTCGGTGCGTTGATCAAGGCTTGGATCGACACCGGCGCGGCTTGTCCGGCGTTGTAGTTTTGCGGCGAGGCGTCAATGAACATCAGAGTCGAAACAACGAGCCCTAGTCCGCGTGACACCTGGGAGACGGCGCGTCGCTGGCTCTCGGAGCATGAGAAGGCGGCATTGGCGACGGTCGTGGCAACCTGGGGCTCGGCCCCGGTGCCGCCGGGCGGCCAGCTCGTCATCGCGCCCGGGGACCGTTTCGAAGGTTCGGTCTCCGGCGGCTGCGTCGAGGTCGACGTGCTCGTCGAAGCCGCTGACGCCATGGATGGTGGCAAGCCCAAGCTGCTCGAGTATGGCGTCAGCGACGACATCGCCTGGCGTGCCGGCCTGGCGTGCGGCGGCACCATCAAGGTGCTCGTCGAGCCGTTGACGCTCGCCGACGCGCCGCTGCTCGATGCGGTGATCGAGGCGCGGCGCATGCGCAAGGGTGCCGTCGTCACGACCCGCGTCGCCGATGGCGTACGACGGTTCTACGCTGCGGGGGCCGAGGTGCCGGCAGAGATTGCCCAGCACCTTGCCACCGGTGCGGTCGGGCTCGTCCATACCCCGGACGGGCAACTTCTCGTGCAGCCGCTGGTGCCGCCCCTGCGCGTCATCGTCGCCGGCGCCACCCATATCGGACAGGTGTTCGCGGAGATGGCCCGTCTCGCCGGATACGCCGTGACGGTCGTCGATCCGCGCCCGATCTTTGCCAGCGAGGAGCGCTTCGGCAGCGCGATCGCCCTCGCCGAGTGGCCGGAGGCCTCGCTCGACACGTTGGAACTCGACGAGCGCACGGCCGTGGTGGCGCTGACGCACGCCGCGCACATCGATGACGAGACGCTGGCGGCGGCTTTGCGCTCTCCCTGCATGTATATCGGGGCGCTGGGCTCGCGCGTCACCAATGCCAAGCGCATGGATCGCCTGCGGGCTGCCGGCTTCAACGATGAGGCGCTGAAGCGCATCCACGCTCCCGTCGGCCTCAACATCGGCGCCAAGGGGCCGGCGGAGATCGCCGTGTCCATCCTCGCCGAAATCGTCAAAGTGGCCCGCGGTGCCGCCTGAAGGTGACATCGGCGCTGTGGTGCTGGCCGCCGGCGCCTCGCGCCGCTTCGGCGAAGAGAACAAGCTTCTTGCGACGATCGACGGCCGTTCGCTGCTCGAGCGTGTGATCGAGGCGCTGGCCGGTGGCGGTGTTGCGCAGACGGTCGTGGTGACCGGCTGGGACCGCGAGGCGGTCGAGGGCGTCGTCGCGAAGCGTGACGTGCACCTGGCTCATAACGCCGCCTGGGAGGCCGGCATGGGCGGATCGATCGGCGTCGGCATTGCGGCGTCGGGGCCGGCGATAGCGGGGGCGCTCGTCGTTCCGGGCGACATGCCGTTGCTGACCACTGGCGTGGTTGCAGCGCTCCTCGCAGCCTTTGAGCAGTGCGGGCGGGACCGCGTCGTCTATCCGGTCACCACGTCCGGCGCACAGCGCAATCCAGTGCTATGGCCGCGCCGCTTCTTTGCGGATTTGCAGGCGTTACCCCCGGCGGCCGGCGCCAAGGCGCTGCTCGCGCAGTTGCCGGCCTCGGACCGCGTGGCTCTGCCGGTCGATGACGAGGGGGCGTTTTTCGATATCGACACGCCGACGGATCTCGCAGCCGTCCGCGGGCGCGGATGAGGCCTCTACCTCGCCGCCGTCAGACGCTTCAGACCGGCTTCGAGGTCGGCGCGCAGGTCGTCGACATCCTCCAGTCCGATATGCAGGCGCAGCGCCGGACCTTCCGGCTCCCACTTGGTGGCGGTGCGATAGCTCTTGGCGTCGAACGGGATGACGAGGCTTTCGTAGCCGCCCCACGAGAAGCCCATGCCGAAGAGCTTCAGGCCGTCGAGCATGGCGGCGACGCCCTTCTGGCTTGCCGGCTTGAGGATGACGGCGAAGAGCCCGCTGGCGCCGAGGAAATCGCGCTTCCAAATGGCATGCTGGGGATGACTGGGCAGTGCGGGATGCAGTACGCGGGCAACCTCGGGCCGGCCCTCCAGCCAGCGGGCGATCTCGATGGCGGAGCGCTGGTGCTGGGCGAGGCGGGTCGCCAGCGTGCGCAGGCCGCGCATGCCGAGGTAGGTCTCCTCAGATCCCGGGCAGACGCCGAGCAGGTCCTTGGCTTGCCCCACGTGCTTGGCGGCCCGGGCATTGGAGGTGATGGCGCCCAGCATCGCGTCGGCGTGACCGACGATGTATTTGGTCGCGGCCTGGATGGAGACGTCGACCCCGTGCTCGAAGGGCTTGAAGTAGAGCGGGCTCGCCCACGTGTTGTCCATCAGCAGCCACAGCTCCCGCTCGGCGGCGACGCGGGCGATGGCGGGGATGTCCTGGACCTCGAAGGTCTGCGATCCGGGGCTCTCGGTGAAGATGAGCCGCGTGTTCTCCTGCACGAGGTCGGCAATGCCGGCGCCGATGAGCGGGTCGTAGTAGGTCGTCTCGACGCCGAGCTTTTTCAGCATGTGGTCGCAGAATTTGCGCGTCGGCTGATAAACGCTGTCGACCATCAGGAGGTGGTCGCCGGCCTTGACGAAGGCCAGGATGGCCGTGCTGACGGCCTGATAGCCCGACGCCGTCAGCACGCTCGCCGTGCCGCCCTCGATCTCGGCCAGGGCTTCCTCGAGCGCCTTGACGGTCGGCGTCGAGGTGCGGCCGTAGGTGAACGGCTGATCGCGCTTCCACAGCTTCTCGACGGTGGGAAACAATACCGTGGAGCCCCGATAGACCGGGGGATTGACGAAGCCGTAGTTGTCGTGCGGGGCGCGTCCGGAATGAACGACCTTCGTCGCCGGTGCCGGTGCGCGTGGGGGTTTCTTACTGGAGGAAGACATCGGGCGGATCCTCGATCGCCGCGGGCTGGCGGCCCGTGTGGCGCAAGTTGCGGCCCGGGTCAAGGTCTTGACCGGCCCCGAGTTCCGCGGGATTGAGCGGGCGGCCGGGGCGGGGCGAACTTTACCCTTTCCCTTGCGTGCCAGCCGCTACCGCCTCAGACTGATGTCATATCATGCGAATGCTCCAGCACCTGCGCTGCCTTTCGACTGCGGTTCTAGGACTTGGCGCGCTGCTCAGCCTTTGCAGCGCGGCGGGCGCCGCTGAGACGCCGACGCTCGAGACCATACGGGCGCGAGGCTACCTCCTGTGCGGAATAGGCGAGCCGCAGCCGGGTTTCTCCAATGTCGGCAGCGGCGGGGAGCGATCCGGCCTCGACGTCGAGTTCTGCTCGGCGCTTGCGGCGGCCGTGTTCGGGAGCAAGGACGCGGTCAAATTCTGGCCGCTCAGCGCCAACGACCGATTCAAGGCGCTGCAGTCGGGTGATGTCGATGTGCTGGCACGTGGTGCGACCTGGACGCTGAGCCGCGACACCGAGCTTGGGGCCCGCTTCACGGGCGTGCTGTTCTATGACGGTCAAGGCTTCCTCACACGCCGCGGCAATGCCGTGGCGAGCGCTCTCGAGCTTTCCGGCGCGTCGATCTGCGCCCTGCCTGGGGCCATGGGCGAGCAGGGTGTGGCCGGCTTCTTCGGAGCGCAGCGCATGCGCTATCAGATCGTTGCCCATGAGAACTGGGACGATCTCGTCAAGGCGTACAACGCCGGGAGTTGCACGGTTCTGACGGGCGATGTCTCGCTGCTGGCGGTGGCGCGCAGCAAGCTCAAAGGCGGGGCGGGCGACCATATCATCCTCCCCGAGCTCATCACCAAGGAGCCTTTGGGTCCGGCGGTGCGCCAGGATGACCCGCAGTGGTTCGCTGTCGTACGCTGGACGCTGATGGCTCTGATCGAGGCCGAGGAGCTGGGACTGAACAGTGGAAATGTAGACGCGCAGCGCGCGGCTACCGATCCCGGCATCCGCCGCTTCCTGGGGTTGGAGGCGAACCTGGGCCAGGCGCTCGGGCTGCCGCGCGACTGGGCCTATCAGGTGGTGAAGAACGTCGGCAACTACGGTGAGATCTTCGACCGGTCCGTCGGAATGAAGTCCGACTTGAAGCTCGCACGCGGGCTCAACAACTCGTGGACCAAGGGCGGGCTCATGTACTCGATGCCCTTCCGCTGAGGCACCACCATGGTGTTTGCGGCCGCCTCATCGATCGATCTTCGCCTTGTCCTCATCGGAGCCGTCGTCGCGGCGTTGCTGCTGACGCTTGCCGGGCTCGCTGTGCGCGGGTGGCTGCGACGTCGGCGCCAGCCCCAACCCCAACCCCAGTCTCCGCCCATTGCGCCCCTGCAGGCTGTGTCGATGCCGGAGCCGGCGGCAGGCACGCGCGCGCTCGACGGGGCGGCGCTTCATGCGGCCGTAGCCGAGGCGGAGGCGGAAGGCGCTTCGCAGCGTCTCCCTGGCCTCTATCTGTCGCTGGCGCAGTGGCAGCTCGAGAGCGGCGAGACCCGGTCAGCCGAGGACCTCTTGCGCAAATGCCTGCGCAGCACGGCGACCAAAGAGCTCAAGGAGACGCATGCAAAGGCTCGCGTCGTGCTCGGTGACATCGCGCAGGGGGCGGGCGATGCTGCAACGGCCTGCGAGCATTGGCAGATCGCGCGCAACCTGTTCCACGAGCTGCGGCAGCGCGGCGCCTACGACGCCGTCGATGCGCGCATGCTGCGCAACGGCTGTCCGACTGACTGGGTGCTGACGGATTTCTAGCGCCCGGCGACTTCCGTTCGGGAAGCCGGCCGCTACTGCATGACGACTTCGACCTGCGCCACGTCGCCGTTCGCCAGCGTGAAGTCGCGCTTGAAGACTCCCGACGAAGACTTGGCGGTGACGGAATACTTGCCCGGGGCGAGGATGTGGGTCGGTAGCGCGCCGACGCTTTGCATCACGAGCTGCCCGTCGGGCGCCTGCACGGTCCACTGCGTGTCGGGGAGCGCGTCGCCGCCAGCGCGGGTGACGAGCTTGAAGGTGACGCGTGCGGCCGAATGCGAGACGGTCGCCTCGGTGAGCTTGCCGGCCTCGACGGTCACGTCGGCCTCGACCTTGGCATTGGCGTCGCCATAGTGAGACACGATGCGATAGATGCCGGCGTTGAGCCGGTTGATGACGTTCGGCTTGGCTCCGACCAGCACGCGCACGCGGTTGTCGGACTGATCGCGCTCGCTGGAGAGGATGTCATAGGCGATCGTGTTGGGTGGCGGCTCGATGCCGTCGACCAGCGCCTTCACCTTCAGTCCGCCGGCGTTGAGCACGAACTTCTCGCTCGTCGCCGCGCCCGGCATCACGGTGATCTTGCGCGTGATATCGGCGCGCCCGAATGCAGCGTTGACGATATACTCGCCAGGTTCGAGGGTGACGGTCGGGTTCGCCTCGCGCTTCGTCATCAGAAGCGCGGCCGGTGTGCGCGGATCGCGCTTCGACGCATAGATGCGCCAGACGAGGCCCTGGTCGATTGGCTGCCCGTCGACGGTCAGCAGTGCCATCAGGTTGATTTGCGCGTTGGTGGCTCCTGAGGGCCTGTCGCCGATGGTGGGACGTGGCACCACGGTCGTATTGGCCGGGAGAGTGGGACCAGGCATCGGCGCCGATGGCGTGGTGCGGCCGGTGTCGGGCGGGAAGGCGCCGCGCAGTTGCGTGCCGTCGCCGTCCATGACTTGGGCTTGGACGGGTGCGCCAGCGACGACGGCGGCAATCGCTGTCGCGCCCAGCAAGGCCCGTAGGGCGCCCGAGCAGATGGAGGACAGGGTGTTCGCCATTTCCGCGTGGGTCCTACGGCTGACGATGATCCATCAAGAAGATCAACAGGGACGAGCTTGGTCGAAATATGGCTGGCGGGCGGCGTGCCCCCGGGCCCATCAGCGCTGCGAGAGATCGAATGTGCGGTGCTCGTTGGCCTTGACCTCGATCGTGTTGCGCAGCGGCTCGGCGGCGGTCTCGGCGCTGACGATATAGCGTCCGGGGGACAGTACGGCCGTCGGCTGAGCTTGGCTGCTGCGCAGCACGATGCGCTGCCGGTCGTCGCGCACCTCCCAGTAGATGTCGCTGGCGAATGCAGAAACGTCCGCGCGCTTCAAGGTTACGCTGCCGCCGACGAGCGGCAGGCTGATCTTCTGCACCTGGCCGGGGGCGAGGTTGATCTCGGTGGCGGCCATGACATTGCTGGCGCCGAGCGAAGCCTCGATCCGGTAGCGTCCGGCCGAGAGGTCGAACTCGGGATCTTTCTGCGTCGTGCGAGCGACTTCGTGCGGCTCCTGGCCAAGGCGCACGATGCGGTAGGTCACAGGATTGGCAGGCGTTGTCGGCTGGCCGCTGAGCGTGGCGGCGAGGCGAACGGTTCCCATCGACAGCGGAAGCGTGCGCTTGACCGCGTCGCCGGCACCGATGGCAATTTGCTCACGGATCTCGGCGGTAGGGGTGCGTGCAGTGATGTAGTAGGTGCCTGCCGGCAACACGAAGTTGGGGTTGGGTGCCGCGGAGCGTGCCACTTCGCGGCGGCCTTGGGGCGCGTCCGGGTCGTCCTGATAGAGCATGAAGGTCACGGCGTTGGCGAGCGGTTCGCCGGGGGAGGCGGGAGTGCCCCGCGTGGCGCTGAGCTCGAGCGTGCCGGTGGTGAGCGCGGCATTGACGCTCGTGCCGGTGGCGGGCGCAATGCTGACCTTGCTTTGCTGACGGGCGGCACCGACTTGCGTGCTGACGATGTATTCGCCGGCCGGCAAGACGATCTCCGGCTGGGCTTCGCGACCGATCCACAGCGGGGGAGAGGCTGTCTCCGCGTCGGCGGGCATGACGGTGAAGACCGGCGTTGCCAGTCCGCCAGTGCCGACGCTGGGCCGCGCCTGCATGCGCAGCACGCCGCCGTTGAGGTTGACGCGTAGCTCGACCGGCGTGTCGGCGGCTACCTCGACATGCTCGCGCGCGTGTGCGAGGCCGAGCGTTGCCTCGACGTCGTAGCTCCCCGGCTCGAGCTTCTCGTAGAGCGCGGCGGCGCGCGTATCGCGCACGACGTCGCTGCTGCCGGACTTGGTGATGCGCCAGTGCACGGGTGTGTCCAGCGTCGCGCTGGCGGGACCCAGACCGGCCGAGAGGTAGAGCCCGGGCGGAGCGCCGGCTGCCGTCTTCTTCGCCGCCGCGGCTGCTTGCGCCTCGGGGGAACTCTGCGGGCCGGCGTCGGTTTGCAGGTGTGCCAGCTTGACGGCCTGCCCGAGGGCCGACGAGAAGCCGGCCGCATCTTGCGCGTCCCACAGCTTGCCGCCTGTCATGCGGGCGATGCAACTGATGTGGGCGATCTTCGGCTTGTCCAGGCCAAGACCGATCGTGTGCACGATAAGGTTCGGGTTCGTCGCCAGGATGTCGTTGAGCGCCGTGCAGACGTCCTGACCGCAGTTGTCGATGTCATCGGCGATGAGCACCACGCTCGCCGGTGTCGCCCCGGCAATCGCATTCGCGGATTCGCGCAGCGCCAGGACGAGCGGGCCTTTGCCAACGGCATTCAACTTGTCGATGGGGAGGGCCAGGCGCTGTTGACTGTTGGCGTCGGGCGGCACGATGACCTCCGCATCGCCGCAACTGCCGCGGCGTCGATGGCCGAAGGAGGCGAGTCCGATGCGTGCGTCGGTCCGCAGGCTGGGCAGCAAGGCGCGCATGGCTTCGCGTATCATGTCGAGCTTGGGGCGCTTGTCATCGCCGAGGTTGCCCCACATCGATCCGGAGCCATCGACGATGATCATCGCCGTGGGCGGGGCTTGCTGGGCGCGGGCCGACGGCATGGTCACGAGGCAGCCGACGAGCAGGGCGGCGATAGGCAGGAGCGTTTGCGGGATGGGCGGCATGCGTTTCTTCAGACCTCGCGGGCGGCCATGCTAGGCCGCGGATTCGACAGGAAGATAGCCCATCCTCGTCGGCGGCGGTATCGGGCCTTGGCGGCGTCGGGCCAGCAATCTTAAGCCGCGGGCTGCGGCGAAATTGGCTTGGCATCCGGCAGCAGAGGCGGCTAGGAGTGCAGGTCATGGAAAATCAGATCATCGCCTTCCTTTCCGCTCGTCGTTCGGTGAAGCCGGACCGGCTCGCGGCGCCGGGGCCGAGTGCGCCTGAGCTCGACACGATCCTGACGATTGCGTCGCGCGTGCCGGATCACAAGAAGCTGGCGCCTTGGCGCTTCATCGTCCTTGAGGGTGACGCACGCGCGCGGCTCGGAGAGGTTGTGGCCGAGGCGTGCATCGCTGCCGAGAAGGAGCCGCCGTCCCCGGTGCGCCTCGAGACCGAGCGCAACCGCCTGATGCGCGCGCCGACGGTCATCGTGGTCGTGTCGCGCATCACCGAGCATCGCAGTGCGCCAGAGTGGGAGCAGGTGCTCTCTGCCGGCGCGGCGTGCCTCAACCTGTGCATCGCCGCCAATGCGCTGGGGTATGGCACGGCGTGGCTCACCGAGTGGATCGCCTACAACAAGACGGTCGGCGGTGCTCTTGGCCTCTCCGACAACGAGCGTATTGCCGGCATCATCTACGTCGGGACGCCCGTCGAGCGCTCGGAGGAGCGCGAGCGTCCGGCACTGGCCGATATCGTCACGCGCTGGAACGGCTAGACAACCGTTCTCAGTAGCGGAACTGCTCGGCCAGCACGCGCTCGTCGAGGCTGTGGTCGGGGTCGAACATCATGTAGAGCTCGATGTTGCGGGCCTTCTCGATCTCCACGCGCGTGACGCCGCGCGTCTCGTTGTGATCGGCGACGGCGCTCACGGGGCGCTTGTCCGCTTCGAGCACCTCGATCGTGATGTGCACCTTGTTGGGCAGCAGCGCGCCACGCCAGCGGCGGGGCCGAAACGGGCTGATGGGCGTCAGGGCCAGCAGGGGTGCGTTGATCGGCAGGATCGGCCCGTGCGCCGAGAGATTGTAGGCGGTCGAGCCGGCGGGCGTCGCCACCAGCACGCCGTCGCAGATCAGCTCCTCCATGCGCACCGTATCATCGACGAGGATCTTGAGCTTGGCCGCCTGATAGCGTTCGCGAAACAGCGAGACCTCGTTGACGGCGAGGGCCTTGTGCGCCTTGCCCGTCTTGTCGTAGGCGATCATCGATAGCGGATGAATGCGGCTGATGTCGGCGTCGGCGAGCCGCTCACGCAGGTCCTCCTCCTTGTAGTCGTTCATGAGGAAGCCGACGGAGCCGCGGTTCATGCCGTAAATCGGCACGCCATCATTCATGAACCGGTGCAGGGTCTGCAGCATGTGGCCATCGCCGCCGAGCGCCACGATGGCATCGGCTTCGGCGGGATCGGCGTCGCCGTAGAGCGCCGCGAGGCGGCTGCGGGCGGCGATCGCCTCGGGCATCTCGCTCGCCACGAAGGCAATCTTCTCGAATTTGGTCTTCGACTTTGCCATTGTTCTTGTGGGTGGTGGCGCGGCAGGGGCGTGGAGGCTCGCTCAAGTGCAGGAAAACGACAAGCCCGTTCTCGTTTACTCGACATTTCCCTCGCCGGAGGCAGCCGAGGTGGTGGGGCGCGCGCTCGTCGAACGGCGCCTGGCAGCGTGCATCAACATCCTGCCGGGCATGACCTCGATCTACCGTTGGGAGAATGCAATCGCCCGCGACCAGGAGGCGGTGATGGTCATCAAGACGCGCCTATCGCTGGCGCGGCAGGTGACCGAAGCGGCGAAGGCGCTCCACCCTTATACGAATCCCGCTCTCGTCGTGTTGCCAATCATCGATGGATCGCAGGACTACATCGGCTGGTTGATGGACGAGACACGCACGGAAACGGCCGGCGAGCCGAGGCAGGACTAGTAGACGCCACCGAGGCTGAGCATGAGGTTATACCGCGGCGTGCCGGGCGACGGGCGGTAGGACTTGCTCGACTTCTTGCTCGGACGGGGTTTCGACGGGGACGAGGCCGTGCCGGGCGATGCGCTGCCCTGATCGAGGGCGGCGGTGGAGACGCCAGACTGCTGCGAGGGGGACGCGGCAGGGACGAGCGGCTCCTGAGCCGCAGGCAGCATCGGGGCACCGATGGACATGCGACCCGGCAGCGGCTCGGTGGTCACGACGCTTGTCGGCACTGGTGTGAACAGGCGGGATGCCTGCGGTTGGCCTGCGCCGCTGGCTTTCCACGGCAATACCTCGGCGGGCGCGGCCGCGACGCTCGAGTCCGGGGCGCCGCACGAGCGTCCATTGTGCGACTTGAGCAGCGTCAGCAGCAGATAGTCGGGCTTCTCGACCGGAAGGGCGGCGTTGGAGCGGCTGGTGAACTCGCGCATCGCCTCGCGGGTGCTGGTGTTCCAGGACCCGTTCACCCGGCCCCAATAGCAGCCGACGCGCTTTAGCTGCTGCTGGATGTCGCTGACGAGCTTGTAGCGGCTGTCGGGATCGTTTGGCTCGAGGGCGCCCGCGGTCGGGGCCGTCGTCGTTTGCCAACTGGCGACAGCCTCGAGGTTCGCCGGCGCGGCCAGCGGTTCTCCGCGCTGGGCCTCTGCCAGCGACACATCAGGCGAGAAACTAGCCAAGCGTGACGGTCCAGCGGGGGAGGGAGAGGTCACGGGAATGGCGCGCGGCTCATCTCCGTCGGGATCGGCCAGAGCGCGCGTTGCCTGCTCCAGAGTGGTGCTGCGGTCGACCGGGGCCGGGAAATAGACGAACAGGCCGACGCCGATGCCTGCCAACAACACGAAGCCGCCGAGGCTACGCATAACGGTGAACTCCCCACGCTCCACCTGGCTCAGCAGGTGCCGGCCGAGAACGCGCAACAGCCTTAATCAGTTCTCTCGCACGAGCCTAAGTAGAAGCGATGACAATGGGCTTAAGAGCACACGTAATATCTGCAGTTAACCAAACACTTCCAAGCCTTAAGCAAAATAAGTCCGTCTACGCGCTTGTGCAACAGGGCGCATGGCGAAGAACGTCAATTAACGCGGCGGGCTGTGAACATCCGGCGCATACTTTGGGAGTAAGTCTCGTTCACGATGTTGGTGGCCTGTGGACGGGCGAATGGCAGCTTGCAGGACGAAATTGAGGCCGGATTCCGGCCCCTGGAGCTACAGGACTGATTCTCTTAACAAAAGATTTCGAATCGCGTAGCAAGGGCAACTGAGGGGGCAGTATCGCGTCTGTAAACTTGTCGCCTCGTCCGGTGGGGAAAGTTTTGCACAGGGGGTATCGAGCGGCGATGCTCTCCCGTGCCTGACACACCCAACGGCAGGCTCCAGCTCTCGGCATTTCAACTGGATGTGCGTTCGCCGGTCTGCCGGATGCCATTGGGGATGGCACCGGAGCTCAACGGGCCGATCGAGCCGTTGCAACCAGTGTGACAATGCCCTGTCCGCGCGTTGGAGATGGAGAGTTTTCCACCAAGCCCTCGGTGGAGACAAGGAAAGGGTCGGCGCCGTCAGCGCGTTGCCAGCCGACCGTCATAATTCATGAGGGCAAACATGAGACATGCTCTAGGCGTGTTGGGGGTTCTGGCCGCCGGCGTTCTACTCGCCGTATCGGCTGCCATGAACTGGCGATTTGGCGTCAGTCTCGGCCGGACCGAGCTCGACGGCCAGATCTATGGCGCGGCCAGCGCGGCCGCGGACTGCATGAAGGCACTGGTGCCTTTCTTCTTCTTCGCCGCTTTAAGAAACAGGATGTGGTCGCAGGCGCTCGCCTCGGCCCTCGTCTGGGTCGTGGTCACCTCCTACTCGCTGACCTCGGCTCTCGGCCACGCGGCGTTGAACAGAATGGACACCGCAGGCCAGCGCACCGCTTCGGCGGACAGCTACAAGGATCATCGCGCGGATCTGACGCGGGCCCAGGAGCAGTTGTCCTGGATCCCGCAGCACCGTCCTGCTCAGGCGGTACAGGCCGATCTCGATGCCTTGAAGGATGACAAATCCTGGGCCGCCACCGAGCAGTGCAGCAAGGTGACGGGCCCCAAGTCGCGCGGCTTCTGTCAGAAGTACCACGCTCTGTCGGCCGAGCTTGCCTCCGCCGAGCAGACGATCGCGCTCGAAGCGCGCATCGCCGACATTCAAGGCAAGATGACGAACGTAACGGGGCACGCGGTGATGAGCGAGGGAGACCCGCAGGCTGCGGTGCTCGCCAAGCTTGCTGCGTTGATTGCTCCATCGGTGAAAGTGGAAGATGTGCAGACCGCGCTCACGGTCTTCATCGCGCTGTTGCTCGAGGTTGGGTCGGGCTTCGGTATGTACATCGCTTTCAGCCAGTGGCGTCTCTATGACAGCCACGCGCCGGCCGCGCCCGTCATGGCGCCGGTCAGCACCGCTGCGGCAGCGGTGGCGGCTCCCAAGGCCGTTGCGATAGCAAAGCCGCGTTCTGGCGCAAACGACAACAAGTCTGTGACCGAAACCAAGGTCGCGGCGCCGGCTACTCAGAGACTGATTGCTCCCGAAACCGATGTGGAGCGTTTCTACAAGGAGAGAATCGAGACCCAGGACGGTTCTACCGTCGGTGCAACTGAGATGTTCGAAGACTACTGCGATTGGTGTGAGCAACTTGGAAAGGAACCGCTTGCACATCCGAACTTTGGACGTGAGTTCCAGGAGCTCGGTGTTCAGAAGGCCAAAGTTGCAGGACGCGTGAGGTACATCGGCATTGCACTCAAGTCAGCTGGCAAGCTCGAGGAGGATAAGAAGCTGCCGGCCTTCCGGGAGAAGGCGGCCTAAAGACAGGCTTCAAACGAAAGGCCGCGAGAGCGGCCTTTCTCATTCCTGGATGCATGAAGGGCGGCCGTCAGGCCGCCTTTTCTTTTTGCTTGGCCGGTGCCTCGGCGAGCCCCGCGATCTTCAGCGCAAACGCATAGTCGGCCGCCATCTCGCGCAGTTGCTCATAGCGACCCGACGCACCACCGTGACCTGCCTCCATGTTGATCTTGAGGAGGACGAGGTTGTCGGAGGTGTTCTTCTCGCGCAGGCGCGCAATCCACTTTGCCGGCTCCCAATAGGTGACACGCGGATCGGTGAGGCCGCCGTAGGCAAAGATGTGCGGATAGGATTTCGCCTCTACGTTCTCGTAGGGGCTGTAGGCGTGGATGATCGCGAACTCGTCGCGGCTGGTGATGGGGTTGCCCCATTCCGGCCATTCGGGCGGGGTCAGCGGCAGATCCTTGTCGAGCATGGTGTTCAAGACATCGACGAACGGGACGTCGGCGATGATGCCGAGGAACAGGTCCGGCGCCATGTTGGCGACGACGCCCATGAGCATGCCGCCGGCCGATCCGCCATTGGCGACGATACGACCGCGCTTCGTCAGCCCCTGGTCGACGAGATACTCGCCGGCAGCGATGAAGTCCGTGAAGGTGTGGACCTTATTGGCGAGCTTGCCGTCGGTATACCAATGATAGCCTTTATCCTTGCCGCCGCGGATGTGGGCGATGGCGTAGATGAAGCCGCGATCGACGAGCGACAGACGCGTCGTTGAGAACGAGGCCGGGATCGAGATGCCGTAAGCGCCATAGCCGTAGAGGAGCAGCGGCGCCGAGCCGTCGAGCGGTGTCGACTTGTGATAGAGGATCGATACCGGCACGGTTTCGCCGTCGGCCGTCGGCGCATAGAGGCGGCGGGTGACGTAGTCGGCGGGGTTGTGGCCGCTCGGGATCTGCTGGCGCTTGCGCAGCGTGCGCTCCCGGGTCTCCATGTCGTAGTCGTAGGTCTCGGCCGGCGTCGTCATCGACGAGTAGACGAAGCGCAGCGTCGTCGTATCGAACTCGTATCCGGGCGAGATGCCGAGCGAATAAGCTTCCTCGGGGAAAGCGATCGTGTGCTCGGCGCCGTCGGTCATGCGGCGCACCACGATGCGCGGCAAGCTGTTCTCGCGCTCGAGCCGCACCATGTGGTCGCGATAGAGCACCGTGTCGAGGATGAGGCAGCCCGGCCGGTGCGGGATGATCTCGCGCCAGCTCTGCATCCCTGGAGCAGAGATGGGAGCCTCGACGATGCGGAAGTCCTCGGCACCTTCGGAGTTGGTGGTGATGAAGAGCTTGTCGCCGTGATGCTCCACTGAATACTCGTGCCCAATGCGGCGTGGCTCGACGAGGATCGGTTCCGAAAGCGGCGCGTCGGCCTCGATGAGGCGCACCTCGCTGGTGCGATGATCATGGGCGTCGATGGTGATGTACTTCGACGACTGGGTTGAAGAGACCGCCACGTAGAGGCCGATGTCCTTCTCGGCGTAGACGAGCACATCGTCCTCGACCGGTGTGCCGACGACATGCCGATAGACGAGCAGCGGACGATGGTGGTCGTCGAGGCGAACGTAGAAGAGGGTCTTGCTGTCGTTGGCCCATACGACGTTGCCGCGCGTGTCGGGGATGCAGTCGGGCAGGTCACGCCCGGATGCCACGTCGCGCAGCCGGATGGAATAAAGCTCGGAGCCTTTGTCGTCGCTGGCGTAGGCGAGGAGGCTGTGGTCGGGGCTATGCTGGAAACCGCCGAGGTCCCAATACGGCTTGCCGTCCGCCTCGCGGTTGCCATCGAGCAGCACCGTCTCTCCCTCGCCGTCGCGGTTGCGGCGGTAGACGAGCGGATACTGGCCGCCGGCAACGAAGCCCGTGAAGTAGGCGTAGGGGCCATCGGGGGCCGGGACCGAGCTGTCGTCCTCCTTGAGGCGGCCGCGCATCTCGCGGAACAGGTCCTCCTGCAGGGTGCGTGTCTCGGCGAGTTGGGCCTCGCAGTAGGCGTTCTCAGCGTCGAGATAGGCGCGGATCTCCGGGTCGAGCACGGCGGGATCGCGCATCACGTCCTGCCAGTTGTCGGCCTTCAGCCAGGCGTAGTCGTCAATCAGCTCGACGCCATGCCAAGTGGAGACCTTCGGGCGGCGCACGGCGCGGGGTGGCTTCACGAAGGCATGGCGATGGGTGGGTTCGGACATCGATGTCTCCACGCAAACTGGGGAACTCGGGGGAAGATCCGGCGTCAGCGAAAGCGTCGCCTGGATGGGAAAAGGTCGTTCTCAGGGGGCGAGGATGAGACGGTTAGCGCCCGCGGTTGTCAACTTTAGGGGAGGAGGGCGGTCTGCAACCTTAGCTGGCACTCTTGGGCCATCGAAGTACAATGACTTGGAAGCAAAGGCTTTCTGGTGATGAGGTCCGGCTCGATGTGCCACAGCGCTTGCATAGCGAGCCAACTTTTTCTGATCTCCGTCAGGTAAATCTTCGCTTCGGCAGCACATGACGGCCGCGCTCATGAAGAGATGGTCAGCGAACGGAGTTAATTATGCATCGCTAACCAATTGGACCTAATAAGATTATGCCGATCAAGTGTATGTCATCGCACTGTAGTTGACTTTACTTCCCGCGAGTGCCAAGTCTTCGGCTCTGGGGATAATACACCCAGCTATACGCGCAGAGCTTTGAATGGCCTAAGTTCAACCTCTGACGCTCTCAATCGTTTCAGGTATTGACGCGCCAAGCATTGGTGCGGATTGCGCAGAAGAAAATACTTACTGGCGGGAGATCATCTTGGAAGACACTATCGCCCCTGGCCTCGTGGAGCTCACGGCCAAGATTGTTTCGGCCTATGTGAGCAATAACTCCGTCGT
>Ga0164243_10001377_pt1 | contig 41214 bp, 43 predicted proteins | sample OricompcompostOP_FD_108781 | JGI IMG/M metagenome (GOLD analysis project Ga0164243, IMG submission 108781) | Organic Plus compost microbial communities from Emeryville, California, USA - Original compost - Organic plus compost (OP) | ecosystem: Engineered > Solid waste > Mixed feedstock >... | reverse complement strand
CTTCGCCGTCGATTTCAGCGAGCGCCCGCTTGCCGCGTTCCAGCCGGCTTTCGCCGGCGTTCGGGGATTGGTGCGTCATATTCTTTCATCCTCTGTTCCTTGCCGGCATATCCGGCAATCTTGTTGTCGAGGACGAGAAGGCAGGCTTGCAGTTCGGCCACATGCACACGGACACGCTCGCGGTGCTGTTCGAGCAACGCGCTACGCTCGGCTTCCGTGCCAGCGCCATGTTCCCGCAAGGTCGCATAGCGCAGCATTTCCCGGATAGGCATCCCAGTTCCCTTGAGACGGTCGAGAAATTCTATCCAGTTGAGGATTGATGCGTCGTAGTCACGTTGGCCCGATTGGTCCCTGTCGGCATGGGGAAGCAGCCCGATCCGCTCATAGTAACGGATGGTGTGGGCCGACAATCCCGAACGCTTCGCCAGTTCCCCAATCTTCATGAATACCCTTCTTTCGTCACGACGCACGGAAAGCTACTGGTTAGAGCGCACTCTAAGTCAAGCCCTAAAAGCGGTTCGCGAAAATTGGCGGACCCGCGCGTAGTTCCGGCTTTCGCGACGATCGCGGTGTCCGCAATCGCGCAAAGCAGTCATTCAATCTGAGCACCTGGACCGGCCTGCGCTAATCATACACCCGCTGGACATTCGCCACGACGTCGAGTTCCTTCATCTGTGACAGGAGCTGGTTCAGCTGGCGCAGGTCCCAGACCTCGACTTCCATGGTGATCTCGGAGAAATCGTCGGCGCGGTTGCTGCCCATCGTCAGCGTGCGGATGTTGATGTCGAGTCTTGCGATCGTCTGGGCGACGGTCGCGAGCGTGCCCGGCTCGTTCAGCGTGTTGACCTCGATGCGGGCCGGGAAACGGGACCTGTTCGCCTCGTCGAGATCCCAGCGCACGTCGATCCAGCGCTCCGGCTGGTCGTCGAAACGCTGCAGGGCGGAGGCCTGGATCGGGTAGATGGTGATGCCCTTGTTCTTCTCCATGATGCCGACGATGCGATCGCCCGGCACCGCACCGCTCGGGGCGAACTGGACCTGCATATTGCCGGAAAGGCCGCGGATCGGCAGGGGATCCGGCCCGGCCTCGATCTCTTCCGCCGCCATCCGCCGCTGCTCCGGCAGCTTGAAGATCATGCCCGACGCGCTGCGCATGTTGAACCAGCCCTCATCAGCCGGCTTCACGGTAACGCGCTCGTCCTTGTAATCGGGGAAGACGGCGCGCAGCGCATCGAGAGACGAAAGCTCGCCGCGGCCGACGGCGGCGATCGCATCCTCGACATCCTTGTAGGCGAGCCGATGCAGCGCGGGCTTCAGCGCGTCGCGGGAAAAAACCTTGCCGGCGCGCTCGAACGTGCGCTCCAGGATGCGGTGGCCGAGGCCGGCATATTGCTTGCGGATCGCCATGCGCGTGGCGCGGCGGATCGCCGAACGCGCCTTGCCGGTGACGACGATCTCCTCCCAGGCGGCCGGCGGCACCTGCACGCCGGAACGGATGATCTCCACCTCGTCGCCGTTGTTGAGGCGGGTGACGAGCGGCATGATGCGGCCGTTGATCTTGGCGCCGACCGTCGTGTCGCCGATATTGGTGTGGACCGCATAGGCGAAGTCGATCGGGGTGGCGCCGCGCGGCAGTGCGATCAGCTTGCCCTTCGGCGTGAAGCAGAAGACCTGGTCCTGGAAAAGTTCGAGCTTGGTATGTTCGAGGAATTCTTCCGGGTTGTCGCCTTCCGCAAGCGACTCGATCGTGTGGCGCAGCCAGGAATAGGCATTGGATTCCTTCGGCAGCAGTTCCCCTGCCCGGCCGTCCTTGTAGAGCGCGTGCGCCGCGATGCCGTATTCGGCGATCTCCTGCATGAGCTGGGTGCGGATCTGCAGCTCGATGCGCTGACGGGACGGACCGACGATGGTCGTGTGGATCGAACGGTAGTCGTTCTGCTTCGGGTTGGAGATATAATCCTTGAAGCGGCCGGGCACGACGCGCCAGCGGGTATGCACGATGCCGAGCGCGCGGTAGCAGGACGGGATGTCGCCGACGACGATGCGGAAGCCGTAGACGTCCGACAGCTGCTCGAAGGAGAGCGACTTCGACTGCATCTTGCGGAAGACCGAATAGGGCTTCTTCTGCCGGCCCTTCACGAAGGGGTCCTTGAGGCCGTTGGCGATCAGGAGCTCGCGCAGCTCGTCCTCGATCTTCTTGATGAGGCCCTGGTTGCGGGCTTCGAGGTCGGCGAGCCTTTTGGTGACCGTCTCGTAGGCTTCCGGGTTCATGTAGCGGAAGGACAGTTCCTCCAGTTCGTCGCGCATGTCCTGCATGCCCATGCGGCCGGCAAGCGGCGCATAGATATCCATCGTCTCTTCGGAAATGCGCGCCTTCTGCTCCGGCTTCATGTGCTCCAGCGTGCGCATGTTGTGCAGCCGGTCAGCGAGCTTGACGAGCAGGACGCGCACGTCGTCGGAAATGGCGAGCAGCAGCTTGCGCAGGTTTTCCGCCTGCTTGGCCTTCTTGGATACGAGATCGAGGCGTTTCAATTTGGTGAGGCCTTCGACCAGCCGGCCGATATCCTCGCCGAAGAGTTCGTCGATCTCGGCGCGGGTGGCGGTCGTATCCTCGATCGTGTCGTGCAGCAGGGCGACCGCGATCGTGGACTCGTCCAGATGCATGTCGGTCAGGATGGCGGCGACTTCGAGCGGATGGGAAATATAAGGGTCGCCACTGGCACGCTTCTGCTGGCCATGCTTCTGCATGGCGTAAACATAGGCCTTGTTGAGGAGAGCTTCGTTGGCATCGGGCTTGTATTTCTGAACCCGCTCCACGAGCTCGTATTGCCGCATCATCCTGAAATTGGTCCTCGATACCGCGCGTCTCGATACATGTAGGGATCCCGCAACCGCTTCCCAAACGGGCGACGGGCTCCGGGCGAAAAAGAAAATGGCGCGCCAACCGTCAGATTGGCGCAGCCATCATAAGCCATTCAAACAGATTACGGCGAGAGGATGAACGAAAACTTATCGTTTTCGCGCCACGTCGCGCTCCCGAAACCGATACCGGCCTGCGGGCGACACGCTCAGTAGTCGTCGCTTTTTTCCGGCGGCACGAGGCCTTCGATACCGGCAAGCAGTTCCTCTTCCGACATCTGGTCGAAATTGACGGTTTCGGGAAGGTCCTCTTCCTCGTCGCGCTCGGAGGCGACCGAGACGCCGCCGGCGGCGATCAACGACGCCGGATCGGGCTCGGGCTCGTCCACTTCCACATGCTTCTGCAGCGAATGGATGAGGTCTTCCTTGAGGTCGTCCGGAGACAGCGTCTCGTCGGCGATTTCGCGAAGGGCGACGACCGGGTTCTTGTCATTGTCGCGGTCGATCGTGATCGACGCACCCTGCGAAATCTGGCGGGCGCGGTGGCTCGCAAGCAGGACCAGCTCGAAGCGGTTGTCGACTTTGTCAATGCAATCTTCTACTGTGACACGGGCCATTGCCTGTCCTTCTGGGTCATATTTCTGGAATTGCTACGCCCGATACAGCCATTGCGCGGCAAATTCAAGTTTTTCCTGTCAGGCGGCTTTTGACCGCTCTTTGCTCGACTCCTATGGGACAGCCGCGACATTCAACCATGGGTTGCTTGGATTATCACGAATCGTGCCATAAATGACAGATATATGAATAGTTCGTAATGTAGTGGATTACTAGGAGATTTGGTTCAAGTTATATTGACCCAGGCTCCACCTGCAAAGCAGGTTCATAAGAACACAGGGGATGGAGACCAAATGTTTGACCCAAGAGAGAAAATTGCTCTCTTCATTGACGGCGCAAATCTTTACGCTGCTTCGAAAAGCCTCGGCTTCGACATCGACTATCGAAAACTGCTGAAGGCGTTCCAGAAGCGCGGCTATCTTCTGAGAGCCTATTATTACACCGCCCTGATCGAGGATCAGGAATATTCCTCCATTCGTCCGCTGATCGACTGGCTCGACTACAACGGCTACAAGGTCGTCACCAAGCCCGCCAAGGAATTCACGGATTCCATGGGCCGCCGCAAGATCAAGGGCAATATGGACATCGAGCTTGCAATCGATGCCATGGAACAGTCCGAGACTGTCGACCATCTGGTGCTCTTCTCCGGCGACGGCGACTTCACGACGCTGGTGGAGGCCCTGCAGCGCAAGGGCCGCAAGGTTTCGGTCGTCTCGACCATGCAGACCCAGCCACCGATGATCGCCGACGACCTGCGCCGCCAGGCCGACCATTTCATCGACCTGATGACCCTCAAGGCCGAAGTCGGCCGCGATCCTTCCGAACGTCCGGTCCGCTCGTCGGATTCGGCCGAGACGGTCGATCTCTGATCGAGACCCGGGCGCGAGAATAGGCGCCCGTTTTTCGGCGGCGCCTTTTTTCGTTTTGGGCTAGAAAGGCACCATGCTTTTCGAACGCCCGTCCGACGACATTCTCTACGAAGCGCTGGTTGCCCGCGACGCATCCTACGAAGGCTTTGCCTGGGCCGCGGTGAAGACGACCGGCATCTTCTGTCGCCTCACCTGCCCGGCCCGCAAGCCGAAGCGCGAGAACACCAGCTTCTACGACACGATCGCACAGTGCCTGGAGGCCGGCTTCCGGCCGTGCAGCCGCTGCCGGCCGATGCTGAAATTCGGCGAGGCCGACCCGATGGTGACGCGGCTGCTTATCGCGCTCGACGGCGATCCGCACCGGCGCTGGAGCGAGGGCGACGTCGTCTCGCTCGGCATCGATCCTTCCACGGCACGGCGCGCCTTCAAGCGGCAATTCGGCATGAGCTTTCTGGAGATCGCCCGGCTGAGACGCATGGGCAAGGCGGCCGAGACGCTGACCGCCGGCGCGAGCGTCATCGATGCGCAGCTCGATGCAGGGTATGAATCCGGCAGCGGCTTCCGCAGCGCCATCACCAGGCTCTTTGGCGCAGCCCCCGCCAATCTACGCGACAGGACCCTGCTTCGGGCAGACTGGATCGAGACGCCGATCGGGCCGATGATGGCGATCGCCGACAGCCACGCCCTGCATCTCCTGGAATTCGCCGAGCGCAAAGCGCTGCCTGCAGAGATCCGCAAGCTGCAAAAATTCACCGGCAGCGGCATCGTCATGGGCCGGCATCCGCCGATCGACCAGGTCGAAAAGGAACTGGCGGCCTATTTCGCGGGTGAGGATATCGGTTTCAGGACGCGGATTGCCGGTCACGGCTCACCGTTCCAGCGGCAAGTCTGGGAGGCGCTGCGCGCCATTCCCGCCGGCGTGTCGCGCACCTATGGCTCGATCGCCGCCGAACTTAACCTCCCCTCCTCCACCCGCGCCGTCGCCGGCGCCAACGGCGCCAACCAGATCGCCATCGTCATCCCCTGCCATCGCCTCGTCGGCGCCGACGGCAGCCTCACCGGCTATGGCGGCGGACTGTGGCGCAAGCGCTGGCTTCTCGAACACGAGCGGCGCATGGCCGCGCGCCGGGCAAATTACTCGGCCGCCGCGGCGGCCTCCTGACGAAGCGGCGCTTCGCCTTTCGCAGCCTTCTTCGCACGGAAGACCGCTTCCACGACCAGCGACAGCGGCAGACCGATGAAGAAGGGAATGAAGAAATAGATCACCCGGAAGGCGACCAGAGAGCCGATCGAGGCCTGGTCTCCCATGACGTGCCTGACCGTCGCCTCCAGGACGCCCAGACCGCCAGGCGCATGGGTGATGAGGATCGCCAGATTGGCAAGCACGAAGGCGGTGGCGGCCTTCAGGTAACTGACATCGGCACCGGCGGCCATGACCTCGCGCAGGCAGGCGGAGACCAGTGCGAAATTCACCGTGCCGATCACCACCTGGGCGACGGCGACCCTCAGCGTCGGCATTCGGAACGTCCATGACCGGACTTTCAGCGGTGCACGAACGAAGGCCGCGAGCGCCAGGTAACCGGCCGTCGCGGCAAGAGAGGCGATGCCGGTCGCGACGATGACGCCTTCGCTCAAATGCAGCACGGCAGCGGCATCTTTCGGGTTTACGACCAGGACGATGCCCGACAGCACGGCCATGCCCAGGCCCACCGTGAGGCCGGAGAGCAGCACGATCTTCGCCACGTCTTCCGTGCTCAAGCCCCAATGGGCGTAATAGCGATAACGCAGGGCGCCGCTGCTCAATCCGGCGAGGCCGACGCTCTGGCCGATCGACAGCGCGATGAAGGAGGCGAGCGCGATCTTCGGATAGGCGAGATCGCTTTTCACGTAACGGACGCCCGCCCAGTCGAAACCGGTCAGGCAGAGATAGGAGCCGAAGGCGAAGCCGAGCGCGGCCAGCAGGTTGGTGGTCGGGATGGCCCGGAAGGATTCGGCGATCTCCGAAACGGAATGTTCGCGAAAGGTGTGATAGAGCAGGTAGCCGGCCAGACCGAAGCCGACCACCAGCATGAGATAGGTGAGGATTTTCCTGCGCGTCATCGCCCTCTCGCGTTCACAGAAGAAAATCCAACGGGCGGCTGCGGACTTTGTTCCTGAAGGAAAGCCTCAGATGCGGTCGATGATGCGCGAAAAGGCGGGGTCGTTGCGATTGTAACCCCGCGCTGCGCCACGAAAACCCTGCCCGGTCTCCGAAAGCGCGGTGATGTCGTCCACATGGAAGAGGCGCCAGCCCGAACCGGTGCCGGAAATCTGCCAGCCGCTCAAAGCCAGTTCGCCCGTGCCCACATAACCGAGGATATGTGGCCGCACCTTGCGCGCCACATGCTTGTAGCTGAGCTCAATGACCTTCCGCCGGTCGATCGCATCCCTGATGATGTCCGCATAGGCCATGCGCCACCTCCGCCATTTCAACGAATGGCGGATGACAAGGTTCACGGCCGGTCTTCAGGGCGCTTCGAAGCCGATGGCCTGAGCGCCCTTCCACAAAACCAGCCTGCCCATCTCTTCCAGTTGCTCGCGGCCTTCGGTGACGGTCAGGAAATGGTTGCCGGCGAGCGCTCCCATCTTGCTCGCGAAGGACGAGCTGCCATAGGCGAAGAGCAGTTCCGTCTCGCTGTGACCGCCGGGATAAAGAAGGATATCGCCGCGCGAGGGATGGCAGGTGTGGTTTTCGAAACCGGCGCCGAAATCAAAGTCGCCGAGCGGTACCCAGACCGCCTCGCCGCTCCAGCGGGAATGGACGACCTGATTGCGGAACGGCAGGAAGCTTTCGAAGATGCGGCAGGTCTCGGGCGCCTTTTCGCGCTCGAAACGCGCCACGAACACAAATGGGCCGACGATGATGCGCAGGCTTTCCATGCGGGTCAGTTCGCCTTCAGAAGCCGCGACTTCTGGCGATTCCAGTCGCGTTCCTTCTCCGTCTCGCGCTTGTCGTGCAGTTTCTTGCCCTTGGCGAGCGCGAGTTCCAGCTTGGCGCGGCCCTTCTCGTTGAAATAGATCTTCAGCGGCACCAGCGTCATGCCTTCGCGGTTGATGGCCGCGCGCAGCCGGTTGATCTCGCGCTTCGACAGCAGGAGCTTGCGGCGGCGGCGCGGCTCGTGGTTGAAGCGGTTCGCCTGCAGATACTCCGGAAGGTGCGAATTGATCAGCCAAATCTCGTCGCCTTCGTCGGACGCGTAGGATTCGGCAATATTCGCCTTGCCGTCGCGCAGCGACTTGACCTCGGTCCCCGTCAGCACCAGGCCGGCCTCGTAAGTATCGATGATTTCATAGTTGAAGCGGGCCTTGCGGTTTTCCGCGACAATCTTGTTCACCGTGCGCTGGCTGCCTCTGGGTGCCATGACCGAATTCCATTCCGCCCTTCATCGAAAGTAAATCCCCGCCCATGGGCGATGGGCGGGGTTGAACATCTATGTAATGCGGCGAGAGCCGAAAGTGAAGCGAAGTGCCGGCGACATCAGTTCAGCAGACCTGCATGACGGAGCGCCGCGTCGATCGCGGTTTCCGTCGCCGGTTCCAGCGTCGAGATGAGCGGCGAGCGCACCATCCGGTTCATGCCGCGGGTCCTGTGCAGGGCATATTTCGCGCCGCAGAGGCCAGGCTCCATGAAGATCGCCTTGTGGAGAGGCATCAGCCGGTCCTGGTATTCCAGCGCCTTCCTGTAATCGCCGGCAAGCGTGGCCGCCTGGAATTCGGCACAGAGGCGCGGCGCCACATTGGCCGTCACCGAGATGCATCCCATCCCGCCATGGGCGTTGAAGCCGAGCGCGGTCGCATCCTCGCCGGAGAGCTGGATGAACTCCTTGCCGCAGGTGATGCGCTGTTCCGAGACACGCTCGATCTTGCCGGTCGCGTCCTTGACGCCGACGATGTTCTTGTGCGCTCCGGCGAGCGCGCCCATCGTTTCCGGCGACATGTCGACGACCGAGCGCGGCGGGATGTTGTAGATGATGATCGGCAGTCTGGTGGCTTCGGCGATCGCCGAGAAATGCGCGATCAGGCCCTTCTGGGTCGGCCTGTTGTAATAGGGCGTCACGACCAGCAGGGCGTCCGCACCCGCCTTTTCCGCATGCACGGCGAGCTCGATCGCTTCCCGCGTATTGTTGGAGCCGGCACCGGCAATGACGGGAACCCGCTTCTTCGTCACTTCGACACAGAGTTCCACGACGCGCTTGTGCTCGTCATGGGACAGCGTCGGCGACTCTCCTGTCGTGCCGACCGGCACCAGGCCGCTGCTGCCCTCGCCGATCTGCCATTCCACATGCGTGGCGAAGGCCGCTTCGTCCACCGCACCCTCGGCGGTGAAGGGGGTGACGAGGGCGGGCATTGATCCCTTGAACATGCAAGACTCCCAATCGGCCGCTTGTTCATGCTTCGGCCGCAATCCATGACTAATCGATGCTGAAAAGGAAATCCGGGCGGACCGCAGATGCGGCCGACCATCGTTCCGATAGCCTCGCAGGTCGCGCACCATAAAGCGGCGGGAAAGCGGCGACAAGCGTGACGGCATCGGATTTCATGGGGAATCCCATATAAGAAATCGCGCATCTTCATAAATATGGTAAGCTTTTATTAATGCGCCGGACGGCTAATAGGGGTTCGATATCTTTATCGCGAGTTGCCGGATGAACAGGCCCGTTCTGATCGTTGCCAGCCTGGGCGCTGCCCTGGGGCTTGGTGTGTCGAGCGTGCACAGCTTTGCCGCGTCGCTTCCAGACAGCGTCGCGCCGCTTCCGTTCGTCAAGCCCGAAAGTCCGGTGACCATGCCGCTGCCCACGGCTCCTGCGCAGGCAGCTCCGATGCCTGCGGCCATGCCCGTGCCGGACATCACGGGCACGATCCCCCGCACGGGCCGGCCTCAGCCGGCCGCCGTGCTCAAGGAGGGGCTCGACGCCCTTTCCGACAACGATGTCGCGCAGGCACTCGCCATCCGCAACGGCCTGGCCGAAGGCTCGCTCGACCGGCACATCCTGACCTGGGCGATCGCCACGTCGGGTGCATCGGGCGTGCCCTCCGGAGAGATCGCCGCCGCCCAGCGGGAGCTGAAGGGCTGGCCGGGGCTCAAAAGCCTGCGCGCCAATTCCGAACGCGCTCTTTATAGGGAAAATCCGCCAGCCGCCGCCGTGCTCGCGGCTTTCGGCTCCACCCAGCCGGAGACGACGGAGGGCGCGATCATCCTCGCCCGCGCATTTGCCGCCAGCGGCAGGGGGATCGAGGCGGCCCGGCCGCTTCGCCAGATATGGCTTTCGCAGCCCCTCGACAAGCCGACCGAAGACAGGATCCTCGGCGAATTCCCGGCGCTCTTCTCCGTGGCCGACCACAAGGCGCGCATGGACTACCTGATGTACAAGGGCCGTACGAGCCAGGCGAAGCGCTTCAGCGATCTCGGCAAGGCGCAGTCGCTTTACAAGGCATGGGCCGCCGTGATCAGCAATGCCAAGAATGCGGGCGCCCTGCTCGACGCAGCCGACGGCTCCTGGAAGAACGATCCGGGCTATCTCTTCGCCCGCATCGAATATCTCCGCCGGCAGGACAAATATCGCGAGGCCGCGGCGCTTCTGGAAAAGGCGCCGCACGAGGCCGCCAAACTGATCAACACGACCGAATGGTGGAACGAGCGGCGCATCGTGGCGCGCGGGCTCGCCGATGAAGGCGATTTCAGGCTCGCCTACAGGGTGGCATCCAATTACGTCGCGACCTCTTCTACCGACATCGTCGACGCGGAATTCCACGCGGGCTGGTATGCGCTGCGCGCGCTCGATGATCCGGCAACCGCCGAGAAACACTTCCGCAAGCTGCTCAGCACCTCGAGCACGCCGCTTTCCGCCTCCCGCGCCTGGTATTGGCTCGGCCGTGCGGCTGAAGATGGCGGGCCGGGGAGCGCCAGCGAGTTCTTCACCAAGGCGGCGCATTATTCCGGCACGTTCTACGGCCAGCTCGCCGCTGCGCGCCTCGACATCAAGACGCTCGACGTCACCTATCCGACGCCGACACCGGCCGACCGCCGGAATTTCGACAACCGTGAGGCGGTCCGGGCGATCGCCCGCCTGGAATCCGCGGATCATGCCAAGCGCGCCGGCGCGCTCTACCGCGCACTGGCCGAGGAGCTGACCAGCCCCGGCGAGCTCGCGATCCTGGCCTCCCGCGCGGAGGCACAGGACAACCACGCCCTGTCCCTGCAGATCGGCAAGGCGGCTTTCGGCCGCGGCATCGAAGTGGCGGCACTTGCCTATCCGATCGGCGTGATCCCGGCCGGCGCAGATATCGCCGGCTCCGGCAAGGCGCTCGCCTATGCCATCGCGAGGCAGGAAAGCGCCTTCAACCCGTCAGCCGTCTCGCCGGCCAATGCCCGCGGCCTGCTGCAACTCCTCCCCGGCACGGCCCAGGGCGTCGCCAAGCGGCACGGCCTCGGCTACGCCGCCGCCAAGCTCACGACAGATGCGGGCTATAATGCCACGCTCGGAGCGCATTACCTCGGCGAACAGATCGATACGTTCGGCGGATCCTATATCCTGACCTTCATCGCCTATAATGCTGGCCCCGGCAGGGTGCCAGAATGGATCGCCCGTTACGGCGATCCGCGCGGCAAGTCCCTCGACGAGGTCGTGGACTGGATCGAGCGCATCCCCTTCCCCGAGACGCGCAATTACGTGCAGCGGGTGATGGAGAACTATCAGGTCTACAAGACCCGTCTTGGCCAGAAGGCCGATATCGAGACGGACCTGAGGTTCGGGCGGCAGTAGCTTCCGTCCATCGCCGTGATGGTTTGGCTTATCGTGCGATCATCTCAGGCCCAGGAGACCCGGCAAGAACGGTATCTCGCGCGACCGCGCCACGCTCTGGAAACCATCCAATTTCGGGATGAAAAAGCCCGGCAGAACGAGAAAGCCCGGCGCAAAGGCCGGGCTTCCAAAAGTAAAATCCGAGAGATCAGATCAGAAGTCGCGCTGCAGACGGACGATGCCGGCCCAGTCTTCGGAAGAGTCGGAGTAACCGACCGCAAACTTGCTGGAGAGGCCGTCGACGATCTTGTAGTTGATGGTCGCGCCGGCAGCCCAGTAGTCTTCGCCGCTGCTTTCAAACACGCCGGTACCTTCGTCGGCATTCCAGAAGTACTGGAATTCCGGGATGATCTGCAGTTTGTCGGTAGCGTTCCAGGCATAGGCCGTCGCAACGGTCCACTCAGCAGAGCTGTAATAGACGTTCGGGTCAGACGACCAGATGCCGGCGAGATAGAAGGTGCCCGGGCCGACATCGGCAGAACCGATGATACGGACAGCGCCGTCTTCGGAGCGGTTGTCGTAAGAACCGAGAACTTCGATCTTGGCCGGACCGAGAGCGGCCTGAATAACAGCTTCAACACCGAAATTCTGGCTGTCGTTCGGTACACCGGGCTCGAACGAAAGTTCATCGAGCTGAACGCCAGCAGTGAAGGCGCTGCCAGTGTAGGTGTAAGCGATCGAGGTCAGACGGTTGGAGCCGAGGTCGTCAAGTTCGCCCGGCAGGTCGTTGGCATCCCACCAGTTGAGGTAGGTACCGGCCTTGAAGCCGCCGAGTTCCAGGTAAACTTCGTCGAAGTAGAAGGGATCGTCGACCGACGAGGTCGAATCCTGCGAAGCTTCGGCATGAATGGCGAGGAAACCGGTCAGAGTGCCGAGCTCGGTGTCGGTCTTCGAGGTGACGGCGAGACGGCCACGGGTCCAGGCATCCCAATCGCCCCCGTTTGCATCGTTGACTTCGTCACCGATATCAACCTGGAAACGGATGTAACCACCGATCTTGAGGCAGGTTTCGGTGCCCGGAATGTAGAAATAGCCGGTGCCGAAAGCGTCGCAAACACGAACGTATTCCAGCGGCTCCGGCTCGGCAGCCACGATCGCGTCAGCAGCCTGAGCACCGGATACTGCTGCGAGAGCAGCAGCGGAGCCGAGAAGAAGGCTCTTGATATTCATTATTTTGACCTCCAGTCACATTCTGAAATGGCCACCTGAATCATCAGATGCTTATGAAGCTTATTGCCGAACTGTGACGCGCCGCAACAAGCTTTACCCTCGGAGCCCCTGCCCTGCGGACGATTGGGAACTTATCGTCTCTTTTTTGCCACAACGAAAACTTGCACAAAGAAAAACTCCCCCAGTTTTGCCGGGGGAGTTCATTGGTCAGATTAGAAGTTGCGCTGCAGGCGGACGAAACCGGTCCATGCGTCCGGCTGATCCTGGTAGTTGACCGTCGTCTTCAGAGCAAGGCCGGAGACGATAGCATAGTCAAGGGTCACACCAGCGCGCCAGTCGTCGTCACCATAGGCGTACGAATCCCAGGTGTACTGGATGCCGGGCGTGATGGTCAGCTTGTCGGTAGCCTTGAGAGCGTAGGACGCAGCAACAGCCCATTCGCCAGCAAGGTTGCCGTTGTAGTAAGCCGACTCGTCGGAAGACCAGATCGCATAGCCCTGGAGAGTGCCCGGACCAACCGGAGCGCTAGCCAGAAGGCGGACTGCACCTTCTTCAGCTTCGATGTCATAGGAACCGAGCAAATCGACGGCAACGCCGCCGAACTTCGCAGTTACGATACCTTCGACACCTACGCCCTGACCTTCGGCACCATCAATGCCGTTGATGACCGCACGGCTCAACTCGTCAACCTGAATACCAGCAGAGAAAGCATCGCCAGTATAGGTATAGGAAACCGAGGTGAAGCGGGTAGCGGCACTGCCGGCGTTGGCGTCGGTTTCACCGTTGATGCCCTTATCCCACCAGTTCAGGTAGGTACCAGCCTTGAAGCCGCCGAGCGACAGGTAGACTTCGTCGAAGTAGAAGGGATCGGTAACAGCCGAGGTCGAATCCTGCGAAGCTTCCGCGTGGATAGCGATGAAGCCGGTCAGGGTGCCAAGCTCAGTGTCGCTCTTGGAAACAACTTCAAGGCGACCGCGGGTCCAGGCATCCCAATCACCGCCGTTTGCGCCGTTGACTTCGTCGCCGATATCAACCTGGAAACGGATGTAACCGCCGACCTTAAGGCAGGTCTCGGTGCCCGGGATGTAGAAGTAGCCAGTGCCGAAAGCGTCGCAAACGCGAACGTATTCCAGCGGCTCCGGCTCGGCGGCTACGATGGCGTCAGCAGCCTGAGCGCCGGATACTGCTGCGAGGGCAGCAGCGGAGCCGAGAAGAAGGCTCTTGATGTTCATATTTGACCTCCAGTCAAAAGTTTCGTGTGGGTTTGGGTTCTTTTTGCTGAAGGACAGCATTCCCTGCCCCATCCCCGTCGATTGCCAGAAGAAGGACGATCCACCGCCTCGCTTCCGAATGTGAAAATACAAGACGGCAAAGGCCATGCAATCTTGAACTTCAACCGGACGGGCTTCCAAAACCCGCTTCCCAGAAGCCTGTTGCCGAAAGGACACAAAGCCGTCCGGGACCCCGGGGCTTATTTTACGCTTTGTTAAGAAAGGGCTTATCTAGCAGCCACTTAGCACGAACGGCCCTGCGCCTGGCAGAATCGCTTCTCGGGCGGCTCCGGGGCAGATATCCTGACGCGCCGGGACGACGCGGGATCAATCAAAACGGGAAATCGTATACAAGATCGAGAGGCCGCTTGCGGGCCGGATATGGCGGAGAAGATGGGATTCGAACCCACGATACGCTTTTGACGTATACTCCCTTAGCAGGGGAGCGCCTTCGACCACTCGGCCACCTCTCCGTCGCGGTCTAACTATGTCGAAGCCCCCATGAATGCAAGGCTTTTGTGACAGGGAAAGCAAAGTTTTACACGAATCGAACCGCAGGCACAGAATGAAAGGAGCGGCGAACGCCTCCGCCCTTACGAACTGATTCGGCACGTTTTTTCCGCATCCCTGAAGCGTTGCGACACCTCTCAATAGCCGGAGCGCGGCTTGCCTGCGCCGCTTCCGCGGCCGTAGCGGCCGGCGAGCGCGCGGAGGGCGCCGGAAAACTCCGTCACGTCGGCGCCGACGGCCACGAAGCTCGCGCCGAGATCGAGATAGTGGCGGTTCAGCGATTCGCTGAAGGTAAGGATGCCGGCGGCCTTGCCTGCCTTGACGATCGTCGCGATCGCCTTTTCGATCACCTCCTGCACTTCCGGCGCCTCCATGCGTCCGAGATAGCCCATGTCGGCGGAAAGATCGGCAGGGCCGATGAAGATGCCGTCGATACCATCCACCGCGGCGATATTCTCGAGATCGCGGATGGCCGCCATGGTTTCCGCCTGGACGATCAGGCAGATCTCGCCGGCCGCCGTCTCGGCATAATCGGGGATGGCGTTGAAGCCGGAAACGCGCGCGACGGCAGCGCCGAGCCCGCGCACGCCCTGCGGCGGATAACGCACGGCCCGCACGAGCGCCTTCGCCTGCTCGGCCGAATCGACCATCGGCACGAGCAGCGTTCGGGCGCCGATATCGAGCAGCTGCTTGACGATCCAGGTCTCGCCGACCGGCGGGCGCACGACGATTTCGGAAGGAGACGCCGACAGCGCCTGGAGCTGTGCGAGGATGCTGCGCAGATCGTTCGGTCCGTGCTCGCCGTCGATCACCAGCCAGTCGAAGCCGGCATGACCGGCGATCTCGGCCGTCAGCGCCTCGGCCATGTTGAGCCAGAGGCCGATCTGCGGCCGGTGCGCCTTCAGCGCCGCCTTGAAGTGATTCTTCGGTGCGGGCATGGCGCGTCTCCCTGTCACGCGAGCAATTGCTTGAGGTCGGCCGCCGGATCGGCAAGCACCGCCCTGTCCGGTTCTATGCCGGTCTCGAGCATCTTCTTGCCGGTCACATAGGCCTTGGCGTCGTTGATCGCGTCAACGGCGATGAACCGCCCTTCGCGGAAATACCAGATGGAGAGGCTGCCCTCACGGGCGCCCGGCCGCGCAAGCGTCTCGTCATACCCCATGTTGAAGCCGGCGATCTGCAGCTTCACGTCATACTGGTCCGACCAGAACCAGGGTTTTGCGTCGTAAGGCGCGTTGCCGCCGGCGATGACCGCGGCGGCGGCCTCCGCCTGGTCGACGGCGTTCTGCACCGATTCGAGGCGGATGCGCTTGCCCTTCCAGGGCAGCATGGCGCAATCGCCGACCGCAAAGATCGACGGATCGGAGGTGCGGGCGAATTCGTCGACGACGATGCCGTTGCCGACTTCCAGGCCGCAATCCTGGGCGAGCTGGTCGTTCGGCGCCACGCCGATGCCGACGATGACGAAATCCACCTCGATCGTGCTGCCATCGGACAGTTCGGCGGCGCGTACATGATTCCCCCTTCGACCGTTATCGCCCACGAGACGATGCAGGCCAGTCTTCTCGCGGATGACGACACCGTGGCTCTCGTGGATGGCGCGCATCACATCGGCCGTCTCCCTGGCGGCGACCCGCTGGAGAATACGGTCGGCCATCTCGATCAGCGTCACTTCGAGGCCGAGGTGGCGGGCGACCGCCGCCGCTTCGAGGCCGATGTAACCGCCGCCTATAATAAGGAGACGCCGGCCGGGCCGCATCTCGCCGGCGAGCAGATCGGCATCGCGCTTGTCGCGCACCGTGAAGACACCCTCGAGATCGCCGCCGACGCTCGCCGGCAGCGTGCGCGGCGTGGAACCGGTGGCGAGCGCCAGCGTCCCGTATTCGAGCACGGCGCCGTCCTGCATGCGCACGCGTTTTTCCTTGCGGTCGATCTCCTCGACATAGGTCGACAGCAGAAGTTCGACATTGTTTTCGGGGAACCAGCTCTCGGGACGGAAGGTCAGCCGCTCGAACTCCATCTCGCCGAGCAGATATTTCTTCGAAAGCGGCGGACGCTGGTAGGGAATCACATTCTCCGAACCGATGATCGTAATCGGCCGCTCATCCTTCAAAGCCCGAAGCTTCGCAGCGAGCGCGAAACCCGCCTGACCCGCTCCGACAATCACCAACCTGTCCGTCACGCCTCACTCCCATGCCGAGAATTCATGTTTTCCGTTGAGATAGCACGATAATTCAGCTGGGAAGGGGTATCCCTGCGACACCGGCCCGTCAACAGCGCGACAGGCGCGATTGCATGCCTTGCGTTGTGGGCTGCATGCACGGAAAGGAAAAAGCGCCTTCCATATAATCAGATGCACGATTCTCCGGCGGAACTCCGCTCATCATTCAAATTTTACCGATCTGCTTCAGAATGTCTCAGCAGAGAAGGAATAAAATCACATCAAGGAGTGAAAGGGAGATTGAGATGCCCTTGAACATGAATACCGATCGCGACACGAAACAGGACGGCCCGCGCGACCAGGCTTTCGAGAAATTCTCGATCGACCGCCCCGGCAAGATCATCTTCGTCGGCCGCCATCTCAGCACCAAGACGAACCTGCGCTGCCTGGTCCGGACGATTTCGCTCTACGGCGCCGAACTCGACGTCAGTCCGCATCTGCCGGTGCCGAACAATTTCTTCCTGGAAATCCTCGGCATCCATGACGAGATCGGCTGCACGGTGATCCGCCGCGAGGAGGAGAAGCTGACGATCGGCTTCAACATGCTGATCGACGCGGAATTCCTGCACCACGTCGTCCGCCTGAGCTTCGAGACCAGCCACTGACGAGTGGTGCACGCCGCGCTCGGCGGGCATTCTTCGCCTGCCGCTTCCGTCGGCCGCCAGTGAGCCGCGAAAGCAGCGGCACGGCCCATAAAAGCCCGCGCCATTCGGCGCCCTCCAGGGGATCGGCAAGCGGATGCCGGCAGCGCCTGCTGTCCTCCTTCTTCAATCGAATCCAGAGCATGACCCAGTTGAGAAGCATGGCGGTCACTCCATCTATAATGTCAGGCATGTGATGCCAGTGAGCTAAGCGCTTGCCGCGCTCACGTGTAGACGCGCCGGCGAAAGCCGCTTTTCATCCGTGAACGACCGGAAGATCGCCGCCGTATCTATAAGGTGTCCGAATCCGCGAGGTGCCCGACATGACCGATGCCGGCTGGGACGATCTGAAACTCTTCCTCCATGTGGCGAACGAAGGGGGATTGAGCGGTGCGGCGGGCCGCACGGGTTTGAGCGCGCCGACGATCGGCCGGCGGATGCTGGCGCTCGAACGCACGACCGGGCGCACGCTCTTCGTGCGCAGCCAGCAGGGCTATCGCCTGGCGTCGGACGGCGAGACGCTGCTCGAACATGTGCGCGCCATGCAGAAGACGGCCGACAGCATTGCCGACTGGAAGGGCCAGGCCTTCGCCATGCCGATCGTCTCGATCGGCGCCGATGCCTGGCTTGCCGGCTTCATCGCCGACCGAACGGCCGATATCCGCGGCAAGGGCGACCGGTTCCGGCTCTGCTGCAAATCGCTGCATAAAGGCATGGATTTCACCTATCGCGAGGCCGACGTGGGGCTTGTCGGCCGCCGGCCGGATTCCGGCAATGTCGCCATCCGCCGCTCCGTCGGCGTCGCCCATGCGGTCTATAAAACAGGCACACTTGCGGGAGACCATGAGCTGCCCTGGATTTCGCTCGGCACCGAAAGCGCCCATGCGCCGGCCGATAAATGGGTCTTCCAGCATCACGAGGCGGGCATCCGCACCTGGACCAATTCGCCGGACCTTCTCTTGCGGCTGATCGCGAGCGGCAACGGTCGCGGCGTGCTGCCCTGCTTCATCGGCGACGCGCACCCGGATCTCGTGCGCGAGGGCGAGGTCATTGCGGAACTCACCTATACGCTATGGATCGTCGCCAATGACGACGACCGGCACCGGCCGGAGGTGCGGCGGGTGATCGAAAGGCTCGGCGAACTTTTCAAACGGGAAGAGGAAAGATTCGGCGGCGAAGGACCGCAAACCTATCCCTCCGCACTTGCGCGGCGGTGAATCGCTCTTATTGTGCCGGTTTTCGAAAACCGGAACCATGACGTCCATGCCTGCTTTCTCGCGCTTCACGCCGCTGGTCAGTGCCCTTCCCGCAACCGTTCCCTTCGTGGGGCCGGAAGCCATCGAGCGCAATCGGGGGCTTACGGTCAAAGCCCGTATCGGCGCCAACGAGAACGGCTTCGGCCCGGCACCATCGGTCATCGAGGCAATGTGCGCGGCTGCCGGCGAGACCTGGAAATATGCCGATCCGGAGAATTTCGAGCTCAAGCAGGCGCTTGCCGCGCATCTCGGCTGCAAACCGGAAAACATCGCCGTCGGAGAAGGCATAGACTGTCTGCTGGGCCTGATCGTCCGCATGGTGATCGATCCCGGCCTGCCGGTCGTCACCTCCTTCGGCGCCTACCCGACCTTCAACTTCCATGTCGCAGGCCATGGCGGCCGGCTGGTCACCGTTCCCTATGTCGACGACCGGGAGAACCTCGACGGGCTTCTGGAGGCGGTTCGCCGCGAAAACGCGCCGCTGGTCTATTTCGCCAATCCGGACAATCCGATGGGAAGCTGGTGGGATGCCGGCAGCATCCTCGCCTTCATCGACGCGTTGCCGGAAACCACGCTGATGATCCTCGACGAGGCCTATTGCGAGACCGGCCCCGCCAACGCGATGCCGGCGATCTCCGCCCTCGTCGGCCGGCCGAACATCATCCGCACCCGCACCTTCTCGAAGGCCTACGGCATGGCCGGCTCGCGGGTGGGCTATGCGATCACCGCACCCGGCACGGCGCAGGCCTTCGACAAGATCCGCAACCATTTCGGCATGAACCGGATCGGCGTTTCGGCGGCACTCGCGGCACTCAAGGACCAGGCCTATCTTTCCGAGGTGATCGGCAGGATCAAGGTCTCGCGGGAGCGGATCGCGGGAATAGCCACGGCCAACGGTCTGAAGCCGCTCGCCTCCGCCACCAATTTCGTAGCGATCGATTGCGGCCGGGACGGCGCCTATGCCCGCTCGATCGTCGACGGGCTGATGGAACACGGCGTCTTCATCCGCATGCCGGGGGTAGCGCCTCTCAATCGCTGCATCCGCGTGAGCACCGGGCCGGAATCGGACATGCGGCTTCTCGAAGAAGCGCTGCCGAAGGTTCTGAAGGGGATTTGAAGCTGCCATAGCGGGGGCATGGCGACTTGCGCCGACGCCCTGGAAAGACGACGCGGCACCAGGAAAAGAAAAGACCGCGCCGGCCTTGTTCCTGCCGGTCGCGGTCCTTCAATTCCGGGCGTCGCTTCCGTTCAGGCCGACGCCTCGTCCCCCTCGGATTATTCCTATCCGCCTTTTCGGGCAGCGAATTCCATCAAGTTTCGAAGAGCTCAGTGCATCGTCATCCATTCGCGGGCGGCGCGAAGCGCCGCGGCGAGCTGCATCTTGGTCATCGCCTGGGCAAGGTCGGCGCGCAGCTCGGCGGCCCGGTCGGAGCCCTTGATCGCGGCGATGTTGAGCCATTTGTGCGCGGAGATAAGGTCGATCTCGCAGCCGCGGCCGGTCGCGTACATCAGACCCATCTCGCAGAAAGCATCGGCGCGGGCTTCGCCACCCATGGTGGCCATTTCAGCATTGTTCATTTCAAAGCGTGCCATCGGTTTGATCCCTGTCTAAAGCCTGTTTCTCGTCTGCCCTGTCTTTCCGTCCGGATCCGCCGTCTGACGCGGCTTTTTCGATCCTTCCGGCCGGCGGTTTTCCCGCTCGTCTTGATGAGCCCACTATCGCCCAAACCTTCCAAAAGACGCCTAAAAAGCATGCTTAACTTGAGGAAAACAAAGTTCAAATGCTTGGTAAATTTGGTTTTTCGTTAAACATCAGACGCCCTGCATCTTAAGGATTTTCGCGCGATCTTTACGAAATCTTCAGAAACGGATTTAAACCGAAAACTAACCACGAATCCGGGTCGTATCCGAAGCTTCGGCGGAAAAAACTGCCGGCGAAGCGGGAAAACCGGCCTCGGCCTGCATGCTATTTATCTCTACACGTGCGTGAGATAACGTCGGCATGGCTCGCGCCGAGGAGCGCAGCGAAGGGGCATCCGACGAGACCCGAGAAGGTCTGCGCGGCGCAGGGGGGACTTAATCATGACGCGAATACCGATGCTCGTGGCCACGATGGCGCTCATGGCGACCGTCAGCCAGGCGGCCGAGCCGATCGAAGGCAATTGGAAGACCGCCAGCGGCGAGACCGCCGCGATCGGCAAATGCAGCGCCGGCTACTGCGTGACGCTCAAGACCGGCCGGTATGCCGGCAAGCAGATCGGCCGCCTCTCCGGCAGCGGCGGAGAATATTCCGGCGAGATCACCGATCCGGTCGAGGACAAGACCTATAACGGCTCGGGCTCGGTCAGCGGCAATGCGCTGAAGATGAAGGGCTGCGTTTTGAAGATCCTCTGCAAATCGCAGACCTGGACTCGCCTCTGACGTTCCGCCTCCCTTGAGAGGAGATGCATCGAAGTGGCCGCGCCGGCCAGGAGCTCCCATTTGAGTTCAAGGTCTGCTCGATTTTTTTGCTGCAACGCACTCCCAAAAAGCAAAGTGATCACGAAAATGGCATCGATTCAGGCCCGAAAGTCGTCCCAAATTTCGTGTGTCACAGTTTTGTGAAAATCTTGAATAAGGCCGCAGCGCTTTCTTGCCGCACAAAAGCCATACAACAGCCATAATTTGCGAAAATTCACACGCTATAGGTGCAAAAACTTTCCTTCATATCTAACCATATGATATTTCAATTAAATTAGATTACATATACGTAACCTAATCGGTTTATTTGTGGCAATACGCTTAAAATTAGCGCGCTTAGCACTTTTTGCGAGCATTTTTAAAGTTGCCTCCTCCACTGTCAACGTTTCATTGACAGCAGTCTCCCAAACGAGGCCTTCCGGATCGAACCGATCGGTCCGATATCAGCATCGCAAACAGCAATTCCCCCTCCGGTTCGAACCCAAGATCGAACCAATCAAGACCGAAAGGACCAAAACCATGAAGACCATCACTTCCGCCATTGCCGCAGCGCTGATCGCTTCGGCTTCCTTCGCCGGCGCAGCTCTCGCAAACGGCGATTACTACGAAGGCGTTTCCAAGGACCACGCTTCCGTCGTCGATACGGCTCATACCGGCAGCGTCGCCCAGAACGTCCAGCAGGGCCAGGACATTCCGGCTCAGCCGAGCCACGGCGACTACTATGACGGCGCAAACCGTCCGAACTAACCGCAGCTCATTCAAGATACCGAACAAGTCCGCAGGCCAGGTCGCAAACTTAGAGCCGCGGACAACTCTGAAGGGACCACGACAATGAAAACCATCGTTTCCACCCTCGCCGCAGCGCTGATCGCTTCGGCTTCCTTCGCCGGCGCCGCTCTTGCCGGTGGCGACTACTACGAAGGCGTTTCCAAGGATAAGCCTGCCTTTTCCACGCAGACCGCTCCGGCGACCAATTTCGATCGCATGAGCACCGGCAGCATCGACAACGGTTACCCGGTTCGTCAGCCGACCTCTCGCGACAATCGCGAATTCGCGGTCGACCACGGCGATTATTATGACGGCGTAAACCGTCCGAACTAACCGCAGCTCATCCAAGATACTGAAAGAAAGTCCGCAGGCCAGGTCGCAAGCTCAAGACCTGCGGACAACTCTGAAGGGACCACGACAATGAAGACCATCGTTTCCACCCTCGCCGCAGCGCTGATCGCTTCGGCTTCCTTCGCCGGCGCCGCCCTTGCCGGTGGCGACTATTACGAAGGCATCTGGCCGAACCAGGACCACAAGACCCAGTCCGTCCATCAGGCGCCGTCCGGCAGCTACGGCTATACCGGTTCGATCTCCAGCGCCCATCAGCGGGCGAACCAGTTCGCCGCGGCTCCGCCGAAGACGGTCGGCAGCGGCGACTACTACCAGGGCGTCAACCGCCCGAACTGACCGCAGCTCATCCAAGATTACTGAACCAAAATCCGCAGGCCGGGTCGCAAGCTTAAGACCTGCGGACAGCTCTGAAGGGATCATTACCGTGAAAACCATTGCTTCCACGTTTACTGCAGCACTTATTGCCTCCGCATCTTTCGCCGGTGCGGCTTTTGCCGCCGGTGACTATTACGACGGCGTCTGGCCGAACCAGGACCATCAGACCGAGTCCGTCCGCAAGACGCCGGCCGGCAGCTACGGCTATACGGGCTCGATTTCCAACGGCGCCCGGTTCTCCAGCTGGAACTCCGCCGAGAACACCGTCGACCGCGGCGACTATTATGAAGGTGTGAACCGTCCGAGCTGAGGCTCGGCTCCGCTCGAGGCAAATCTCTCCGCGCAAGGGCTGCGAACGGCCATGCGCGGGGTCACGACATGAACGGCATGCCCATAACGAATACCAGCCGCCGAGGCGGCTGGTATCGCAGTTCATTCAAGACACCGATTGGAAAGACGGGTCGCAATCGTCTTTCCGGTGCACGAATGGCCGGACTCTGAAACCAGCCATCGCGTTCAAGATTAGGTGAAGCTTTCCGGCGAATCAATCACGATGACGCTCTTCGGCGTGAGATTTGCACATTTCTGCGGCGCCCGATCCGAGTTTCCCGAGCTTTCCTGCTTCCAATCCCCCTCTTTTTGAAGAATCCGCGGGCATTCTATCGGATTTCCATTGGAACGATCCGTCCTCGACGGGATTTCTACCTAAACGAAGCAAGATGAACCTCGCTTCGCATTTCAAGAAATCCCCCAGCAGGAGAAATGGAAAGGACAGGATATGAAGACCTATCTGACTTCTGGCATCGCCGCGCTTATCGTTACCGCCGGATTTGCCGGCGCCGCAGCGGCGCAGGATACGTATTATCAGTATGATCCGCAGGGCCAGCCGACGGCAAACCCGCAGAACCTCGACGACAATCCCGATGCCAATATCGACAGGATGCCAACCGGCAGCATCTACGGCGGCTACGGCGGCAGCAGGGGTACGACGTGGCTGAACAACAGCGGTGCCGATACGAACATCGACGGTTCGCAGGACCCCGGCGACTATTACGACGGCGTCCTCCGTCCGCAGGATTAGAAGCACTTGATTCAAGGCACCGCCCCCGCGCAGGTCGCAGCCTTTGCGCGGGGCCAGCTTCAAGAACAAGCCGGCCTCGCGCCGGCTTTTTTCATAAATACGTTTCGGGGATCACGGCTCCTTCGCGCCGTTAACCACCCTGAACCGGCGATGAACCCGCTTCTCAGGACACATTCACGCCCGCGCCTTTATTCTGCCCGCATTCTCTCGGGGAGAAGGCCATGTCCATTCTTGTGCGCCGCTTGACCATCGTAACGCTGATCATGACCATCTTCGCGCTTGCCTTTGCGGCGCTCGTCGCGGAGCCGGGCCGCAAGGAGCTGCGCGTGCATCTCGGGACCGCGGCGCCGTGCTACCATCCCGCCACGCCGGGCTGCGTCGCCGCACTTTGAGAATTCGTGTGACCAACCGCAGACAGCGGTGCCGCGTCGTTTGATTGTCAACGAGTTCCCATTATAATGGCGCATGAGCACACGAATCTTCTCACTCTCTCCCCTTCCCTTCATCAGTCCGAGTGCCGCCGAGCCGCGCGTGTTCGGCAACGCGGCCGAAGCGGTCGACGCGCTGACCGAGCTCTATGACCGCAATACGCGCTTCCTGATCGACGCCTTCGGCGCACTTGCCGACGGTGCGCCGGTGACCGGCCGCTACCGCGCCTGCTATCCGCAGGTCAGCATCGAGACGACCTCGTTCGGGCATGCCGACTCGCGCCTCTCCTACGGTCATGTGACGGCGCCGGGGATCTACACGACCACCATCACCCGTCCAAAGCTCTTCCGGCACTATCTGAAAGAGCAGCTCGATCTTCTGATGCGCAATCACAACGTTCCGGTGACGGTTTCGGAATCGACAACGCCGATCCCGCTGCATTTCGCCTTCGCGGAGAACGCGCATGTGGAGGCTTCGGCGACCAATGCGCTTGCCGACATATCGCTGCGCGATCTGTTCGACACGCCGGATCTCAACAATACCGACGACCTGATCGCCAACGGCGAATACGAGCAATTGAACGGCGAACCGGCGCCGCTCGCCCCGTTCACGGCGCAGCGCATCGACTACTCGCTCGCGCGCCTCAGCCACTATACGGCGACCAGCGCGGACCACTTCCAGAACTTCGTGCTCTTCACCAACTACCAGTTCTATATCGACGAGTTTGCCGCATGGGCGCGCACGCTGATGGCGAAGGGCGGCGACGGGTATACGGCTTTCGTGGAGCCGGGCAATGCCATCACGCCCGCCGGCAGCGACAAGCCGGAAACGCCGGCGCTGGTGCGCATGCCGCAGATGCCCGCCTATCACCTGAAGAAGAAAGGCCATGCGGGCATCACGCTCGTCAATATCGGCGTCGGCCCCTCCAATGCGAAGACGATCACCGACCATATCGCGGTGCTCCGCCCGCATGCCTGGCTGATGGTCGGCCATTGCGCCGGGCTTCGCAACAGCCAGCGGCTCGGCGACTATGTGCTGGCGCATGCCTATGTGCGCGAGGACCACGTGCTCGACGACGACCTGCCGGTCTGGGTGCCGATCCCGGCGCTGGCCGAAGTGCAGCAGGCGCTGGAAAGCGCGGTCGAGGAAGTCACCGGCTACCAGGGTTTCGAGCTGAAGCGGATCATGCGCACCGGCACGGTCGCGACGATCGACAACCGCAACTGGGAACTGCGCGACCAGCGCGGGCCGGTGAAGCGGCTGTCGCAGTCGCGCGCGATCGCGCTCGACATGGAATCGGCGACGATCGCCGCCAACGGCTTCCGTTTCCGTGTGCCTTACGGCACGCTGCTGTGCGTTTCCGACCGGCCGCTGCATGGCGAACTGAAACTGCCCGGCATGGCGACGGCCTTCTACCGCAGCCAGGTCAGCCAACACCTGCAGATCGGTATCCGCGCCGTGCAGAAACTCGGCGAAATGCCGATCGAGAAACTGCATTCGCGGAAACTCAGAAGCTTCTACGAGACGGCGTTTCAGTGACGTTGCTGGCAAAACCCTTTTGGTGTGTAATTTTCTGAATATATACACACGAGGTGGCACATGCGCACCAATATCGAAATTGATGACAACTTGATCGCGGAGGCGATGGAGCTTGGCGGCTTGTCGACAAAAAAGGCGGCAGTCGAGCAGGCCCTGAAGGATTTCGTGCGGATTCGCCGGCAATTTCGTGCGATCGACAATTTGAGCGGCTTGGGCTGGGACGACGATCTCGATGCCATGCGGACCGATTGGAATAAGGAAACAGACTGGAGCCTAGACGCGGCCCCATGATCATAGCGGATAGCTCGGCCTGGATTTCCTTACTTCGAAAGGACAATGTTGAGGTTGCAGCAAAGCTCCGTTCGTTCATTCCACGCGGCCTCCTGCTTGTCAGCGACATCATCCTCCTTGAAGTCCTGCGGGGGGCGCGGGACGATCGTCATGCCCGGTGGATCGAACAGAATTTCCGAGAATTCCCCGTCGTGGGGATGCTTTCCCCTTCACTTGCAATCAAGGCTGCCGGAAATTATCGGAAACTTCGCAGCAAAGGGATCACTATCCGAAAGACAGCCGATCTCATCATCGGCACCTATTGCATCGAGCACGGCCACAGCCTTCTGCACTCGGACGGGGACTTCCTGCCCATGGCGGAGTATCTCGGTCTGCAGATTGTCTGACTATTCGCCCTTCCCCCGCCGCGCCGCAAACAGCGACAGCGCCGTGCCGACGAGCGAGGAGACGATCACCAGAAGATGCGTGTTGACCGCCGCCCGGCCGAGCTCTTCCAGGGCCGTTCTCCCCGTATCGGCGCGGAAGGCGAGCGCGCCGGCGGTGATGCCGGCAGGATAGGTGCCGACGCCGGCCGGCGCATGCACCGGCAGCACGGAGGACAATTCGCCGCCCAGCGCACCGCCGAAGCTCGGCCCGACCGGCAGACCGCCCAGCAGGCCTAGAACCCAGGCGAGCACCGCGATCTTGGTGAACCAGTTGACGAGCGTTGCGCCCCAGGCGCGGGCGAAAGCCTTCGCATCGAACGGCAATCCCGCTTCCACCTCATCCAACAACCTTCTTGCCTTTGCCGGCAGAACCTTCGCCACAAGCCGAAGGGCATGGCCGCGCAGGACAAAAGTGGTCGCCGGCAGGACCAGGAAGAGGAGCCAGAGCCCCCAGGCCCAGGCCTTGCCGGTCTCAAGCGCCAGTCCCGTGCCGGCGGCAGCCAGCAGCGCGTGAAGATCGAAAAGCCGCATGACGAAAAGCGCCGATGTGCCGCGCGCCAGCGGCACATCGAATTCCCGCCGCATCAGCAGCGGAAAACTCGCCTCGCCGGTGCGGAACGGCAGCATGACGTTCAGGAGATTATGGACCTGGACCAGCCGGAGAAGCGTGCCGAAATGCCCGCCCGTCTCCTTCGGGAAATAGTCGTAGATGCGCCAGGTGCGCAGGACATAGGTGCCTAAAAGCAACACGAGGGCAATCAGGGCGGAAGGCCAGCCGGCGGCTCCCCAGAGCGATACGACACTCCGCCAGCCCCAGACCCATTGGATGAAGGCAGCGTAGACGATGATGATCGCCATGGTTCCGAGCGTCATGGCGTGGCGAATTATCCATGCGCGGCGGCTGGCAACCGGATAATTCTTCATATAGTAGGGTGCCCCATGTGACAGTTTCGGGTTACGGCAGCCAGAAAGGCGCCGTTTCAGGCCCGAGGTTCTAGGAGAAACACAAGGTGGGTACAACAGCAGAGTCGATCACAAGCCGCGTCGAGACGGCGGAACCGATCGAACTGTCCCTCGTCGTGCCGCTCTTCAACGAAGAAGAAAGCGTCGGCCCCCTGATCGAGCGTATTTGCTCGGCCATGACGAACTATCCGGCGACCTGGGAACTCATTCTGGTCGACGACGGCAGCACCGACGCGACGGTCGCCAACGCAAGAAGTGCTCTCGCCCGCCCGGGCCTCGATCTCAAGATCGTGGCGCTGCAGCGCAATTTCGGCCAGACGGCCGCCATGCAGGCCGGCATCAACCGGGCCCATGGCCGGCTGATCGCAACGCTCGACGGCGACCTGCAGAACGATCCGAACGACATTCCGACCATGGTGAAGGAACTGGAGCGGCGCGAGCTCGACCTTCTCGTCGGCTGGCGCAAGAACCGCCAGGACGGGCTGCTGCTCCGCAAAATCCCCTCCTTCATCGCCAATCGGCTGATCGGCCGCATCACCGGCGTGCGCCTGCACGATTACGGGTGCAGCCTGAAGATCTATCGCGGCTCGGTCATCAAGCAGGTGCAGCTGATGGGCGAAATGCACCGCTTCATTCCGGCCTGGGTGGCAGGCGTCGTGCCGAGCTCGCGGATCGGCGAAATGCCGGTGACGCATCACGCGCGCCAGCACGGCGTTTCCAAATACGGCATTTCCCGCACCTTCCGGGTCATCCTCGATCTGCTGTCGGTGATGTTCTTCATGCGCTTCAAGGCACGGCCGGGGCATTTCTTCGGCTCGCTGGGCCTCGGCCTCGGCGCGCTGTCGGCGCTCATCCTCGCCTATCTGTTCATCGACAAGTTCGTCCTCGGCAACGACATCGGCACGCGTCCGCTCTTCATGATCGGCGTCATGCTGTTCCTGTCGGCGGTGCAGATGATCACCACCGGCATTCTCGCCGAAATGATCGCCCGCGCCTATTATCGCGAAGATACCGCAGTCAGCTACATCGTCAGGGAAGTCTATGAGGGCGATCAGGCGCATCAGTGACGCGCTCGCCCGCCGGCCCGACCTCGTCCTCCGGCTGATCGCGGCATATTATGTGCTCGCGGTCATCCTCAGGATATTGCGTTCGGAGGCGCTCGAAAGCGACGAGGCCGAACAACTCTTCCAGTCGCAGTTCTTCCTGCTCGGCTACGGTCGGCAGCCGCCCTTCTACAACTGGCTGCAGGCTGGCGTCATCCAGCTCATCGGGCCGTCGGTCCTGGCGATTTCGCTCGTCAAGAACCTGCTGCTCTTCCTGACCTGCCTTTTTTACGGTCTCGCGGCCCGGATCGTGCTGAGGGACCAGCGGCTCGCGGCAATCGCGATGCTCGGCGTGATCGCGATGCCGGCGGTCAGCCTGCTCGCCCAGCGGGACCTTACGCATGCGGTCGCGACACTCTTCACCACCTCGCTGTTCACCTATGCCTTCCTCCGGACGCTGACACGGCCGAGCCTGTGGCATTACATGCTGACCGGCCTTGCGGTCGGCATCGGGCTTATCGCCAAATATAACTTCATCATCGTGCCGGTCGCGGCGATCCTCGCCATCCTGCCCGAGGCGGACCTGCGCAGGCGAATCTTCGACCTGCGGCTGATCCCGGCGCTGATCGTCGCGGCTGTCATCTGCCTGCCGCACGGGCTGTGGGTGCTCGGAAACTTCACCGAAGCGACGGCCGGCACGATCGACGTCATGCGCAAGGATGCCTCCGGCAACGCGGTCCTGGACAGGCTTTCCGGGATCGGCACGCTGGTTCTGGCAATCCTCGGCAGCGCGCTGCCCATCCTCGGCTTCTTCCTTCTGGCCTTCCGCCGGCCTCTGATCGAGGCCTGGCGGGCCGAGAGCCAATGGACGCGGGTCATCGGCCGGACGATCCTTCTCTGCCTCGTCGCGGTCGGCATCATCGGGCTCGGGTTCGGCGCCACCAATATCAGCGAAAAATGGTTGTCGCCCTTCTTCCTGCTCCTGCCGCTCTATCTTTGCCTGAAGCTCGACGCCGCCGGCGCCGATACGCGCCGCAGCATCCCCCGCCTCTTTTTTCCCGTCGCGGCCGTGGCGCTCGGGTTCATGCTCTATCTCGCACTCGCCAATGTCATAGGCCCGCGCCTCGGCCAATATGGAAAGGAAAACCTTCCAGCCGGCCCGTTCATCGAGCAGGTGCTGGCCGAACAGCCCGGCACGAGGCCTGCCTATGTGATCGCCGGCGATATATTCCTCGCCGCCAGCGCCCGGCTGAAACTGCCCGATGCCCGCGTGGTGCAGACCGGCTTCCGACAGGCGCCCCCCCTCAGCGAGGCGGAAAAGACGCAGCCGGGGCTTATCATCTGGCGGCCGGCCGGTGGCAATGCCGAAATTCCGGCCCATCTGAAAGCCTACGTCGCCGAACAGGGGATCGCGCCGGAAAATCTCTCGCCTCGAACGCTCGCGGTGCCCTATCTTTTTGCCGGCGGCCGGGACAACGTGCTTTTCGGCTATGCCCGTATCGGCGGAGCATCGCCTTGACCAAGAATGTTCAATCTCGTTCCGGAGAGAATAGGTGCGACTAGACCGTGCAGAAACGGCAAGAGACGATGCAGCTTCCGGTTCCCGGGTCCTGCTGATCGTGCTGGCAGTCTATTTCGCCGTGAACATCCTCGTGCGGATGGCGCTGCCGCATTCCCTGGAACTGGACGAGGCCGAGCAGATCTATTTCTCGCAATGGCTGCTCGCCGGCTACAGTTCGCAGCCGCCCTTCTACAATTGGCTGCAATATGCCGCCGTCCAGCTCTTCGGCATCAGCCTGCCGGTGCTGTCGGTCTTGAAGAACCTGCTGCTCTTCAGTTCCTATCTCTTCTATTGGCTTGCGGCACGGCAGGTGCTGCGCGAAAAACAGCTCGCCACGGTCGCGGCCCTCGGGCTGCTCACCATCCCGCAGGTGGCCTTCGAGGCGCAACGCGATCTCAGCCATACGGTCGCGACCATCTTCGCCGCCTCGCTGTTTCTCTACTGCTTCTTCCGGGCACTCAACCGGCCGTCGACCGCCTCCTTCGTCCTGCTCGGCATTGCCACCGGCATCGGCGGCATCACCAAATACAATTTCATCGTGCTGCCGATCGCGGCTTTCGCGACGATCCTCAGCGACGGGCAGTGGCGTTCGCGCCTTCTCGACTGGCGGGTCCTGCTTGCCGGCGCCCTCGCATTGCTGATCGTGGCGCCGCATGCATTCTGGCTCGCAGGGCATTTCGAGGCGACCAGCAGCCATACGATGCGCAAGCTGGTGGGCGACGATACCAACCCCATACTCGCGATTCTTGAAGGACTGGGCTCGCTGGCACTCGCCTCGCTCGGCTTCGGCGCGCTGACGGTCGTCATCTTCGCGGCTGCATGGCGGGAACGGCTGCGCGAAGTTATCCGGGCGCAAAACGACCGGACGCGGCTTGTCGGCCGGATCCTGCTCTTCTCGCTCGGTCTGATCGTGCTGCTGATCCTGTTCGCCGGCGTCGAGCGCGTGCGGGACCGCTGGCTGACACCGCTCCTCCTCGTGCTGCCGCTCTATCTTACCGTCAAGGTCGATGCCGCGATGATCGGCCTGCGGCCGGGTCTGAAGCGGATATGGGGCATCGCGCTGGTCATCATGGCACTGATCCCGACGATCCTCTTCACGCGCGTCGTCATCGCCCCGCTCACCGGCGTCTATCAATATGCCAATTATCCTTTTCAGGCGTTTGCAGATGAAGTCCGGCCGCTTGCGGACGCCGCACCGACCTTGATCGTCGCCTCCGACGGACATCTCGCGGGAAACATGCGTTTCAATTTCCCCTCGATCCCGGTCACGACGCTCGCCACGCCGACCGACATCCGCTCCCTCGCCATGCCGCCCCATCGGCGTATCCTGTTCGTCTGGCGAAATTCCGACGGCAGCATGCCGCCGGAATTTCCGGCGGGTTTCACGGACTATCTGCGGGAGCGCGGCCTTGCCGGCAGTCTGCCGGAAGCGCGGATCGCCGCCCTTCCCTACAATCGCGGACGGCCGGACGATCGCTACCGCTTCGCCTATGCGGTGGTGGACATCGAGCCTTAAGGGCTCGGATCATTCCCTTACCGTGTCGCGCAGATGGTCGAGCGCCTTGCGGAGCTTCTCGACCACCTCGTCGATTTCCGAACGGCTGATCGTCAGCGCCGGCGACGCCAGCATGCGGTCGCCGGTGGCGCGCATGATCAAGCCGTTCTCGACGCAGTGATTGCGCACCAACGTGCCGATATCGTCAGGCTTCCGGTAGCGGCGGCGGGCGGATTTGTCGGCGGCAAGCTGCAATCCGCCGATCAGGCCGACGCAGTCCGCCTCGCCGACCACCTCGTGGTCCTCGAGGCTCTTCCAGGCGGAGGCAAAATACGGGCCGATATCGTCGCGCACCCGCTCCACCAGCCCTTCCTCCTCGATGATGCGGATGTTCTCGAGCGCGGCGGAGGCGCAGACCGGATGACCGGAATAGGTGAAGCCGTGGAAGAAATCACCGAGCTCGCCCACCATCACGTCGGCGACGCGATCCGACACCAGCACGCCGCCGATCGGCAGATAGCCGGAGGAAAGGCCCTTGGCGACCGGTGCGAGATCCGGCTCGACGCCGTAATACTGATGGCCGAACCACTCGCCCAGCCGGCCGAAGCCGCAGATCACCTCGTCCACCACGAGCAAAATATTGCGCGCCCTGCAGATACGGGCGATTTCCGGCCAATAGGTTTCCGGCGGGATGATGACGCCGCCCGCGCCCTGGATCGGCTCGGCGACGAAAGCCGCGACGCGGTCCTCGCCGAGTTCGTCTATCTTCGCTTCCAGCTCGCGGGCAACCTTGAGGCCGAATTCGGCCGGCGAAAGATCGCCGCCCTCCGCATACCAGTAAGGCTGGTCGATGTGGTGGATGCCCTCGATCGGCAGATTGCCCTGTTCATGCATCAGTTTCATGCCGCCGAGCGAGGCACCGGCGACCGTCGAGCCGTGATAGCCGTTTCTGCGGGCGATGACCGCAGTCTTCTCCGGCCTGCCAAGCGCCTTCCAGTAGACCCGCGCCATGCGGAACCATGTGTCGGTCGCTTCCGAGCCCGAATTGGTGAAGAAGACGCGCTTCAGCTTGTCGCCCGTATGCGAAGTGATCTTCTGCGCCAGCAGGGTCGCGGGCGGCGTCGTCGTGCCGAAGAACGTGTTGTAATAGGGCAGTTCCTGCATCTGCCGGTATGCGGCCTCGGCAATCGACCTGCGGCCGTAACCGACATTGACGCACCAGAGGCCGGCAAAGGCATCGAGATATCTCTTGCCGTTCGAATCGTAGATGAAGACGCCCTCGGCCCGCTCGATGATCCGCGTGCCCCTGGCGTTCAGTTCCTTCATGTCGGAAAACGGATGCAGGTGATGGGCGGCGTCGATCGCGGCGAGATTGGAAAGAGCGGGCTTGTCGGTCATCGTTTCGGCCTCTGATTGTGCGGTCGATTCTTATCGGCTACCAACAGAGTTCCGCAACACCCGAACCGAAGATCGTTCATGTCCGCTGAGACCGTCCCGCCCCATATCGAACTCCTGCTCGTCGGCATGAACGGCGACCTGCGCGGCAAGCGCATTCCGCTGACCGCGCAGAAGAAGGTCTGGGACGGCACGGTGCGCCTGCCCACCTCCACGCAGTCGCTCGACATCTGGGGTTACGACAACGACGAGTTTACCGGCCTGTCCATGTCGATGGGCGATCCGGACGGCCTCTGCATCCCGGACAAACGCACTCTGGCATCAATGCCCTGGGGACCTGAAGGTTCGGTACAGGTTCTCGCCACCATGCACGAGTTCGACGGCAGCCCGAGCTTCATGGACCCGCGCGGCATTCTTGCCGCCATGCTGAAGCGCTACGAGGAGCGCGGGCTGACGCCGGTGGTCGCCACCGAGCTTGAATTCTACGTGGTGCAGGACGACTGGCGCGAGACAGGCAGGCCGCGGCCGCCGGAAAAGCTCATGTATCGCGACCAGCCGAACGGTTTCCAGCTCTACGACATGAGCGCCGTCGATGCGCTGGACGATTACCTGCGGACCGTGCGGAGCTGGGCCGCCGCGCAAGGCCTGCCGGCGGATGCGACGACTGCCGAATTCGGCCCCGGCCAGTTCGAGATCAACCTGCTGCACCGCGCCGATGCGCTGGCGGCGGCGGACGACTGCATCTACCTGAAACGCATTGCCGAGCAGGCGGCGAAGAAGCACGGGCTCAAATCCACCTGCATGGCGAAACCCTATGCGGACCATGCGGGCTCCGGCCTGCATGTGCATGCGAGCGTGGTAGACCGCGACGGCAACAACGTGCTCGACGCCAGGGGCGGCGATCCGGTGCGGCTGAAATCGGTCTGTGCCGGGATGCTGGACACGATGCGCGACGCGCAGCTGATCTTCGCGCCGTTCGCCAATTCCTACCGCCGTTTCCAGCCGGACTCGTTTGCGCCGGTCGATGTCGACTGGGGTTTCGGGCATCGCGGCACGGCGGTGCGCATTCCGGACAAGGACGGTCCGGCCGCCCGCATCGAGCACCGCGTCGCCGGCGCCGACGCCAATCCCTATCTGCTGCTCACAGCCATTCTCGGCGGCATGCTGCTCGGGCTCGACGAGACGCTCGATCCCGGCCCCGCAACCACGCCGGGCAACACGCCGCCCGCAGGCACAAGACGGCTGACGCATGACTTCCTGACGGCGGTCGAGGATTTTTCCGCCTCGCCCTTCATCCGGGATGTGTTCGGCGAACGCTACCAGAAGCTCTACGGCGACACGAAGCGCAAGGAGGCGATCACCTACCTGCGCACGGTTTCGGACTTCGATTACCAGACCTATCTGCCGCGGATTTGAGGTTCGCGGCCTTCTCCCGTCCGGCTCCTGCGGCATCGCGCTGCAGCTCCGGACCTGTTGGCGTTTTAAGGGAGTTCTTCATCTATCTTAAATTCAAGGCGCCTAAGAGAGCCGGACATTTCAGTCTTGCGGCTCCTTCGATGCGTATCGTTATCGCCAAGTCACTCCTGGCAGGCCTGTTGTCCCTGCTGGCATCGCTCGCCATCTCGTTCACCTTCGTCCCCATGCTGGGCGGAGAAGTGGCAGGCGCCGGATTGATCATGACCATCGTCTGCCCGCTTGTCATCTCCATCCCTGCATCGGCCATGCATTTCTGGCAGGCGGAAAGGGTCAGGCGCGCGGAGGCGACCGCTTCCGAGGCGCTCAGAAAACTGGCGGCCGCCTATGAGGAGCTTCGCCGGCAATCCCGCCGGGACAGCCTCACCGGCCTCCTGAACCGGGGGGCCTTCCTGGAAGACCTGGAGACCTTCAGCCGCGAGGGCGTGACCGGCACGCTGATCTTCCTCGATCTCGACCATTTCAAATCGATCAACGACCATCATGGCCACGCAGCCGGCGACGAGGTGCTTCGCCGGACAGGGCAGATGCTCGCGGCCTATCGCGGGCAATTCGACATAGCGGGCCGGCTCGGCGGCGAGGAATTCGCGCTCTTTCAAGGCGGCCAGACGGTGAACGAGATGACGAGGCGCTGCGAGGACATCCGGCGGCTCATCGAGCGCACCGATCTGCGCTCCGCCTCCGGCTCCCCTGTCTCCGTGTCGGCCAGCATCGGCGCCTATCACTGCGCCCAGGGCTTCGATCCCCATGAAAGCCTCAAGGCCGCCGACGTCAATCTCTACGAGGCGAAGTCGCGCGGCCGGAACCGGGTCGTTTCGTCGGCTTGAGGGAAAGCGGGCGTTGGCGCATGGCGGGCGTCAAATCCCGCTGCCGTCCCGCTCCACCTCGGCCCGCCGCTGCGGCTCGTTGACCAGAACCTTCAGTTCGCCGGCATGGACCTTCAAAAGCATGTCGCGGTCCATCGGCAGCAGCTCGCCGTCGATGACGCAACGGATATCGTGCCGCTCGCGGGGGAAATGCAGTTCGACCTCCGTCGCCGTCATGGCCGTGACGGAAGGGTTCTTCTTCAGCCGCCCGCGCAGGATGTCGAAGGCCAGTTTCGCGACGCCTGCGGGCTTCAACGGATCGGCGATATAGAAGCCGAGATGACCGCGGGTGAGGCTGTCGGCATACATCAGCGGGTCGGGGCCGAACTCGTTGTTGGAGACGGAGACCGCCGAGACCCTGCGGTGGCCGGTCCGGTCCCCGGTCCTGAACTCCACCTCGAATTCGGGCGGATTGAACATCACGCCGACCGCCGCCCGCATGCTGGCGCGGATCTTGCCGAGCCGCGAAGCGTAGGTCATGGAATTGCGGTATCGAACAAGACGGGCGTGCATGCCGGCGGAGAACTGGTGCACGAAACTCCTGCCGTTGGCGCTGGCGATGTCGATATTCTCCGGCGTCGCGACCGCCAGCGCATCCAGCACCTGCCAGATGTCGAGCGGCAGTCTCAGCGAGCGGGCGAAGAGGTTCATGGTGCCGGCCGGCACGACGCCGAGCGCGATACCGCTCTTCCAGGCGATACCGGCCGCTGCCGAGATCGTGCCGTCGCCGCCGCCGGCGATGAGCCCTTCGACGCCGCGCGTCGCGGCTCCCCTTTCCATGGTCGCCACCACCTGATCGCCGGAGACCACATGGCATTCGATCTCGTGGCCGGCAGCCCTGAAGGCTTCGGCCGCACGCGCGCAATAGGCATCCATATCGGTGGTTCTGAAGGTCCCGCCATCGCGGTTGAAAACGGCAAACAGGTTCATCGCATCAAGGCTCTGGCACGGATCGGCGCGGGACAACGGTTCATCGCAGAAATGGTTGCGGCGACCGGCTTTATCAACGGCGCTCCGACCGCATCGATCTGCGCACACAATCCCGTGAAATGAGCAAGAGGCCTACCGCAACGCACAATCCCATGCTAACCTCACGTCCAGGTCATTTCGATGGCCGCTCACCTCCAGAGCGGGTGGATGTCTCTCACATCCTACCCGCATCTTTTTTTCTGCTGATTTTTTCCGCTGATTCAACGTCATGACCGATTCCGCCGCTCCTTTCGATTCCGCACGCGACCGTTCGGAACCCCAGGCCCTCGAAAATGCCTCCGTCCTCTCGCCGCTCGCCGTCATCCTCATCGAGATCGCGCTTGCGGTCGGTGGATTCGGCATCGGCACCGGCGAATTCGCCATCATGGGCCTGCTTCCGGACGTGGCCTCGAGCTATCAGGTCAGCATTCCCATGGCGGGTTACGTCATCAGCGCCTATGCGCTGGGCGTCGTGGTGGGCGCGCCGATCATCGCCGTCCTTTCGGCGCGCATGCCGCGCCGGACCCTGCTTCTTGGCCTGATGGGCATCTTCGCCGTCGGCAATATCCTGAGCGCCATCGCCCCGGATTTCTGGAGCTTCACCATTTTACGCTTCCTCACCGGCCTGCCGCATGGCGCCTATTTCGGCGTGGCGGCACTGGTCGCCGCCTCCATGGTGCCGCTGCACAAGCGCGCCCGCGCCGTCGGCCGTGTCATGCTGGGCCTGACGATCGCGACGCTGGTCGGCACGCCGATCGCCACCTTCATGGGCCAGATGCTGAACTGGCGCGCCGCCTTCTTCCTGGTCGGCGGGATCGGCGCCGTCACCGTGGCGCTGCTCTGGTATTTCCAGCCGCGCGACAAGGTGCGTGAAGGCGCCAGCATCTGGCGCGAACTCGGCGCCTTCGGCCGCCCGCAGGTGTGGCTGACGCTCGGGATCGCCGCCGTCGGCTTCGGCGGAATGTTCTCGGTCTTCAGCTATATCGCCTCGACCACGACCGTGACGGCCGGAATGCCGGTCACCATGGTCTCGATCGTGCTGGCGCTGTTCGGCATCGGCATGAATGTCGGCAATATTCTCGGCTCGCGGCTCGCCGACGTCTCGCTGAAAGGCACGATCGGCGGGGTGATGGTGTTCAACGTCGTCGTGATGGGCGCCTTCGGCCTCTTCGCACAATATCCCGTCGTGCTCTGCCTGTGCGTCTTCCTGATCGGCTGCGGCTTTGCCGCCGGTCCGGCCCTGCAGACACGGCTGATGGACGTCGCGGCGGACGCGCAGACGCTCGCCGCCGCCTCCAACCATTCGGCCTTCAACATCGCCAACGCGCTCGGCGCCTGGCTCGGCGGTCTCGTCATCGCCTGGGGCTGGGGTTTTGCGGCCACCGGCTATGTCGGCTCGTTCCTGTCGCTGCTCGGCCTCGGCGTGTTCTTCGCGTCGGTCCTGCTCGAAAAGAAGCGGGGCACAGTCTAGATCAGGCTGCTTGTGAAGCGGCGTCCGCTTCCGGCACGACCACGTATTTCCGGCCGTTCTCGCAGATGACGTGTTCCTTGCCCCAGGCGCGCAGCGCGTTGACGACCGGTTCGAGGCTCATGCCCAACGTCGTCAGCTTGTAATCGACGCGGGGAGGCACGACCGGGAATACGGTGCGCTGCAGCAGCCCCGCCTCTTCCAACTCCCTGAGCTGCTTGGTCAGCATGCGCTGCGTTACCGCCGGAATGCGGCGGCGAAGCTCGTTGAAGCGCAGCGTACCTCCTTCCAGGAGATGATAGAGAATGACCCCCTTCCATTTGCCGTCCAGGAAGCTCAGCGTCGATTCCACCGGGCAGCCGGGAAAATTGTCGGTCAGCTTGGCGCGCGGCTTGGACATGACAGGCTCCCCTCACGGTATACTTTTGGTCACTATAGGCCAAAAATGTGCATTCTTGCAGAGAGCGACCATAGGCGCCATGTAGTCTCCACGCAACCAGGACAACAACCAGCCCCAGGAGACCTCCATGCGCGCCATCGGCTTCAACCAGCCTCAACCCATCACAGCCGAAACCTCGCTGATCGATATCGAGCTGCCCGTTCCGGAGGCGAAGGGCCGTGATCTGCTCGTCGAGATCAAGGCGGTCTCGGTCAATCCGGTCGATACCAAGGTCCGCGCTTCCGCCCCCGTCGAACCCGGCCAGCATCGCATCCTCGGTTATGACGCGGCCGGCGTGGTGAATGCGGTCGGTCCGGACGTGAAACTCTTCAAGCCCGGCGACGAGGTTTATTATTCCGGTGTGATCAACCGCCCCGGCACCAATGCGGAGTTCCACCTGGTCGACGAGCGGATCGTCGGCTTCAAGCCGAAAACCCTGAGCTTCGAGGAGGCGGCCGCGCTGCCCTTGACGGCGATCACCGCCTACGAGACGCTGTTCCACCGCATGAAGGTGCAGGACAAGGTGACCGGCACCTGGAATGCCGTGCTCGTCATCGGCGGCGCCGGCGGTGTCGGCTCGATCGCCATCCAGCTCCTGCGCGAACTTTCCGATGCCACCGTCATCGGTACCGGCTCGCGGCCAGAAACGCAAGGATGGATCCGGGACCTCGGCGCCCACCATGTGCTCGACCATTCGAAGCCGATAGCGAAGCAGTTTGCCGAAATGGCGATCGGGGCGCCGGCCTTCGTCTTCTCGACCACCCAGACCGAGCAGCATGTCGAGGACATTCTCGAACTGATCGCGCCGCAGGGCCGCTTCGGTCTGATCGACGATCCGAAGGAGCCGATCGATATCCGGCCCTTCAAGCGCAAGGCGCTGTCGATACATTGGGAGATCATGTTCGCCCGCCCGCTCTTCCAGACGGCCGACATGATCGAGCAGCACAAGATCCTGAACCACGTGGCCGAACTGGTGGACGCGAAGAAGATCCGCACCACGCTTTCCGAGATGGTCGGCCCGATCAACGCCGAGAACCTCAAAAAAGCGCATGCGATGATCGAGAGCGGCCGCACCAGGGGCAAGATCGTGCTCTCCGGCTTCTGACGACGAGGCCGCCTTGGGGCGGCCTTCTTATGCCATCGCCTGAATGACGACGACCTTGCCGCCGACCTTGACGCGCTCGTAAAGGTCGATGACGTCATGGTTCATCATGCGAATACAGCCGCTCGACATGGCAAGTCCGATCGATTCTGGCTGATTGGTGCCGTGGATGCGGAAATGCGTGTCGTTGCCGTTGCGGTAGAGATAGATGGCGCGCGCGCCGAGCGGATTGTTCGGGCCGCCTGGCAGGCCGCCTGCAAGCTTCCGGTAACGCGCCTCGCGGCGCTGCATGTTGAGCGTCGGCGTCCAGGAGGGCCATTCCGCCTTTCGTCCGACATAGGCATTGCCGGCGAACGCCAGGCCGGATCTGCCGACGCCGACGCCATAGCGGACCGCCCGGCCTTCGCCGAGGACGTAATAGGCGCGGCGGGCCGGCGTATCGACGATGACGGTACCGGCCGGATGCGGCGTCACATAGGCCACTTCCTGCCGGCGCAGCTCCGGCCTGATCTTGCCGATCGGCACGGCCTTCAGCGGAAACTCTTCACCCGGCAAGGCCGCGTAATTCGTCTGATCGTTGATGGTCGAGGCACAACCCGCCAGCATCAGCGGAAGCCCCACCAGAAAACCACGACGGGAAATAGACATGAATGTGTCCTTGGTGCGTTCAGAAGATGACGCCAAACTTAAGAATATTATGGTTAACGAAATGATAAAGGACGTCTCTACACGTCATCGTGACAGGCTTCGCTCCCCGCAAGCTTCAGCATGATCGCCGCCGCCTCTTCGAGAACCGCGCTTTCGCGCTCGTCCAGCGTTTGCGCCATAACCCGGTGCAGCCATTCCCGGCGGGCGTCGATATCCCGTATCAGGGCCGCGCGCCCTTCCCCCGTGATCGCGATCATGATCTCCCGCCGATCCTCGTAACTGCGGCGGCGGCCGATCCATCCCTTCTTCTCAAGTGCCGCGATCAGCCGCGTCAACGACTGCGGCTGCAACCGCTCCTCTTGAGCAAGCCGCGCCGCCGGCATCTCGCCCAGACGATGCAACGTGCCGAGCAAGCTGAGCTCCGAAAGGGTTCCCGAGCCTTCCGGGCGTGCCGCGCGCAGCCGACGTGCGAGAAGCAGCACGGCCTTGACGATTTCCGGTGAAGGTTCCGAAGCGGATATTTGCATTTGATACGCATAGCGTATTATCTGAATGGTTTCCAGTCCCGGCAACCGAGCCGAAAAAGCAAAGAGATGACCGTCAGAAATCACTTCACCGATGTCTTCCGCTGGTCCACCGAGGTGGAGGTCGAAGCGGTCGAAATGTTCGCCGCCGGATTAGCGACGATGATCCCCGCGGCAATCGGAGCATCGCTCGGCCATTTTGCGCTGGGGATGGCTGCGGCCCTGGGCGGCATGGCGGTCAGCGGCCCGCTTGCGGATTTCGACGCCCGAGGACGGTCGGCCGAGATGGGACGGCGGCTTCTTTCGGCCGGCCTTGCGGCCACCGCCGCGGCCCTAACCGGCGGACATGGCGTTCTGACGAATGCGGCCACGATCCTTCTTGCCGTCATCGCATCGACGGCCGGCGGCTACAGCCGCCCCTTCGTCGCCGCCGCCACGCGCTTCATCCTGTTCCTGATCATCGTCGACGGCATGATGGACGAGGCCGGGCCGGATCTGGAGCGGCGGTCCCTGCTTGCCCTGGTGGTCGTCGCGGGAATGGTGACCGCGGCACTGCTGACATTGGCGCTCGGGGCGACGGCGAGCCGTCTCAGGGCCGGAACGGCCACGGCTGATCGAGGCTCCGCGCAACCGGCCCCGACCGCCCAGCAGAAACGCACCCGCCTGAAGCGTTCGCTCTCGCGGCTTTCCGGCTGGCAATATCCGATCCGGCTCGCCGCCTGTCTTTCGATCGCGGCACTGGCCGACAGGCTCTGGCCCGGCCATCATCTCCACTGGATCGCGGTGACGGTGGCAATCCTACTGCAGCGCCAACCCGAACCCTTGCCGGTGAAGACGACCCAGCGCGCCGGCGGCGCGCTGCTCGGCATCTCGCTTGCGGGCTTGCTGCTCCTCTACCAGCCGCCTCTCTGGGCCATGGTCGCCGCCATCGGTGCCATCGCCAGTGCCCGGCCGCTCCTGAGAGCGCGCAATTATCTCGCCTATTCGATCATCATGACGCCGCTGATCATGCTGATCTTCGATGCCGACGGCAGGCTCGGCAGCGATACCCTCGTCGATCGGCTGATAGCGACCATGGCGGGTGCGGCCCTCGTGCTTGCGGCCAACCGGCTGTCGCTCCGGCTGCTGCCCGAACCGGAGCCGATGGCGGCAGCGCGACCGTCATCGACGGTCTGATTCACGGAGCGCTCATTGAAATGCGCATCACGTGATGCCGTTTCAGGCAGCCTCACATATTCTGATACATCGGCCCTTCGCCGCCCTGTGGAGGGACCCAGTTGATGTTCTGGTTGGGG